>Ga0115003_10000415_pt1 | contig 37718 bp, 38 predicted proteins | sample ArcticOcean_MG_C_7_FD_88736 | JGI IMG/M metagenome (GOLD analysis project Ga0115003, IMG submission 88736) | Marine microbial communities from western Arctic Ocean - ArcticOcean_MG_CB11_88 | ecosystem: Environmental > Aquatic > Marine > Oceanic | place: Arctic Ocean: Canada Basin | collected...
CAGTCGGGAACTTCGGGGTCTCCATCGATTTTGAATGCTTCTCCCGAAGCTGCAACCGGAGGCAATCTTGCCATCCTTAAAACAAATGATATTGTTCGTGTCGACCTCAATAAGCGATCCGTGAATCTTAAGGTTTCTAAGGTTGAGATTTTACGTCGACAAAGAAAATTGAAAGAGGCTGGTGGACATCCGATTCCAGATAGTCAAACGCCTTGGCAAGAAATTCAAAGAGATCTTGTGGATGAATTGTCGGAGGGGATGGTGCTCAAGCCGGCCATTAAATATCAAAAGATTGATCAAAAGAAAGGGATCCCTAGAGACAATCATTGAGTGCATTGTCGGTTGATATCAGAGCACCTTTTTCAATTATGAACAGTACTTCTAAGTTCAATAGGATTTTTTATGACTGATTTAGATGAAATTATTGAGGCGCTTAAAGATATCCCAACTGCGACTTTAGCCAATGCGCTTGATGACGTAGGAAAATTTATTAACAGCTCTGTATCAATACGTCCTGTTGACCCGAGTATGCGAGTGGTCGGGAGAGCCTTAACCGTTGAGGTTGAGGTCGGTGAGGCAGGCACTTTTTCATCACATGAATTTCGGGTTGGTGCAATGATTGATAGGGCCGAAAAGGGTGACGTAATTGTGGTTGCCGCCAAAGGAGCTAAAGCCTCTATATGGGGCGGCATGGCATCGCTAGCTGCTTCAGTTAAAGGAATTTCTGGGCTTGTGGTTGATGGATCTGTGCGTGATGTGGACGAAATTAATGCGTGTGGATTTAATGTTTTCAGTCGATATGTGATACCGACAACTGGTCGCACACGACTTCATGTCAAATCAATAGGCGGCCCCATCTCATTGGATGGAATCGCTGTCGACAGTGGCGATATCATTATTGGCGACTCAACTGGATTAGTCGTGATTCCGCACGCCAAGGCGCTTACTGTGCTGGAGAAGGCGACGCTATATCAAAAGGATGATCTTCAGGCAACAGCGGAAATTCGACGCGGCATAAGTTTCACCGAAGTGATGAAGCATTTTAAACGCATTTGAACTGATGTATCATTTATACGAGTGGTGCAACAATCACGCCTTTCACTTGATACTTGTTGATTAAGTTATCGATCACACCAGTTGCTTTAGCTCGTTCGATAAAGTCATGCAGGTATTTGGCACTGGTTGAATAGGTGGGGAGTGTTCCTGCTGATTGCTTGACGGATGTAATTTGACCATCGAGAACTCGACTCCCAGGTATCTTTTTACAGTCAGATGCGAGTCTTGGTTTTAGGCCGCCTAAGACTTCGAGCTCATCGCTTACGAATTGCTCAAATGATTCGTCTATGGATTGGGCGCGAATGATCGTCGCGTTTTTGATCGTAGCCGTCAAATATAAATCGTAAGCACTGCGGCCCATCACTGAAATACGGTTTCCTACCCGGTCAATATCAGACAAGCTATTAATAGGTGAGTTTTCACGGACCAAGAAGGTTACTGGTATTTCTAGGTAAGGGGCAGAAAAAGCAATGTCTTTAGCCCGTTGAGGCTCATTACCAACGAACGCAATATCCCAGGCCCCTTCTAGTCCTGCATCTGCTAATTTTCCTGGTGTCTCAAAGACTATGAACTTAGGAGTCGCATCAATTTCCTCTGCGAACATTCGACCTAAATCAGGAGCGATGCCGAAGGGTACGCCTTCGATGTCTATGCTTGAAACTAACAAAAAGTTAGATGCGTTAATCCCGACTCTGAGAATGTTATTTTGTGTGAGTTCATCTTTAACATTATTAATGATTGGATTCGTCATAACTTACCTTTTGTTATTTGGTTATAGTCCTAGGATGCTCCTCTTCTAGAACGCCCTAATTTTAACAACATTACTGGGTTAGTAATTGACTCTAAAAGGTAGAAAAATGACTTCTTTGAGTTTAACCGTTTCATTGCCTGATAATTTTAGGTCAGAGGGCGTTTTACGTTATTACGGAAGGGATCAAGCAGGAACTTCGGAGAAGGTATCGGGGGATGGGTTTGAAAAAGCTTTTTGGATTGATGAAGTTCCGGCTTATTTTTCGATCAATTTCCATAATGATAAAGTTAGTGTTGAGGCAGATGTCGATGCACAATTAAAGAAATCGCGCTTACAAGTCATTGTCAACTCTCTTGTGTCTCGGGTGTTGGGATTGCTTCAGCCTGTAGCTGACTTCGAATTGATAGCGCTTGACGATGAAATATTAAAGCGAATGATCATTGAGACTAGAGGGTTGCGGGTGCCGCAGGCTGTCTCTCCCTGGGAGGCGCTGATTTCTTCTGTCATCGGCCAACAGATCAGCGTTGCAGCAGCGACTTCGATGAGGTCACGTTTGATGAAAGGAATGGGTACGCTTCATTCGTCTGGATTGTTTTGCTTTCCTCAACCTAAATTTATTGCGACATGCAATGTGCATGAACTGCGAAATTTTGGCATTTCATCAGCTAAAGCGGATACGATCCATTCCTTAGCCGTAGCAATTGCGTCTGGTGATCTGTCATTGGAGGAGGCCCTCAGTGTGGATTCTGATTTTGAGCCAATTTCACGCGCACTGCTGTCGTTTAAAGGTGTTGGCCCATGGACAGTAAACAATACTTTACTCAGAGGGTATTCATTTTTGGATGGTTCTCTACATGGCGATATGGTTGTGCGTAAAAAAATACAACAATTAATGGGGAAAAAAACGCTGTCGGTATCCGAGGCAGAGCAGTGGTTGACCCAATATAAACCTTGGAGAGGACTCCTGGCGGCACACCTTTGGGCAATGAGATGATGGGCTTTCCAGTTTGCATGGAAATCAATAAGAGGCGATCATTAGCCTTTGTGAATTTGAAGGTAGCATAGAATTAATGAATAAAAAAAATTATCAATTTAGTGTTAATGGTCAAAATAGGAATATGCAACGATGGCCTATTTTGACGCGGATACTCGTGACAGTTTTTGGTCTCGTTGGATTGGTCTTGGCTTTTATGTTCTCGATCGTTTTGCTTGCTATTGCGGCAGTCTTAATTCTCGTTTTAATCATTTATTTTTGGTGGAAAACGCGTCACTTACGTAAGAGATTTAGAGATGTGGAGCATGAGAGTAGGGTAATTGATGGTGAAAGCAGGCGCGATGATTAATAGGGTTTTTGATGGCGCTATCTGATGTTGATTTACTAGAAGGTTGTCTTTCGTTTGCTGTTCAAAACGAAATTGAATGGACACGTGATAACACGAAACCATGGGGTATTCATCAAGAGGATTCATCACCATGGAATAGACTTTTCGGCCCTGTTTTCCCACGAGGAGGCGTGTCAGGTGTAGCCTTGCTCGATGGTCAAGTCGTTGCATCTTGGGGTGAGCATCAACGAGCAGACTTAACCTTCAGTGTAGCTAAAACTTACTTAGCTCTGCTGTGTGGGATCGCTTTTGATTCTGGTCTCATTCGAGATTTGGACGAATCTGTTAGTACATCTTTGCTCAATTTTGGGTTTGATTCACCTCAGAATAAATCTATCAGCTGGAGGCATTTTTTACAGCAAACGAGTGAGTGGGAGGGTGTTTGTTGTGGGATTCCAGATCAAGTTGATCATTACCGTTATTTAGCGTTTCAGGATCGTCGTTATAAGACCAATTTCAGGAAAGGAACGAAGCGACCTTTGAGTCAGCCGGGGACTTATTGGGAATACAATGATGTAAGAATCAATCAGTTATCGCTTGCTTTATTGCATCTGTTTCGACAGCCACTTAACGAGGTGTTCGAGCAGAAAATTCTTAAACCAATTGGGTCCTCGTGTGATTGGTCTTGGTCGCCGTATGCTGATGCGTGGGTTGAGATCGATGGCGTACTAATGCCAATTCTTCCTGGTGGAAGTCATTGGGGAGGTGGTGTAAGAATTTCTAGCCAAGATCAGGCGCTCATAGGTCAATTAATGTTACAAAAAGGTCGTTGGGGTAGGGATACGTTGATCAGTGAAGCGTGGATTGATTCAATGGTCACCCCGTCACATCTTGCGCCTTACTATGGTCTTTTGACCTGGTTAAATACCAGCAAAACTTTATTTCCTGAACTTCCTGAATCGAGTGTTTTTGCGATTGGTGCAGGAGGTTCATATACTTGGATCGATAGGGAATTGAATGCTGTCGCGGTAGTAAGGTGGATTAATCCGAATTGTGCTCAGACATTTATGGTCCGTTTGAGGCAAGCCCTCGTTGCCCTTAAAAATGGAACGTAGCGTTTTGGCCAGACTTGGGTTGAAGACGTTTAAGTACGGTGTATTTGAAAGGGGCTAAACGATTGATTGACTGGCATGAGTTCTACGCGATTGATGTTCACGTGAGGTGGCAGTGTGGCGACCCAGAAAAGTGTCTGGGCAATATCGTCTCCTGTCATAGGATTTGCCCCCTCATATAGTTTATCCGATGCTGATTGATCCCCTTTAGTGCGCACGAGGGTGAATTCTGTTTCTGACATTCCTGGTTCCACACACGTTACTCGCACGCCTGTTCCATGCAAGTCTGACCTTAATCCAAGAGAGAATTGCACAACGAATGCTTTCGTTCCGCCGTAGACGTTGCCGCCGGGGTATGGGTAACTTGCAGCCACTGAGCTGATATTGATCACAGCTCCTCGTTGTTCAATCAGTGTTGGCAGCACTTTGTGCGTGAGTGACATTAGCCCGCGAATATTTGTGTCCACCATGGTGTTCCATTGCTCTAAATCTGATGTTTGTGCCGGGGATGTGCCTAGGGCAAGGCCGGCATTGTTGATCAATAGATCTATATTTTTAAATTTTGTCGGTAACGAATCGATTGCCACATTGATTTGCTGACTGTCTTGAATGTCAAAGGCGAGGTAATGGAGTGCGTCACCGTATTGCTCCTTTAATGCTGCGAGACGCTCCTCTCGTCGACCTGCAGCAATCACTTTCCAGCCATTTTCAATAAATTTTTTGACTGAAGACTTTCCAAATCCGGCGGTTGCGCCTGTGATGAGTGCGATTTTTTCCATTTATGTTCCCCTTACCACTGCTGTTGTTTATAAGAGCGCCTCTTCTAGTAATTCTGCCCAATGCAAAACCCTAGTTTTGGTACCACTTTGGAGTTGTGTAAGACATCCAATATTAGCGGTTACGATTAAATCAGGCTCCTCTTTTTCGATAGCTTCAATTTTGTTGTTTAAAAGACGTTCCGATAAGTCAGCTTGGAGTAAGGAGTAGGTTCCAGCCGAGCCGCAGCATAAATGCGAATCTTCGATAATCGTCAACGTATAGCCAGCGGTTTTGAGTAAGGATTCCACAATCCCCTTGATTTGTTGCCCATGTTGCAAGCTACATGGGGAGTGAAAAGCAATTTTTCGAGATCTTATCTGTTTTTCTTTGATTGGATCGAGAACTTGTTCTTTCAAACCCGTAAGTTCATCACCAAACACCTCGCACAGATCTTTGGTGCGCTCAGAAATAACTTTAGCTTTTTCAGCGTAATCAGGATCGTCTGCCAAAAGGTGTCCATACTCCTTGATCATCGTGCCGCATCCGCTAGCGGTAATGACAATTGCTTCAGCACCTTGCTCTAAAAGAGGCCACCAAGCATCAATATTTTTTTTAACAAAGACAAGTGACTCTTTTTGTTTATTTAGATGAAAGGTGACAGCGCCACAACAGTTGACGCGAGAGGTTGGTATCAGTGTTATGCCGATACGATCTAGGAGATGTGCAGTTGCGATATTGATATTAGGAGCCAAGATTGGTTGTACACATCCGTCAAGGAATAACATTTTTCGCGTGTGATTAGATTGCGGCCACGTCATGACGGTTTTTTGGAGTTCTGGTATTTTTTTCTGTAATGCTTTTGGTAGTACCGGTTTAACTATTTTCCCTGCAGTAATGAGCGAGCGAAATAAAGTTTTGTTGGTGATTATTTTATTTAAGGCTTGACGTTTAACTTGTTCTCCAATGGTGCGTGGCACCGCTTTATCCACGATGTGTCGTCCGATATCCACGAGTCTGCCGTACTGCACACCAGAAGGGCATGTGGATTCGCAAGATCGACAGGTTAAGCAACGATCTAGGTGCAATTGGGTTGCTTGTGTGGGCGTTTTTCCCTCGAGCAATTCTTTAATTAAATAAATGCGCCCTCTTGGACTATCCAGTTCATCGCCCAGTAACTGGTACGTAGGACAAGTGGCGGTACAAAAGCCACAATGAACACAGGATCTCAATATATCGTTAGCCTCTTGGCCTTCGCGCGTTTCTAGGATCTCGGTCTTTAAATTAGTCTTCATCGATATTTTTTTAGTTGTGGTACCAATCTAGAATTCCGTGAACAATCTTCGTCTACCGAATACACCTTGTGGATCCATAGCTTGCTTGATTTTTAGCTGTAACAATTGTAGTTCTCGAGACATAGCATGAATCGACTCACCCAATGGATTACCACGAAAAACAGTCGCGTGCCCCCCGTTTTGACCCGCAAATTCTTGATGTTCCTCAAGACTTCCTTCGTTCCAGATCCACCGTGTGCTGCCATTCCACTCGATTAATCCATTTGTAGATTTGATCTCTGGAGCCGTTGGGTTAACCGATAGGCGATACAAGCATCCTTCAGATTGGAAGAAAGGGTGCGATTGCTCACGAATTGAGTGCCAAAATTCTTTTGCATCGGAGGCCTCTCCCCCGATTTTTTGATGGCCAGCTTTTACTGCAATTTCGGATCCCGATAGTCTTGCTGCTAGACGGTTTCCGTCAAAGCAGGTACCTGATAGCGGAATCGGCATGCTGGCTAATTCGTTCATCTTGTTTATTGCCGATTGATTGTCTAAGTCGAAAAAAATCGTACGTTCACACTCTGGTTTCGGGAGCACTTTAATCGATGACTCGAGGATTAAGCCGAGTGTTCCAAAAGAGCCAGCAATGAGTCTGGACACATCAAAACCCGCAACATTTTTCATGACCTTGCCGCCGAACTGAAGGTCGAGCCCATCTGCGTTCAGTAACCTCACGCCAAGAACGAAGTCACGTACAGCACCTTGTGATGCTCTTCTTGGCCCTGATAGCCCAGAAGCAATGCAGCCTCCAAAGGTGGCTTCTGGCCCCATGTGAGGCGGTTCAAACGCCAACATTTGGTTATTCTCACTCAGAGTGTCTTCGATGACGCGCAGGGGTGTTCCACTACGAGCCGTCAGCACCAATTCGGTTGGCTCGTATTCGGTGATCCCTGAAAAATCACGGGTATCAACTATTGTTCCCTCGAGGGAGACGCCATAGAAATCTTTCGATCCGCTGCCGCGAATTCTGACGCCTTCAGATCGCTTTTTTGCATCGGCGAAAAAGCTTTTAAATTGATCAATACTGGTTTCAGTTGAACTCATGAGGCTGCCTTACAGGTGTAACTAGAATCTTGGAATATCCGGAAATCGTTCTTCGCCACGATGCACGTGCATATGCCCAAACTCAGCACACCGATTAAGAGTTGGAATAGCCTTGCCTGGGTTCAAACGTCCATCTGGATCGAACGCAAGTTTCAAATTGAGAAAGGTCTGTATCTCGTGGTTATCAAATTGAACACACATTTGATTTATTTTTTCGATGCCCACACCGTGTTCACCGGTTATGGTTCCTCCAACTTCAACGCACAATTCTAAGATGGCTGCGCCATACAGTTCCGCACGATGCAGTTGATCGCCCTCGTTGGCATCAAACATGATCAGTGGGTGCAAGTTGCCGTCTCCAGCGTGAAAAACGTTCGCGCACTGCAATTGAAACGTCTCCTCCATTTCAGCAATACGCTTTAACACTTTAGGTAATGTTTTTCGAGGAATCGTGCCATCCATGCAGAAGTAATCTGGAAGCACTCTGCCGACAGCAGGAAAGGCTGACTTTCTACCTGCCCATAACTTGAGTCGATGGGCTTCATCTGTTGACACGGTCACAGCAGTCGCACCAGATTTATAAAGGACTTCTGTGGTTTTTTTAATTTCGTTGTTGACCTCTTCAATGGAGCCATCAGATTCACACAACAACATGGCTGCTGCGTCCATTGGGTAGCCCGCACCAATGAATTGTTCGACTGCATCAATTGCTTTTTTATCCATCATCTCGAGGCCTGCTGGAATAATTCCTGCAGCAATGATATCGGCTACGGCAAGGCCGGCTTTTTCGACGTCATCAAAAGACGCCATAATCACTTGCGCTTTTTCAGGTGTCGGTAAGAGTTTCACGGTTACTTCCGTGAGTACGCCCAGTAATCCTTCCGATCCGGTAATGAGTGCAAGCAAGTCATACCCGGGGCTATCTAATCCTTCTGAGCCAATTTTAACAATGTCCCCCTCGATGGTGACAAACCGAACGCCTAGAATATTGTTGACGGTAAGTCCGTATTTCAAGCAATGAACGCCTCCTGAGTTTTCGGCGACATTACCGCCAATTGAGCAGGCAATTTGACTTGATGGATCAGGAGCATAATAAAGGTTGTATTTCCTCGTTGCTTCCGATATCGCCGCGTTTCTCACTCCGGGTTGGACGACAGCATATCGACCAACAGGATTGATATGAACGATACGTTTGAGTTTGGTTAAAACGAGTAGGACTCCTTGGTCATAAGGAATCGCTCCACCAGAGAGCCCCGTCCCAGCTCCTCGAAACACAATAGGTACTTTAAATTGATTACATACTTTCATAACCTGACAAACTTGTTCTTCGTTTTCAGGTAAAACTGCGATCAATGGGATTTGTGGATATGCCGAGAGTCCATCGCATTCAAAGGGAGTTAAATCCTCTGTTTCATATTTTACTGATTCAGTCGGCAAGAACGATGAGAACTCTTTGACAAGTGTTTCTTTGTCGACTGACGCGACAGGATATTCTTTTAGGTCTCGCTCAATTTTTCCCATGGGTCTCTTTTAAAATCATTGATCGATGAGTATAGCTCTAAAGTCATTGACGTTTGTTAGCGTAGGTCCTGTTATCACAAGGTCATCTAGCTTAGCGAAAAAATTATAACCATCATTATCCGCGAGCATTCGTTTTGCGTCTAGACCAAGTTCACGTGCTCGTTTTAAGGATTCTGGCGTGATGAAAGCTCCTGCATTGTCCTCAGTGCCATCGATCCCATCAGTATCACCAGCAAATGCCCAAACACCATGTAAGCCATTCAGTTCGATGGCAAGGGAGAGGAGAAACTCAGCATTTCTGCCACCTCGACCATTCCCATTCACCGTTACCGTGGTCTCCCCACCAGAGAGAAGGACGCAGGGTCTTGGGATGGGTTGGCCGTGCCTGACAACTTGTTTGGTGATGCCGGCTAGGACGCGTGCCACCTCCTGTGCTTCGCCTTCTATGGCGTCGCCAAGTATTAACGGGGTAAATCCGTGCTGTCGTGCGGTTGTGGCCGCTGCCTCTAGAGATCTTTGTGGCGTTGAAATCAAGTGGGAATGAATTCTTTTAAAAATCCGGTTGCCTGGTTTGGGTGTTTCTGGGTTGTTCGAAGTTAAAAATTCAATGATCGATCTGGGTTCATCTATATGGTATTTACTGAGGATAGCTAGTGCTTCCTCAAATGTTGTTTCGTCAGGTTCCGTAGGCCCTGACGCGATCACAGATAAATCATCTCCTGGAATATCTGAGATCGCAAGCGTAACGCATTGCGCCGGCCAGATGGTTTCCGCCAGTCGCCCACCTTTTATGCTCGAGACATGTTTTCGCACACAATTCATCTCTCTGATGTTTGCGCCACATTGCAGCAGTTTTGTATTGAGAATCTTCTTGTCGTCGAGACTGATCCCTTTAGCAGGAAGGGTAAGGAGAGAAGACCCTCCGCCTGAAACCAAGAATACGACCAAGTCGTCTGGAGTTAGATTGGTCACAAGTGCCTGTATGTTCAGAGCAGCTTGCATTCCAGCTGAGTCTGGGACGGGGTGGGATGCTTCAATAACTTTAACTCGTTTAGTGGGTACGCTGTGTCCGTATGGAGTCACAACAATACCTTCTAACGGATGTTCCCAACACTCTTCGAATGCCTTCGCCATGGTTGCGGCAGCCTTGCCGCAACCAACGACAATAGTTCGTCCTTTGGGTGGGTCTGGAAGGTACTCAATAATCGTGTGCTTGGGCAGTGCGGCTTGTACGGCCGCATCAAATAAATCTCGAAGCAAGTCCCGTTGGCTCATCATTAGGCAACCTTATGTTGCGCTAAACGCTCGAGCGCACAAACCATTGCCGAGTGATCTCGCGCACCATCTCCAGCGGCTGAGCACGCATTAAATAACTCCTGAGCAGTGCTTGTGTTGGGCAGGCTCACTCCTAGGCTTCGAGCTGTGCTGAGTGCGAGGTTCAAATCTTTCTGGTGTAACTCGATTCTAAATCCTGGATCAAAAGTTCTCTTGATCATCCTGTCTCCGTGAATTTCCAATATCTTCGATGAGGCGAATCCACCCATCAAAGCTTGACGAACTTTGGATGGGTCAACGCCAGCTTTAGATGCAAGTAATAGGGCTTCACCAACGGCTTCAATGTTTAATGCAACAATGACTTGATTCGCTACTTTACAGACTTGACCGGCACCAATGTCACCAACGTGCGTGATGTTCTGACCCATTAGTTTGAAAATAGGTTCCACCTTGGCGAATTCCGACTCGTTTGCGCCAACCATTATTGTCAATGTGGCATTTTTAGCGCCAACTTCACCACCTGAGACTGGCGCGTCTACATAACCAATTTCCTTAAGAGCTAATTTAATGGCAAATTCTCGGGTGGCTATCGGAGAAATTGAGCTCATATCAATGACGGTCGCACCCTTTGATAGCGTGTCATAGATTCCGTTCGGGCCGAACAGAACTTTCTCTACGTCGGGTGTGTCGGGTAACATCAGAATGATGACATCAGATTGTGATGCAACCTCTGATTGATTTTTGCACGCAGTGCCGCCCGCTGATACGAGTTCTTTGGGTACTCGCGTTCGAGAATACAGGTAGACGTCATGTCCACCCTTGATCAGTTGTCCTGCCATGGGTGAGCCCATAATTCCTAAGCCGATAAAACCGATTTTCATGATGTGCTTCTCCCTTGATGATTGTTATTTATGTAACTGCGTTATAAATGTTTTTTAAAGGTAGGGTTTAATCCAGTCTAAACCTGAAATCGTATCTTTTAGCGGTCGATATTCACACCCAATCCATCCGTCGTAGCCAAGTGCATCAATTGTGCTAAAAATAAACGAGTAATTGATCTCTCCTGTGCCGGGCTCGTGTCGGCCTGGTGTGTCCGCAAGTTGCATGTGCTTGATGTGGGGGATGAGTCGTTCAATTGTTGGTGCGAGATCGCCTTCCATAATTTGCATGTGATAAATATCATACTGAAATCCAACATTCGGTCGATCGATCATCTCCAGAAGTCTCTCAGCTTGGTGTGAATAATTTAGATAATAGCCAGGAATGTCACGGGTGTTGATGGATTCGATCATGACCTCGATGTTATGGTCCCGACATAAGTCGGCCGCAAATCGAACATTATGAATGAAGGTCTCTTCAATGATCTCGTTGGAATGTTGTGTGGGAGTTAAGCCAGCCATGCAATGAAGTCTTTTACAATTGAGTGGTGCCGCGTAATTGATTGCAATATGCACATTATCTTGAAATTCGGATATTCGGTCGGGCAAGCATGCTAGACCTCGATCCCCAGCCTCGAAATCGCCTGGTGGCATGTTGAATAGAACCAGCTCTAAATTATTTTTCAATAGTGTGTCTCCGACCTCATCTTGTGGATAAGCATACGGAAACAAGATTTCTACGCCCATGAAGCCGTGAAGGTGAGCTTGTTTAAATCGCCCCATGAAATCAAACTCGTTGAACATCATGGTGAGATTTGCGTTAAATTTTGGCATGGTTAACTCCGGTCGGAACAAATCATGCGTCATTATAAGCACATGGCGGGCACAATGATGCAGATCACTAAGGCCGTATAATTACGGAAAATACGACATATCAGGAGGTGTAGGGCGATGGCGGATAGGTTCTCTGGAACTAAAGATTATGTGGCAGGTGAGGATTTGATGATGGCTGTTAATGCAGCGATCGCATTGCAGCGTCCGCTGCTCATTAAAGGAGAGCCTGGAACGGGTAAAACTATGCTGGCTCTTGAGGTTGCGGGTGCGCTGGGAAGGCCACTGCATCAATGGCACATCAAATCTACCTCAAAAGCGCAGCAAGGCTTGTATGAGTACGACGCTGTGTCTCGGCTCCGCGATTCACAGCTCGGGGAGGAATCAGTAAAAGATATTAAGAACTACATTATGAAGGGGCCCTTGTGGGAAGCCTTTCAGTCGGAAGAGCCATCGGTTGTTCTCATCGATGAAATTGATAAGGCCGACATTGAATTTCCTAACGATTTGCTTAGAGAGCTCGATCGAATGGAATTTTTTGTGTATGAGACAAAGGAGTTAATCAGTGCGCGTCATCGACCTCTCATTATTATTACAAGTAATAATGAGAAGGATCTGCCCGATGCTTTTTTGAGAAGATGTTTTTTTCATTACATCCAATTCCCTGATAAGGAAACTATGGGTCAAATCATCGATGTGCATTTCCCTGGTATTAAAAAACAATTGCTGCAGCAGGCGTTGGAGGTATTCTTTGATCTGAGGGAGACGCCGGGTCTTAAGAAAAAACCTTCGACGTCAGAATTATTGGATTGGTTAAAGCTTCTATTGGCTGAGGATATACCGATTGAGGCGCTGCAAACGAGTGATCAGAGAAAGTCGATACCGCCATTAGCCGGCGCACTATTGAAAAACGAGCAAGATGTTCATTTATTTGAGCGCTTGGTTTTTCTCAATCGACGCTCTGAGCGTACCTAGTGAACTGTCTATAGAGTTGCATCGTGTTACTTGACTTTTTCTTCAGGATTAGAGACGCGGGTATACCTGTATCCGTAAAAGAGTACTTGACGTTATTGGAGGCTCTTCGACTACGTGTCGCTAAAGAAAGTGTTGATGATTTTTATTTTTTATCTCGAGCTACTTTTGTAAAAGATGAAGCATTATATGATCGATTTGATCGGGCATTTGGTGATTATTTCAATGGCTTGGAATCGCTCCCCGAGGATTTTTTCAACAATATCCCAGAGGAATGGTTAAGGAAACAGCTTGAACTCTCACTTTCTGAAGAAGAGAAAAATTTGATTGAGTCTTTGGGCGGATGGGAGAAGCTCATGGAGACATTCAAACAGCGTTTGGAGGAGCAACAAAAAAGACATCAAGGCGGTTCGAAGTGGATTGGTACTGGGGGAAAGAGTCCTTTTGGCGCTTATGGATATAACCCAGAAGGAATTCGAGTTGGGCAGGCAGGGTCTAGAAATCGTCGGGCCGTAAAGGTTTGGGATAAACGAGAGTATAGAAATCTGGACGATACAGTTGAGCTAGGCACACGAAATATTAAGGTGGCGCTCAAGCGGCTTCGAAAATTCGCTAGAGAAGGGGCGGCAGATGAATTGGATCTTGATGGAACGATTCTCTCAACTGCGAAAAATGGCGGATATTTGGACTTGAAGATGGTTCCTGAGCGACGCAATGCGATTAAAGTGCTCATGTTTTTTGATATTGGCGGCTCTATGGACGATTATGTTCGTTCATGCGAGGAGTTGTTCTCAGCCGCACGCACGGAATTCAAGCATTTAGAGTATTTTTATTTTCATAATTTCATTTATGAATCAGTGTGGAAGGATAATCGAAGACGTAATAATGAGCGTATCCCACTCGGACAAATTCTCCATAAGTATGCTTCCGACTATAAGGTGATTGTGGTTGGTGATGCGACGATGAGTCCCTATGAGATCACCTATCCGGGTGGTAGCGTGGAGCACTTCAATGAGGAAGCAGGTTCAGTTTGGTTAAAGCGTCTTTTGGATGTCTACCCGAAAGCAGCTTGGATTAACCCTACGCCAGAGGCCAGATGGAAATACCACGAGTCTATTTCTCTGACTCGTGAGCTAGTTGAGGAACGCATGTTTGGTCTCACTTTGTCAGGTCTTGAAAAGGCGATGAAGCAGCTGGCAAAGTAAAAATGCCTAATTGTCTTTTCTGATGGACCTTCTTCGTTGTTCCAGTCGTTCTAAAAATTTTTCCTGTTTAATGATCACGCGTTCGTGCGTGCCCGTAGAAATAATGTCGATACCATCATGGGCTTTAACTGAGAAGGACAATTTTCGGCCTTCAATAGTCACGAGTGTGACATCCACGGTTACGGTCATGCCGGGGAGTGTGGGTGCCTCATGTGAGAAATTAACGTGGGTACCGAGGGTTTGCTCGTCTGGCCAATTGATGTGTGGTCTTAAGAGCTCAATACAGGCCCATTCGAGCAAGCCGACCATGTAACCTGTTGCAAAGACTTGGGGCATGGCTTGAAACAAATCGGACTCGGGATAGAACTTCGGTACTGTTTGTTTCTCACTTACTGTGAAGGTGTGGCGGTAGGTTAAACCTATTTTAAGTGTCTCTTTCATGAGGGGCCTTATAAATTCGCACCAAATGTGTGCGCATAATTTCGATTGCACTAAATCAGTGCGGTTTGCGACAGTCTAAATTTTAGTAAGTCTCTATAAATCAATGAGTTAAAGTTTGGCACATTTATTGCTTTAAATATAAACAATAAAATCATAAAGTTATCATGTTTAAGCCTGATTGAATCATGTTCGGGTCTTTTCAAAAAGGGGAATTATATGGAATCATCCAATAGTGCAACAGATGTACTGTTTATCTTGTTGGGCGCCATAATGGTGCTTGCCATGCATGGTGGGTTTGCGTTTTTGGAGGTTGGAACCGTCCGCAAAAAAAATCAGGTGAATGCGCTGGTTAAGATTCTATGTGATTTTTCAATTTCTACAATAGCGTATTTCTTTGTTGGCTATGCCGTGGCTTATGGTACTGACTTTTTGGTTGGTGCTAACACGCTCAGCCAAAATGGTGGTTATGGCCTCGTTAAGTTCTTCTTCTTGCTGACATTTGCTGCGGCAATACCTGCGATTATTTCTGGTGGTATCGCCGAGCGGGCTCGGTTTTATCCGCAATTATTTGCAAGTGCTGTGATCGTTGGTGTTGTGTACCCATTCTTTGAGGGCATTATTTGGAATGGAAACTTTGGTTTTCAAGACTGGTTGCAAGATAGTTACGGAGCACCAATGCGTGATTTTGCAGGGTCCGTGGTGGTTCATGCTATGGGTGGCTGGATTGCCCTTGCGGCGGTTCTTTTGTTGGGATCAAGAAAAGGTCGATACCAAAAAAATGGCGGGGTCGCTTCTCATCCGCCTTCAAGCATTCCATTCTTAGCGCTTGGCGCCTGGATGCTCACAGTTGGTTGGTTTGGATTTAATGTGATGTCGGCTCAAACTGTTGACGGTATCAGTGGGTTGGTCGCGATAAATTCCCTCATGGCGATGGTGGGCGGCACGTTAGCAGCCTTAGTTGTTGGCAGGAATGATCCAGGTTTTGTCCACAATGGACCACTTGCTGGGTTAGTGGCGGTTTGTGCTGGCTCCGATATCATGCACCCACTTGGTGCGCTTGTGACAGGGTTAATTGCTGGGGCACTGTTTGTTTCGCTATTTACCGCGACTCAGAATCGCTGGAAGATTGATGATGTGTTGGGTGTGTGGCCGCTACATGGACTTTGTGGCGCTTGGGGTGGTATTGCAGCAGGGATCTTTGGCCTGGAGAGTCTCGGTGGTATGGGTGGGGTCTCGTTTGTCTCTCAGCTCATTGGAACGGTCGCGGGCATTTTAGTAGCTTTGGTTGGAGGTTTCGTTGTTTACGGTGCTATTAAAGCTATGGTCGGTATTCGACTCAGCGAGGAAGAAGAGTATATGGGGGCAGATTTGGCCATTCATAAGGTTTCTGCTTCTCCAGATAATGAATCAAGCTGGTGATTCGAAAAATCTAACTTTAAATTCTGACTGTCATTTCTTTTGTGTGGAGACATTGATTGTCTCCACGTGCAAAGTAAAAATGTCCTTACGTTTATCATCGAAGTAGTGCTCTAAAGATTTTTTAATTGCGGCGAACGCGATTTCATCCCACGGTAGAGTTGTTTCGTTGAATAACGCGACTTCTGAACTTTCAAATGTGGTTGAGAAGCTAGCGTTAGCGAGTTGGGCTCGGTATAGCAGGTAAATTTGATTGATATGCGGAATATCGATTAGAGAGAAGGGGGCAATAATCGTTGCTCTCGCATTAGCTTCTTCCAAAGTCTCTCTAAGCGCTCCCTCTTGTGATGTCTCATTGTTCTCTAAGAATCCTGCAGGCAGCGTCCAATAGCCCAGTCGTGGTTCTATAGCGCGCTTACAGAGCAGAATTTTGTCTTCCCACTCGGCAATACATCCAACGATGACTCTGGGATTTTCGTATTGAATGAAGCCGCAGCCCTCACAGACTGCGCGTGGCAGGTTATCCCCATGAGGAATTTTAATGACTGTGGACGCGCCACATTGATTACAGTATTTGATGGGCACAGTAGCGTCTTCTTTTCCCTTATGGATTGGCGAGCCTTGACGGTCAGGAGATATATTGTCGACTTCTATTCATTTGGAATGTTAATCTGAATATATGGATATTTCTAATAATAGGCTATTTAACCAGATTAAAAAATTCTCAATGATAATTAAAAAATTTTTAGCAGTATGTGTATTCGCTTTGGCAACGATAGTGCATGCGGATGAAACCCCTCAAAAATACGTCGGAACATGGTCTGGGGCTTGGTATGAAGGCATGACCAGTGGCACGTTGTGGCTGACGTTTAACCCCGAAGGCACGGGCTCTATTCGATTTACGAACTTGGAAAAATTTGGAAAGGATGTGACCCTTTTATCGCCGATCCGTTTTCTGGGCAACCGCATTAATTTCACAGCTAATGGAGATGGTGCTAAGGACTTCGTTGGTCACGTGTTTTTAATCGGAGAGGACAAGTTCCGGGGGAGCGCCGAATACGATGATTTGGCGGTAACGTTCCGTTTATCTAGAGAATAAAAAAACGGCCCTTTAGAGGCCGTTTTTAGGTTCAATAAGATGGAGCTAAAGTTTACAGCTCGACATCAGGGAGCGCTTTGATGTAATCCGCTAACGCCTCAATTTGCCACGGCTTAAGTTGCTTCCGGAAACCAGGCATTGGACTTTTACCGTAAGCAATTTGTTCTATGACTTTTTCCTTGGATTTCGTAGTGCCTGAGAGACGTGGTCCGTCTGCTTGTTTAAGCCCATATCCTTGATGACACCAGCTACATCGGGAGGCAAATAAACGTTTGACAGAGAAATTTTCTTTGTATTGGAAGTAGTTAGGGTTGATTTCTGCCGCGGCGATATCTGTTACATCTTCCTCGGCATAAGTAACTGAAATGTTCAATCCCATCGCGCAAAATATGATGAGTGCGACGCGCGTTAATGCGGTAAACGAAAGATGGTGTTGCATGTGGTTCTCCTGCGGATAGTGACTACTCGAATCAACAATATTAAGTTATTTCTTAACTCTAATAAAGAGCTGACAAAAAAATTTGGGCGGGAAAACCCGCCCAAATTTCATTTCATTTCGACATTAAAAGCCGTCGAATCTGATTGATCAACTCACTTTACAGCGCGTAGACCATCAAAGTACCAGTGTCTGTTGACATGGTTGTGAATGGAGCGCCAAACAGTCCAGGGTAGTTACCTGCAACGTGTGAGCCCCAACCAGTAACAACAGCAACGTACTGTTTTCCACCAGCCATGTAGGTGATAACACCACCGTGGGCACCAGTACCCAAGTTGTTTTGCCACAAGAGCTTACCGGTCTTCGCATCGCGAGCGTCAAACATTCCGTCTGCGCCAGGTACGAAAACAAGATCGCCACCGGTTGACAAGAGAGAAGCAAGTACTGGGTACTTGTACTCAACACGCCATTTCATTTCGCCGGTCAAAGGATCACGGGCCTGAAGCGTACCGTAAGCAGCGTCAACTGGAGTGCCGTCTGCTTTTTGCTTAGGAGCCTTAGAAGTCCATGACGCACCGAAGTACGCTTGACCAGAAAAGTCATCTGGACGCTCTGGATTTACAACTTCGATGTCAAAACAGAATTCCTGTGTGAGCATGAAGTGTGTATTTCTCTTAGGGTTGTAAGCGCCGGTATTCCATGAAATAGCCCCATCAATTGCAGGACATACGTCTGAGTGCTTACCTTCTGGTAGTTCACGTCGACCAACTAAGCGACCTTCTTTAGTAACACCTTTGATGTAGTTATAGGTCTCACCAATCATGTACGCATTGTTAACGGTCAACTCATTACCACCACCAACTGAATCAGCGTCATAAACAAAAATGATACCGCCCTTATTTGGGTGAACCATGTTTCGCTTGCCGCCTTTTTCAATCATCAAGAACTCACCGACTGCTGAGTCAAAGTCCCAAGCGTCGTGTGGCATTTCTTGAAAGTAAGCAGTTAACTCACCGCTGTCTGCATCAAGAACAATTACTGAAGAGCTGTAGAGGTTCTCACCTGGACGTGGACCATTGTTCATCCAATCGGCGCCGATGTAGTCATAGTCAGGAGCTGGATTAGCTGTTCCCCACCAAACTGTGTTGGTTGCAGGATCATAACTACCCGTCATCCAACCACCACCACCACCGATTTTCCAGGAGTCATTGCCCCAAGAATCACGTGAGCGCTGATCGCCACCAATGGTGTCAAATTGCCACTTAACTGAACCTGTTTTCGCATCAACTGCGTAAATTGGTCCACAACAACCAGATAACTCACCACCGTTTGCACCGATGATAACTGTGTCTTTAACAACAAGAGGAGCACCTGTGAAGCCTTTGTTACCTTGGGCTACAGTCATGATCTCGTTATCCCAGACAACAGCACCTGTCTTAGCGTTAAGTGCGATTAAACGTCCGTCAGTAGTACCCATGTATACATTGCCGCCTGAAATTGCTAGGCCGCGATTGTATGGGTTGTAGAACGTACCTTCAGCGCGCTCAACGTCAATTTTTGCAACGTGTTGCCACACTGGAGCACCAGTAGCGCCGTCAATAGCCCAGATCGTGCCTGATGTGGTCGTGTAATAAACGATGCCATCAACCGCGAGAGGGAAGCCTTGAATACCACGCTTGGTAGCAGATGGATTGTGCTGCCATGCAAGTTTCAAGTTCTTAACGTTCTTGGTGTTAATTTGCTTTAAGCCACTATGGTGATGACCAGAAAAATCTTTGTGGTACATCATCCAGTTAGCGTCATCATTTTGCGCGTTCAACAATCGATCCCAAGTGACATCTGCTGCCATTGCTTGAGAAGCGAAGCCGACGAACGCAACGGCTGTAATTGCCTTAACGGCAGCCGTAGAGGTCCAACGTGTCATAACTCTCTCCCTAAAAAATTTAGAAGACTATTTTATTTATTCGCGAATGAATAAAATTATTAGTACAAATAATAGATTTATCTACACTAGAACATTTGGACTGTTGCTGAATTTCTGTGAATCAGTTTGGAGCCAAAAAGCTACAAGTACAATAAACCTAAACTGTAATTTAACCCCACTAAATGTTCTTTGCAAGAGCCTTAACGATTTGTGGAAGAATATCTCACAGGTCTTTAGGAGTTGGGGCAAGATAAGACGTGATAAGACTTGATAAGACGTGATCAGAGGTTTTGCAGTGCTGAGTGCTTAATTTTGTGCAATATATTTCTGAAGTCTGAAGTTGCGGTATCTCGGCACTTTATTTTTCAACAAGGAGTTTAAGAGAATATTTAAGATTTGGTGCTAGATTTAAATTTACATTAATCTTATTAAGTTATTAAATTTCGACTACTTAACGTTAATTATGGTTTCTAAAAGGGTTTTTCGAGTCAAACTCTTCGGTGGCCCGGCTCCTATTGTGTTGGACTCGAAAGAGTTTATTTTGGTGGCATTGATGCGTCGCAATGTTAAGTTTCCGTATGCATGTCAGAACGGAGTATGTGGTACGTGTAAATGCCAATTGATCGCGGGTGAAGTTGTTTTGAACTCTTATTCGGAATCGGCGCTAACGGCCTATGAGTATGAGCAAGGTTTGATTCTCGCCTGTCGCGCTCGCGTTTTGTCTGACGTGATCATCGGTAAGCTCGAGCCTGATTCGGACCCCGCGCATCGAGCAGGCGACTGATGATGTGCGATAATGTTGTTTCATCGTCAGACGCATGATTAACACCGTTTGTAAGGAATTTTTTTGAGCACCAAGCGCTTAACATTCGAACTAAAAATTGCACCGCGGGTGTCGGTTAATGATGATGAGTGCGAATTTCCCGTGAACAGAGTTTTCTGTGTTGGCCGTAACTATGCGGAGCACGCGCGCGAAATGGGTAATGACCCTGAGCGAGACCCCCCTTTCTTTTTCCTTAAGTCATTGGATGCATTGGTGCCTGGCGGAGGAGCTATTAAGTATCCGAGGGCGACGAACGACTTGCATCATGAGATTGAAATGGTTGTAGCGCTCGGTCGATCAGGTTCTGACATTTCTCACTCAGAAGCCTTAGATCATGTGTATGGATATGCTGTTGGTCTGGATCTTACGCGCAGAGATTTGCAAGCGCAGGCGAAAAAAATGAATCGACCTTGGGATTTCGGCAAATCGTTTGAACAAGGGGCGCCGATTACAGGAATAACGAGAGCCAGTGCTTGCGGACACTTATCGACTGGCGAAATTTCACTCACCGTTAATGGTAAGGTGCGTCAAATGGGAAACCTTGAAGAGATGATTTGGGATGTTCCTGAAATCATTTGCTTTCTCTCAAAGTTTTACCAATTGGAGGCGGGCGATTTAATTTTCACTGGAACACCCGCCGGCGTTGGTCCGCTTCAGCGTGGGGATAAACTTGTCGGACACGTATCCGGTTTATCCACTTTGTCGGTTGATATTTTTTAAACATTGAATGGGTACATAGATGGAAGACGTTACGAGTAAGACATGGCTTGAGGTTGCTCTAAACGGACCATGGACGCAAAAAAAACAATCCGGTATACCTATCAAAGTAGAGGACATCGTTCAGCAGGGCATAGATTGCGTGAATGCGGGCGCGTCGATCGTTCATGTCCATGCTTATGATGAAAAAACCGGGCAGCAAAAAGACGACGTGGACGTCTATAAACGAATCATCGATGGTATTCGCTCTAAAGTGGATGCGGTTGTTTACCCGACTGTCCCGGCCTCAGGAATGAATCCGATCGCCCAAGAAAGTACGGGCGAGGATCGCTACGCGCACATTGAATCTTTGGCCAAAGATGGTTACCTAGAGTGGACGGTGTTGGATCCGGGGTCTTGTAATATTTCGCATTACGATCACCTTAAAGAAGACAAGGTGGGATACGTGTATCAAAATAGTGAGCGAGACGTGCGTCATGGCATGGGTATTGCCCGTCAATATGGACTGCATCCGAGTTACGCAATTTATGAACCCGGATTTATACGACTAGGTGCGACGTTGCACTGGCGGGAGAGCACACTTGAGCCGGTTTATAGATTGATGTTTAGCTCCGGATTCACGTTTGGTTTTCCTCCTGAGGATTATGCGCTAACGGCGTATCTGAATTTGCTAGATCAAGTTGCGCCTGGATGCAACTGGATGATGTCTGGACTTGATGTGGATGTCATACCGCTCATTCCTAGAGTCGTCATGGAAGGTGGTCATATCAGGGTCGGTTTGGAGGATGCACCTTTTGGTTGCGATAAATCCAACGTCGAGCTTGTGGAGAAGGCTGCTGAAGCAATACAAATGTCTGGGGGTGACTTGGCGCGTGCTGCTGAAGTTCGTCTGGCCGCCTCTAGTGCAAAACGCGAGGCGTTGGCCGGGATGTAAATCCTAATACTTTTCAATGTTTAAATTACAAAGAGGTTAGCTCTTGGAACCAAGTCGAATTGGAATTACGATGGGTGATCCCGCGGGGATCGGTCCCGAAATTATCGTTAAAACGTTACAGGAAATGTTGCCTGAAGCCAGATCCCGGTCAGTTGTTATCGGAAATATTGATTTGCTGGAGCGAGCGAGTCGTTTGATCGATGCGGGGCTTACATTCAGCGATTCGCTAAGTGTCGAACCTGGGAATGTGCCGGTTGTTCATGTTCAGACTGCGGGTGCTGAGTCGATCAAAGATGGTCAATTAAGTGCGAGTGCCGGTGAGGCTGCCTATAGGTTTGTAGAAAAAGCTGTAGAGCTATCGCTCGATAAGTTGATCTCTGTAATTGTGACCGCACCGCTAAACAAAGCGGCTATGCATTTGGCGGGTCATAAGTTTGATGGACACACGGAGTTGCTCGCAAACCTAACAGGCGCAAAATCTTCTTACATGCTATTAGCTGGACCACAGTTGAGCGCGATTCATGTAACCACACACACATCACTTGCCAATGCGGCGGTTACACCAAGCATCCAGCGCGTGTTGGATACTATCCGTATAGGTAACCAGCATTTTAAAAATATTGGTTACGCACGTCCGCGCTTAGCGGTTGCTGGCCTTAACCCGCACTGCGGAGAGGGTGGACTGTTTGGTTCAGAAGAGGCTGATCGTTTGGCGCCTGCAATTAAACAGGCTAAGGAGGAAGGTATTGATGTGCAAGGTCCTATTTCAGGAGATACGGTATTTTATCGGGCGCTTAAGGGTGAGTTTGATCTCGTTGTTGCTCAGTATCATGACCAGGGCCATATTCCCACTAAGCTGATTGCTTTTGATGAAACGGTTAACGTCAGTTTAGGTTTGCCCATTTATCGAACGTCTGTGGATCACGGCACCGCCTTCGACATTGCGTGGAAAGGTGTGGCGAATAACACCAATATGAAGGCGGCGATTGACTATGCGCGGAGAATCGCTGACGGACAATGACGTCGCCGGATCTATCATCTAAGATCCTCATTGTTGCTGATGATCTGACCGGAGCTCTTGATGCTGCTGGCCCTTTTTGTGAGCGTGGTTTTAGAGTTAAAACCATTGTGGATGCATCGATACCATTTGCGTGGTGTGATCTGCTCGAGGCCGACGTGGTTGCGGTAAATACAAATTCTCGACATCTTTCTGCTCAAAAAGCAATTCAAGCAATCAATGATTGCTTGGGTCAATTAGATCTGCGTAGTTTTCAGTATGTGATTAAAAAAATTGATTCGACGTTGAGGGGGAATGTCGTTTCGGAAACGCTGGCTGTCATGGATCATTGCGCCATTCAAGAAGCCTATATTGCGCCGGCATTTCCAGAGCAATTAAGAACAGTTCAAGCAGGTCAAGTGTACATCGATGGTGTTGCTCTTAGCGAGACTGAGTTTGTCAAAGATCAGCTCAGTCCTGCCCCTAGGATCAATATTCTGGAGATGTTTGAGATTAAAGATAGAGCCCTCCTCGTCAGTTTGAATCTTGAATCATTACACGCTGATCACGGTAGGAATGCCATTAGGGTATTTGATGCTATAGATATTGCAGATTTGGATCGGGTTGTTGCTGGTTTTTTGAGTAAGGAACAACCGTGTCTCTTGGTAGGTTCATCAGGTGTGACAAGTCGTCTAGCATTCGCGCTACCTCGGCGTGACAATCCCTTGGTTGCACGGGACACTTGTCACTCATTTTTATATTTGGTGGGCTCAAGATCAAAGAGATCTCTCGAGCAAGTATCCGAACTTGAAAAACGTTATTTTGGATCAGTTTATTCTGCAACCAATGGACAACTGGATGACCTGCCTGACCCAGAAGGTCCCGTGTGCGCAATTGTGGCGCAGCAAGATTCGGATTGTGTGGAGCAACCTAATGTGGTTGCAGCACGTCTCGCTAAGACCAGTGCGCGCTATCTGCGGATTCTCGATCCCGATGTGATCTTGGTGACGGGTGGAGATACTGCACTCGCATTTTTGCGGGAATTGAATGTGCCTATTTTAGAAGTGTGTGGCAATCTGATGGCGGGTGTTCCGATGTCCTTGTTAAGTCTGGGTGGGCAAAACAAAATCCTACTGACTAAGGCGGGTGGTTTTGGCTCGCCTCAGTTGTTTGTTGATGTAGCAGAAGGAATGGTCCGATAGATTGTATTCTGAGTCGTTAGGCTATGCTACACGTCTAACTAAAATGTTTTACTATTTGCAACGGCGCATCAGGCGCTTCATGGAAGGATTTGATTTGAGAGTTCATAAAATTGTTGCTGTGCTTATTTTCTGTTTATTTTCGTCGTTCTCATTTGCGGCTGAGATAGAAATATTAAAGTACCGTGGTGTGCAGTATGTGTCTGGTGGTATGGATGCTGTCGAGCGAGAAGAGATGGACAATTTAGCCTCACGATTCCCGATGCATATGGTGTTGACTTCGACGGCAGTCGAGGGCCCGATTTCGGGTGTGCTCGTTACCGTGAAAAATTTATCCGGCAACGTGATCCTAGAGGATGAGTCTAGAGGCCCACTGTTTTTTGTTGAGGTGGTTGGGGGTAGATATACCGTCGAGGCCACCTACAACGGACAAACGTTAACCGAGATTAAAGATTTAACCGGCCGACGGTACTTGAGGTTGCGTTTTAACTTCACTCAGTAGCGCGGGGAGCGTGGAAAAATTTTCTTTTAAGGGTGAATCATGAATGTATCTTATCGTTTAAGTCATGTGTTGTTGTTTGTATTGTTAGCAGTCGGTTTTGTTTGTCAGACAGGGGCTGAAGGAGCTACTGATGACAAAGTGTACGAAAAATCTATCGATAAAGAATACAAGATGTTCAAGTTTCGTGACTGTCCATATACCGATGAAATGGGTGCGTATACGTTCCAGTGCATTAAAGATAACGATGGATTTAATGCTCACGGCTGCTATGACGACTCGGTGCAACTTTTTTGTCCTCAGCCAGATGATGTGTCGTACGAAAAATCTATCGAGAAAGAATACAAGATGTTCAAGTTTCGCGACTGTCCATATACCGATGAAATGGGTGCGTATACGTTCCAGTGCATTAAAGATAACGATGGATTTAATGCCCACGGCTGCTATGACGACTCGGTACAACTTTTTTGTCCTCTGCCAGGAGATTAAGCTCGGTCTAACCCAGGTGCTATCGTCTAGGTGGGTGTGCTGTGGGCACGTATTTGCTTAAATAGACTCGATTCCCTACTGTAAAACCCTTCGGTATGAAATGTCTCTGGGAAGCCAAAGTGTTCGTAATCGAGGTGATGACAAAGTTCGTGGAGTAGAGTTCTTAAAAAGCTTTTAAATGCTACGACTTTTTTGTTTTTGGCTGTTCGCATCCAGACTTGTATTTTTGCCGGCTTACCGTCATCTTCGGGAAGATATAATCCGTGGAGCTCTCCCCAGTCGTCCGAGGGTCGAACGGTGAGCACTTGTACTTTTAGCCTTGGCGCTTTGATTTGTGACACAACCTCGTCGGCAATGGCCTGACATGTGTTTTCAATTTCGGATAAATCTTCGCTGATTAGCAGTTCTTCTAGCGCGGTTGAGGCGCTTTGAAGTTGAGCAACTTCTCGAAGCGTCAAGTATTTAATGTCATCACTTTGTCGATAAATACTCTGTTGTCTTGACGTTAAACGATTATAAAAATTAAAAACCACTGTTTTTATCCTTAACTTGTCTAAGCTTCAACCAAATCCTGATTATAGAGTTTTGAACGGTGCGCGGGTAGTGAGGCTATCATGATATTCACTGATGGCGGTTCCTTCGCGAGATAAAAAATTCTCAACGGCATCAGAGAATTGAGGGTGCGCTAACCAGTGAGCCGAGTTGGTTGCTACGACTTCTAATCCGCGAGATAGTTTATGCTCGCCTTGTGCTCCCCCTTCGAATGTTCTATAGCCATGCTGAATCGCATACTCTATGGTTTGGTAGTAACAGGTTTCAAAATGTAGGCCTGGCACGTACTCGTTCGCTCCCCAGTAGCGCCCTAGAATTTTATCGTTGCTGAGTAAATTTAAAGCGGCAGCAATTCGCTTGCCATTTCTCGTAGCGATGATGAGGAGAGTATTTTTACCGATTCTTTTTTTGAGCGCCAAGAAAAAATCAAAATTCAGATACGGGTTTGTTCCTCGAATGGCATAAGTGTGGTGATAGCAGTCGTAGAAAAACTGCCATTCGGTGTCGGTCGCTTGATCTCCGGAAATGACGTCAAATGTGATACCGTCATCGGCAATTCGTCTTCGTTCTTGTTTTATTTTTTTTCGTTTGGCTGACCTCATGAAAGATAAGAAATGCTCGAAGCTTTCGTAATCTTGGTTGGTCCAATGAAACTGAATGGATTTCCTCGTCAAGCAGCCGGCATGCCCCCAAATCTCTAAGTCACTCAGTTCGGGGTACAAACAATGAAAGGATGATAGTTTATTGTCTTGCGCGAAAGCTAGTGTTGCTGCCGCAAGTGCTTGTTTCATTTCGGGGTCAGACGCCAATAAACGCGGTCCTGTGGCTGGGGTGAATGGAACTGCAGACACGAGCTTTGGGTAATAATCAAGCCCTGATCGGTGGTAGGCATCCGCCCAAGCCCAATCAAAAATAAACTCTCCGTAGGAATGCGTTTTAATATAAAGAGGGGCTGCTCCAACCAGTTTGTCGCCGTCTGATGCGATCAGGTGCGCAGGTGACCATCCGCTGTCACCACCAACGTTTTCAGTGTCCTCAAGTGCGGACAGAAAATCATAGGATGTGACCAGGCTATCACCGTTGAGAGAATTCCAGTCCTCAGCTTTGATTCCAGATAAACTATTGACTATGTCAAATTTAACGTTATTCATATTGTTTTATTTAATCAGTCGCTAGTATGCCTTTAAAAATCTTAGTCGCTCAAATCAATTGCATCGTTGGTGATGTTTCATCCAATGCTGAGAATATTTTTTCAATTGTTGAGAAAGCAAAATCAGATGGTGTGGATCTCGTTGTAACGCCAGAATTGTCGTTGTGTGGGTATCCGCCGGAGGATTTATTGCTTCGGCCAGATTTCCTAAAGGAGTGTGATTTAAAACTCACTTACCTCGCGCAACGAATTTTTGGAGTTACAGTTGTTGTAGGCCATCCTTATCAGACAAATGAGGGTTTATATAACGCCGCATCGATCATTCAAGATGGACAGATTGTCGCACGATATTGCAAACAGGAGTTGCCCAACTATCGTGTGTTTGACGAGGCGAGATACTTCGATCCAGGGACTCAGCCGTGTGTTGTTAATATCTCTGGTGTGTCGATCGGGCTCAATATTTGTGAGGATGTTTGGGGTGAGGATGGTCGGGAAGCCTCGACTGAGTCGAAAGTGATTGAGGATCCTGCGAATGCAGTCGCGCAAGCTAAGGCGCATGGAGCCGAATTATTGGTGGTGCTTAACGCGTCTCCGTTTCATACGGGTAAAGATGCTTTGCGACGAAAGGTCGTGCAGGCTCAATCACGACTTCATAAAATGCCAATCGTATTTTGTAATCTTATTGGCGGTCAGGACGAACTCGTTTTTGATGGTGGATCATTTGCCTGCAACGACAAAGGTGACGTTGTCGCTCAAATGCCGTTTTTTTGTGAAAACGTCAGCCTTATGGCCTATGAGCAAGGTGAGATCATTTCTGAGTGTAACGAACAATTGTTATCGAGCGACCAAGCTGTTTACGAGGCGCTTGTGCTGGGAGTCAGGGATTACGTTAACAAAAATGGCTTTCAAGGTGTACTGATTGGTCTTTCTGGCGGCATTGATTCTGCGCTCACCTTAGCCATAGCTGTAGATGCTTTGGGTGCTGGACGGGTTAAGGTTGTGATGATGCCGTCTCAGTTTACCGCTGACATGAGTCGGGAGGATGCGAGCAGCATGGCGGCCGGTCTCGGTGTTGAATATTCTGAGATCGAAATCAAACCTATGTTTGATGTGTTTATGGCGGGTTTGTCTGATGAGTTTAAGGGCAGGGAATTCGATACCACCGAGGAAAATCTTCAATCAAGAATTCGAGGAACGTTGTTGATGAGTTTGTCGAATAAGTTTGGCTCTTTAGTGTTAACCACTGGCAATAAAAGTGAAATGAGTACTGGGTATGCAACGTTGTATGGTGACATGGCCGGAGGGTTAGCCGTACTCAAAGATCTAACGAAACAGACGGTTTATCGTTTGTCGACTTATCGCAATACCATTTCAGCATGTATTCCTGTTCGAATTATCGAACGGCCACCCAGTGCCGAGCTCAGACCGGATCAGGTCGATTCAGATTCACTGCCTTCTTATGAGATCCTCGACGCGATTGTCGAGCATTACGTTGAATATGACCGAGGTGTGGATGACATTATCGGTCTAGGGTATCGCTCTGAAGATGTGACGCGAATCGTTAGACTCATCCATGTTAATGAACATAAACGCCGACAGTCGCCGCCAGGGGTGCGGGTAACGGCTCGAGGTTTTGGAAAAGATTGGCGATATCCTATTACTAGCAAATTTCGTGGCTTGATTGACCAGTAGGGAACGTGCCATGATATTAGTGATGAAATGCGTATGCGGTGTTGGGTTGCTTTGATACAAAACTATCGGGCTCTCGCTGACTTGAGCCGATTTATTTAGAGGAATGGACGTATGAAAAAAATAGAAGCTGTGATCAAACCATTTAAGCTTGATGAGGTGCGTGAAGGATTATCTTCCATTGGTATTACCGGACTTACCGTAACCGAGGTTAAGGGCTTTGGCCGTCAAAAAGGTCACACCGAACTGTATCGTGGCGCTGAATATGTCGTTGATTTTTTGCCGAAAGTGAAAATTGAAGTGGTGGTGATTGACAGCCTCGTTGATCAAGCCGTCGAGAGCTTGGTCTCTACAGCGAGAACTGGCAAGATTGGTGACGGCAAGATTTTTGTGAGTACAGTCGAGCAGGTGATTCGAATTCGTACAGGGGAAACAAATGAGGATGCGGTCTAATTGAGCGAGTGATCGGTAGTCAACTTTTTGCGCTGAGTAATAGCATCGTTGCGCCGCTGCCCCCATCCCCGGGGCCGGCTTCACAATAGGCAAGGATGTCGGATCTGAGCTGGAGCCAGCGAAACAGTTTCTTTTTGAGGACAGGCTCTTTGTTGCTCGATCGATGTCCTTTACCATGAATAATTCGCAGACATCGAAATCTATTTTTTTTGGCGTGTGACAGAAAATTAGCTACTAGGATGCGCGCGCCGTCAGATGTTGATCCATGCAAATCGAGTTCGTCTTGTACGACCCAATAGTTCCGCCTGAGTCTTCTGAGTATTTGGTGCTGCAATCCAGAGCGTAAATACGCTGGCTCCTCTGACAAGAACTCTAAACCGTCGTCGTCGATGTCTTGGTGAAGGAGTTCCTCGAGTACCTCAGCCTCATCCTTCATCGACTGGACGGGAATGGGGGCGGGTTGCTCTTTCGTTCGAAAGACTTTTCCGTCTTTTTTTAAAACGGTGACGTCTTTTAACGTTTCTTCAAGAAGGTCTTCAAACCGTTCTTCTGGATTTTGGTCATTATCAGTGGACATAAGAGAAGTCTGAGCAGATAACGTCAGTCCGTATTCGTCAAAAACCGTTCTGCGTCGAGAGCAGCCATGCAGCCAGTTCCAGCGCTTGTTACGGCTTGTCGATAGATATGGTCTTGCACATCTCCCGCGGCAAACACGCCAGGAATACTGGTCTGAGTGGCGTTGCCATCTCTCCCACTCTGGGTGGTGATGTAGCCTCCCACCATATCGAGTTGTCCCGAAAAGATATCGGTGTTGGGTGAGTGACCAATCGCGATGAAGACGCCTGCTAGTGACAAGTTCGACTCTTCTTCTGTTTTTGTGTTTTTGATACGCATCCCAGTAACGCCGGAGGCATCACCTAAAACCTCATCGAGGTTATGGTCCCAAATGATGTCGATGTTTCCATTTTTTTCTTTTTCTAAGATTCGATCAATCAGTATTGCTTCAGCTTTGAGTTGGTCGCGTCGGTGAACAAGCGTTACTTTTTTTGCAATATTCGAAAGATAGAGAGCCTCTTCAACTGCCGTATTCCCCCCACCGATAACCGCAACTTCCTGACCTTTATAGAAAAATCCGTCGCATGTTGCGCAGGCAGAAACCCCTTTGCCCGCATATATTTCTTCAGACGGAATGCCCAGATATTTAGCGGATGCTCCGGTCGCAATGATCAGCGCATCACACGTATATTCTGCCTGATCGCCAATCAGTGTGAATGGGCGCGCATCAAGTTTAACGGTATGAATGTGATCGAATATCAGTTCAGTGCCAAATCGTTCTGCGTGTCTTTGGAATCGATCCATGAGCTCTGGACCTTGCACGCCATCCGCATCCGCGGGCCAATTATCTACGTCAGTCGTCGTCATCAATTGACCGCCTTGGGCGATCCCGGTAATTACGATGGGTTTCAAATTAGCCCGGGCAGCGTAGACGGCAGCAGTATAACCCGCAGGACCAGAGCCTAAAATTATGATTTTATTGTGTTTTTTTTGCATATCAATTACCTGCCTACTGTTGATGCGTATATGGATGCGATTAGTAAATGTTTATTTTATTCGTGATGGACGCAAAATAAAAATGTTTAGTAACCGGGAGATGTGTCTCAGTTACAATAGTGCTTAAGCTAAAATTAGTGACAATTTAATTTTACAGACGTTCCGACTAACTGTGCGACGGGTTTGACAATTGGCTAAACGAAAAACACTTAAAAAATCGGAAATAGTCAACACAGATTCCTCTACAAAAAGTGTTTTGCCACCTAAGCTTGTCATTTTGTTGCGAGAAGTCGGGTTGCTCCTCTCCTCAGGTGTTCTCGCTTATTTAACCCTGGTATTATTTACCTATAATTCTTTTGATCCCGCCTGGTCGCGCCAATCTTCAGCCCAAGAAGCTATAAATGCAGGTGGGGTTGTCGGAGCGCATATATCGGATGTGCTCCTATACCTATTCGGGTTTTCAACATGGTGGATTGTTCTCGTTGGGACGCTACTCGTTATTCGGGCTTATCGGCATACGGCTCGACGACTTACTGAAAACCCCAAAGTAGTCCTGCTTGTGTTCTTCGGGTTTTTGCTTTTGGTGTTATCAAGCGCTGGCTTTGAAGGACTTCGTTTTCATTCTGCACTTTTCGAACTGCCAGGAAAGCCTGGAGGCATTATTGGTGGCGAAATTTCTCTCATCAGCAATAACGCATTTGGATTCGTCGGCAGCACTTTGATTTTTTTGGTGCTGATGGCTGCAGGGGTTTCGCTGGTCAGCGGAGTGTCTTGGATAGTGTTGTCGGAGAAAATGGGGTATTGGCTCGAATGGTCCGCGTTGTATGTGTGGCAAAGCTGGGAGGCGTGGCGAGACCGTAAGGCTGGAGAAATTGCGTTAGAAGCACGGATGGATCGATTAGTAGAGGTTCGCCAGAAAACCACGCTTACTGATCCCAAGCCGCTGCGTATTGATAAACCCATGCAACAGATCGCCCAATCAGAGCGGGCGCAAAAAGAAAAACAGAAGCCTTTATTTAAAGATTTACCGGATTCAGAGTTGCCATCGATTAACCTTTTGGACACGCCGCCCCCTGATGTCGAGTCAATTTCTGCTGATACGCTTGAGTATACGTCCCGATTAATTGAGAAGAAGCTACTGGACTTTAATATTGAAGTCAGAGTTGTGGCTGCGCAACCTGGCCCAGTGATCACGCGTTACGAAATCGAGCCAGCTATCGGAGTGAAAGGCAGTCAGATCATAAACTTGACTCGAGATTTGGCAAGATCGTTGTCTGTCATCAGTGTTCGAGTGGTTGAAACGATACCCGGTAAGACTACGATGGGTCTCGAAATTCCAAACACCAAGCGCCAGGTAGTTTATTTGTCCGAGGTCCTTGCATCTCAGACCTATGCCGATGTGCCTTCGCCGCTCGCCATCGCGTTGGGCAAGGATATCTCAGGGGTGCCGGTGTGTGCGGATCTCGCGAAGATGCCCCATTTGTTGGTTGCAGGAACTACTGGGTCTGGTAAGTCGGTTGCGATTAACGCGATGATATTGTCCTTACTCTACAAGTCGACCCCGAATGAAGTTCGAATGATTCTGGTTGACCCCAAGATGCTGGAGTTGTCTGTGTATGAGGGAATCCCTCATTTGCTCGCGCCGGTGGTTACTGAAATGCCTAAAGCTGCGCATGCATTGAATTGGTGTGTGGGCGAGATGGACCGACGTTATCGACTCATGTCTTCTTTGGGTGTAAGAAATCTTTCTGGCTTTAATACGAAGATACGTCAGGCGGAAAAAGCAAATAAGAAAATCGATAATCCATTCAGTTTAAATCCTGAGGAGCCAGAGCCGCTCCAGGAGTTGCCGCACATCGTTGTGGTTATTGATGAGTTGGCTGATCTAATTATGGTTGTAGGGAAAAAAATTGAGGAATTGATCGCGCGTCTTGCTCAGAAAGCTCGAGCGGCTGGTATTCATCTCATCCTTGCAACGCAGCGACCTTCGGTGGACGTGATTACCGGGTTGATCAAAGCGAATATCCCTACACGGATTGCATTTCAAGTTTCCAGTCGTGTGGACTCCCGAACGATTCTCGACCAAATGGGGGCTGAACAACTACTGGGTCAGGGTGACATGCTCTATTTGCCACCCGGTAGTGGCTATCCGCTGCGGATACACGGTGCCTTTGTTGACGATCAAGAAGTTCATCGGGTGGTGGATGCACTAAAGAGCCGGGGTGAGCCGCAGTACATTGAGAGCATTCTAGAAGCGCCGGTTACTGGCGATGGTTCTGGAGAATCGGGTATGGGGGATGATGCTGAAGCCGATCCACTTTATGATCAAGCTGTAGAGATTGTGCTGAAGAATAAGCGCGCGTCAATATCGTTGGTTCAGCGACATTTACGGATCGGTTATAACCGGGCAGCCCGGTTGGTTGAGCAAATGGAAGTCGCAGGCTTGGTGTCAAGTATGTCTTCTTCCGGCAGTAGAGAAATCCTAGCACCTAATCGAGTCAATTGATGACATGTTTGTAACGGAATTGATCGATGCGAATTAAAGGTATTCGACTCCTGGTCGCGATGATTGCTGTGCTGCCTTGTTTGGTGCTCGCTGGAGGGATTGAAGAATTACAAAAGTTTGTTAGTTTCTCGGCTACAGGTCAGGCTACTTTTATACAACGTGTTTATGACAATGCGGGTGTCTTGGTGCAAGAATCATCTGGAGATCTTAAGTTTGCCCGCCCCGGAAAGTTCAAATGGCACTATCTTGAGCCGTATGAGCAGTTACTGGTGGGTGATGGTGAGTTTCTTTGGATTTACGATAAAGATTTGCGGCAGGTGACCCAAATGTCGCTAGATCGAGCACTTGGGTCGAGTCCGGCGGCTTTATTGTATGGATCAAAAGACATCGACAGTTATTTTGGTCTAGAGGCGCTGAGCCCAGAAGGTGGGCTTGTTTGGGTTCGCGTGATTCCTTATGAAGAGAGCGGAATGTTTGAGCGTATCGAAATTGGGTTATCGTCATCCATGGTGCAAAAAATGACGCTCTACGATTATTTTGGTCAACAAACCGTTATTGAATTTGATCAATTCGTGGTCCCTTCAAATTTTTCGGCGGATGAGTTTAGATTTGAAGTGCCGGAGAATGCAGACCTGGTGACCCAGTAGGCTGTGGTTTTATTAGCCTGTATCGTCCTCTTTTAACTGTGCTGATTATCCAGCTATGAACACACCACTGGCGGATCAATTAAGACCAAAGACGCTCGACGAATTTGTAGGGCAGACCCACCTCATTGGTGAGGGTAAGCCGTTGACGTTGGCTGCTCGGTCGGGAAACCTGCAATCAATGATTTTGTGGGGGCCTCCGGGCGTAGGTAAAACGACACTCGCTCGTATTTTGGCGAGATCCAGTGAGGCGAACCTGGTTGAGCTGTCTGCTGTGCTCTCGGGTGTTAAAGATATTCGTGAAGTGGTCTTGGTTGCGCAAAAAAATAGAAAAGAGTTTGATCAGCAAACTTTAGTGTTTGTGGATGAAGTCCATCGCTTTAATAAAACGCAACAGGATGCATTTCTCCCTCACGTCGAGAGTGGGTTGTTTATTTTTATTGGTGCCACAACAGAAAACCCGTCATTTGAAGTGAATAATGCGTTGCTCTCACGAGCAACGGTGTACGTGCTTGAATCGTTAACTGAAGAGGCGTTGTCGGTTGTGCTTGAACGCGGCGTGATGTATTTGGGTATGTCAGGATGTGTCGACGAAACAGCAAAAGCACTCATCGTCAGTCATGCGGATGGTGATGCCCGAAAAATTCTGAATATCTTGGAAATTGTTGTCACTGCCGCAAGGGATGCGAATCAGGAAGTGATTGATGGTGATTTTGTGACGAGTGCGCTGCCCCGGATATTCCGTTTATTTGATAAACAAGGGGATGCATTCTATGACAATATTTCTGCGCTGCATAAGTCTGTGCGAGGCTCATCACCCGACGCGAGCTTATATTGGTTAACGCGTATGATCGATGGCGGTGTTGATCCGCTCTACATTGGGCGACGCATGATCCGAATGGCGGTTGAAGATATAGGTCTCGCTGATCCTAGAGCCTTGACCGTCGCGCTAGACGCGGTTTCGGCGTTTGAGCGGCTGGGCTCTCCGGAAGGGGATTTGGCGCTTGCGCAATGTGTGTTGTATCTTGCGTGCGCGCCCAAGAGCAATGCTGTGTATACAGCCTATAATAATGCTTCTGTTTTTGTTCAGGCGCGCGGTTCGAGTGGGGTGCCGACGCATTTAAGAAATGCACCCACAAAGCTCATGAAGGAATTGGGTCACTCGGATGGATATCGGTATCCGCATCATGAGCAGGATGGGTATGTGCCCAACGTACAGTACTTTCCCGATGGTGTGGAGCCGGAGCAGTTTTATCGACCCGTCAGTCGAGGGTTGGAGATTAAGATCAAAGAGAAACTTGATCGATTAAAACAACTGGATGCACGTGTGGATAGCAGTCGCGGTGTTAAAAAATAACTGGGTTAAGACACTTTAAGGATTAGGAACACATGCTCGACGTACAAATTCTAAGAAATGATATTCATAACGTCGCCTCCAAATTAAAGGAGCGTCGTGGTTTCACGCTTGATGTGGATGCGTTTGTATCGCTGGAATCAGCTCGAAAAACGGTCCAATCGGATACCGAACATTTGCAAGCGCAACGTAACACGATTTCGAGAGAAATAGGCCACGCGAAAAAAAATGGTGATGATCAAAAGGCTTCCGATCTGATGGGTCAGGTGAGTGAGTTTGCTGGCCGCCTGAAGTCGAATGAGGATACGTTGAGTGAACTCCAGTCTAAAATGCGCGACTTGCTCTCTGGCATTCCTAATATGCCCAACGACTCTGTGCCTATCGGGAAGTCTGAAGAGGACAATGTTGAGGTGAAGAAAGTTGGTGTTCCACGTTCGTATGATTTTGAACCTCAGGATCATGTCGATATCGGGGAAAAACTAGGTATGCTCGATTTTGAGCGAGCCACAAAAATTACTGGATCTCGGTTCTCGATCATGATGGGTGAGATGGCGCGCTTACATCGTGCTATTGCGCAGTACATGCTGGATACGCACACGCGGAGACACGGCTATACCGAGGTGTACACACCTTACCTAGTGAATGCTGATTCCTTATTTGGTACTGGGCAATTGCCTAAGTTTGAGGAGGACTTATTTGCCATACCACTCACAGATGAGCAAAAGTTCTACCTCATTCCGACCGCTGAGGTTCCTGTGACGAATATTTACCGTGGAGAAATCCTAAATGCAGATGACCTGCCTACGAAGTTTGTCTGTCATACGCCGTGCTTTCGCTCAGAGGCAGGCTCATACGGCAGAGATACGCGCGGAATGATTCGGCAACATCAATTTGATAAAGTTGAGCTCGTGCAATTTTCGCATCCAGATCACTCGTATGATCAACTCGAAGCGTTGACGGGCCATGCAGAGTCGATCCTTGTTGATCTCGACCTACCCTTTCGGACTGTCACCCTGTGCACCGGAGATATGGGGTTTTCCTCAACGAAGACGTATGACATAGAAGTTTGGTTGCCCGGTCAAAACGCGTATCGAGAGATATCATCGTGTAGTAACTTTGAAGCCTTTCAAGCGAGACGCATGCAAACACGTTTTAGAGTTGGGCAAGCAAAGACCGAATTCGTCCACACATTAAATGGTTCCGGCCTGGCTGTTGGCCGTACTTTAATTGCTGTGCTTGAGAATTATCAGCGTCAAGATGGCTCGGTTGAGATACCTCAGGTGCTCAAAGCTTACATGGGTGGGGTTGAGGTCATTGAACCGCGTTAACTCATGAGATTTCTCGGTTTTTTATTAGCTGGGGGTAGGGGCAAATGTTGAGGCAGTCGAATCTTCCTGCTGGAATTGAGCCGAATGCTGAGAGAGAACAAATTGCGACGTCGGTACAGGTGATCTGTGATCGATTCGACGATGATTTTTGGTTAGAAAAAGATCAAAAGAACGAGTTTCCTTCAGAGTTTCACGCGGCGATGGCGGAGTCTGGTTGGCTGGGTATTACCATGCCAACAGAATATGGGGGCGCGGGGCTCGGGGTGACCGAAGCAGCGCTGATGATGCACACCGTGGGTCAGTCCGGGGGTGTGTTTGCGGCATGTTCATCTATTCACATTAATTTGTTTGGGCCGCATGCAATCATTAAGTATGGGACATCCGAACAAAAATCCCGCTGGATATCACGCTTGGTTTCCGGTCAAGATAAGGTTGCTTTTGGTGTCACTGAACCTGATGCAGGTTTAGATACGACAAAAATTAAGACGCGTGCGATTCAACGTGGTTCGGATTACGTGATCAGCGGCACTAAAGTGTGGATGTCGACAGCGCAGCACGCTAATAAAATGCTCCTGGTCACGCGCACAACACCGATCGAAGACTGTGCTAATCCAACAGATGGCATGACATTGTTTTACGTAGACCTGGACCGCGAGTACGTTGAGGTCCGTGGGATTGAAAAAATGGGTCGTGGTGCAGTGGATTCAAATTTAGTTTTCATTGATGGCCTCGTTGTGCCTGATGCCGACCGAATTGGTGCCGAGGGTGAGGGTTTTAGAATGTTGCTCGACACCTTAAACCCTGAACGCATTCTCATTGCGGCTGAGGCAATAGGGATAGGACGTCGTGCCCTAGACAAAGCAGTGAACTATGCGAATGAGCGCAAAGTTTTTGGTCGCCTGATCGGGCAGAACCAGAGTATTCAGCATCCATTAGCTGAGAGTTGGATGGCGCTAGAGGCAGCTAATCTGATGGTCTGGCGCGCGGCTAAGCTTTATGACGAAGATCAACCTTGTGGTGCAGAGGCAAACGCTGCAAAGTTTCTTGCTGCTGATGCAGCCTATGAGGCTTGTGACCGTGCAGTGCGCACGCACGGGGGGTTTGGGTATGCAAAGGAATATCACGTAGAACGTTACCTTCGAGAAATTATGATTCCTCGTATCGCGCCTGTGAGCCGTGAGCTCATCATGTGTTACATCGCGGAGAAGGTGCTGGGTTTGCCTCGTTCGTACTAATTTAACCGTATTTTTGATGTTTGGGTGGTTCTAAGTCTGCTGTAGAGCCAACAAACTGGTAGAATCCGCGGTCTCGGAGAGGTGGCAGAGTGGTTGAATGTGCCGGTCTCGAAAACCGTTGTACGTGCAAACGTACCGAGGGTTCGAATCCCTCTCTCTCCGCCAGTATACCGTTTACCGGCATCCATGTAAGTCTATAAATTAAAAATAAATAACAATAAA
>Ga0115003_10000416_pt1 | contig 37567 bp, 28 predicted proteins | sample ArcticOcean_MG_C_7_FD_88736 | JGI IMG/M metagenome (GOLD analysis project Ga0115003, IMG submission 88736) | Marine microbial communities from western Arctic Ocean - ArcticOcean_MG_CB11_88 | ecosystem: Environmental > Aquatic > Marine > Oceanic | place: Arctic Ocean: Canada Basin | collected...
ACAGAGAAGTTAAGCCTATCAGCGCAGATGGTACTGAGTAATATCGGGAGAGTATGTCGCCGCCCTTTTTAAGCCCTTGTTAATGTATTTTAACAAGGGCTTTTTTGGCGGTTTACTTTTTTTTAGCCTTAGTTTAAATTTTTAAAAATCATATCTCTATAGTAGATTTTGATTATTTGATTTAGTGTTGGTTGTTTTATACTCAATATTGTGTTTATGTACCAGTTATCAACTCTCACATTACAATTATCACCTCAGATTAGTAGTGCTGTATTTAGCTGTTAGTCAATTACCTACAATCTATTTCTTCTTTTCAATAAGTCTATGCTTTATATTTCCAAATGTTACTATTGATCCAAAATTTCGGTATACATTTTGCGTAGGTATTGCAATTATAAAACACAAATATTCCAAGGAAAAAACATCGAAAATGACTATGTTTGTTTCTTTGTAAACCTAAACAGCAAGCAACGTTATGAGAAAGTTTTACCACTTATTCACTTTCTTTTTTATTTCATCAATAGTATCAGCTCAAATAGCAACAAATTGTGGGGCTTCTTATAATACTCCAGAGGAACTTCTTGACGTAATGATTGGTAGTGGTATTTCATATTCTAATGCTTCTATTACTAATTTAAATTGTGCAAGCGGTTATTTTGATGGAAACTCTAATATAGGTTTCGATTCTGGGATGATACTTGCTACAGGGGGAATTCCAGCTGCTGAACCTGGTAATAATTCTGCGGGTCTATCTATTTTTAATGCAGACTCAGATATATCTCTTTTACTTTCTGAAATGAATTCAACTGCTAGTTTTTTAAACAATTTAATAGTTTTGGAATTCGATTTTGAAACTGCATCAACCGAATTTGCGTTCGACTATGTATTTGCGTCAAATGAGTTCCCTATAAATACCTGTGGTGATGATGTAGATGTGTTTGGCTTTCTACTTTCAGGACCTGGTATTGCAGGGTCTTATTCTTTAGGTGCCGAAAACATTGCTCTTGTACCAGATGTTACAGACCCTTCAACTTACACCATTACTTCTGTTGGAATTAATTCTATCAATTCGGGTATCGAAAACGTGGGTTCTACAACATATTGTGATAACTTAATGTTAAACTGGTCGGATAATTCAATCTTTTATGTCGATAATCCAGATATGACAACCGTAAACTATCCTGGGTTTACTGTACCACTTACTGCTACTGCTACTGTTATCCCTTGTACAACTTATCATATGAAAATTGTAATTACCGATGTAGGTAATTCAAACAATACTTCTGCTTTGTTTTTCGATGAATCTTCATTTAACTCTGTTGTTGAAACTCAATATTCTGTTTCAACAAGTGGTGTTCCATTATTAGATGATAATTTATACGAAGGATGTGGTATGGCTTCTTTAACAATATATAGACCAGGTCTTTTTGATGGCGTAATCCCATTTATTTATCGATTGGATGCTTCAACTGCAGACTACTTAGATGATTACACACTTATAAATGGAGGATTAAACATATCTCAAATTGATTCAGGTGAGGCATCAGTAACCATATTTATTGAACCAATTGAGGATTATATCCCAGAACCTGATGAATCTATAATATTCGAAATATCGTCTGTTGGATTCGGTTGCGAACAAACATCCTTTCTAGCTGTTGAATTTGCGATTTCTGATCAGCCCTTACTGGACATTTCTCTTACGGATGATTTTACTACTTATTGCCCTGGAGACGATGCAATATTAGATGTTGAAATTTCTGGAGGAGTTGGGAGTCTTCTAGAACAACCTATGACCATTCAGGCTTATTCAATTGAATGGTCTCAAATTGGAATTGCGGCAGAACAATTAGAAAACCCTCTTGTTACTACACAATATTGTGTAGAAGTAACCGATTATTGTGAAACACAAACCCTAATTGAATGCTTAACTGTATCTGTAAATCAATACCCTGATTTAGAAGCAGATTCTGATATTATTTACATTTGTACAGATATTGAAGAAGAACTTTGTGTTGAAGTAGAAGGTGGAGAAGGTAACTATGACTTTAATTGGTCTAATGGAAGTAACGATTCTTGTATTTACGATTTTAATAATACATATACTGTAATCGTTACAGATGCTTGTGATGAGGAAGTAACTGTGAATTCTGAAATTTATCTAGATGAGGCACCAGATCCATTTTTCGAATATTTAACTATTCCTCATTTAAATATGGGTATTGAGTTTAATAACTATACTCCAGAAATGGATGGCTTAACTTATTTTTGGACTTTTGATGACGGCTACTATTCTATTTTAGAAAACCCCGTTCACGAATTTTCTGTAGCACAAGATTATGAAATTACGCTGGGTGTTACTACAGCTATAGCTGGCTGCTATAAAGAATACAAAGAATACATAGACGTACAGGAGTTGTATTATTTTTATGCACCTAATGCTTTTACTCCTAACAACGATAGTAAAAACGATTCTTTTAAAACTTTTGTAACAGGTGCTGAAGATTTCGAAATTTATATTTTCGATAGATTCGGTAAACAAGTATTTTATTCTACAGACTCTAACGAAGTTTGGGATGGTACTTATTCTAATACTACAAATGCGGCACAAGGATTGTATATATATTCAGCGAAAATGAAAAAGCCTAATGAAAAAGGTTATTATCAAGAAACAGGGACTATTAACTTAATCCGTTAAACATGAATACGTTTTTGAAATTAGCACTCAGTATCTCTTTTATCTGTACTTCTGTCCAGGCACAGATAGTTGTGGATTGTAACGCACCAAATAACACAGCAACTGCATTAGTTAATTTATTAGTTGATGGGGTTCCATTTTCTAATGCTACATTAACTGGGTTTGACTGTGCTGCAGGTTACTTTAATGGAGCTAATTCAACTATAGATATGAATGCTGGAATTGCTATGTGTACTGGTGGTATAGATATGTTGCTTCCTGGTGGTGTTGCTGCTACTCAAGGAACTGGAAGTGACCCTGATTTAGTAACACAATTGGAATTAGTGAATTCTTTTTCTACAGTTGTAAATAATGTAATTGTATTAGAATTTGATTTTCAACCCAATTCTGCGCAAATTGCATTCCAATACGTATTTGCTTCAGAGGAATATCCCAATTATACTTGTTCTAACTTTAACGATATTTTTGGTTTCTTCGTATCTGGACCTGGTATTAATGGACCATTTACTAATAATGCAATAAACATAGCTTTAGTTCCAGACCCAAATAGCCCTGGTGATTATACAGACACTCCTGTATTAATTAATTCTATTAATTCAGGTTTTCCTACAGGTGGTACAGGAGAACTTTGCGATGATATAGATGAAAATTGGGAAAGTTATTCAGTTTTTTTTACTGATAATCAAGGTGATCAGTCTGTTAGTATGCCTGGTTTTACTGTTCCATTAACAGCTACAGCAGATGTTACACCTTGTGAAACCTACCATATAAAATTAGCTTTAGCTAATGTGAGCGATCAAGCTCTTCAGTCTGCTGTGTTTTTATTAGAAAATAGTTTTAGTTCACCTATCCCCATTCCTCAACAGGGTTCAAATTACTCACCTTGGAGTGGAAACGATACTACGCTAGTTGAAGGATGTATGCCTGGTATACTTGAGTTTTCTATTAGTGATCCACTCGATGTAGATTATGTAATTACTTACGAAGTAGGTGGTTCAGCTACTGAAGGTTTAGATTATGATGAAATTGGTAGTATTGCAACTATTGAGTCTGGTGATACTGATGTAACAATTGAAATAGTACCACTATACGATGGTATAGTAGAGGGAAATGAAATTGTTTCTATTTATGCTACATTGTCTGATGGTTGTACTGAAGTTGAATATGCTTTTAATTACGAAATTGTTGACAGATTACCTATGTATATGGACAGTCTTCCAGACACCGCTTTTTGCCCTGGAGATCTTGCTATCACATTAAATCCAAATACACTAGGAGGTATTCAACCTATGACTTATCAGTGGTTGTATGATGGAGTATTACTTTCAAATCAAGAAATTATAACTATTCAACCAGAAAATATTGGATTCTATACCTTCTATGCTCAAGGATTGTGTGATTCTGAAATTTCAGATTCTTTTGAGGCCTATCTTTTAGAGCCTGAATTACCTCTTACAATCTTATCTACTTATAATTATATAGAGGCTTGTTTAGGTGATGTTTTAAATACAGAAATTCAATTAGCTGGAGGTATTGGTTCACCTCATTATATGTGGTATATAGATGGTGTCCCTTTTAACGACACTTTAAATTTTACAGTTCCAACGGATCTTCCCTACGATTATAATTTAGAATTAATTGTAAGTGACGACTGTTCGAATACTACTAGCGATCAGTTTCAGTACAATGTTGTAGATTGTATTAAGCCTAATATATTTACGCCAAATGCAGATGGTCAGAATGATTATTTTTATTTAAACTTTGGTGATATTGTAGATAATGTGCGTATTGATGTTTACGATAGATGGGGTTTACTTGTTTATACTTCTATTAATTACGAATTGTGTGATGAGAAAACTGGTGAGCATTGTTGGAATGGTATAAATATTTCTAATGGTGAACCTTGTATAGAAGGTACCTATTTTTATACTATTGAACAATTTGATGGTAGAAAACATAAAGGATTTTTTAGTCTCTTTAGAGATTAATAATTCTCATATACATTTTATTTAGCTCTACTCATTTATTTTACCTGTTGATTTATTGTTTTTTGAGCTATGAAAAATAGACGTTCAAATATTAGTGATTCAGTACGCTCTGAATTAGAATTCGATAAGGTTTTAGATCTTTTAGAAGACTATTCGAAAAGTATTTTGAATAAAGAACGTATTCAAACACTTTCTATATTACATAGTCCAAAGGTATTAAATTATCATCTTAATTGTTTACAGGAATATATATCCATTCAATCGGATACAAATTTCCCTCGTTTTGAATATGTTAATTTAGCGGATGTACTAAAATATCTTAAAATTGAAAACTCACTACTAACAGAAGATCAATTTTTCGAAATACTTAATGCTTCTAATTGGGTGAATTCATTAATTCATTTTATTGCTAACAACGAGTATGAAATACCTACAATCCAACAACTTATTGGTAGCTTAAAGAAAAGTGTTACTATAAAAAAACGTATTGAAAAGGTATTTACACCCAGAAGGTTTATACGATCTAATGCTTCTGAAATGTTATTTTCTATCCGTGAACAAATTTCTAAAAAACGCTCACTCGTAGACAAGCATTTTCAAGAAACCATGAGCCATTATGTCCATCTAGGATTTCTGGATGATATAAGAGAGTCTTTTGCTGATGGAGTATCATTACTGGCTGTTTCTTCAGAATATAAAAGAAAAGTAAAAGGTCAAGTTCGGGCTCAGTCTAAAACTAAGAGTATTTCTTTTATAGAACCCGAAAAATGCATTTCCCTAAATAGAGAATTAGCTCATTTATTAGAGGAAGAGAAAGAGGAAATTTACAGAGTTTTGAAGCTGCTAACAGCTGATTTAGCTACGCATTTAGATAAAATTGAATCTTTTAAAACGCTATTTGAGGAAGTTGATTTTTTACATGCAAAATTTAAATTGTCTGATGTAATGAATGCTTCACGACCTAAGGTTTCTCATTCTAGAGAAATAAATATTAGGTCTGCTTACCATCCTCTTTTACTTATAGAAAATAACAAACGTAGTTTAAATACAATTCCACAAGATATATATTTTGACGACGCGCATAGGGTAGTAGTAATATCTGGGCCTAATGCTGGTGGAAAATCTATAGCCTTAAAAACATTTGGATTAAACCAATTGATGTTGCAAGCAGGCTTGTTTATTCCTGTACATCCTAATTCTTCCATGAGTATATTTCACGATATTTTTACAGATATCGGTGATAACCAGTCTATAGAAAATGAATTGAGTACTTATTCTTATAGATTAACTAGAATGAAAGACATATTAGCGAATGCTGGCAAATCTTCATTTATTTTGATTGATGAATTTGGTTCTGGCTCTGACCCAGCATTAGGTGGCGAACTTGCTGGTGTTTTCTTTCAAGAAATTGTAAAGTCGGGGGCTTACGGAGTTTTAACTACTCATTACGGAAATATAAAAGTATTAACCGATCAAACCGATTATGCTGAAAATGCATGTATGTTGTTTGATGACGAAGAATTAAATCCACTTTATAAATTAAAATTAGGTCAGCCTGGTAGTTCCTACACTTTTGAAGTAGCCAAGAATGTTGGTTTACCTATAGGATTAATAGAAAAAGCTCGTGCTGGGCTAAAGCAAGGAACGGTTCGTTTTGAAGATACAATTCATCACTATCAAAGGCTTACAACAGAGCTCGAGTTTTCTCAAGAAAAATTACGTAAACAAGAAATTATAGTTCAGAAGTCTCAAGTGGAATATAAAAATAAACTAATTCATTTAGAAGCTAAAATTGAATCGCAACGCGATATAATGGACTTAGAGTCAAAATATTTGCAGCTTGGCAAACGTATAAATAAAATAATAGAGGTTTATAAAAATGGGACTGCGATGAAAAGTATTTTACCTCGAATTAAGAAAATTATTGAATTAGAATCTAATCGCAAAGAAGAACACAAAGAAGATCCTAAATTAGCGAAGAAGCGAAAATTACGTACTAAAGAGAGTTTTAAAATTGGTGAGCAAGTACGTATTGAAGGAACTAATCAGCAAGGAGAGATATTGGAGTTAAAATCGAATAGTGCCCTATTGCAAATTGGATTTGCAAAAATGGAAGTTACTTTTGAGAAATTAGAGAAATCTATAGTTGGTTGATTTAAAGAAAATTAAACTATGTTTCCATCTTTCATTTCAAGCATTCTATCACTCATTTTAGCAAGCTCTCTATTATGTGTTACGATTACAAAAGTTTGATTAAACTCATCTCGGAGCTTAAAAAATAATTCGTGAAGAGATTTAGCAGCGACTGTGTCTAAGTTTCCTGACGGTTCATCTGCAAATACAACAGAAGGTTTGTTAATTAACGCCCTTGCTACTGCAACTCGTTGTTGTTCTCCTCCAGAAAGCTCCATTGGCTTGTGGTGAATTCTATCAGCTAATCCTAAACTTCCCAATAATTTTACGGCTTCATTTTTAGCCTCTTTTTTCGTTGTGCCTTTAATCCAAGTAGGTATGCAAACATTTTCGAGTGCAGTAAATTCAGGCAATAAATGATGCGCTTGAAAGATAAACCCTATTTCTTTATTTCTAAATTCGGATAAATGATTTGTATTTAAATTGTCTATTATTTCATTATTAATTTTAAGTATCCCTGAATCTGCCTTAGCCAAAGTTCCCATAATTTGTAAAAGAGTACTTTTTCCAGCTCCAGAAGTACCTACAATACTAACTATTTCACCTTCTTTAATTTCTAGTGATACACCTTTTAGTACTTCAAGCCCTTCATAGCTTTTATAAATATTTTTAACACTTATCATATTAGGTACTTTTTTATGTATTGATAATCTAAGTAGTAGATTAATTTCAAAGATAGACTGTTTCCTTGAGACTCTTCAAAGAGACGATTTATATTCTGTACCGCATCTAATTTGGCATTATTATGTAAACTATAGAGTGCGTTTTTCCATTGCAAATTTAATTCACTTCCCGGCGCAAAACGCCAAACACAATTTAGATCAATATTCCAACTATTGTAGTTTATATCGTAGAGTGGTTTATGAGAACAGTCTGAAAATATAAAATCACTCTTGTCTAATTTACCTTCAGATAGAATGTAAAATTCTTTATGTTGTAGAGTAGACCAATAGTGACGCAACTTAAAGTTAAAAGACAATTTTGTATCTACTACAAATGAAGCTTTAAATACATTAGTTATTGTTTTTCGATCCCTTTTACTAAATAATATATTTTCGTTTTCATCATATAAATTAGTGTAGTTAGAATCGAAAGCTCTACCTACATTATTTACTTCTGTTTTGTGTGAGAGTACATAAGTCATGAAAATATGATCGTTTACCCTAAATCGTGGTGACCAACGTACATGGTACGATTTACTCCCAAATTCTGGAAGTGTTCCGTAACCAAAACCTAAATCACCTGCAAACCGTTTGCGATAATCTGTCGAGTTCCACCAGAAGATACTTGTTTTAGGTCCGTAAGTAAATACATTTTCCAAATCTTCTGTTCTAGCTTCAAAATAGTCATTTGTATGACCAATAGATTGGTCTATAGATAGTCCTGTAGAGAAGAAATTGGTAAAATGTAGCCTGATGTTCCCCTCTAAAGTTGTAGCATTATACAATTGTGGTTTGTAAAGCATTTCACGATTTAGACTTAATCCAAAACCCGCTTTTCTCAATTTCCCAATAGGTGTAAATATATTGTAAGAAAGACCTCCAGAATGATTGAATTTGTTGTTGTTAGCTAAATACCCTAAGTCGTTAATGTCGTATTTATCACTTTCAATACTTTGAGAAATATTGAACCTAAAATTACCACTTGATTTTTCAAATATTAAAAATGAAGAATAACCAGTTTCATTTTCAGAATCCTCGAATATGTGACTGTAAGACAAGTCTCCATAAAAGGTATAAGAATTGTCTTTTGTACCCAACTGGATTTGTAATTTTTCAACATTTGCATCAGCTGTTTTCCCTTCCCTGCTAACGTTTGTGTTTGTAAACGTAATAAATGAATTGTTCTTTAAAACCTGATCAAAAACCAATACATTATAATTGGTAAGTGGTTCTATCAATTCATTTCGATTTGTTTGAGTGAGCGTATCTTCTATTCTAGCGTAGGTCGTTTCTGTAATTGCATTAAAAAATCCAATCCCAAGTCCATTAGTTGTTCTACCAGATATTTTAGATGCATTTAATAGTTGAACGCTTACGGGGAGTTCTTTTGTAATTTCATCTTCCTCGAGTGTCGGTTCAAGGCTTGGACTGTCACCAATTCGTCTGGAGTAAAATAAATTACTCTTATTAAAGAGCTCTGTTCCTTCTGTAAAAAAACTTCTGTTTTCATTAAACTGAACTTCAAACGGACTTACGTTTAAAATTTGATCATCAAATACAGTTTGTCCAAAATCTGGAACCAAAGTCATATCAAGAGTGAAACTTTCATTTAGACCGTATTTTAAATCTAAACCACCGTTAAAATTACTCGCTTTGTCTGAATCGTAAAAGTCTACATAACTCGAAATATAGGGCATTAAAGAGAGTCGTAGTGGAGGCTTTATATTTGTTATCCCTTTGATAATTCCAGCTTGAGCAGCATAGTTCGAGTTACTAATATCTATTGGATTCCATGAGTAACTTTCTCTTGTTCTACGAATTTCTCTTCGAATATTAATTCCCCATTCTTGTACATTTGTATTAGGAATTCTAAGTGCCGAGTAGGGAATTTCTATTTCTGCAGACCAACCTAAAGAGTTTATTTTAACTGCACTTTTCCATACGGCATCCCAATTCATATCTGGGTTTCCTAATGACGAACGTGAATCTAATTGTACTCCAGCAGCAGTAAGTGCAAACATAAATTCATTTTGACCGTCGTTATAAGGGGAAATCCAAACTCCAAACCAATCGTAGTTCTTGTTCCACTCATCCCGCATGCTAAATTCTGTTAATATACTATCCGGAGCAGAATCATAAAATTGAGCACCTATAAAAAGTGCTCTATCGTTAAATTTTAATTTTACTTCTGATTTTTGATTTTCTCTTTCAGTCTCACCATTTCTTGGTTCCAATTGCGAAAAATTATTTGCAATTGGAGTGTTAGCCCAAAAATCGGGTTCTAATACGCCATCAATTTTAGGGCTTACTGAAGTTCGTATTGCTTCAATTGTTTTGTGAATAGTTTGAGAAAATGAACTCGAACTGAGTAGGAGTAATGCAATGGCAAAAATCTGTTTCATACTTCTAATTTGAAGCAGCTAATTTACTCTAATTAAAAATGTGTTTAATGTTAAAAATGAATATTTAACATAAGCTCATTTTAAAATTTAGAGACTCAATTTAGGAGTCTTCTGGAAAGAATTTACTTAAAACATCTCCCTGAGAATTCATGTCTAATGAATAAAATGATTGATACAAATTTTTTAAATTTTCGAGTCGCTCAATTTCCTCTTGATTTAAATCTCCTTTAAATGCTACACCAGATTTAGAGGTTGTGCATACAAAGAAGTCAAATCCGTCCACATTTTTCAGCATCCCAAATTCTTTAGTTTCTAAAAGATAATTAAACCATTCATCTTGAACTATCAATAGCATATCCATACTTGGGACTATCTTGAAAGAGTCCAATTTAAAGCATTTTAGAGTTTCACTAAAAAATTGCTCTGCCTTCTCTTGTTCTGTCATTTTTAAGTTTTTGCAAATAAAATGATTTTTAATTCGATAGAACTAACAAGAGTCTATGCATTTTCAAATTGTTCAATAAGTTCTGAAACAACTTTTTTTACTGGTTTTATTGCGTTTACTCCTTCAATTGATGGGCCTGCACACCAAACCGTATCATAAGTAGTGCTAAAAGCTGCTTTTTCTAATGCTTTAGTTCCTTTGTAAAAGGTGAGCATTTTCATGAATTTCTTTAGCTTTTTATTTTTACTTAAAAGCGTTTCAATAAAATTGCGTTTTGTCCCCGTTTTTTGAACATAAGGAGTATTTATAACCGTGCATGGCGATCCAGAAAGTTTTTCGCTTAGTACAATGTCTTTAGCTCCATAATCAACAATTGCTTGTTTGTATTCTTTTGAGACTCCTGCTTCTGTAGTTGCAATAAAAGGGCTACCCATAGAAATACCACATGCGCCTAAGTCAATCATTTCTCTCATCTGTTTTCCATTGGAAACACCACCTGCAGAAATTACAGGAATTGAACAAGCTGCAACTAATTCGGGAATAAGTATACTAGCAGGGGTGGGGCCACAGTGTCCTCCAGCTTCATTGTTTACAGCTATAATAGCATCGCAGCCTAAAGCTTCTACTTTCTTCGCGTATTTTACATCTACAACATCACAAAAAACCTTTATTCCATGAGGTTTGCATATTTTAATCGTTTGTTCTGGGCTCCCTAATGAGGTTATTATATAATCTACTTTAAGGTCTACACAGGTTTGTATTTGTTGTTTAAACTTTATATTGGATTTATTGACAATCAAATTGATTCCTATAGATCCATTTGTTCGTTCTCGTATCGATGTTATCGCTTCTCTGAATTTAGTGTCTGTTCTGTAATTCAGAGCTGGTACACATCCAGTAATTCCAGAATTAATTGCTTCTACCAACATATCTGCATTCGATACTAGAAACATTGGAGCCATTATTATTGGATATTTAATATCTAAAATATCGCAAAGTGAGTCAGTTTTTTGAGTTGTAGTCATAGTGTTGTAATTTGTTAAGCGCGCATACTAAATTACATATTTTTATTTATTTTCATCCTTTTTTGTGCACTGAATTTTGATGCTTTTTTCTTGCTTTATATTTGTTGTTTTGGTTTGTATTTAGTGTAATTATACTTTGATTTTATAGTGATTTTTAAGTTTCTAATCGACAACTATTTTATGCTTGATTTGTAAATTTGTGTTTATAGGCAATTGTTAGTTAATTTTGTGGTACTAATAATTAATATAATCAATTACTTTAAGTGGGTAGTTTATTTATCAGGATGTCAATCATTTAGCTTGTCATAGTGACATCATGTCACTAGACATTATTGAGCAGTATTACCCTGTTTGTGCGTTCATTTCATAATTTGTGATATTGAAAGTGGTTTCTAAATAATATGTATTTTTGCACTATGAGAATTGATATTATAACCCTATTGCCTGAGTTGTTAGAAAGCCCTTTTTCTGCATCCATTTTAAAGCGAGCTATCGACAATAAAATTGTTGAAGTTAACTTTCATCAACTGAGAGATTATTCCGAAGATAAACATCGTAGAGTAGACGATACTCAATTTGGTGGAGGTGCCGGAATGGTGATGACGGTACAACCAATTTCTAAGGTTATTGATCATTTGAAATCTCAAAGGGAGTATGGAGAGATTATTTATATGAGTCCAGATGGTGTTCATTTTAATCAAGGGATCGCTAATCAGTTGTCAACTTGTGAAAATATCATGATTCTTTGTGGTCATTATAAAGGAATTGATCATCGCATTCGTGAGGAGTATATTACTAAAGAGATTTCTATTGGAGATTTTGTCCTTTCTGGTGGCGAACTTCCAGCAGCAATGGTTTGTGATGCGATTATCCGTTTATTGCCAGGAGCTATGGGCGATGAGACTTCCGCTTTAACAGATTCTTTTCAAGACGATTTGTTAGCTCCGCCTGTATACACAAGACCTGCAGAATGGAGAGGTCATAAGGTTCCGGTGGTGTTGCTTTCGGGGCATGCTAAAAAGATAGACGATTGGCGCCATGAGCAAGCTCTAAAGAGAACTCAAACATTAAGGCCAGACCTCTTAGGTGCCGAAGAATAGTTCTTATTCTTGTGTTTGATTGTATCTGATGAAATTAAGGTTTAAATAGGTTTAAGATTTAGACTTTTATTTCGTAATATTGCAGACTGAAAATAGAACTATTCAACCGCTGGCGTAAAATACGTGGATGTTGGGTTTATAAAAACAAAAGAGATGGATTTAGTAAAGTTTGTACAAGACGAATTCGTACCAAAGAATGAATTCCCAGAATTTGGTGCTGGAGATACTATTACAGTATTTTACAAAATTAAAGAAGGTGAAAAAGAACGTACACAGTTCTTTAAAGGTGTTGTTTTACAACGTCGTGGTGCTGGAATTACAGAAACGTTTACCATTCGTAAGATTGGTGCTAACAGTGTTGGTGTTGAACGTATTTTCCCAGTTAACTCTCCTATCTTAGAGAAAGTTGAAGTAAACAAAAGAGGTATGGTTCGTAGAGCTCGTATCTTTTACCTTAGAGAACTTACTGGTAAGAAAGCTCGTATTAAGGAAAGAAGAATGTAGTTTACTACACCCTATAGAAAAAAGGCACCATTATGGTGCCTTTTTTTTTGTGCTCTACTTTGCAATCCATACTTTTACTTCAAATTATTTCTATGGCAAACATAAAAGCTTTTAAAGCTGTTAGACCTACGCGCGACAAAGCTTATTTAGTAGCTTCACGTTCGTATTTATCATATTCGGAAAATACGCTTCGCGAAAAATTACTCAACAATCCGTATACTTTTTTACATATTATTAATCCTGAACAATCTATAAATGCACCCATTACAAGTGGTTTAGATAAGTACAAAATGGTGAAAACTGCTTATGATACTTTTGTAGAAGAAGGAGTGTTTGTAGCTGATACTAAGCCTTGTCTTTATATATACCAACAAGTGAGTTCAGAAAATACATATACAGGTATCATTGCTGCTGCTAGCGTAGATGATTACCTGAAAGGTTCAATTAAGATTCACGAGCAAACGATTGCTAAGCGTCAGGCTATGTTTACCGATTACCTTCAGTCTACAGGATTTAATGCAGAGCCAGTTTTGCTTTCTTACCCAAAGGTACCTCGTATTAATGAGATTATGTCTGGCTATATGGCAGGGCGACCAGAATATGAATTTACCAGTACCAATAAGGTTTTACACAATCTATGGCTCATCGAAAATCAGTCTGATATTGACGAAATTCAAAGCCTATTCGAAAAAGTTGACAGTCTATATATCGCCGATGGACATCATAGGTCTGCCTCCTCTGCTTTGCTATGTGAAAATGCTAGATCGACCAGAAGTTCATTTTCGGGTGAGGAGACATTTAATTATTTCATGTCTTATTTAATTGATGATGAGCAGATGTGTATTTATGACTTTAACCGAATGGTGACTAGTCTGAATGATTTATCTGTAAGCGCTTTTATTAAGCGTGTTGAGGAGGTTTATACTGTAGAGAAGCTTGATACTTCATCAATTCCAAAACGAAAAGATGAAATTGCAATGTATATAGATGGAGTATGGTATAGTTTATTAGCTAAAAAACATACTTTTGATGCAACACATTGCGTAGAGCATTTAGATCCTGCTATTCTCTCAAAAAATATCCTAAAGCCCATTTTAGGAATTCAAGATATTAGAACTGATAAGCGAATTGGTTTTATGGATGGCAAAAAAGGCTTGGAGGGACTAGAAAAGGCTGTTGATTCTGGTAATTATGCCGCAGCCTTTGCTCTAAAACCAATCACTTTTAACCAATTAAAAGCTGTGGCAGACCAAGGTGAAATAATGCCTCCTAAGAGTACCTATATTGAGCCAAAATTAAGGAGTGGACTAACAATTTATACGATAGACAATGACTAAAATTAGTGGAAAGACTGTATTGATTACCGGTGGAGCTGCTGGGATAGGAAAACTGATGGGTGAATCTTGTTTGTTGAAAGGTGCTACAAAATTAATTATCTGGGATATAAACGAGGATACTTTAAATGAAACTGCTAAAGAGTTTTCAGAGCGTGGATTTAAGGTAAGCCCTTATAAGGTTGATGTATCTAATTTGGAGCAGATACAGCAAGCTACAGCTCTTATACTAAAAGAGGGAGCTGTCGACATATTAATTAACAATGCAGGTATTGTTACTGGACAGCCTTTTTATAAACAAGAGGCTCGTGCAATAACAAAAACTCTCGCGATTAATGTAGAAGCAGTGATGCAGATAAGTCGGGTGTTTTTACCTGCTATGATAGAGCAGAAGTCTGGACATATTGTAAATATAGCTTCAGCTGCAGGGATGATGTCGAACCCAAATATGTCGGTGTATTCAGCTTCTAAATGGGCTGTTTTAGGCTGGTCGGAATCATTGCGGATTGAGTTAGAGTCTATCAAGGGTGATTTACATGTTACCACTGTTACACCTGGTTATATAGATACTGGAATGTTCGACGGTGTTAAGTCGCCGTTATTACTACCTCTTTTAAAACCTGAGGCTATTGTGAAGGCCATTATTAAAGGAGTAGAGAGAAATAAACTTTTTGTTCGTAAACCATTTATGGTGAATTATTTAACCTTTGTAAAAGGAATTCTTCCTATTAGAGTATTCGATTGGTTTGTTGGCACCGTATTAGGCGTTTATAAGAGTATGGATGATTTTAAAGGACACTAGTTGATTAATAATTTATCAATTAATAATGTTTAACCTTTTAACCTTCAATTTATTGTGATTTCAGAGAATCTAAAAAAAATAAAAGCTACTATTCCTATTGGTGTAACATTGGTTGCTGTTTCTAAAACTAAACCCAATGAAGCCATTATGGAAGCTTATAAAGCTGGACAGCGAGTGTTTGGTGAAAATAAGGTGCAGGACTTAGTTTTGAAAGCTGACTTGTTACCAAAAGACATTCAGTGGCATATGATTGGTCATTTACAGACTAATAAAGTGAAATTTATAGCTCCCTTTGTTTCGCTTATTCACGGAGTAGATTCAGTAAAATTATTGAAAGAAATTGATAAACGTGCTGCTCAAAATGAGCGTGTTATAGATTGTTTATTGCAAATCCATATTGCCAAAGAAGAAACAAAGTTTGGTTTTGATGAATCTGAAGCTCAAGAGCTGTTAACTAACCTTTCTGGGCTCAATAATGTCCGTATTGTAGGATTAATGGGTATGGCAACAAATACTTCGGAGGAGTTTCAGGTTAGAAAAGAATTTGCGGGACTCAAAGAGTTGGCGATTAAACTGAGAACAGAGAATTGTAAGCTGCAAACTATCTCAATGGGAATGAGTGGTGATTACTTATTGGCTTTAAAAGAGGGTAGTACCATCGTTCGAGTAGGCTCAGCTATATTTGGTTCCAGAAAATAATGCAAAAAAAACCAGCTCGTAGAGCTGGCTTTTTTATACTTGTAGAATTAGTTTTTAGCAAGGTAATCAGCAGTACCTTCATGAGAAGGCTTCATAGCTTCTTTTCCTTTTACCCAATTAGCAGGACAAACTTCACCATTTTCTTCAACGAATGTTAATGCATCTACCATACGGATAGCTTCATCAACATTTCTTCCTAATGGAAGGTTGTTTACTAGTTGGTGTTGTACAATACCATTTTTGTCAATTAAGAACAAACCACGGTAAGCTATTAACTCAGCATCCGCTTCTAATTCTTCGTTTTCGTTAATGAAGTAATCTCCAGTAAGAACATCAAAGTTTTTAGAAATAGTTTTGTTAGTATCTGCAACTAAAGGGTATGTAATACCTTTAATACCACCTTGAGCTTTTTCCATTTGCAACCATCCCCAGTGAGACATCTCAGTATCTGTAGAAACTCCTACAACTACTGTGTTGCGATCTTCGAATGCACCTAGTTTTTCTTGGAAAGCGTGCAATTCTGTTGGACAAACAAAAGTAAAGTCTTTTGGGTAGAAGAATAAAACTACATTCTTTTTACCAATATATTGCTCTAAAGAAAAATCTGCCTCAACAGAAGTTCCATTAACTACGGCTTTTGCCGAAAATTGTGGTGCTTTTCTACCTACTAATACTGCCATCTTATCTTGTTTTTAGTTTTTGCTATTTTAAAGTCCAAATATATTGAATTTGATTTTTAAATGGTGATTATTGAGTGGTAAAAGTAGAATTGAATATTTTCAAACTTTATATTCAACTTAGATCTTTTATTTAAACATCAATTGTATTTTTACAAAAAACAAATATATGCCAGTTCCAAAGGTTTTCGATGTCATTATAGTGGGTGGAGGTATAGTTGGTTTAGCCACTGCCTATAAGCTTCAGGAAAAATATCCTACATTAGTATTGGGTGTTTTAGAAAAAGAAGAAAAACTCGCTTTTCATCAAACGGGAAGAAACTCTGGGGTTATACATTCTGGTTTGTATTATCGTCCAGGTTCTTATAGAGCAAACAATTGTGTAAGTGGGCGTAAACAAATTGTCGCATTTGCAAAGCAGTACGGTATCGATCACGATGAGTGTGGTAAAATTGTAGTTGCTACACATAAAGAGGAACTTCCAAGGTTAGAGAAAATTAGAGAGAATGGTCTTAAGAATGGTTTGGAAGGACTCGAAATTATTGATGAGAAACGCATAAAAGAAATAGAGCCTTATATAGAAGGTATAAAAGCTTTATGGGTACCCGAAGCCGGAATTATAGATTTTAAAGGGGTTACCAATAAGTTGGCAGAATTAGTGAAGGAAATTAACCCTGCCTCAGAAATTATAACTAGTTGCGAAGTAAAGAGTTTTGATAAAGAAGAACTCACTACTATTCAAACTAGTTTAGGTAGCTATAAATCTAGATTTATGATTTTCTGTGGGGGTTTACATTCCGATAGATTAGCACGTAAAGACAAGGTTGATTTAGATATGCGTATTGTTGGATTCCGTGGCGACTACTTCGATTTAACTGAGGTAGGGATGAAGAAAATTAAAAATTTAGTGTACCCTGTACCCAATCCTGAGTTCCCCTTTTTAGGAGTTCACTTTACTCGTATGACCGATGGAACTACAGAATGTGGACCTAATGCAGTGTTCACTTTTAAACGTGAAGGATATGGAAAGACCGATTTTAATTTAGTTGATACTATAGAAGCTTTACTATATAAAGGGACTTGGAAATTATTCTTTAAACATTGGCGTTTTGGTTTAGATGAATACAAGCGAGCTTTTTCCAAACGTTTATTCTTAAAACAACTTCAGGGTATGTGTCCTAGTTTGAGCATGGAAGATATTAAACCTGGAAGATCTGGTGTTCGTGCTATGGCTTTGGGTGATAATGGTGATGTGATAGACGACTTTAAGATTGAGTACCAAGATAGAAGTATTCATGTGTTAAATGCTCCTTCTCCTGCTGCTACAGCTTGTTTGGCAATAGGGGATGAGGTGATGCAAATGGCAGAGAAACATTTTGCCTTTCACAAAGAATAATAACTTAGTTTATATATAAAAAGCCCATTTCATAAATTATGAAATGGGCTTTTGTATTTTAAATCATCTTAAAAATTAATTAAAAGATGTTTTACATATTAAATGTATTTTGACTTTTTCTGTGAGATTCTCTACAGTCGAAACAGTAGTAATAAGGTTCAGACCATGTAGTTTCTTCTTCCTTATTACAGTTGTTACAAGTTCTTAGTTGAGCTCTTGTGTCATTTTCTCTACAGTTAGAACAGTAGAAATCTGAACCGTGCCAGTTAGTCATCTCCTCAGTACTACAGCTCATACATTGTCTGTAGTGTTCATGACGATCTAGTTTAAGTGTTTCTAAATGATCATCAAGGTATAAAACAGGGTAATCTAAAAGTGCTGTTCTACTTCTTAAGCGTGTATCTGGAGTGTTTTTAATTCCAATTAAAAGAATACGCTTTCCTAACATACGAGCTCTTTTTATCATAGATACGTAGTCTGGATCACCTAAGGCGATTGCAGCAATATCATATGAGGTATTTAGACCAGCATTGTAAAGTAGTGACGAAGCTAAAGCTACTGGCAAAGCATTTGTTTGCGGCTTAGCTAACTCGTCGTTTTGGTAGTCTACTTCAAATACGTCTGTTACGAAGTAACATTCCTCTTTAAGGTATTTATAAAAAGCTTTCTGTTTGTTAGGGGAAAATTCCGGCTTATTTACCGGCATTGTACCATAAAAGTAAGTACGTACAATATCTACATCAATCGTTAGATTGTTAAGTAGGTGTTCTTGAATTATTAAAGGTATTTTTTTGTAATCAACATCATAATCTTCTTCGCCATAAGCATCTATAAGATACTTTTTGTTGTGGAACATCCATGAACCATCGATGTAAACGTGTGTTTTAACTGACATAATGTGGGGCTATGTTGGTTGAATAAATAAATTAAATAAATTTGTATTTCATATACAATATGCTGCAAACTTAATGATAATTAATTATTTATGAAAATGTAACTAACAATTAATCTTCAAGTAAATACGATTTTGATAGTATCTTTTTATATCGTTTAGTCTTTCTTCGATTTCGTGATTTTTTGTTGAGTAAATGATGGGTGAAACTAATTGGACTAGTAATCGCATTCACAAGTGTAGGTTTATAGGGGCGAAGTACACCTTTGTATTGTTTTACCCCGGCGATTTTAATTTCTGAACTCATTTCTTTAGGCCATTCTTTTTGAACAAATTCTAATTAAATTGTTGCCATGTTTGTGCTTTTAAAACGACCTCATCTAGTACTAAACTCGATGTTGTTAACCTCGTATATGTTGTTATTTCTGCGCTACAAATATGTTTAGTATTGTATGATATATAGCTGATTTTAATCGTATCTGTACTAGATCTTTCAATTTCAAAATACCCGAATTTATTTGTAACTGTTCCTGTAGATGAGTTTCTGTTTTGAATATGTACATTCTCAATACTTAATCCAGTTTCTGAATTTATGATAAAACCTGAAATTGTATTCAATTTGTCTTGAGCAAGAATAGATTGGTTTATAATGAATAACAGCAGAAGTATTTTTAGATATAATTACATTCTATAAAACTACAAAGTATTGTTTAATAAAGAGTTAAAATAGTTTAGGGCTTTGTTAAAAAACATCCATTTGTATTCTTTATCAATCGAGTAGATGGTGTTGTTTTGATTTCAATTATTAATCGTTCAATAAAATACTGTTTGAAAGCTAAGCCCTTAAATCTCGATTATTAAAAATGAGTTTGTTATTTTTGCACTACAAAATCAAGACTAACAATAAATTACACATATAATGGGGAAAGGATTCTTTCAGGTGCCAATCGCTTCATGCGAAGCGGTACAGTTGTTTGCGCCAGGTTCTAGCGAACGTGAAGCAACTACAGCAGAATACGCAAAAATGATGTCAGAAGTAATCGATATACCAATGTATATTGGTTCTGAGGAAGTTCGTACAAACGACCTTGCGACAGTAACACCTCCACATCAACATAAACATGTAGTAGGTAACTACCACAAAGGAAATGCAAGTCACGCTAAAAAAGCGATCGAAGCTGCTTTAGCTGCCAAAGAAGATTGGGCGAATATGAAATGGGAGCACAGAGCTTCTATCTTCTTAAAAGCTGCTGATCTTTTAGCTGGGCCTTTCCGTGCACGTATGAATGCTTCTACTATGGTAGCGCAGTCTAAAAACGTACACCAAGCAGAAATTGATGCTTCTTGTGAGCTTATCGATTTCTTGCGTTTTAATGTTCAGTACATGACTGATATCTTTATGGAGCAACCAGATTCGTCTGACGGTATCTGGAATCGTATGGAATTCCGTCCTTTAGAAGGGTTTATTTATGCAATTACTCCTTTTAACTTTACTTCTATTGCAGCCAATTTATGTGCTGCTCCAGCATTAATGGGTAACACTATCGTATGGAAGCCTTCTGATGCTCAAGTATATTCAGCTCAAGTAATTGTAGATTTATTTAAAGCGGCAGGTTTACCAGACGGTGTAATTAATGTTATTTACGGAGACCCAGTAGCGATTTCTAATGAAGTATTTGCAAGTCCAGACTTTGCAGGTTTACACTTTACAGGTTCTACAAACGTATTTAAAAACTTGTGGAAGCAAATTGGTAACAATATCCACAATTATAAAACTTACCCGCGTATAGTTGGTGAAACAGGAGGTAAAGATTTTATCATGGTTCACAAATCTGCTGTTGCTAAAGAAGTAGCAACTGCTATTGTTCGTGGTTCTTTTGAGTACCAAGGACAAAAATGTTCTGCATCTTCTCGTGCTTATGTTCCTTCTAATTTATGGGAAGAGGTAAAAGGCTATTTAGTAGAGGATTTGAAGGACATTAAAATGGGTGCTCCAGACGATCTATCTAATTATGTAAATGCAGTAATTCACGAAGCTTCATTCGATAAAATTACTTCTTATATTGCTGCTGCAAAATCTGATGCAGATGCAGAAATTATTGCAGGTGGTAACTACGATAAATCAGTAGGTTACTTTATTGAACCTACAATTATATTAGCTAAAACACCTCGATATACAACTATGGAAACTGAGTTGTTCGGGCCTGTAATGACTATTTATGTTTACCCAGAGAATGATTTTGAAGCTACTTTAGATATTGTTGATTCAACTTCAGAATATGCTTTAACAGGAGCTATTTTCTCTAAAGATAGATATGCTATTGCATTGGCTTCTGAGAAATTGAAAAACTGTGCAGGTAACTTCTATATCAACGATAAACCTACAGGTGCTGTTGTTTCTCAACAACCATTTGGTGGAGGACGTGCTTCGGGAACAAACGATAAAGCGGGTTCTTTTTTGAACTTATTGCGTTGGGCTTCTCCTAGAACGATTAAAGAGACTTTTGTAACTCCTACAGATTATAGATATCCTTTCTTAGGATAATTAAATTTTTATGCCTCCGACTAGTTCGGAGGCTTTTTACTTTTTTATGGAAAACGAAAATAAAACAGAAAATCAACCTAACAATCCATTACATGGGGTTAAGTTGGTAGAGATTTTAGAGCATCTGGAAGATAAATTTGGATGGGAAGAAATGGGTGAGCGGTTAAACATCAACTGTTTCTTAAATGAACCCAGATTTAAATCGAGTTTAAAGTTTTTAAGAACAACTCCTTGGGCTCGAGATAAAGTAGAGCGTATGTATTTGAAGTCTATTAAAAGATGAGAAAAGTAGTATTACTAATATTTTTGATTACTCTATCTCCGCAATTATTTGCACAGAGTTTAAAAGATTTGTCTTTTGGCACAGATGCAAGTTTCGATCTGATAACGTGGAATGTCGAGTGGTTTCCCAAGAATGGCCAAAGCACAGTAGATTCGGTTAGACAAATAATACGAGCTCTAGATGCAGACGTTTTGGCTCTTCAGGAAATTAGTGATACTGTTTTACTAAAACAGATGGTGGATAGTCTTGATGGTTACGAGACTTATTTTGAGTCGAGTTGGTTTGCAGGCCTTGCCTATATTTATAAAACGGATTCGGTAGTGATTAATGATATCTACGAAATCTATACGACCAATCCATATTGGAGTGCTTTCCCTCGCTCGCCTATGGTGATGGATTTAAACTTCCGTAATGATAATTTTATTATTATCAATAACCATTTTAAGTGTTGTGGCGATGGTCTGTTAAATCTATCAGATTCTGATGACGAAGAGTTTAGACGAAATGAAGCGAGTACTTTACTCAAGGATTATATCGACACCAATTTTGCGGATAAAAGAGTGGTTGTTTTAGGGGATTTAAATGATATTCTAACAGATGATGCAGATCATAATGTTTTTCAAACCTTTATTGATGATACCAATAACTATCTGTTTGTAGATATGGCAATTGCGCAAGGTAATAGTTCTGATTGGTCTTATCCCAGCTGGCCTTCACATATCGATCATTTGTTGATTACTAATGAGTTGTTTGTTGAGTTTGAACATGAAAGCTCTGATATTCAAACTATTCCTATTGATGCCTTTCTTTCAGGAGGCTTTGGGGAGTATGATACAAATATCTCTGATCATTTACCAGTTGGATTAAAGGTTCAAATCGCTGCAAGTCCAATTGGTTTGGACGATGAAAATCTGTCTACACTGACTGTATCACCCAATCCATCAAATGGATTTGTAAACTTTTCATTAGAAGCTAATTTTTCAACTTGTCAAATAGTGATTTGTAATATCAGGGGTCAAATAGTTCAAACATTGGAAGTTTTCAAAGGGCAGAATATAGTGCGATGGAATACAGAGAATATTGAGTGCGGTATCTATTATGCTTCTGTTAAGTCGAGTGATAAGACTAAGTCTACAGAGAAAGTTGTAATAATGAAATAGGACTCTCTAAATTGCTCCACAAAAAAAAGCCCAAAATGAAATTTCATTTTGGGCTTTTTTTGTTTTATATGGATTACGTTTTTAATCAATCGTAAACTGATAAGGCATTCTTACTTGAATTCCATTTAGGTGTTTAATGTCGTTTAAAGCTTTGTAATGCTTGTACTCATCACCGAGGGTGTACTTTAGTATAGAAGTAGAAAAACCCGTTTCTAGCTCATCTAAGAGTTGTTCTAATGGGGCTTTTATCTCTGGAAGCTCAACGACTCTGTAAGTATCAATTTCAGCTAATTCTGAAGCTCCTTTTATAGCTTCTTGCAATCCACCGTATGCATCAATAAGATTAATGTCCATTGCGTTTGTACCGCTCCAAACTCTCCCTTGTCCAATATTATCAACAGCTTTCTGTGTCATTTTTCTACCATGAGCTACTTTAGAGGTGAAGGTATTGTAAACCTCTACTACGCTTTGATGAATAATAGAATACTCTTCGCTTGTAAGTGGGCGAGTAGTGGTTCCTATATCGGCATATTTATTTGTTTTTACTTGATCGAATGTAAGTCCTAATTTGTCGGTGTATAATTCTTCAGTACTCATCATTATTCCAAACACACCAATAGAACCAGTGATTGTACTTGGCGAAGCGTAAATTTTATCCGCATCGCATGCAATATAATAACCACCCGATGCAGCTACATCTCCCATAGAAACAACTAAAGGTTTTACTTCCTTCGCTAAGCTCATTTCTCTCCAAATAACATCAGAGGCTAAGGCGCTCCCACCAGGAGAGTTTACTCGTAATACAATAGCTTTTACCTTATCGTCTAAACGCGCCTTTCTAATAGCTTTAGATATACGTTCTGAACCGATAATAGTTTCTTTCCCTTCACCAGATTTTATTTCCCCTTGAGCGAAAATAACAGCAATTTTATCCTTTTTAAATTTAGTTCTTGCATTTTCATTTTTCACATTTTTGTATTTCGAACTACTAATGAAGTTTATGTCTTCAAACTTCGCCACTTCCATTAATCCAACTAAATGATCTTGTATTTGATCTCTGTAAAAAAGTGAATCTACTAATCCGAGTCTTTTTGCATCAGCAGGTGTTTTAATTTCAAAATTGTCTACGATTGTATTTAGTCTTTCGTCAGTTAAACCTCTATCATTTGCTACATTTTTCAGGAATTGCTTCCATATAGAACCCATAAAAGTTTCTACTTGTTCACGGTTGGCATCACTCATTTCTGTAAGCATAAATGGTTCTACTGCAGATTTAAACTTACCATGTCTTATTATTTGCGGCTCAACTCCAAGTTTCTTTAATGCATTTGTGTAAAACATTACGGTACTGTTAAGCCCTTTTAGCTCCATAGCTCCCTCTGGATAAATGCTAATAGTATTGGCAACCGAAGCTAAGTAATAGGCTCTCTGACTGTAGATTTCAGAATAAGATGAAATAAATTTACCTGACTCTTTAAAATCTAGTAAAGCATTTCTTATTTCTTCGATGGTTGCAAATCCGGCATTTAAAAAGCCTATTTCTAAATAAATTCCAGAAATATTAGGATCGTTTTTAGCTTTGTAGATATTACTTAATAGGTCGTTTAAACCTATTGCCGAATTATTCGAACCCATTAGTTCGCCATATATGTCAAATGGGTTTTCTGCAACTCGGTCTTGTATTGTTCCCATTAAGTCAAGTTTTAAAATATGAGCCTCAGATAGTTTTAGCGCTTCAGATTCTCCACTAGAAGCAGCAATTCCAATAATAGCTACGAGTGTAAAAGTGGCTATTATAATTCCAAGAGCGGAGGCGAAGGTGAACTTTAAAAATTGTTTCATGTTCCTGTAGTTTTTATACGTTCAATTTAATTATTCAATACGCTCATAAGCGCCAATATCTGCACCTTGATCACTTAATCTAGAGTTTCCTAGTAAATCGTAAGGGAATTGCAAGGCAATATTACCTGCAGCACTATGTAGCGCAGGAGATAGACTGTCTAGCCTGTAATTATATTCGTAGGCATCCATTTCTTGAACGAAATCTGGATTTTCGTTGTAGTTATTTGAGATGAAATGGGAGGAGTTCGAAATATCGAAATCACTTTCTTTTAATTTTAGTAAACAATTATTGAATTTGTAATTAAACAAAGTTTCTTCTGTTTCTTCAATTCCTAATTCACTTTGAATTCTACCGTAAACAATACAGTTTTCGAAATCTGCACGCTCCATGGGTCTGAGTATTTCATTCCCATTTACATCTTCATAAAAATTACTCATTCGTATAGAAGGTGCTTGGTGCGATGAATTGTAATTTGCAAACGTACAATGACTAAATCGGTAGCTTCCTCCAGCAAAAAGATACAAGTCGTGTGTTCCGTTGTCGCTTATTTGACAATTGAAAGCTTCAATATTACTAGAATACGCAATAATTCCGTAGCTGCTATTATTGGCGATAATTGTATTCTCCAATCGCAAAGTAGGCTCAAATGCACTTGCAAGGGTATCTACATGAAGTCCTATAGTACCGTTTTTAATGGTAGCGTTTTTTATTTGATTGTCTAAACTACCACCAGCAAGCCAAATCCTTCCCCATTGTCCAGGTAAGTCTCTGTAATACTCATCTAACCTATCGGATGCTATTAGAACAGGGTTTTCTATAGCTCCTAATATTTTTAAACTCGATTCTTCTAAAACGATAATGTTAGCACTGTGATGTAAGTAAACATTACTACCCGCTAAAATTGTAAGAGAACCACCTTCATGAACGATTACATTTCCATAAATAACATGTGGTTTATCACTATTCCATGTGCTTGATTCTGTAATACTATAAAAGAATAAGCTATCGTTTTCTACTTCAGGGTCTTCATTTTCGAATACGAAAAAAGAATTATTATAATAAAAATGTGCGTCTTGCCCCCAAGCTACTAGGTCTATATCTTGCGATTTGCCGTTGGTAGAGAAAATGATAGAATCAGTCCTAATTAAAGGCTCATTGTTGTCGTTTGGATCTATGGTAGCTTCCACAAATATGTGTAAGCTGTCTTTTGATCTTAAGATAACATCGTTTGCATAGTCCTTTTGCTCGCCGTCAATATTAAGTCTGTAAGGAGAATTACCCGATTTAGCAAGTCGTATTTCGTCAATTCTTACATCTTCATCAAGGTCGTTATAAACCTTAATTCTTTTGGTAATACTTCCTACGGTAGTGAACACAGTGTCGAATACCAGTGTATCTACAGAGAATCGTAGTGTAGTAGAACCTTGAAAGAAGGTGTCGGGTTTACGACAGGCAGAAAAAAGAATTATTAATAGAACCAAAGTTCTAAATAGTGTTTTCATATTGCTTATATTTGCGATGCTAAGATAGGAAACGAAACCAAAAGAAATTTATTTTTAAAATAATCGATTTGTGTTTTTCGTTTTTGATAAATTACTTACATTTGCAGTCCGAAATAAATATAGAACAAGATGAAAACGGGAATACATCCAGATAATTACAGATTAGTAGCAGTGAAAGATATGTCGATTGACGAAACTTTCATCACTAAATCTTGCGCAGCAACAAAAGAAACAATCACAATTGATGGTACTGAGTATCCATTAATAAAACGTGAAATTACAAATGCATCTCACCCATTTTACACAGGTAAAATGAAATTGGTTGATACTGCAGGTCGTATTGATAAATTCAAAAATCGTTACTCGAAGTTTTCTAAATAAGACAAACTTTTTGTTACCGTATTATAAAAGAGCCCTGTTTTCAGGGCTCTTTTTGTTTTTTGATTCGTTTTGAATTAATCCTATATTGCTAATTAATTTTCTTTATGAGATATTTATTATTCGACGATCAGAATAGATCAAATTTACTCCCTTTATCCTATACTCGTCCAGTAGCAGAGTTTAGAGTAGGAATACTTACCATTACAGAGAAATGGGCTCAATACATGCCTAGTAAATCTGTGTTTGGTGGCTTTGTTACCGAGGACTATTTGCAGGCTAAGTACCCATCTGATATACAAGACGATCAGTTCTGGATAAATGGTTCTGTTTGTCCGAATAAAGATTTAATGGCTGATATATTGGCTTTGGATTTTAACGAGGCTTTATTCGATGAGGATGAAAATATCATTGCTTTTCGCTCGGGGAATTTCGAAGAATCTTTAGACTGTGAAAAGTCCTATACGGATGTTTCGTTTACTCATATTTTAAATTCTTGGGACATTTTTAGCAAAAATGGGGGAGAAATAAAATCAGATTTCCACCTAATTACTGAGGGAAGAGTTTCACAGAAAGCGAATTCTACGAATACAATTTTAGGCGAAAACAATGTCTTTATCGAAGAAGGTGCTACTGTAAGTTGCGCCATAATAAATGCTGAATCTGGCCCCGTTTATATAGGGAAGGATGCGGTGGTTATGGAAGGTTCAATAATTAGAGGTCCTTTTGCTTTATGTGAATCTTCTCATACTAAGCTTGGAGCTAAAATATATGGACCTACCACAGTGGGGCCTCATTCTAAAGTAGGAGGAGAGCTTAACAACGTCGTTATATTTGGTTATACCAATAAGGGACACGATGGCTTTTTAGGGAATTCTGTTTTAGGTGAATGGTGTAATATTGGTGCTGATTCAAATAATTCGAATTTGAAGAATAATTATGCAGAGGTTAAGTTATGGGATTACGAAACAGGTCGATTTAAGTTAACAGGACTTCAGTTTTGTGGTTTAGTAATGGGCGATCATTCAAAATGTGGAATAAATACCATGTTTAATACAGGAACAGTTGTAGGAGTAAGTGCCAATATTTTTGGTGCTGGATTTCCTCGAAACTTCATTCCTTCCTTTTCTTGGGGTGGACCTCAAGGACAAACAACTTATACTACAAATAAGGCTTTTGAAGTTGCAGAAATAGTTATGGCTCGTAGAGCTGTAGTATTTGATGAAGCAGAAAAAGCTATACTGACAAAAGTTTTTGAATTGTCGGAACAATACAGACGTTAAGAATACCGAATAAGACCTTTTGTCAGTTAATTCCTTTGGCATATACTTTGCGCATTGTTTCTTCAATGGGCTTATTATTGTGATTGTAAAGCTCTTTTATAAAGAAAAACTATGGATACGAAAATAAAAATATTTGATGAATTCTCACTTTCAAAGGTTTTAGACCAAGAAGCAGAGCTCATTCCATTAATGACAGAAGAAGATGAGGAACGTTTAAATGCGGAGGCGATGCCTGATGAAATTGCCGTTTTACCTCTTAGAAATACAGTGCTTTTCCCTGGTGTAGTAATTCCTATTACAGTAGGAAGAGATAAGTCAATTAAGCTTATTAAAGATGCCAACGAAGGAGATAAGATTATTGGAGTTGTAGCTCAAAAAGATGCTAAAGTAGAAGATCCTAAATCGGAAGATTTAAATGTTACTGGAACGTTAGCAAAAATTTTAAGAACCTTTAGAATGCCCGACGGAAATACAACCGTAATTATACAGGGGCAAAAGCGTTTCGATATTAAAGAATTTACACAGGAAGAGCCTTATTTTAAAGCTGTAGCCACTACTTTTCAGGAAACAAAACCTGCTAAAGGAGATAAGGAATTTAAAGCCTTAGTAGAAAGTGTAAAAGATGTAGCCTTACAAATTATTAAAGAATCTCCGAATATTCCTTCCGAAGCTTCTTTTGCAATCAAGAATATAGAAAGTGATTCTTTCTTAGTAAATTTTGTTGCCTCTAACATGAATATTGATGTTAAGGATAAGCAGAAATTATTAGAGCAGCCAAATTTAGAGGAGCGTACTAGAACTTCATTAATTCACTTAAATCATGAGATTAACATGATTCAGATGAAAAATGAAATTCAAAATAAAGTACGTGTAGATTTAGACGAGCAACAAAGAGAGTATTTCTTAAATCAGCAGTTAAAGCAAATTCAAGAAGAGCTCGGTGGTAACACACACCACGAAGAGGTTGAGGAAATGCGTGCGAGAGCTAGTAAGAAAAAGTGGTCTAAAGAAGTTTCTGAGCAAGTAAAAAAAGATTTAAAGAAGCTACAAAGACTTAATCCTCAAGTTCCTGATTACTCTATACAGCGCAATTATTTAGAAACGGTTTTAGAATTACCTTGGGATCATTATTCCAAAGATAAATTTGATTTAAAACGCGCAGAAAAGGTATTAGATAAAGATCATTATGGTCTAGAAAAAGTCAAGGAACGTATTATTGAACATCTTGCTGTATTGAAGTTAAAAGGGGACATGAAGTCTCCAATCCTATGTTTATATGGACCTCCAGGAGTTGGGAAAACTTCACTTGGTAGGTCTGTAGCCGAGGCTTTAGGAAGAGAGTATATACGCATGAGTTTAGGTGGGTTAAGAGATGAGTCTGAAATTCGTGGTCATCGTAAAACTTACATTGGTGCTATGCCGGGTAGAATTATTCAGTCTATTAAAAAGGCGGGAACTTCTAATCCAGTATTCGTATTAGACGAAATTGATAAGCTTGCAATGGGTAGTCAAGGAGATCCATCTTCGGCTTTGTTGGAGGTTTTAGATCCAGAACAAAATTCAACTTTTTACGATAATTATTTAGAGATGGGTTACGACTTGTCTAAAGTGATGTTTATTGCAACGGCTAATTCGTTAAATACTATTCAGCCTGCGCTAAGAGATAGAATGGAGATTATCGACATTAGTGGTTATACAATTGAGGAGAAGGTACAGATCTCTAAAAAACACTTATTACCAAAACAATTAAGAGAGCACGGATTAGATAAGGATGCTTTAAAACTCGGTAAAAAAGAATTTGAGCAAGTAGTTGAAGGATATACGAGTGAGTCTGGTGTGCGTGGTTTAGACAAGAAATTGGCTAAACTAGTGAGATATGCTGCCAAGAGTATTGCGATGGAAGACGAATATGAGACTAAATTAAATTCAAATTTAATAGTTGATATTTTGGGCCCTCAACGTTTTAGTAAAGACAAGTATCAAAACAACGAAGTTGCTGGTGTAGTTACAGGTTTAGCTTGGACTTCTGTTGGAGGTACTATATTGTTTATTGAGTCTAGTTTAAGTCCCGGTAAAGGACGATTAACGCTTACTGGGAATCTAGGTAAGGTTATGAAAGAATCGGCTACTTTAGCGCTCGAATTTATCAAGGCTAATCACAATAAATTTGGACTGAAGCCCGATGTGTTTACAAAATGGGATATTCATATACACGTACCAGAAGGTGCTGTTCCAAAAGATGGACCTTCGGCAGGTATTACCATGCTAACTTCTTTAACTTCTTTGTTTACGCAGAAAAAAGTTAAAAAAAGTTTAGCTATGAGTGGAGAAATCACACTTAGAGGAAAGGTTTTACCTGTTGGTGGAATTAAAGAGAAAATTCTTGCTGCTAAAAGAGCTGGAATTAAAGAAATTATTCTCTGTAAAGACAACCAGAAAGATATACTTGAAATTAGGGCTGACTACCTTAAAGGATTAACTTTTAATTATGTTGACAATATGGTAGATGTTATTGATTTAGCTTTAACAAATCAAAGTGTTAAAGACGCTAAAAAAATATAAGTTTTGCTTATTTTATAAAACCTCATTCATTAATTTGAATGAGGTTTTTTTTAATGCTTATCCGTAAGATTACATGATATTATATTTTGAAAATTTTACATAGAGATTCACTGAGAAAAAAGAGATTCAAAGAGGGGGAAATTATAGTTTCTGACATTTCTTCTTTTAGTGAGAAAACGTGAAAAAAATGAGCGTTTTCAAAATGCTGTTTGATATTCCGACATGAAGAATTGTTTAATTTTATTAGCCATTTTTGAGTTTTGTAGCGTAAAAAAAAAGACAAGTCTTGACCTTTTTGGTTCGTTTTTGTGTAAAGGTGAAAATGAACAAATGATAAGGAGGCTTATATTTACTATCTGAATATGTGACAGCCCCTTTTGTTACAAACTCTAATTAATCAGATAATCAAATAAATTAAAATTTAGCATTCCTATCATTAGTTCCTATTTGCTTAACTTATATTTGCACCTGAAAAAGCACATAAAATGAGAAAAGAAATAGTTGCAGGAAACTGGAAGATGAATATGAGTCTTCAGGATGGCTTAGACCTTTGCAGGTCAATAATACTACAAATACAAAACTCGTCTAAAGAAGTTATTGTAGCTGTACCGTATACTCATTTGGCTGTATTGAGAGAGCTCTGTAAAAATTCAAATTTAAAAATAGCGGCTCAAAATTGTCATCACGAAATTACGGGTGCTTATACAGGCGAGGTTTCTGCTGCTATGTTGGCCGATTTAGGTGTAAATTATGTGCTAGTTGGACATTCTGAACGCAGAGCTTACAATGCCGAAACCAACGACCTTTTAGCTAAAAAGGTGGATGCAGCTTTGTTTCAAAACCTACAAGTAATTTATTGCTTTGGTGAAACATTAGAGGAGCGTTCTTCAAATTCTCACTTTAGCCTAATAACAAAACAAATTACCGAAGGTGTTTTTCATTTAGATGAAACACAAGTAAAAAATATTGTTTTGGCTTACGAACCTGTTTGGGCTATTGGAACTGGCGAAACAGCTACCAGGGATCAAGCTCAAGAAATGCATGCACATATTCGCACCGTTTTAAGCGATAAATATGGCGAAGAAATAGCACAAAATTGTTCTATCCTTTATGGTGGTTCTTGTAAACCTACAAACGCAACAGAGTTGTTTTCTCAGCCAGATGTAGACGGTGGTTTAATTGGTGGAGCTTCTTTAAATGCAGCAGATTTTGTATCCATTATAAAGGCCTAAGCAATGAATTATATAGAAGTAAATTTTACTATAAAAACTTTAGAAACTGCAGAAATTAATGCAGCTATGGCTCGCGAAATATTAATAGCCGAATTAGGTGCTTTAAATTTTGAGAGTTTTGTAAATACCGAAAATGGTTTACAAGCGTATATTCAAGAAGCAGATTTTGTTGCCGAAGAGGTAGAAGATTTATACTTACTCGAGAATCCAGATTTTTCTATTACCATGGATGTTGTTACTATTGAGCAACAAAATTGGAATGCAGAATGGGAGAAGAATTTTGAGCCTATAGAAGTAGATGGGAAATGTGTTGTTAGAGCTTCTTTTCACGATAAAAAAGAAGTTGAATTCGATATTGTTATAGAACCAAAAATGTCTTTTGGTACTGGACATCACGAAACCACACATCAAATGATTGCGCAGCTTATGAATATGGATGTGAGCGGTAAGCGTGTTTTAGACATGGGCTGTGGCACTGGAATACTCGCCATTTTAGCTTGTATGAAAGGAGCAAATTCTATTACTGGTATTGATATTGACGAATGGGCTTTTGAGAATGCCTTAGAAAACGTTCGCAATAATAAATGCTCACAAATTATTGTGAAGCAAGGAGGAGCAGAGCTTTTAAATAATTGTTCTTACGATGTAATTCTCGCTAACATAAACAGAAATATTCTTTTGAACGATATGGAAGCCTATATTAAAACCATGAGTAGAGGTGGACAAATAGCTTTTTCTGGATTCTATGTATCCGACATTTCTCATATTGATACTAAGGCTAGATCTTTAGGATTGCGCTTACAAAGACAAAGCGAGAAAAATAATTGGGCTGCCTTGGTGTATCAAATGGGCTAGTATTAGATTCTATTTCGAAACAAAAAGAGCAAGAAAATTTATTTTATTGCTCTTTTTTGTTCCTAGCTATTTGTAGTTTGCAAATCTATCTGCTTTAAGCTTTCCACTCTGTTTCGCACTAAAAATTCATCGATAGTTTCGAAGTGTTCAATAACTCTTTGGTCTTTAAATTCGAATACTTTTTGCGATAAGCCTTGTAAGAAATCCCTATCGTGCGAAACGAGTATTAGTGTACCATCGAAGTTTAATAATGCTTGTTTAAGTACATCTTTCGATTTTAAATCTAAGTGATTGGTAGGTTCATCTAATATGAGAACATTTACCGGTTCTAATAAGAGTTTAACCATGGCTAAACGTGTTTTCTCTCCACCCGAAAGGAAGCTTACCTTTTTGTCTATTGCATCTCCAGAGAACATAAATCCACCTAAAATAGATTTTATATGCGAGCGTACATCTCCCTTGGCTATATTGTCTACTGTTTGAAAAACGGTTAAGTCTGAGTCGAGCAGTGAAGCTTGGTTTTGTGCAAAGTACCCCACTTTAGCATTGTGCCCTAAACCACATTCACCTTCAAAGTCAATCTCGCCCATTATAGCTTTTATCATGGTAGATTTCCCTTCTCCGTTTCTACCAACAAATGAAACCTTTTCGCCACGAGCTATAGATAAATTGGTGCTTTTAAAGACGGTATGATCTCCATAGCTTTTAGAAAGCTCTGTTGCAACAACTGGATAATCACCAGATCTTTGTGCAGGAGGGAATCTAAGGTTTAAAGCCGAATTATCTACTTCATCGATTTGGATAATTTCTAATTTCTCCAACATTTTCTCTCTAGAATTCACTTGATTCGTTTTCGAATAAGTTCCTTTAAAACGGTCAATGAAAGTTTGATTGTCTGCTATAAATCGTTGTTGTTCTTTATAGGCTTTTACTTGCTGTTCTCTGCGCTCTTCTCTTAATTGAATGTAATGTGAGTAGTTTGCTTTATAGTCGTAAATACGCCCCATAGTAAGCTCTATGGTTCTGTTGGTAATATTATCGATAAAGGTTTTATCGTGGGAAATTACAATTACAGACTTTGCCTTATTAAGTAAGAAATCTTCCAGCCAAATAACCGATTCTATATCTATATGGTTGGTAGGTTCATCTAGAAGTACCAAGTCGGGTTTTTGCAATAGAATTTTAGCCAATTCAATACGCATTCTCCAACCGCCACTAAATTCATTTGTTTGTCTGTGTAGGTCGGCTCTTTTAAATCCTAAACCCATAAGAGATTTCTCTACCTCAGCATCGTAGTTAACATCTTCTATAGAATAGTACTTTTCACCTAATTCCGAAACACGTTCTATAATAGTCATGTATTCGGCCGATTCATAATCTGTCCTGGTTTCTAACTCCTTATTGAGTTTTTCCATTTCAGATTTCATTTCAAAAATACTGGCAAAAGCTTTTGAGGCTTCTTCGAAAACGGTACAATTATCTTGAGTAAGTAAATGTTGCGGTAGGTATGCTATAACAGCATCTTCGGGAGATTGTACAGATCCACGGTTGGCTTTTTGAACACCAGCAATAATTTTCATTAAAGTGGATTTTCCAGCTCCGTTCTTTCCCATTAATGCGATTTTATCGTTCTCATTAATTGCAAAAGAAATCTCACTAAAAAGTGTATCTCCACTAAATTCTACTGCTAATCCGTTTACTGATATCATAATGTCCCTTTTTTGAAGCGGCAAAGATACTAATTGTTAAACGTGAAAGCGTGAAACGTGAGATGTAAATTGTGTCCTTCGACAGGCTCAGGATGACAATTAAAAGTAGAAGTTAGAAAAGAGAATGTTAAGAATTTAAGAAGAATGAAAAATAGGAGTCTAAATTTATTTGTTAGGCAGATTTATCTACCGATAGGGAGAGACACTAGAAGCCCACACACAAAATGAGTCTATCAGTTAGCATCAATTGTAGCCTTTCGAGAATCCCTGTCTGCCGACAGGCAGGCTCAAGGTGACAATTTTGATTTATTAGTTTGTCGATTTGAGGGCACTTTATGCTCTATTAAGTCTTTAAATAACCTATTGACATCATGATTATTTTGACAATAAAAAAAGAGCCAGATAAATACCTGACTCTTTTTTAAACTATTCTGACTTTTTCTTAAAATGAGGTTTTCCTTTTCCTTTAAACTTAGGATTGAAACGTTTATTGTTTCCGTTTCCTTTTGGTTTAGAGGGTTTTTTCTCTGGTTCGTAGAGTGGAGCTTCACCTAAGTTCTCTGGTAAAGCAATTTTATCTACTACCTTATCCATTAAGGCTTCAATATTAAAGAACAAAATTTGATCTCTATCGTTTATTAAAGTAATCGCATGTCCATCAGCAGAATTCCTTCCTGTTCTACCAATTCTATGAATATAGTCTTCTGCATCAGATGGGATATCGTAATTAATAACCAGGGAAATACCTTTTATGTCTATCCCTCTAGAAACGATGTCTGTGGCAACTAAAGTTTTAAACTTTTTAGCTTTAAACTGCTGCATTACATCTTCACGTTCTCTCTGCTCTAAATCAGAAGACATCGCTTTAGAATCAATTCCTTGACTCTTAAGCTCACGTTGAATAAGAGAAATATTCTTTTTTGTAGATGAGAATACTATTACAGATTCAAAGTCCATACTCTTTAGAATATGAGCTACTAAAGGTGCTTTTTGTTTGTCGTAGGCTAGGTAGGCTTCCTGACGAATAGTTTCTGCAGGTTTAGATATAGCAACGTTTACTCGTGCAGGATCTACTAATATACTTTGTGCGAGCTTCACAATTTTTGGTGGCATAGTAGCCGAGAACAAAAGTGTTTGTCTGCTCGTAGGCAGTTTTTCCACAATACGCATGATGTCGTGATTGAACCCCATGTCTAACATTCTATCAGCTTCATCGAGAATTAAATATTCTACACCCGATAAATCTAAATTAGAAATTGATAAAAAGGAAAGTAATCTACCAGGAGTGGCAATAATCACTTCTGTTCCTTTTTTGAGGGATTCAGACTGTGTAGTCCAGCTTTTTCCATCACCTCCACCATAAACTGCTTGCGAGCTAACAGCTGCGAAATAGGAGAAGCCATCGAATTGTTGATCTATTTGTTGAGCTAATTCTCTTGTAGGAGCAATAATAATAGCTCTAATTTTTTTCTTTTTAACCTTGTGGAGCTCATTAAGTATAGGTAATAAGAAGGCTGCAGTTTTACCTGTTCCCGTTTGAGCACAAGCAATAATATCCTTTCCTTTCATTATTACCGGAATCGCTAACTCCTGTACTGGAGTAGGCTTTTCGAAATACATAGCATCTAAACCGTCTTGAATATCTGGGTGAAAATTGAACTCCTTAAAAGTCATATTTGTGTTTTTATTTCTAAAAATTAGATGAATCAACTCGTGTTGCTCAGCATCTAAATTTAGTTCGTCCAAATTAACAAAAACTTAGCGAATAATACAGCGTCTATTTGTCCAATATAAAGAGGCTAGGTTTTTAATTATTTACCCAAATTTTACTCCACAAAAAAAGGCTTCTTGAATATTCAAAAAGCCTTTTAATGATTGAGTTTAAATCCTTAGTAATTAAATAATCTAAGTAGTTTTTCTGTAAATCGTTTATTAGCTAAAAAATCATCTTCTAATGCTCCTGCAAATGGCACTGGGGTATCTATACTACCACATCTCATAATGGGTGCATCGAGCGATTCGAAGCATTCCTCTGATATTATAGCAGATAGCTCTCCACCAATTCCACCGTAAATAGTGTCTTCATGAAGAATAATTACTTTCCCTGTCTTTTGTACAGAATTCAAGATAGCCTCTTTGTCTAGTGGAAGTAGCGTTCTTAAATCTAGTAAGTCAGCAGATATTTCAGGATTTTCATCCAAAGCTTTTAGAGCCCAATGAACGCCCATTCCATAAGAAATAATCGTTAAATCGTCTCCTTCTTTTAGTAGACTTGCCTTCCCTAGAGGTAAAGTATAGTAGTCTTCTGGAACGTCTTGATACATGCTTCTATAGAGTGCTTTATGCTCAAAGAACATTACTGGATTTGGATCTTCTATAGATGCATTTAATAATCCTTTTGCATCGCTAGGAAAGGCGGGGTACACCACTTTTAATCCTGGAGTATGTGTAAACCAAGCCTCGTTTGTTTGCGAGTGAAATGGACCTGCTCCTACACCTGCACCACAAGGCATACGTACTACCACATCTGCATTTTCGCCCCAGCGGTAATGGGTTTTAGCCAAGTTATTTATAATTGGATTGAAACCAGAAGTAACAAAATCGCTAAACTGCATTTCTACAATAGCTTTATATCCGCAGATAGATAAACCTAAAGCGGTACTTATAATTGAAGACTCACAAATTGGTGTGTTTCGGATTCTGTCTTTTCCAAACTGTTCTATAAAACCATCTGTAATTTTAAACACACCACCATATTCGGCAATGTCTTGTCCCATAATAACAGAATTGTCAAATCGCTCCATAGACTGGCGAAGTCCTTGAGAGATAGCATCTACCAATCGAATGTTTTGTGTGGTAGAAGTAGCGGGTTTTTGTTCTGTAAATTCAAAAGGTGCATATACATCCCCTAATTCTCTTTGAGTATTGGCGATTACAGCTTCTTCTGCATCTGCAATAGCTAAAGAATCTTCAACTTCTTTTTTTATTTCTAATGTATAGCTATCGATGAAATCTTGCTCTATAACACCTTCAGCTAATAAAAATTCTTGGTAATTTAAAACAGGATCTTTTTCTGCCCATTCGTCCATTAAGTCCTGAGGTACATATTTAGTTCCTGAAGCCTCTTCGTGACCACGTATTCTAAAAGTTAAACACTCTAAAAGTACTGGTTTAGGGTTCTTTTTAATTTCCTCTGATAATTTTGTAATGGTAGAGAAAACTTCAAGAATATTATTTCCGTCTATACGATAGGCGTCCATACCATATCCTACACCTTTATCTGCTATACGTTCGCAACGAAATTGTTCGTTGGTAGGAGTAGAGAGACCATAACCATTGTTCTCTATTACAAATATCACGGGTAAATCCCATACTGCTGCAACGTTTAATGCTTCATG
>Ga0115003_10000420_pt1 | contig 37374 bp, 35 predicted proteins | sample ArcticOcean_MG_C_7_FD_88736 | JGI IMG/M metagenome (GOLD analysis project Ga0115003, IMG submission 88736) | Marine microbial communities from western Arctic Ocean - ArcticOcean_MG_CB11_88 | ecosystem: Environmental > Aquatic > Marine > Oceanic | place: Arctic Ocean: Canada Basin | collected...
AAATTTTAATGAGACAATCACTCACGGCGGGTCGGCAATGCAACCCCCTACCTACAGCGAGACGAGTCACGAGTTATTCTACAAAAAACGAAAGTCACACTATTGGCGGGTCGGGGGTTTAACCCCCGACCCTATGTTCATGTCAAAAAGAAACCCACTAAAAAACCAAAACCCCCAATTTTCTCAAAAAACTCAACCCAGCACAACCACCCTATCCTCCTGCCTTTTAGCCGAAAATCTGAATTTTGAACATAGTGTGCAAAATTCATATTTGGCGCCAAAACTTCTTACTTGGAAAAAAATTGACTTCAGATAAGTTTTTTGTCATAATCACACACCAAATTTTTAGTAATTTACTTTCTTAATTTTTTAAGGATTTTTATGCCAGGAACAAAGAAAAGAAGAACCGCAGCAACAAATCTACCAATCATCCAAGAAGAAGTAGCCCTTGATTACACCTCTTTAAAAGATTCTGCTATTGTTGTAAACCCGGAATCAAGTAGGAAAAAAGAGTTAACAGCTCTTAACCTAAAAGGAAGTAGTTTTAGCTCTATAGATATCACACAGGACTTTATTAAAGCTGAAGATTTATATGACGACGCTGTTGAAACTTATAAAGAAGCCTTAAAAAAACATAATGAATCTATTTCAAAAGATTATATTCCTGTTATTGAGTTACCAGGAGGATATGAAGCAAAAAGCAAAGGATTCGTCAAATATGTAGACAGCCATAATAAGAATTCTCTCACAAAAGCTAATAAGATAATTAGTAGTTCTATTGCTCAGAGAATAGATGAAAAAAACATTGCAGCCAATAGCGTTATTTTAAGCATAAGTGATTATACTGCTCTAAAAAAATATTTTAAAGATTCTTCTGCTCTAAAAGACACTCAATATCCCCAATTACGCTTAATCAAAGGAAATACACCCAAACAGAAAAATACCCCACTCCCAAACCCTCCAAGCTTAAAAGACATACTTGAAGCTAAAATTAAAGATAAACTAGAGCAGCATCCTAAATTCCAGAATTTTTCTACAACTCTAAAAAGATTTTTCACAAGTGTAAATGCACAGATAGTTCTTGCTGAAGTTAGTGGAGATTCTTTGGACATAGGAGTAAATACGAGTGATACCCCCTCAACATCAACGATTAAATCAGGCCTATTCAAAGAAAAGCAAATCCCTGACGGAAACCCGATTAAAGAACTTAATGATCAGTTTAATTCTGAAGAAAAGGCAAGGCAGGCATTTTTAGAAAAGAATGGGTCCTCTAAAATTCCAAAATTCTCTGAAATAAAATCCAAAACCATAAGCTCGCAAGACGTAAAAAAAGCGCAAGAAGAAATCAATAACCTATGTAAAGCGGAATACCTACAAAGACTCTACCCGGGTTTATACGCTGTACAGAATTTGTCTGTTGACCAACATGAATCTCAATATCTAACTAAAGCACAAAAAGAGCAGATATTCGCTACAGATATTGATGAAAAAACAATTACAAAAGTTTTATCAAGCTTCAATGCAAGCCAACGACCAGAATTACTAAACCGAATAAATGCAGGCAAAATAGAAGGCAAAATCACAAATTTCCAACTATTAGACATACTAGCAAAAGAACCTGCATGGAAAAGTCTTGGTGAAAGTGATACTGGCCGAGACACTCAAAGCTCAATAGAAATAAGCCTGTCCGGCAAAATGCTATCTTCTGCTCAAAATGATATTTTTACTGAGTTTGAAGCAATGCTAGACCAAATTGCTACTTTTGATGCAAAAGACCCAGGCTGGAAAAGATCAAAAGGAGTAGTAGCATTTGACACGGGCCAAGGAAAGAGTTTCCTAGTTGACGACATCATTTACAAATATAATGACTTAATTAAAGATTTCTTTGATAAGAATGAATCTGTTAAGAACTTTTTTGAAACCCACAATGGTAGCCAAGGAACCTACCCTTCACAGACTATGTCTAGTGATCTTACTAATAAGATCCAAGAATTAAAAGCCGCAGAAAGCGAAGCCGGAACTAATAAAACCATACAAGAAAAAGCTCAACAAGAACTAGAAACCTTCAAACAAATAGCCCAAGACCCAGGAAAATATCTAAAACAATATCAGCTTTACCAAAAAGGCTTCGAAATCATAAACATCAACCTAGCCAATAAAGAGGAGCTGGAGAAAAACGCCGAAAAGGGCAGCCTTCACGGCAAGGTAATAATAATCGATGAAGCAATATTTATTGATGACTACGCCGCACAGATAAGAAGCCTTGTCGATAAAGGAGCTAAAGTAATAGCAGTAGGTGCGACGCTCAGCTACCCAAAAACCTTAGAAGATATCCAAAGAAAAACAGACAAGATTCCTAGTGAAAGAGAGCTACAAGATTGCCGAGATGAATTAAAGCAATTATTAGAAAGTCAAAGTGTAAAAGGCATTTTATCTGTAGAGGCAATTCAAAACAGAAAAGAAGAATTAAATGAAAGAATAGATGAGTTAGAAAGAGAGCAAAAAGATGATGAGTACAAAGATGTCGATTCCTATTCTAGAAAAACAAAAATGGCCGAAGATAATCTATCAGCCATAAAAGAAAGAAGAAGTAAAACTGAAAGTAGAATTACAAAAAGTATCATACCAACAGATAGCAAATTTAGCGAAGTTACAAAGAATAATTGGACTGATCTAGTATCTAAGAATTCAGAAGGAAACGGCAAAACCCAAAATATCATACCAGGACTAAAACTAACTTTTGCTGCGAAAGATGATAAAGAGAACAACAATGCTCAATTAAAGACACTTGCAAAAACTACCGGGAAACTTGTAGTAGCAAATTTCATAGAAAATGGAAAGCACAGAATTGCGCTTGTCCAACCAACAGAAAAAGGGAAAGAACCAAAGATAGAATTCTATGATGCCGGCAGCGAAGCTTTTAAAAAAGCTGTTGAAGGAATTTCAGGGTCCGACGAAGCCATAATGATCTACGCTGGTAACCCTGAATTCATAGTTGGTGGTGACTATTCTAACTTAAGTGTTCTAGGAGAAAATGATAAACAAAACATATTCCTAAGCAAAAAAGAACATGTAAATATCGATCTAATAAAACAGATGATCGGTAGAGATAGAAGCGGTAGTGATGATATTCCACGAAACATAATTTGTTCTCAAAATATTCAGGCCAATATAAAAAACCCAACAGACTTAATCCAACAAGCCACTAAAAACGTAAAAGATAAAGAAATAGAAGGCTTATTAGGCAATCTTAAAAAGAAGATTACTAAAAGGATGCCTGTCCTAGAAAAGGCTGAATCTTCAATAACAATACAAAAAGATCAGTCTAATAAGCTCGAAGCAATAACTGCTAATTTAAGCCCAAAGAAGAAGCAAAGCGTAATTTCAGGAACATTAATATTAGATCCTACAAAGTTAAACCAAACAGGCGCCACAGAATACTTCAAAAAAGCTAGTGTTGTAGCAAACGATATATTACCAACTAACGTTGGCACTGATCCTAGCGCCGAAAGCTTCTCTACCAACAGTCTCAGACCAACTGACTGCAAGCTAACAGATATTAGCAACATAGTCTGGAATGACGAAGACCACGCCTCCTCTTCATACAAACTAAATAGAGATCTTAGATCTTACATATTCTGGGAATCAATCGAAGCAAAGAAAGAAACAAAGAAATTTGATTTTAACGAAGAAGAATACAAACAAATTTTACTAAACCCTAAAGATTATGGTCTCGACGCTAAGTTCGTTAAAGAAGTTAATAAAATTCAAGAAAAAACTAACCCTGCTATCGACGAAAAATTTATCGACCTAGCATTTAAAATCGCCCACTGCGAAAAAACCACATTCGCCAAAAGAAGAGATTTCTTACAAGAAGTAAAAAATGCAAAATTACAAGAGTTACAACAGCAATGGGATTGGAACAAAACAAAAGATCTCCTAACAGAACTAACCACTTTACAAAATGTCATAGATAAAGAAGTTACGAATGCCAAAGAAGGCTTGGCTAATGAACAAGAACAGAAGCGGGTGGAAGCGGCCGAAAATCTGAAAGCGATAGAAGGAAAACGTATAGGTGAAGAAACAGTTGAAGAATTACTTAAAAAATACCAAGATCAGATCACAACTCTAGATAAAGAACATGATGCAAAACTAACAAATTTTCTAAATAAGCATCTTCAACATATTAACAACCAAGTTGGAAGTCTAAAAGATCTTGGCCAAACAATAGTACAACAAGGCTCCATAAATGTTGAAGAAGCCAATACTAAACTAGCAGCAATAGACGCCGAAAAACAATCAGCAAATGCACGAGCTAGCCAAGCTGAACAAAATTTATCTGCTCTTAAAAGTGATGTAGACTCAGCACTATCTCAAAATTCTACCCTTCAAGCCCAAAATGCGCAATTAAGAGTTCAGCTAGCTACAACGGGGAAAGAAAAATCAACGCAAGCGGAAAGAATCCAAACACTTGAAGAAGAAAGAAACGCTCAAGAAGTAAGACATAATCAAGAATTAGCAAACACTCATTCTTCCCAAGGTGAGAAAGAGCAAAAACTACAAAGTGATTTACGAGTTCAGGTTGCAAATAATACAGAGCTAAAAGGTAAACTGATAGAAGCCGAAGCAAAAACTTCAGAGTTAACGTCTAGACTTGAACAAGAAGAAGCAAGAGCAGCAGAAAATCAACAACGATTAAGCAAAGCTAACAGTCAATTAAAAGAAAAAAACACAGAATTAGACGACCAGCTTAGGCCACTTATTATACAAGTACTAAACATTTCACAAGAGAATAAAACCTTTAAGGATCAAATAAAACTACTAACAGACAAAACAACTCATAATGCAGCGTTAAGTGAGGTTGCTCAACAACTTCAAGACAGACAAAATTTTGCACAGGCCTATGATGTGCAAGCAGATGTACTAAAGAGATTAGAAACGCAGAAAAATGAATTAGAAAATGCTGCACAGACTAATCTAACACAAATACAGGAAACTTTACAGCAAGGCTATGATTCTAAAATGCAAACACTGCAAAGCGAACATAGCGCAAAATTAGAAGCGATAAAACAAAAACATCAAGAACAAGAACAAAAACTTAAAAAAGATAGTGATGAGTATAAAGCTAACAATGATAAACTAGCCACTGAACTTGCAGAAGCTACTGATAGGCACAAAGCAGAAGTAGAATCACTAACTAAAGATAAAAACGATGCCGTTAACAAATGTGAAGCTCTTAAAGAAGAACTAAAAAAAGAGCAGGAAAAATATAATAAATTCACGAAAGAAATATCGCAAATTAACGAAAGTAAATCTGGCGTTGATTCTTTACAGACGTTAGAAACGGCATTAAACAAACTTCAACGAGCTGCACCTAGAACACCTTCCACTAGCGCTGCTCGAGCAGAACAAGGATCCCCTACAGGTATAATGGACTTATATAGCCCAACGAAACCTGGAGTTAAAACTGAAGACCCTAAAATAGCTAAATTAGAGTCAGAAAACACTGCTTTAAAAGCACAATTAGCAGCAAAACAAGTAAAAACAACCAACGCAGGAACCTTGTCAGTAGCAGAACAGGAGAAAGATACCAAGATAAAAGCATTACAACAGCAAGTGACTGCATTGAGAAAAGCAGAGGCTACAAAGACTGCCAATAGAATAGTCGGAGCAGAAGTTGCTGGTGAAAACGTATTTCACAAAATGAGAACTACAGTAGCTCAAGAAACAGCGCAACAAGCTGCAACAATAGCAGCATTAAAAGCAGCAGCTACAGAGTCTCAAAGAAAACACACTACTGAACTAGCAGCAGCAGAAACATCCTCTGCAACTGTGAACAGTAGAGCAGCAGCATCTGAGACAGATAAAGCGACATTAGAAAAACAATTAGCAGAAGAACAAAATAAACCAAAAGCTAAACAAGTCTCAACAACTAGCACAGGAACATCAACAACGGAAAATGAAGCTAAAGAAAAGGCAGAACAAGATGCAAAAAAAGAAGCAACGAGTAAAGAATTAGAAGAGGCTAAAGCAGCTGCTAAAGATGCAACTAGTAGAGCATCAACAGCCGAAGCAACAGTTGCAGAGTCTGCAGCAACTCAAACGAAACAAGCCACCAGACTAGAAGAAGCCGAAAAAGAAATTACAGCGGCAACTAGTAGAGCGTCATCAGCTGAAGCAGCTAAAGAAGCGTCAGATAAAACAGCAGCAGAACAAATAGTAGTATTACAAGCACAATTGACAGCAGCCACTAGAACAGATCAACCTACTTCTACATCTGAAACTCAAACATCAGCAGCGGATGCAACTACTCCAACAACACCAGGAAAATCTGAATCAGAACAAAAGCTTGAAGAAGAAATAACCAGATTGCAAAACACTAATTCTGCATCAACTTCTCAATTTGAAACCAGTAAAAAAGAAGTAGAGAAGGCTCGCGCAGAGTCAGCGGAAAAAGATGCTACAATAGCTCAGTTACGAGCTGCCTTAGAAGCAGAAGAACGTAAAAATGCAACTTCTGCAACTCCGTCTACACCTACAGCACCAAGTACAAATACAACTGCAACTCAAACACAACCCTTAGCAGAGGCAGAATCTGAAGTAACTCCTACAGTAGAAAATAGAAAAAGACAACGTACGAATTCAAATGGCGGAATAGACGAAGCGGCCGCTCCTAATGGTGAGACAATATTCACATTTACCGGTAACACCACCCCTATGAATATAGACCCTCACACAGGTGAAACAGAAGAGGTATTAACTCCAGTAGCAGCAACATCAACAACTACAACACCCGTAAGTGAAGAACAAAGAAAATCAGCAGCCCACACAATTGAAACAGCCTTTGCAACTGCAGCAGGAATACCTGGAGGCGGTAGTGGAAGAGGAAATAGTTCGGGTACACCAGCCCCACGAAGAGAAGAATCTATCAATCAATCAAACAACACAGAGAATCCAGAGTGGTTTGCAAACAATAAAATTGCTCGAGTGATGAATAAATTACATGCTATTAAATCTACACTGAATTTTGATCAGTTTATAGTGAAAATAGATTCAATACAGCAAGAAGGAACCTCCATGCAGAGATTAAAGGATATCAACAATGAGTTATTCCAAAATAATAATAACTTTTCACTAACTATGGCTGATATCTCAGTATTAGACCAAATGGATGACATAAATAGAAAGCTAGTTTTAGATCAATCAACTAGTAAGGCGACAAATACAGAGGCTAGAACTCAATTAAAGACTCTATGGGAAGCTTATGATAAATCCACATCGGCTGATGATATTGCTAAAATATTAACAAGTAACTCTGCAAGATTACCGGAAAATTCTCAAATTCAATTTCAGGGTACTATTGATAATGTTGAGAATGCGCCTATCTTCCTTGAGAAGAAAGGTCCATCCACATCTGTATCAGCTTTCAAAATATCGAATCTAAAAGCAGGCCTAAAAGATCTATCTCCTGCAGAAATGAGTAGAGTTAGTGGTTCTGTTACTATGGCAGCATAATTATGAAGTTCATTACCTGGCAGGTCTGTGGTTGCCCCCTCGACCCCATCTTCATACAGCAACATTTACGTTAAGAAATCAGAAATAAGTTCACAACTTGCTTTTAACAGCCATCCATCACTTTCCAGTTCCTACAAGTTATTTGCGAATATTTAATAATTTTATTTGGAGAAAAATAGAGTTCTTAATCTGAAATCGATAAATTGAAGAGCCTAGTTTGGTAGCGGTGGAGGGATTTGAACCCCCGACCTGCGGATTATGATCCCGTCGCTCTACCGACTGAGCTACACCGCCACACAAACTGAGCGCACTATTGTGCTTATAAAATTTAATTTTTCAAACTTTTTATAGTTTTTGGCTAAAATAGATCCGAATGACTTCCTGTTCTATATAAAATTACGAATTCATCGCTAACTTCATATACCAACAACCAGTCCGGCTCAATATGACATTCTAATTTATTAGAATAATTTCCTGATAGTCTATGTGGTCTATTACTTTTGCTTAGGTTTTTGCCTTTTACTAACTTCTCTACTATATCATAAAGCTTATCCAAATCTTTAGACCTTTTTGTAACTTTCTTTAAATCCTTTTTGTAACTTTCTTTAAATCCTTTTTAAAACTATTTACCTGTCTTATTCGTCTTGCCTTTTTCATTGGTGAGTTTGGTTAAGTTTGATAGTGATGTTTTAAATTCTTCTAGAGAAGAATCCTCATATTCTCCAGCTTTTATCTCCTCGAAGGAATCAATAGTTGCCTGGTTGGGAATATTCAGGCTTGGCTTAAATGGAAAGGCTTTATCATTTATTATCTGTTGTAAGAATACTCTTATTGCTTCCGAAGTTCTCATCCCCATTGCCTCAAGAATATTTTCAGCAGAGTCTTTGAGTTTGGAATCTATCCTGACTTGTATTAATGAACTAGACATGCTTAAATGTAATATTTATATATTGATATGTCATGACATTGTAATTACATATCAATATATTTGTCAAGAGATTGCAAGGAGGATCGTAGCGACGTGGCAATCCAGTGCAGGAGAAAATAGATATTTATAAACTAGAATTTACAATCTTGGATCCAATAAGAGCTATATTGTAATGCCAACAACATCAAACCAACTGCAGCGCTTCCATCTTTCTAACTTCATCTCTAATCTTCGCAGCCTTTTCAAAGTCCAAATTAGTCGCCGCTTCTAACATTTCTTTTTTAAGATTTTCAAGCTCTCTAGCTGTCGGTTTCTTTTTAGATTTAACGCCATCATTAAATTCGTCAATTTCATCTACCTTCTTATTCTTTCTGTAAAGATTAGCCAAAGATGAGCCAATTGCTTTATATGTAGTTTTTGGAGTAATATTGTGTTTCTTATTATGTATTATTTGTATTTCTCTTCTGCGATTATTCTCATTAATAGCCGCTTTAATTGATTTTGTCTCTTTATCAGCGTACAAAATAACCTTACTCTCAGAATTCCTAGCGGCGCGCCCTATTGTTTGAATGAGCGATGTTTCATTTCTTAAAAAGCCCTCTTTATCAGCATCTAATATTGCTACCAAAGCACATTCCGGGATATCCAAACCTTCACGAAGAAGATTTACGCCAACCAAACAATCATATTTGCCAAGTCTTAGATCCTGAATAATCTCAATTCTGTCCAGAGTATCAACGTCAGAATGTATATAAATTACCTTTATGCCCTTATCATTTAAATAATCAGACAGATCTTCGGCCATTTTCTTAGTTATAGTTGTAACTAAAGTCCTAAAACCTTTTTTGGTGGTCGCCTTAATTTCTTTAAGTAGATCAAATACCTGTTTTGACGAAGGCCTAATTTCACAAACCGGATCAAGCAACCCAGTTGGCCTAATAATTTGCTCTACTATGTCTTTTTCATCAACGTGAGCTTTCTCATATTTTCCAGGCGTGGCTGAAACAAAAATAGTTTGTGGCTTAAGATCTTCCCACTCAGAAAATTTTAAGGGACGGTTATCCAGGGCACTCGGAAGTCTGAAACCATGTTCCAATAAATTGGACTTTCTAGCAAAATCACCCTTATACATACCATCAACTTGAGGTAGGGACGCATGACTCTCATCAACAAAAAGCAAAGCGTCGTCAGGCATATATTCAAAAAGCGTTGGCGGTGCGGCGCCCGCTGGTCGGCCAGTTAAATAGCGTGAATAATTTTCTATTCCCTTACAAGAACCAACTTCAACCATCATTTCCATGTCGTAGGTGGTGCGTTGATTTAGCCTATGAGCCTCAGCTGTAAAGCCTCTAGATTCAAGATCTTCAACTCTTTTAGCCAAGTCACGTCTGATATTTACAATTGCTGATTTCAAAGTATCTCCAGGAGTCACATAATGCGAAGACGGATAAAGCGCAATACTATCCAATTTACCGAAAACTTCCCCCGTCAAAGGATCAAATTCTGATATCCCATCAATTTCATCGCCAAACATTGAAATACGCCAAGCTTTTTCATCTTCGTGAGACGGGAAAATATCCACCGTGTCACCCTGCACTCTAAATGAACAACGCTCAAAAGTAGCATCATTTCTATCATATTGCAGATCAATAAAACGAAGAAGTAACTTCTGGCGATTAATCTCGTCGCCCACCTTAATGCGAACCACCATATTTGAATAAAACTCAGGCGATCCAATACCATAAATACAAGAAACCGAAGCAATCACAATAGTATCACGCCTTTCACACAAAGCACGCGTCGCCACATGGCGCAACCTGTCAATTTGCTCATTTATAGAACTATCTTTTTCAATGTAAGTATCGGTACGTGGAATATAAGCTTCTGGCTGGTAATAGTCATAAAAAGACACAAAATACCCAATCTCGTTTTCTGGAAAAAACTCTTTCATCTCACCATAAAGCTGCGCCGCCAAAGTCTTATTATGCGCCATTATTAACGTCGGGCGCTGAGTCTGCTCAATAATATTAGCCATAGTAAAAGTCTTACCCGAACCGGTAATCCCTAATAATGTTTGATTTTTTGTCTTTTTCTTTAGCCCAGCAACCAGCTTTTCAATAGCTTGAGGTTGATCCCCCGCAGGAGCAAATTTGGAATGTATCTTGAATTTATTTGTCAACCAGTTTGATAATTTCTAAAAATAATTAATGGGTTGGTGTATAAGTGTAAGTCTTAAAAGCATGGCCTGCCGTGCGTAGCTCCAAAGGAGCGAAGCATGGAGCGGGTAGAGGGAATCGAACCCTCATAACTAGCTTGGAAGGCTAGCGCTCTACCATTGAGCTATACCCGCAATATGTTTATAGTCACCTGGACTTATCCCATTTTACTAAAACGAGAAATCATAATCCCACTAAATTTAAGCCCGAAAAATGGCCTGCCATGCGTAGCTCGCAAGAGCGAAGCATGGTGGAGGAGGCAGGATTTGAACCTGCGTACGCTTACGCGGACAGATTTACAGTCTGTTGCCATTGACCACTCGGCCACTCCTCCGTAGGAAAATAAGGTCGCTAATTCTGATCGATAGTAATTATAAAGTCAATTATTTAGAACAAACTTTACAACCTGCCCTCTTATTCAAAGAAACTTTACGGAAATCACTGTTCATAAGGTCAAAAACCATCAACTTACCAACCAAACTCTCTCCTATTCCTAGGATCTCTTTAATTGTCTCAGTTGCCTGAAGTGCTCCTGCAGTTCCAGCAACTGACCCTAATATTCCTTTCTCAGATAATGGTAGAGAAAAATCTTCGCCAACAATGTTTGGATTAAAACAAGAATAGCACGGATTATTTTCTTCATAAGCTTTAAATACCGAAATCTGACCCGAAAATGCTTTTACTGCAGCAAATATTAATGGTTTTTTTGCCTTAAAACAAAATTCATTAATAACAAAGCGCGTTGGAAAATTATCCGTAGCGTCCAATATATAGTCATAATTTTTTGCTATTGCCTCAAGACTTTCCAAATTAGCCTTTTCTTGAAAGATCTCCAAATTCACATCAGGATTTAACTTGATTATTTTTTCTTGAGCACTTTTTACTTTAGGCTCATTCACATCGCTAGAATTGTGAATTATCTGTCTTTGTAAATTTGATAATTCCACCACATCGTGATCCACCACACCAATATTTCCAACCCCAGCCGCAGCAAGATAGAATAACACCGGAGAACCCAAACCCCCTGCACCAATTACCAAAACTCTTGATCCTAACAATTTTTCTTGGCCTTCCTCATTTATTTCAGGAAGAATAGTGTTTCTTAGATAACGTTGTTTTTGTTCTTGAGTTAACATATTTTTTGATTATTACTTGCGGCGGGTCGGGGGTTGCACCCCCGACCCCATGTTCAAAGATAATAATGAATGTAGGGTCGCAGATACAAGCTACGACCCGCACTGAGTTTAATTACACACCTGTTGATCCAAAACCACCAGTTCCACGGTCAGTACTTTCTAAATCTTCAACTTCTTCCATTTTAGCTTGCTCATATCTAGCAATTACCATTTGCGCAATACGCATTCCTCTCTCAACTACAAAATCATTAGAAGAAGTATTTGTTAAAATCACACAAACCTCCCCTCGATAATCTGAATCCACGGTTCCTGGAGAATTTAAAACTGTAACACCATTTTTCAAAGCTAGCCCAGATCTAGGTCTAACTTGAGCTTCGAAACCTGGTTCCAAAGCAATTGCAAAACCAGTTTTGATTAATTTTACTTCACCTTGTGCTAGGGTGATCGGCTCATCGATTGCGGCTCTTAAATCCATTCCCGCACTTCCTGAAGTTTCATATTTTGGTAAAGGAAGCTCTTTAAGATTTTCTAATTTTTTGATTTTAAGTATAGTCATTTGAAGATATTTTTAGATTTTTTTTTTATAAATGATGCAAATAGTGTTAATTAAATACTTGAAAAAAAGCAATTTAAAAATACAATCCCCAGCCTTCACTAACTACAAATAGTTTATTTAAGATATGTCACAAAAGACTGACTCAGTTAAGGACGAAAATCGTCGTAAAATTCTAACCAAAACTGCCTATACCACAACTGGAATTGGGGCTGCTTGCGCCATTTATCCATTTGTCATGAGTATGAATCCGGCAGAGGATGTTCAAGCTTTATCTTCTGTTGAAATAGATATTTCCGGAATTGAAGTTGGAAGCGCTAAAAAGATAATGTGGCGTGGTAAGCCGGTTTCTGTTAGAAGGAGACCCCAAAACGAGATAGATGAAGCAAATAAAGTTGACTTAAATACTCTTCGCGACCCTCAAAAAGACTCAGATAGAGTAAAAAAAGGCAAAGAAGAATGGCTGGTAACAATTGAGATTTGTACACATTTAGGTTGTGTACCAACCCCAGAATCTGGAGAATTTAATGGTTGGTTTTGCCCTTGTCATGGCTCACAATATGACACTTCAGCAAGAATTAGAAAAGGCCCAGCACCGAAGAACTTAGCAATTCCTCCATACGAGTTTTTAAGTGATACAGTAATTAAAATTGGATAGATAATGTCAGATAAACACATAGAAAACGACTATAAAGAATCTTTAACCGAGCGTTCAAAAGTAGCAAAGTGGGTTAATGACCGATTGCCTGTAATTAGCATGATGGAAAATGTTTTATTCAAACATGCTTATCCAAAAAACCTAAGTTACTGGTGGAGTTTCGGATCAATCGCCGGCATCGCTTTAATGGTACAAATCATAAGTGGCTTGTTTTTATCAATGCACTACACAGCCAATACCGAAATGGCTTTTGACTCAGTTGAGCATATTATGAGAGATGTACAATTTGGCTGGTTGATGCGCTATATTCACGCCGTTGGTGCTTCCATGTTTTTTGTGGCATTATATGCACATATGGGCCGCGGTATGTTTTACGGATCTTACAAAGCTCCGAGAGAAATCCTGTGGTGGATGGGCGTAGTTATGTTCTTACTTACAATGGCCACTGCATTCATGGGATACGTTCTTCCATGGGGTCAAATGAGTTTCTGGGGAGCAACAGTTATCACAAACCTATTCTCGGCTTTCCCAATAGTTGGAGAATCAATTGTGACTTGGCTTTGGGGTGGTTTTTCCGTAGATAATCCAACGCTAAATAGATTCTTTACTTTGCATTTTCTCCTTCCTTTTGTGATTGTTGGTGCGGTTCTAATTCACTTAGTTTCGCTTCACACTTCTGGTTCAAATAACCCGAGTGGCGTTAAATTAAAAACCAAAAAAGATTCAATTCCATTCCACCCATACTTCACTATTAAAGATATGGTTGGTTTTGTGGCATTCTTCTTAGTATTTGGATATTTCTTATTCTTTTATCCAAATGCACTTGGTCATCCAGATAATTACATTCCTGCTAACCCTATGGTCACACCTCCACATATTGTTCCTGAATGGTACTTCTTGCCATTTTATGCAATTCTTCGTGCGGTTCCAGATAAGCTTGGTGGAGTTTTAATGATGTTTGGTGCAATCGCCATGCTATTCGCACTACCATTCTTAGATAGAAGTAAAATTACTTCAGGTGCTTACAGACCATTATTTAAAAAATTCTTTACAGTTTTTATAATTAATTTCCTAATTTTAGGATGGCTTGGACAAGCTCCAGCTGAAGGCATATATATTATGGCCTCAAGAATTACTACTTTTATATATTATGCTTACTTTTTAATTGTCCTGCCATTCTTACCAAGGTTTGAAAAAGCTTTGCCAGAACCAGAATCAATTGATGCGCACTATAAATCAAAACACTAGATGCTAGATTCGAATAAAGTTTATGAACTATTAAAAAAAATCCCCGAGGGAAAAGTTACAACCTATGGGAAAATAGCCAAAAAATTGAATTCGAAAGCATTTAGAGGAGTAGGCAGGATTGTTGGATTAAACCCTAACGCTCCACAAGTTCCATGCCACAGAGTAGTTAGATCTGATGGCGGGATTAGTGGTTATGCTTTTGGGGTTGATAAAAAAATCACCTTATTAAAGTCTGAAGGAATTGAAGTTCTGGATGGCAAAATAGAAAATTTTAAAGAAAAATTATTTACGCTATAATGATTAGAAAACTCTTAGTTATTTTATTTTTATTACCAACCTTTGCTTTTGCCAGTAGTGGAAGCGATGATCATGGTGAATTATCAACTCATGAAATACATCCAAGAAAGGTTAATTGGGAGTTTGAAGGCTTTTTCGGTCGATTCGACAAAGCTTCAATTCAGAGAGGTTTCAAAGTTTATAAAGAAGTATGCTCTAATTGCCACGGCCTAAAAAGAGCAGCTTACAGAAACTTAGAAGATGTAGGCTTTAGCAAAGAAGAAGTTAAAATAATCGCCAGCGAATATATAGTTATAGACGGCCCCGATGATGAAGGCGAAATGTTTGAAAGACCCGCTCTTCCATCAGACAGATTCGTCGGACCATTCACCAATGAAAATGCTGCAAGAGCCTCAAATGGCGGTGCTTTGCCACCTGATTTATCTTTAATTGTTAAATCTAGACATGACGGCGCAAATTATGTTTATTCTCTTATAAATGGCTACAAGGAAGCACCTCACGGTTTTGAAATAACAAATGGCAAATATTACAACCCATATTTCCCAGGCAGACAAATTTCTATGCCTCCTCCAATTGCTGATGATGAGCAAGTTGAATATAGTGACGGAACTTATCCAACTAAAGAACAAATGTCTATTGACGTAGTTAACTTCTTGCAGTTTGTCGCTGAACCAGAAACCGAAAAAAGAAAAAGAATGGGAGTGAGAACAATGTTGTTCTTAGCAATCTTATTTGTGATCTTACTTGCAGCTAAAAAAGCCGTTTGGAAGAGAGTTGAGTAAATAATAATAATGGGGCCAGACCCCTAGGGGTCTTGCCCCTTCAAAACTAGCTAATTATGACTTTTGAATTTAACAAAAAGAACCAAGAAGAAATCAAAAAGATTTTAGGCAAATATCCTACTGACAGAAAAAAATCTGCCGTCATGCCTTTGCTTGATCTTGCCCAAAGACAAAACGAAAACTGGATCTCAAAAGATGTAATAGCCGCAATAGCAAAAATCATAGAAATTCCAGAAATCAAAGTATATGAAGTTGCCAGCTTTTATACTATGTACAACCTAAAACCAGTTGGAAAATACCTTCTGCAATTCTGCAAAACCACCCCTTGTATGCTTCGCGGTATTGATAGAATCGTTAAAGATTGTAAAGAAAGACTAGGAATTGAAATGGATCAAACTACCCCCGATGGTCTTTTTACTTTAAAAGAAGTTGAATGCTTAGGTGCTTGTGTAAATGCTCCCGTGGTACAAATAAATGATGATTTTGCTGAAGATTTATCTAGCGAGAATTTCTTAAAAATCTTAGATGAATTAAAATCAGGCAAGAAATTTAAAGTCGGATCACAAGTTGGTAGACAATGTTCTGCTCCAGCATAAAATTTTTCTAGTATCAAATATATCAAACTGCATCCTTCAGATTAAGCGACCATATAAGCTCTAATGGATAACAAACAAATAGTTCCAGATCATAATGAAAGATCAGCAGGAACTGCTTTTTTAGCTCATCACGCAATTGTCGGTCTTTTTGTGCATGTCCCGCTCATACCTTGAATAATACTTGCTGTGGGTGGAACTGCTAATTTTGTTGGAATATTATCTTATAGGGAGCATCAAGAAATAACAATTATACTCTATAAAGCGATAAAAATCCCCGACTCGGTCTTCCTCACGATGACTTTGCTCATAAAACACAAGTAATTACAATCGCACTTTTAGATATCTTTTCTGATTTAAAATATTAGAAATTTTCTCGTTATATTAAACTATTATTAATAAAATATCATAAATGATGCCAAATGATCAAATAGCTCCTGATAATGATGAGGAATCTCTATTAAACGTAGGAGCATTCTCTGTAGATACTTCAGAAGAGGAACATTCACAATCTCCGGATAGACACTCTATTCTTCTCCCGTCTATCTCAATAGGCACTGTCTTCTTGGGAGCATCACTTATAGTTGCTAGTGCGTTTATAGATGGTCTGTTCATACCTGGAGCGATACTTTCAACTACTGGTACTGCTGGTTTAGCTGCGATAGTTCATCACAGAATACCCTTAGAAGATTCACAAGCTGTTACGGTAGACGATAATGATAATGTGATTGCTCAGGCTACACTCATACAACAAAATCCAGTAATATCTATACCCGATGAAGATGTTGAAAAATCAGCAGGAATCAGATCAGCATCTGCTAGTCAACTAGCTACTTCAAGGAATAACACACTTACACAAGATAGGTAGTTTCCGCTATCAGGCTTCTGCCAGTAATTTAGCTGTCCTAAGGAATAACAATAATACTCTAGAAAATTAGGTGCCCAATCTGAATCTTTTCATTAATTTTTAATGGTTGATGGAACGAACTTGACCCTCTAGATGGTTGATGGAACGAACTTGACCCTCTAGACTGTAGACTGTGATTTTAAAACTGAATTATCAAATAATATTAATGTTAAAAAGAATTTTAAAACTAACGGGGAAAAATAGAAATGCTCATAACAATATTACGTTGGGCATTATATTGGCATTTATAGCTGGATCAATAAATGCAGGAGGCTTTTCTATCGTTGATAATTACACTTCTCATGTAACTGGCATGATGTCTTCCGCTGCTGCTCATATTTCAGTTAAAGAGTATTTAAATGCTTTTCTTGTGCTTTCTTACATATCTTGTTTTGTTTTTGGAGCAACTTTTACAGCGATAATCACTTTGACGGCTCAAAGACATCATTTAAATTCACAATATGCGATAGCTCTAACTCTAGAATCTATAATAATTATGGCTCTTTCTTTAGTTTGGATTTTTAGCGATATAAAAATTCCATATTTTATTGCCTCACTCTGTTTCTTAATGGGTCTACAAAATGCCCTCATCACGAAAGCATCATCTGCAATTATTCGAACAACTCATATATCGGGCATGGCAACTGATTTGGGAATTGAAATTGGCAAATATATCTTTCTAAAAAAAGACTCTGAAATTGCCTCAAACTTAATTGATGCCAAACGCCACATGATAATCATATTGTCTTTTTTCGCCGGCGGTATTGTGGGCGCAATTAGCGTTAATTTTATTGGTATCTATACATTTTTTGCTTTAGCAACACTGTTATTTACCATATCTATGCCAACAGTATTTAAAGACTTAATAATTCACATAAAAATATTTAAACATGACTAGGAGATTATGGAGTCAGGCTCAAAGGTTTATACTTTAAACAAGAGGATGGACTCCTTTACGCACAGCTTTTACCAAGGATTTTCTAGAAGATCCATCACCAGATCCTATATCTGCTATTCGTAATTCTGATATTGCCTTATCTTGAAAAGATTTCATGAATTTTATAGAAAGAATTGATTAGCTTACAGGAAACATCTAGAAAATAGAGCAGAAGAATCTGTTGATCTAAGGACTAAAGTCGGATTCTGCTAGTAATCTGACTGGCTCAAGAAATGACAATAATACTCGAAAAGATCGATAAGAATCCCTTACTTACCATCAGTCTTAGCTTCATACATCTTTTGGTAAAAACTATTTTGTTCCATTAATTCCTTATGAGTTCCGGACTCAACTATTTGCCCATCTTGAATAAAGATTATTCTATCAGCGTCTATGATTGTTGAGAATTTGTGGGCTATTGTTATTACGGTTTTGTTTTTGGATATTTGGGCGATTACTTCGGAGATTATTTTTTCGTTTTTATTGTCTAGAGATGAAGTGGCTTCGTCTAATAATAAAACTGGGGAGTCTTTTAGGATTGCTCGGGCGATTGCAATTCTTTGTTTTTCGCCGCCGGATAGTTTTACACCTTTTTGGCCGACAAAATTGTCTAAACCTTTGGGGAGGTTGTTGATGAACTCTAGGGCTTTGTTTTTGCTTATTATGCCTTCTACTTTTTTGCGGGATATATTTTTGTCTAAGTAGGCTATATTGTTGAAAACTGTGTCGGAGAATATGAAGCATTCTTGGGAGATGTAGGAGAAGCAATCTCGAAGATTGCTAAGTGGTAAATCTTTTATGTCTTGGTTATTAATTAAAATTTCTCCGCTGCTGCGATCGTAAAATCTTAATAGGAGCTGGAAGATGGTGCTTTTGCCGGAGCCGCTTGGGCCGACTATTGCGATTTTCTCGCCGGGGTTTATTTCTAGGTTGAAATTCTCAATGCTGAATCTTTTCTTTTCTGAGTCGTCTTTTTGATAAGAGAAGTTAACACCTTTGAATGAAATTGAAGCATTGTCGCTCTTTTTAAGAGGCTTAGCGTTTTTGTTTTCTTGAATTGGGGATTTAATTCTTAAGAGATCAAACACTCTTCCTAATGCAGCAGAAGCTGTTTGTAGTTGGCCGGATATTTGGCCCAAAGAAACTAGAGAAGTGGAGATGATTATTGAATAAAAAATAAATGATGAGAGGTCTCCCGGAGTTAGTTTACCACTTAAAACATCTTGGCCGCCGACAAATAATACTATGGCAATTGAGCCAAAAGCAAAGGTGATCACCAGTGCTACCATTAATGACTTTATACGAATTTTTCTTAAAGAGCTTTTTAGGAATTCGTCTACTTCTCTTGAGAAATTCTCAGACTCTTTATTCTCGCAATTATATGCCTGTATTGTCTTGATACCATTTATTGTTTCTTCAACTCTGGAGCCAACAACTGCCAAAGCTTCTTGTGATACTGTAGAAAGAGATTTAACTTTCTTTCCCAATATTATTATTGGGGCGATGGCCAGTGGAATTAGGAAAAAAGTGACTAGGCTTAACTTCGCACTGGTGAAAAATAGCAAAACAATACCACCGATGAAGAAAATGGTATTTCTTAAAAGAAATGACGCGGTGTTGCTAATTATTGCATAGAGCAAAGTTGTGTCCACGGTTAGTCTTGAAATTACGTCTCCGGTTTTATTGGCCTCAAAAAATTCTGGTGATACTTTTATGACATGCGCATATGTTTTTTTTCTTATGGAGGCTATTACTTTCTCGGCGATTGTATTGACTAGAGATGATCTGTAATATCCGGCAACTGACATGGTGATAACAGCTAAAATAAAACCGATAAGAGCAAGATTTATGAAATCTTTATTGCCTTGAGTGAAGCCGTAGTCGATTAGATATTTTATGATTTTACCAAATAACAAAACCATTAAGGCTGTTACAAGTAAAGCCAGTAGAGCAAGAAATATTTGAGACTTGTAGGGTTTTAGGAAAGGAAGAAGGTCAGTAAAATTACTTCTTTTGATTTTTGGTTTTTTATCTTTGCTCATTATTAATTATAAATTTTTATGAGCGCCATCGCAAATCATGCCTTTGCTGCTTTTTCTGCAACCACAAAAACCAACCATCTTATCTTCAACAGCCTCATAAATGATCGGAGTCATTATCGGGGTTCCATCAGGGTTTTTATGGTCTCTGTGTTTGCCATCACAAAATGGCTGTTTTTCGGATAATCCGCATGAACACCAAGCATATTTTTTGCCCTTTTTTACTTCGACTTTATATGAGGATAATTTTGTAGTTATTGGTAGCGAAATAGTCATCTATAAGAATAAGTCATTAATGTCGTTAAAGATCTTTAATTGAATATTGTACTTAGCAAAGTCAAAGTCTGCCGCAACTCTTTTCACGATATCAACTTCCTCATAATTTTTAAGAGCAATAATTGTTGCAGCACACTCATATTTTAAACCTTCAGGAACGGAGCTTGTCAAGGAATCTAAATATTGTGGATCCGATATATCTTTTAAAAGCCCGTTAATTTCTTCTGTTAGTTTACTATTGTCTCCATCATCTCCTTGCCACTTAATCTCTTCAATTAGAATGTGAGCTTTTAGATCTATCGCAAATAACTCACTGTCTTTCATGACTCCAACCTCACATTTAAAATCGTCACCTTTTTCTAGACTTTTGGCGGTAAAGTAATTTTTATTTTCGACTCCTCCATCTATCTCTACAAGCTCGGTAAGATCTGCAACAAATTTATCAACTATTTTTTTCCCTGCTGATTCATCCTTATCCTTATTTTCTCCTTCTTTTGGCTCCTTCGCGTCTGTGTAGGCGTCTTCTTCCTCAGTCTCATCTTCCTCAGTGTCTTCAGCCTTTTCTGTCTCTATTCCCTCTTGAGTAGTTTCTTCTACTTTATCTTCTGTACTCTCCTCCTCTGGCTCCTTAGCGTCATCGACGGCAACTTCTTCCTGAGCTTCCTCTTCTACTCTTTCTTCGACTGCTTCTTCAGTTTCCTCAATCTTTTCTGGTTCTTCTTTCTCTTGAGTAATTTCTTCAACTTTTTCTTCTACCGTCTCTTCAACATTTTCTGACTCTTCTTGAGAGATTTCTTCTTTGGGCGCTACAGCTTCAACGACTTCGGCTTCTGGCTCTTCTACTTTATCCTCTATTTTTTCTTCATCTGTTGATTCAGATTCTTCGTCTGCCTCTTCATGACTTTCCTCCTCTGGAGCCACAGTTTCGGCAACGGCAGATTCTACCTTTTCTTCAATTACTTCTTGCTCTAAAGAAGGAGACTCCTCTTTTACAATCTCTTCAACTTCAACCACTTCGGCCTTGACTGCCTCGACCTCTAAGTCAGCGGTATCACCAGTATCCCCTGTAGGGCGTATCTCTTGCGAAGACTGATTGGCGGAGGAGACTTTTAAATCATCAAAAGACAAACCACCTTCTGCCTCGCCGCTTATTACTTTGTATAATCTTTCAATTGCCACAAATACTGTATCTTTAACTTCACTGCGAAGTGAATTTATTTCTTTTGCTAGATCCTTAATGCCCTGAATTGTATTAGTTTGTTTTTCTCTTTGCAGAACTTCTACTTCTTTTCTTAGCTCATCTATTTCATGGAGTAAATCTTCAACTTTTTGTCTCTCCATTTGGCTATCAGCCAATAATCTTTCTTCTACAGATTCTGTTTCTTCGTGAGATCTTCTGAGAATTTCTTTAATTATCGCAACATCTTTTGTATATTTATAATGCACCCCAATCACTATAGTTGGTATAGCAATTACTCCGATTGTTAAGATATCCATAATTAGATTTTGTTAATTATTAGTGGCCACCATAAGGCGCCTAATCAATTGCGATATTGTCGATCAGCCTAATTTGACCAATATAAACTGCAATAAATATTCTAGACGCTCCAGACGTTGTTTTTAAGCTATTTACTAGAGATAGGTCTGCTTCGCTTCTTACTTCCAGATAATCAATTTTACCAAACCCCATATCGGTCATCTTATCTTTATATTTTTGCAAAATTTGAGATACATCGCCTGGATTCTCCAAACAATCCTGCTTAATTTCATTTAAAATATTGATAATTTCTGCAGCCAATTCTTTTTGCTCATCATCTAGCCTTTCATTTCTTGAAGACATCACCAGACCAGATACTTCTCTAACCGGATCAAGACCAATAATTTTAGTTTTGTAATTTTGGTCTTTTACTAATGCCTTAACTACCAAATATTGCTGAAAATCCTTTTTTCCAAAAATAGCAAAATCCGGATTTATAATATTAAAGAATCTGGTCAGTATAAAATATACACCTTCAAAATGACCTGGCCTAGTAGTACCACATAGACAATTAACAAGTTCACTAGAAGATATTCTCGGTGACGAGTCATCCAATAACATTTCATCATCCAAAGGAGCAAATAAATGAGTGGCTCCTGCATTTCTTAAAAGTTTAGAATCTTGATCAAGGTTTCTTGGATAATTTTCATAATCATCAGGGTTGTTGAATTGGGCTTTATTTACAAAAACTGAAACGACAACTATATCGGCATATTCTTTGGCACATTTTACTAATTCTAAATGCCCTTGATGCAATGATCCCATAGTTGGAACAAATGCAATTTTTTGCGACTTATTCTTTTCTAACTCAGATCTAATCTCACTGATTGTTTTAGATATTATCATTCGTAGTTACGCTTTAAAATGCAAAACCCTAATTATCGATGCTAGGTCTTTTTTTGAATTGATAAAATTAAAACCGTTTTCTTGGAAAATTTCTTCTATTTCCTTTTCTTGACCCGCACCTATTTCAAGAATGATGCTGCCATCTTTATTTAAATGCTTTTGTGATTCCTGAGCAATGCGTCTATAAAAATCCAGACCATCTTCACCTCCGTCTAACGCCATGAGAGGCTCAAAGTTTTTTACGTCATCTTGCAAATTATTAATATCTGCACTTTTAATATATGGAGGATTTGAGATTATTATATCGAACTTTTCTTCAATGCTAATGTTAGTAAATAAATCAGACTCTATAATTTCTAGCCTACCGCCCAGATTATGTGCAGAACTATTCTTCTTGGCGACTTCTATCGCCTTATTTGAAATGTCTACGGCCTTTGCGTTAGAGTTTTTTAACTCACTCAATATTGTTATAATCAAACATCCAGAACCGACTCCTACTTCTAAGAGTTCTAATTTTTTGTCATCCCTAAAATAATTAAGTACATATTCAATAAGACTTTCCGAATCTGCTCGAGGATCAAGAACGTTTTTAGTAACTAAAAAGTCTCTATTATAAAATTCTCTCTTTTGTAAAATATGTGAAATTGGCTCATATTTTTGACGACGAGCTATTAACTCTTCAAAGTCTGAAGACTGCTGCGTAGATATATTAACTTCTGGATTAAAAATTATAAATTCCTTGGACTTATTCAGTGTATGGCAAAGCAATAGATTAGCATCAATATTAAAAGACACTATGCCAGATCCTTTTAACCTTTGCTTCGCTTGAGATAATGCCAGACCAATATTCATTAAAACTTACCTAACACCTCTCTTACCGGCGTATCATTAATTCTGAATTCTAGATTTTTCTCTCTTTTAACTTCGTATCTTGATTCTTCATTAGTTGATGCAGGATTCTTATCCGCAATTTCTGTGGAAATGTCTGATAGGCTGTCATAAATCTTTTTTAAGAAATTATCATAGCTATCTTTGATAACTATTTCTTTAACTTTAGGAGTCTCAACAACTGCTGGGGCCGTAATTGTAACTTCTGGTGCTACTTCTGTAGCTATTACTGCGGTTGTTTCCACAACATTATTAGATGCTATTTCTACTTTAGGATCAACTACGCCTACAACGTCCGAAACTTCTGGGGCGACTTCTGGAGATGCATCTTGATCTGCTATAATTTGAGTTACATTTTCAATCTTTTGCGCAATCACACTAACCTCAATTTCAGTAGCTACTACTTCTGTTGCTGGCTGTTTAACAGGGCTTAGATCATAACCTTTAGAAGTTAGGTAAAATTCTACATAATCCTTAAGATATCCGATGAAATTGTCATGATTTTGTATAATGATTGACAGATTTCCAGAAGGCATAGTGTCATCAGCCACAAGACTTAAGCTACCATTAGATAAGATCTGATAATCTTTATTGATAAATTCAAAATTATTTATTTTGATTTCTTTATTATACTGAGTTGGCAAGACTTGAATCTTGGTAGGGTCAAATGATGAATCTAATTCTTCATTAGAATTATTTGGCACTAAATTATATACGAAACTAATCTTTAGATCACTTTTAACACCTTCACTATATTTATTCTTTAGATCTAAGTCTTCTTCTTTTAGTCCTTCTATAGGTTGCTTGGCAAGTTCTTCGCTAGATTCTTGTACCTTTAATTCAGATGGAGCCTTAGCAACTTCCTTAATTGGTTCTTGAACATTTTCTACCGGCTTAACTGCAACATTATCACTTGGGGTAGGCACTGGATTAACCGCACTAGCAGGAATAGTAGGATCATTTACCACTACATTATCTACTACTGGAATTTCTACCTGAGTGTTCACTTTAACAATTTCTTCGCTAACCTCTTCCACAATAACTTGAATATTATCATTTGAGCTAGGCTTAGCATTATTTTCTGCAAGCTGTTCTATTTCTATTACGTCATCATCGTTGCCTTCTAAAGGAGGCTCAATAATTTGATTATTAGCCTGTTCAATTACCTGCTCTTTCGCAATAACTATTTTATCTGTATTACTAGCTGCTATTTTAGCACTCAAATTTTGCTGAATAGTTTCAGGCGGAGTAGGAAGAGATGGTGGTAATGGGGCTTCTAGATTATTAACAGCTTTTTTTATCTCTTCTTTTACAACTTCTGGCGCAGATTCTGGTAACGCTTGATCAGCAAGTTTAGGAGTTTCTACTATAGGAGCGATATCTTTGATCGAATCATTATTCTCAATTATATGTGAGCTACCAACTTTGATTTTTCCTGTTTGGATACCTTTAATTATGTCGTCTCTTAGAATATTGTTGTAAATATCAACAACGTCAAACCCTTCTACTTCTTTTATGTCAGAATCTACACTTACTTTGATATTATGTCGGTCATTTCCGTTTATAGATATGGAAATTTTTGAAGATTTAACAGACAAGACAAGATTTTTCTTTGGATCATGCATGCTGTATCCTGAATCTTCATATAATAATCCCACATTATTAGAATCTGGTATTTTAACATGAACTACTGGCTCAGAGTTAAATTTTACGCGAGCTATCTCTCCTTTGCTATTTTGAGTAGACACACCTTGAGGGAAAGTCACAGAGAAACTATCTGCAAAAATACCAGAAGTAGCGGTTAATTCACTTATAGAGATTTGACGATTACTCAAGATTGGGTTTGGGATACTAAATCTTAAATCTTTAATTACGACATTTTGTGATAATGGAAAGCCATAAGATTTAATACTCCCAGAGGAAATATATGTGCTATTATCGCTAATGAATTTAGTAATTCTTTTCTCTAATTGCCCTACCTTAAAAAACCAGAATAAGACATATATGAAGGCTGCAAATATTAGTGAAATTGCAAATTTAATTACTAAATTCTTTGACATATTTTTTTTATTTTAAGTATTTCCTAAACAGACACATTTCTGGTCTCGTCAGGAACTACTAGTTTTATACCATCCAGGTCTTTTGTCATTGTAATTTGACAGCCCAATCTAGAGGTTTGAGTTAATCCAAAAGCCAAATCAAGCATATCTTCTTCATCTTCACTTGGCTCTTCAAGTTTGTCGAAGTAATCTTGTTGCACTACTACGTGACAAGTTGAGCAAGCTAGAGATCCTTCACAGGCTCCTTCAAGTTCAATATTGTTATTGTGCGCGGCTTCTAAAACGGTTGTACCTACAGGAACTTCAAATTCTTTTTCTTCTCCTTTTGTGACAAAAATAATTTTTACTGTTTCGCTCATAGTTTTGTATGATTTTATTAGTTAAGATTTATAAAAATCGATTTTAAAAAATAAAGTTATTTTCTATATTTATATATAAATATATAATATTGTTTCTTTTAATAAACTTACTTTATGACCAAAATTGCATTATACAAGCCTGATATTGCCGGAAATGTCGGAACAATAATTCGAACATGTGTTTGCTTTGATTTAGAATTAATAATTATCGAGCCTTGCGGATTTCCCTTTGATATGAATCGAGTTAGAAAATCAGCTCTAGATTATATAGACCACGCCAGGATCACTAGATATGGAGGGTTTGAAGATTTTTATGAAAATGAAATAAAAGACAAACAGACTCGATTAATTCTGGCGTCGACTAAAGCTAGTACAAATTACAAAGATTTTAAGTTTGGTGATAAAGACATTATAATGTTTGGCCGAGAAAGCTCCGGAGTCCCAGATGAAGTTTTTGATGCAAGCGATGAAAGAGTGTTTATAGAAATGAAAAATAATATGAGATCTCTCAATGTGGCAATTAGCTGCGGTATTATTGCTAGTTTTGCTATAATTTAGGCCTTACTCCTAAAAGAGGGGCGATTTTTTCTATTATTTTCCCGGTGATCGGGGCTGCTATCATTCCGCCGGTATTGAAGTCGTGTCCTGGTCTATCTAGTGTTATAAATACTAAATACTTTGGCTTATTGATAGGAAAAGCAGCAACGAAAGATACTAAGGTTTGTTTTTTATTATAGCCGCCATCTTCGGCATGTTCTGCAGTTCCGGTTTTACCTCCTACTTGATATCCCAAAACATTGGCTTTTCTTCCCGTGCCTTTTTCTACAGTGAATTTCATTAATCTTCTAATCTTAACTGAAGTAGCATCCGATATTACTTTTGTTGGTTTAGAGACTGAGCCTTCTTCATCTAGAACTAGTTTTGGGTCATGTAAGAATCCACCATTGACCATTGCTGAGGCTGCGGTTGCAACATGCAAAGGAGTCACAGCTATTCCATGTCCGTAGGCTATAGTATAAAGATTTATCTCGCGCCATTTTCGTGGCGAAATTGGCCTAGCCAGACCTGGAAAATTAATTTTTAGCTTATCAATAAGACCAAATTTTTTCAAATATAGCTTTTGTTTTTCTATGCCAATTCTTTGGGCAATTTGCACAGTACCTATATTTGAAGAATATCCAAAAACCTCTTTAAGAGTAAGTTGGTCTTTTACATGATGATCGTCTCGGATAGTGAATTGTCCATATTCTATCGGTTTAGTAACATCAAAAACATCACTAGATTCAACAAGACCCTCTTCCATGGCTATAGCATTAGTAAAGATCTTAAATACAGATCCCATTTCATAAACACCATTAGTTACACGATTAAACCTTTGCTGTGACGAAGCCAAAGATTGTTGATTAGGGTCAAAGTCTGGCAGAGAAGTTAACGCCAGTATTTCACCATTTCTAACGTTCATAATCACGCCTGATGCAGCTTGTGCGCCATATTCCTCAATGCCTTTTCTTAGTTCATTTCTTAGAGTATCTTGAATCCTAACATCAATTGTTAAATTGATATCTACACCGCTATTCAAAGACTTGTTTTTTTGCATTTCAATTCCGGAGAGACCTTTTCTATCCAGATCTACAAAACCTACTATGTGACTTAAATTAGATTTTTGTGGGTATACTCTAGCCAGATCATCTTCAAAAACCAAACCGGCTTTTTGTAAATCTTGAACCTTATCGACTTGGTCTGGACTTAGATTTCTTTTTATTAAGATCCAACTTCTAGTGGAGGATTTTTTTGAGGAAATTTTGGAATATACTTCTTTGTAAGATAAGTCTGAAAATATTTTGCTTAAGCCTTTGGCGATATCTTTCGGGTCTCTAACTAATATTGAACTGGCGTAAAGGGATTTGCTTCTAATATCCGTCGCGACTAATACGCCGTTTCGGTCATAGATATTTCCGCGATTTTTTTCAATTTGAGGATCGTAGGTGCTGGAGACTTTGTTTTTGTCACCCACGGTTACGATAATAACCATGCGAACCATCAACAAAGCGAAGCCAACCAGAATAAAGAAGTAAACGAGATTTAACCTGTTCTTTTTTATTGCGGTTGGCATTTAGAAATTCATTTTACAGATTAATTGAAGCAACTAATCCTTTAACAGCTTCAACAGAAGTGTTAAACATTTCTTGCTCTTCTTGATTTAATTCTACTTCTACTATTTTTTCTACACCGCCAGCTCCGATTACCGCTGACACTCCAATATATAGACCATCGATACCATATTCTCCTTTTAAATAAGCGGCAACTGGAAGTACTCTTTTTCTGTTCAAAAGATAACTCTCAGCCATAGTTATTGCTGAAGCAGCTGGAGCATAAAATGCCGAACCATTTCCTAATAATTTAACTATTTCACCACCACCGTCTCTGGTCCTTTGTACTATTTGGTCAATTTTTTCTTTTGTAGACCAGCCCATTTTTATTAAATCAGGAATTGGAACTCCGCCTACCGTAGAGTAACGTATTAACGGGACCATAGTGTCACCATGGCCACCCATTACACATGAGTTAATGTCTGATACAGAAACATTAAATTCTCTAGATAAAAATAATGACATTCTTGAAGAATCTAAAACACCAGCCATTCCGACTACTTTATTTTGCGCAAAACCAGTAACTTTTTGCATAACGTAAACCATCGCGTCAAGTGGATTGGTAATTACAATTACGAAAGCGTTTGGAGCATTTTCTTTAATACCTTGAGCAACTGATGTGATAATTTTAGTGTTAGTTGCAACAAGATCGTCGCGGCTCATTCCAGGTTTCCTTGGAATGCCTGCAGTTACTATGACTACATCAGAATCTTTAATATCTTTGTAATCGGCAGTTCCTGTAATGTCAGCATCAAAATTTTCTACAATTGAAGACTGCTCAAGATCCAGTGCTTTTCCTTTAGCTGTTCCTTCATTGATATCTAAAATTACGATATCACCTAATCTTTTTAGACCTGCTAAATGGGCTAGTGTCCCACCAATATTTCCTGCGCCAACTAAAGCTATTTTATTTCTTTTTGCCATTTTCTAATTATTTATAAGTGGGTTAATATTTGAGCAAAAACTTCTTCTTCATTTTTGCTGCCATCAATAATTTTGATACGATTATTTTGACTAGCTAAATCTAAAAATCCATCACGAACTTTTTGATGAAATTCAATTGCGAAGTCTTCATATTTGTTATTGTCTTGACGAGTTGAGATTCTCTCAAAAGCTTTATCTACATCTACATCAATTAAGAATGTTACGTCCGGTTCGAAGTTAGATATTGTTTGTTCTTTGATTACATCGATGAATGCTAAATCAACATTCATAGCATATCCTTGGTAAGCATAAGTTGAGTCCACAAAACGATCCGAGATCACAGTCTTATTACTATTAAGTGCTGGTTTTATTAGTTTATTGATATGTTCATTTCTGGCGGCAAAGTTTAGAAGTACTTCGGTTTTATTCTCAAGTTCTTTATTAATTAAGATTTCTCTAATTGCTTCTCCTTGAGAAGTTCCTCCTGGTTCTCTAGTTAAAATAACATCTTTATTTTCATTTAATAAATATTGATGTAGTTTCTTGCTTTGAGTTGATTTGCCTGAGCCTTCAATTCCTTCAAACGTAATAAATTTTAGATTTTGCATGAAAACAATATTAATTACCGGTGCAAGTAGCGGAGTTGGCAAAGAATTAGCAAAAATATATGCCAATAAAGATAATAATTTATTCTTGAGTGGTCGAAATGAAAAACGACTTCAAGAAGTCAAAAAAACTTGCCAAGAGCTAGGTGCTAATGTAGATGTGCAAATTATCGATGTGTGCGATTTGTTAGCAACAAGAAATTGGATAAAAAATATCAATAAGAATCACAAAATAGATCTCATTATTGCTAATGCCGGAATCTCTGCTGGAACGCAAGGCGGACCTGAGAGTTTTGACCAAGTTCAAAAAATCTTTAAAACAAATATCGACGGGGTTTTAAATACCATTCAACCAGCAATTGAAATTATGAAAGATCAGGGATTTGGGCAAATTGCAATTATGAGTTCCCTTGCTGGCTTTAGAGGATTGCCAAGCTCACCGGCTTACTCAGCTAGCAAATCCTGCGTTCGAGTTTATGGCGAAGCACTTAGAGGCAATTTATGTAAGTTTGGTATTAAAGTGAATGTTATCTGCCCAGGTTATATCAAGACTCCAATGACAGATGTTAATGATTTCCCGATGCCATTTTTAATATCAGTAGAAAAAGCAGCCCAAATTATTAAGAAAGGATTAGAGAAAAATAAATCTAGGATTGCCTTTCCTTTTCCATTTTATTTTATTGTTTGGTTTGTTACTTTATTGAGTAATAAAATTATTGACCCAATCTTTAAAAGACTACCAGGTAAGAGCTCTTTATGAAAAAGAAAAGAACCAATTTTGGGTTACAACCTCTAGGGAAAAACTTAGATAGCGTTTTAAAGCCGATCTTTGACGGCTCCAAGAAGGAATTTGCTCTAATAAATAATCTCGCCAAAAACTGGAAAGACATTATTGGCATAAAATATGTTAAATTTTGCTATCCAAAAACCGTAACTTTTGGCAAGACAAAAGGTTCTAAGTCCAAATTAACCATTGCTGTTTATAATCCGAGCGTAGGATTCTTCTTGGAACAAAACTCAGAGATTATTTTAGAGAGAATAGCCAGTTTCTATGGCTTTAAGTCTATTGAAAAAATCATTATAAAACAGGATCCTCAAGAACTTGAGACGAAGATCAATGCTGATGAGATTAAAATACCTAAAAAAAGACAGGCTGTTTTAGACGATATTATAAAAAATATTGAAGATAAGGATTTAGCTAAAACTTTGGAGAGACTTGGTAAGATGGTTACTTATTTAAAATAAGTGTAGCACACAAAAAAAGGGCGAGATTTTTAATCCCGCCCTTTTTTAATATATGAATTTCTGAAAATTTAGTCAGCTTTCTTTTCTTCTTCTTTAGCTGCTGCTGCACCTTCAGCTCCTACTACTGGAGCTCCTTCTACTGGAGCTTCTTCAGATGATTTACCTCTACCAGTTATACTAGCAACTAAGAATTCTCCTTTATTAAAGAATTTTGCGCCGCTTGGCAATGGTATATTAGAAGCTGTAAGTTTATTTCCTAAGTGAAGTTTTGAAGCGTTAACATCAAGTACATGAGGAATTATTGCAGCACTATCACAAATTAGATCAACTCTTCTAAGTACAACATTTAAAAAACCACCTTTTTTTAGACCAGGAGATTTATCCTTTTCGATAAAGTTTAATCTTGTTTTAACTCTGATATTTTTATCATCGTCGCAGTTGAAGAAGTCAATGTGAATTGGACGATCAGTTACAGGATCAGTATCTATTTGATGAGCAATAACTTTCGTTTTTTTACCATCAATATCAAGTTCAACAACCGTAGTAAAGGCAAGAGTTTTAAAATATAGAGTTTCAAAATCCTTAAGATTTACTGAAACGTTTTGGTTTTCTTTTGTGCCATAAATAATAGCAGGTATGAAACCTTCTCTTATTATTTTTTTAACAACTTTAGATCCAGTACTTTCTCTCTTTTGAGCTTTTAGAATTGTAGACATTTCTTTTTTGTTATTAATTACCTGCCTGACATAGCTTGGGCAAGGTTGGATATTACTTTAATTTTATCTTTTTATCTTTTGAAAAAGAGCGCGCCAATGTAGGGTTCTAGTTATAAATATCAAGAGTTTTGTTGATAGTCCTGATTTTATAACGCCTTTATTTCTTTTAGAACCGATTCGACATGACCTTTAACTTTGACAGATCTCCATATTTTAACGACTTTTCCTACTTTATCGATCAAAAACGTACTTCTATCAATGCCCATATACTTCTTACCAAACATAGACTTTTCTTTGATAACGCCATATTGGTTACAAAGTTCGACTTCTTCATCGACCAAAAGATCAAATTTTAAATTGAACTTCTCAATAAAGCTAACATGGCTTTTTGCACTATCTTTTGAAACTCCCAAAATCACTGTGTCGACCTTTTCAAAGTCACCCATTTTATTATTGAAGTCTTGTGCTTCAATAGTGCATCCTGGAGTGTTGTCTTTAGGGTAGAAATATAATACTACATTTTTACCCTTAAGGTCAGATAAAGATATTTCTTGGCCCTTATCATTTTTTAGAGCGAAAAGTGGGGCTTTAGTTCCTACTTCAATAGTCATTTATTTCTTTTCCATAGGTTTTAACTGAGAGATAATGTCGTTAAATTGCGACTGGCTACAAAGGCCAAGAAGAACAACGTCACGCGACTTGATTTCTTTCATGTTCCAGTGAGTTTTGTCTCTGATTGAATCAATCATTTTATCCGTGGTACCAATAAGCTTCTTAATTTGAGCATTGCTGATTTCTGGATAATATTTCAATAAGTAAGAGATTCCATCAGGCTTGTCTTGGCGACGTGCAATTGGTGTGTATTTTGAAGTTTTTGAACTTGCTTTTATCTCACTTGCTACGTTTTTATTAAGGATCAAATTTGATTTTGAATCAGATTCGCATCTTTTTATTTCTTCTCTCGTTAGCTGGCTTGAGAAAATTGGATTCTGACCAATAATTCCAGTGGCTACGTCTCCATCAGCGATTCCTTGAATCTCAAGTTCGTGAAGTCCACAAAAGTTAGCAATTTGTAAAAATGTGAGCGAAGTGTTGTCAACTAACCACACTGCGGTTGCTTTTCGCATTAAAGGTAATTCTTGCACTGTTTAAAATGATAAAATTAAGGAAAAATTAAATATGGCTGCCATAATAACTTTTTTATAACTTTAAAATCAAGATATCAATTATGATTATTGTTATTTCTCCAGCTAAATCACTGGATTTAGAAAGTAAATTTGATGTGTCGGATCACTCAACGCCAGAATTTAGCGATGAAATCACTAATATTAGAGAAAATATGGCAAAATTAAGCGCCGCTGATCTGGGAAAACTTATGAAGATAAGCCCAAAATTGTCGGACCTTAATTTTGAGCGCTATCAGAATTTTAAGAAAGAATTTACTTTGCAAAATTCAAGGCAAGCGCTTTTGGCATTTGACGGAGATGTTTATCAAGGAATTGAGAAGAAGAATTATAACAAAGATGACTTTAAATTTGCACAAGATCATTTAAGAATTTTATCTGGACTTTACGGTATTTTAAGACCACTGGACTTGATCCAACCTTACAGGCTAGAGATGGGGACAGATCTTAAGAAAACGAGAATTTCGGACTCTTTAGGAAAGAATTTATATGAATTCTGGGGCGATAAAATAACCAATAAGTTAAATGAATCAAAAGATGATACTTTAGTTAATTTAGCCTCTGGTGAGTATTTTAAAGCAATAAAAACTAAAGAATTAAATAAGAATATTATCAATGTGGCCTTTAAGGAAAATAAGAATGGGACTTTAAAAATCATTGGTATTTCATCAAAAAGAGCGCGTGGTCTAATGGTGAATTTTGCAATTAAAAATAGACTAACCAATCCCGAGGACCTAAAAAAGTTTGGTGAACAGGATTATAAATTTGATCAGAGCTTGTCTGATGATAATAATTATGTATTTGTGAGATAGATTTATACTGGATTTCCATGTCGCTATCGCTCCTTGCAATGACGTAGGTAGAAAAAATGTATAATTTAACGATATGACAACTCGAACAATATTAAGATAAACTTTAATAAAAAATGAAAATTCAAGAATTTTATGATCAGACAACTGGTACATTTAGTTATTTAATCATTTGCGATACTACTAATAAAGTCGCAATTATTGACTCCGTGGCTGATTTTGATATTGTCACAGCTAAGATATCTTATGAATTTGTCGATAGATTAATTAGTTATATTCAAGAAAATAATCTTGAATTAGAATGGATCTTAGAAACTCATATTCACGCCGACCACCTTACAGCCGCTAACTATTTAAAAGAAAAACTGGGCGGCAAAATTGCTGTTAATGAGAATTTTGCAAAAGTTAAAAATTACTGGGCTGAGTTTTTTGATATTTCACTAAAAGACGACGCTTTTGATCATTTTCTAAAAGATGGCGAAGTAATTAAATCCGGCAAAATAGAAATGAAAATCATGTTAACCCCGGGTCACACACCAACATGTTCGTCTTTTATAATTAAGGATAATATTTTTGTTGGCGACGTATTACTGGATCCAAAAATTGGCTGCGCTAGATGTGATTTTCCTGGAGGAAGTGCCGAGGCTTTATATGACTCTGTTCAAAAGATTTATGCCATGGATGACGAAATGAATATTTATATTGGCCATGATTATCCAGACAACAAAGGAAGAGAGCGTAGTAATGTTAAACTTAAAGAACATAAAGAAAATAATGCTCTGATTGCTGCTAATGTTGATAAGGAAGAATTTATCAAAAAAAGACAGGATCGAGATGCAAAAATGAAGTCTCCTAGATTACTTTTACCATCAATTCAGGCAAACATAAATGCTGGCTTCGTGGATGGCTTTATAAAACTACCTGTAAATAAACTTTAATGAAATCTTATAAAAACTTTACAATTCATCAATTTGAAGAAATCGATAGCACAAATTCCCATGCTTTTAACTTAGTAAAGAGCAATAAGGCCTTTGATAGAGAAGTTGTAGTTGCTGATGAACAGAGTTCGGGAAGAGGCCGGATGGATAGGAAGTGGAAGTCCACGCCGGGGAATTTATTTTGTTCTATTATAGTGAAGCCTCAGATATTGAAGATTACTTCTCACGGCGCTCATAAATTATCATTTTTAGCAATTCTGGCTTTAAGTGAAGCGGTTTCGGCTATTAATAAGAATGAGGCCAATAAAATTCAACTAAAATGGCCGAATGATTTATTGATTAATGGCAAGAAAGTCTCGGGCATATTATTAGAAAGTCACTTCTTAGGAGATTTTGTTGATTTTGCTATAATTGGCGTTGGGGTTAATATTGTGGACCATCCTCAAAATACCTTATTTGAGGCTACTTCACTTTTTGGCGAAGGAATTGAAACAAATAGAGATGGTTTTTTAGAAATATTTTTAGATGAATTTGATAAGCTTTATGAATTCACAGAAAAATTTGGTTTTGATGAAGCCTTTAAAAATATTAGGAAATCTTGGCTTAAGAATGCTTATAAATTAAATGAGAAGGTGGAAGTTAATCTAGGAAAAGAAAGAATCTCAGGTATCTTGGAAGATATAGATAAAGATGGCAGTATGGTTTTACGTCAAAATAGTGAAAAAATAATAATTAGCTTTGGTGATGTTTGTTAGATTTAGATAGTTTTATCTTCCACCACCTAAAACTAATCTAATTCTTTTTGCACCATCCGCGGATCGAATTATTGCACTCGGATTTTCCCTTTCTTCTTCTCTTTCATCTACTATTAATGTACTAGTTTCAGACTCACTATCTTCTATTGAAAGATCACCATTTATTGCTTTAAGAACATAATTTAAGCAATTAATCTTACCTTTCTCGTTTTTTACATGGCGGCAGATATAGGAGTCGGTAACTTGTTTTATTAGATCTTTATTCGGATTTAGCTTCTTAATTTCAGTCATTACCTCTGAGTTTTTTACTCCTTCAGCTAGCTCGGCTGCATCTATAACATTTCTAATTAAATCACTTTTATCTTCTATGCCCTCACTCAATGCTTGAATAAGATAGGCAACATTAGTGGCAAAAATTTCTTCTGCGGATTCCTCCATATATTCTTGTTCACAATGTCTGGACCTTTTCCTTGAAGCTTGAAACAAATCCAATATTTCATCTGATATTTCATCTATCTTTGCTCCAGGAATAATATTGGCTATTCTTTCAATCTTTTCATAATCCATATCCTCATTGCACTTAATATATGACTGTGCCGCCGCGCTTGGAAACGACTTCAGAAGATCTAACTCTTTGAGATGACTACATATATTTTGTAGATCCTGGTGATCTTGACTATCTTCGCTATCCATTATTATCAGGAATACTTCCGCCAAGTCTCCTAGATTCTTTTCGGGGTCATAGACGAAATCATCTATTAAGAAATCTATTGAATGAGCTATTTCTGATCTTGCAGATGGAAGAGAGAGAAAATATTCTCGTTGAGATTCGTTTAAATCCATCAAATCTTAATTTCTATTCAACTCTTCTTTTTTCCAATTCGAAAGCATCATGCAGAACTCTTACAGCTAGTTCAGCATATTCTTTTGGAATTAGAGTGGAGATTTTTATTTCTGAAGTAGAAATTAGAAGCATGTTGATACTTTTATCAGCCATAGCTTTAAACATTGTATGCGCAATTCCTACGTTACTTGCCATTCCAACACCAATTACAGAAATTTTAGCAATATTGTCATCAATTTTTAGTGTTTCGAAGTGAACTTCGTCTTTAATGTCATTGATGGCTTCTTTAACTCTTTCAACTTCGTCTTTTGAAGTAGTGAAAGTTATGTCAATTCTTTTGCCGTCAAAACTGATATTTTGCACGATCATATCAACGTTAACTTGTTTTTCTGCCAAAGCACCAAATATTACTGCTGATAGACCGGGATGATCAGGCATTTTTTCTAATGTAACGTGAACTTCGTTTTTAGAACAACTAATTCCTGTAACTATTCTTCTTTCCATAATATCCTCATTATTATTAACCAACAAAGTGCCAGAATTTTCGGTTGTCTCTTCAAAAGTTGATAAGACTCTTACTCTAACATTGTGAGACATTGCAGTTGAAACTGATCTTGTCTGCAAAACTTTAGAGCCACTATACGCCATTTCAAGCATCTCTTCATAGGTTACTTTTCTTAGGCGGCGAGCCTTGTCTGTTATTCTGGGATCTGTAGTGTAAACACCATCAACATCAGTAAAAATGTCACAGCGATCAGCTTTAACCGCCGCTGCTATTGCTACAGCAGAAGTATCTGAGCCACCTCTTCCAAGCGTTGCTATTCTGCCGCTGATTCCGTCAATTCCTTGAAATCCGGCTACTATTAAAACATCGTAATCTTCTAATGTTTTGTTAAGTAAGTCACCATCAATAGCTTCTATTGTTGCTTTACTTGGAGTTCCATCAGTTTGGATAGGAATTTGCCACCCTAAAAAAGACCTAGCTTTAAAACCAATAGACTGCATTTCTAAAGCCAAAAGGCCAGATGTTACTTGCTCTCCGCTTGAAACTATTGAGTCATATTCTTCTAAAGCCGCGTCTTTTGTTAAATCAGATACTTGTTTACAGTAACCAACGAGCTGGTTAGTAACACCAGACATAGCGGACACCACAACGATAACTTTATTGTTTTGATCGATTTCAGCCTTTACTTTTTTGGCAACATTTTTAATACGATCGATATCCCCGACTGAGGTACCACCGAATTTTTGAACTATTAACATGACATGGTTTTATTATTTCCCTTCCCTCTGGAAGGCAGGTGATTATTGCGCTAACCGATTTAAATCTCAAGATATTTTCCTAAAAACACCTAGTCTCAAAGATTCATACTTACTGTAGGCAATATATGTCGACGATTGAATCGGAGATTTGCTCAATATTTGGCTT
>Ga0115003_10000432_pt1 | contig 36791 bp, 39 predicted proteins | sample ArcticOcean_MG_C_7_FD_88736 | JGI IMG/M metagenome (GOLD analysis project Ga0115003, IMG submission 88736) | Marine microbial communities from western Arctic Ocean - ArcticOcean_MG_CB11_88 | ecosystem: Environmental > Aquatic > Marine > Oceanic | place: Arctic Ocean: Canada Basin | collected...
CTGAAGTGGTTGCTGAAGAAGCTCCTGTTGCCGAAGTGGTTGCTGAAGAAGCTCCTGTTGCTGAAGAAGCTCCTGTTGCTGAAGTGGTTGCTGAAGAAGCTCCTGTTGCTGAAGTGGTTGCTGAAGAAGCTCCTGTTGCTGAAGAAGCTCCTGTTGCTGAAGAAGAATCTGAGATTAAAGATTCTTCAGATGATGAAAGCAAATAGTACAGATAAAAATAATCTTATATGCATCGCTTCCATAGGGAAGCCTAAAGGCCTTAAGGGAGAGTTTTTTTTAAATTCTTTTTGTAATCCAGCTGACAACATTCTTAATTACAGCAATATTGTTTTTGAAGATAACAAATTAGCTAATTTTAATATTGAGTATATTAGAAAAATTAACTCAAAATTTATATCTAAAATCATCAATATTAATAACGTTGATGATATTAAAAAATATACAAATCTAAAACTTTTTATATCCAAGGATGAATTACCTCAACTAAAATCTGGTCAGGTTTATTGGCATGATTTGATAGACCTAACTGTTATTGATTTTGATACAGATGATATTCTCGGAGAGGTAAAAGATATTAATAATTTTGGTTCAAATGATTGCCTTGAAGTTAATCCAACAAATGACTCTGTTGACGATCTTAAAAGATTGATACCTTATGTGGAGAATAAGATTATTAAATCTATTAATAAAGAAAAATCAATAATATATGTTAATTGGTCTAAAGATTTTTTAATATGAATTTTAATGTACTCACAATTTTTCCTGAAATATTCGATGTATTTAAAAGTGGAGTTATCTCAAAAGCACTTACTAATAATAACTTTTCTCTTAGATGTTTAAATATTAGAGATCATGCGGTAAATAAACACGGGCAGGTTGATGCTAAGCCTTATGGTGGTGGTGAGGGCATGGTAATGATGGCTGAACCTCTAAAAAAATCTTTAGAAGATATACCAAGTAGAGAGTTAGGGCATGTTATTTATTTATCACCTCAAGGCAGTAAATTAAATCAAAATAAGGTTATAAAACTTTCGAAAATGAAGTCAATAACTTTAATTTGTGGAAGGTACGAGGGAATTGATCAAAGGTTTATAGATAAATATGTAGATGAAGAGATTTCTATTGGTGATTTCATTCTAAGTGGAGGAGAGTATGCTGCTATTTGCTTAATTGATTCAGTTGTTAGAAATATACCCGGTGCTATTGGAAACGAAGAATCAGTTTCAAATGATACTTTTTCAAAGGGTCTTCTTAAAGGCTCGGTCTATACAAGGCCAGAAATTTTTGATGATTTAGAGGTTCCAAAGATTCTTTTGTCAGGAAATCATTCAAAAATAGAAGATTGGAAAATGACTAATTCACTAATTCAAACGCATTTAAGGAGACCAGATCTTCTAAATGATGTAAAATTAACAAATAAACAAAGAAAACTCTTGGAAGAATCGACATCTAAGGATATCCTATAGCACTTTTTAGGCAAATATAATGAATGAATCAGACAAAGAAAATATAACTAACGAAGAAGAAGCTGTTTCAGTAAATGAGACATCTGATACTCTTGTTGAAGAAAATACCTCTACTGAAGAAGTGGTTGCTGAAGAAGCTCCTACTGAAGAAGTGGTTGCTGAAGAAGAGGTAGTTTCATCTATTTCTCTTCATGAAAGAACTCCAGCTCAAATCGTAAGTGACTTCGAAGCTAAGCAAGTAAAGAAAGATCTACCAGCATTTCGTCCTGGTGACACAGTTATAGTAAATGTAAAAGTAAAAGAGGGAGATAGAACAAGACTCCAGGCTTTTGAGGGTGTTGTCATGGGAGTTAAGAAGGGTGGTTTAAATGCATCATTCATCGTTAGAAAAATTTCTAGTGGAATTGGTGTTGAGAGAACATTTCAAACACACAGCCCTATCATCGACTCAATCACTGTAAAAAGAAAAGGTGATGTTCGTCAGGCTAAATTATTCTATCTAAGAGATAGATCAGGTAAGTCAGCTAGAATTAAAGAAAGATTAAACTAATTTAATGATAAAGATTCTTAAGAAGGAGCCGCTAGTTGGCTCCTTTTTAGATTATTTATACATAGAGAAGGGTCTTTCGAAAAATACCGTAAAATCATACGAATCTGATATTTGTGGAAAAAGCCCAGATAGCTTTAATAATTGGTCTCTTAAATTTACTGGCTGCTCATTAAAAAAACTAAACTCTACTGATATCAATCAATACATTGCCTATTTATTTAAGCAAGGTTTAAAAAGCTCCTCAATAAATAGAAAAATTTCAACAATCAAATCCTTCTACTTATTTTTATTAAAAAAGAAATTAATTATAGTATCTCCAATTGAGGATGTTGTGATTCCAAAACAAGAAAAATATCTTCCGGTATCAATGTCTGAAGCCGAGGTAGAAAAATTAATAAATAGTCCAGATATTCAAAAACCTATAGAAAAAAGAGATAAGGCAATGATTGAATTGCTTTATGCCACAGGCATGAGAATCTCAGAGTTGGTTAATCTAAAACTTACTGATATTGATATTCAAAGGTCTGTGGTCAAAGTTCTTGGTAAGGGCTCTAAAGAAAGATTAATTCCTTTTGGCGAAAGTGCCGCAGATGCATTAAATAAGTACCTAGCTGACAGAAGAGAGTTGAGGGAGAAAGAGGTATTTTTAAGCAACCGAGGCACTAAAATATCAAGGGGAGCTTTCTGGGAAAGAATTAAGGTTTATATAATAAGGGAGGGACTAAAAATTTCTATATCGCCACATACATTAAGGCATGCATTTGCAACACATTTGCTAAATAGAGGCGCTGATCTAAGATCTGTACAAATACTACTAGGACATAGTGACTTATCAACCACCCAAATATATACTCATATTGCAAAACAACGACTGGGTGAAATTCTTAAAAAACACCACCCCAGAGGATAATAATGAATAAATTGAGATATCTAAGTCTATTTCTTTTTTTTAGTAACCTTTCATACGCAGATAACTTACTTATTAGAGAAAAATTAAAGTCTGTTCTTCCGCCTGAGGCACTAATTGAGTCAATTGAGCCATCTGCTATGAAAGGTATATATAAAGTTTATTATGGCGACCCTCAGCCAATCTATATCACCTCAGATGGTAATTTTTTTATATTTGGAGATATGTATAAGATAAGTGGAGAAAAGATAATAAATATTACAAACAAAGATCTTGAAAAAAGAAGGGTTGAGGTTTTAAGAAATATTCCTAGTAGTGAGCTTATTTCTTTCAAATCAATAAATGAGAAATATAGTGTAACTATTTTTACGGATGTTGATTGCGGTTATTGTAAAAAGCTACATAGTGAGATTGAGGAATATAATAATCTTGGAATCACTATTAACTATGCGGCCTTCCCGCGATCTGGAATTGGGACAGAGTCATTTATTAAAATGGTAGGAGCATGGTGCTCAAGTAACCCTAAAAAGATATTATCTGATTTAAAAGGTGGCGCTCAACTAAACCTTCCATTTTGCGATACTCAGCCAGTAGCAAAGCATTATGTTATTGGTCAGAAGTTAGGGGTTACAGGTACCCCAGCAATCTTTACATCTAGTGGTTTTCTTATACCTGGTTATAAATCACCAGAAGAGCTTTTAGAAATCTTAAAGGGGTAATCTATGCCAGATCAAGATTTTAATAATGCTAAAAAATTACCTCCATATATCTTTGCTCAAATAGGATCGTTGAGAAATGAAGCAAGATCAAAGGGTGAGGATATTATTGATTTTGGTATGGGTAATCCAGATCAAGCAACACCAAAGCCTATAGTTGATAAATTAATAGAAACAGTACAAAACTCTCTTACTCATAGGTACTCTCAGTCAGCGGGGCTTCCAAAACTAAGAATAGCTATTAAAGACTGGTATGCAAGAAAGTTTGATGTTGAATTGGATCATAACAATGAAATAGTCACATGCATGGGCTCAAAAGAAGGAATAGCTCATCTTGCCTTAGCAACACTCTCAAGTAATGACACGGTCTTGGTTCAATCACCTACATATCCTATCCATTCTTACGGGGTAGTTATTGCAGGCGCCAACCTTCATTCTATTACTCTAAAAGATAATTTAAATGAATTTCTTGAAGATATAGAAAAATCAATTATCGAGGCCATTAAAAAGCCAAAAATGATTATTATCAATTTCCCATCAAATCCAACTAGCCAAGTCACAAATTTAGAATTCTTTACCAAATTGGTGGAAATAGGAAAGAGATATGATATTTGGATTGTCCATGACCTTGCTTATGCCGATATTGTTTTTGATGGCTACAAGGCACCATCTATATTGCAGGTAGAGGGCGCAAAGGATATAGCTGTTGAATTTTTTACTTTATCTAAGTCATATAACATGCCTGGATGGAGAGTTGGATTCTGTTGTGGTAATAAAGACTTAGTCCAAGCCTTAACTAAAATAAAATCTTATATGGATTATGGAACTTTTACCCCAATCCAAGTTGCTGCTATAAAAGCAATAAACGACTGTGATCAGGATGTTTTAGAGATATGTAAAATGTACGAGGCAAGAAGGAATGAATTATGCGAAGGTTTAAACAGAATTGGCTGGGATGTTGAAAAGCCTCTTGCTACAATGTTTGTCTGGGCAAAAATACCCGATAAATATAAAAATCTTGGATCTTTAGAATTCAGCAAGTTGCTTATAAAGCATGCCAAGGTAGCTGTATCTCCAGGTGCTGGTTTTGGGGTTGACGGTGATGAGTATGTAAGATTTTCATTGATTGAGAATGAGCATAGAATCAGACAGGCTGTCAGAGGAATAAAGAATTTTTTTTCAATGGAAATATAATGAAAGAATTAAAAATAGGAATCTGTGGATGGGGCAATGTTGCAACAGGGCTGTTCAAATCTTTAAATGAAAATGCAAAAATTATAAAAGCAAATTCTGGAGCCAATATATCCGTAGAGGTTATTGGAGCCAGAAGAGATAACCCAAAGTGTAATCCAGATAAAATTAAAGTAGTAAGAGATATATTTGAGGTATCTAAACATGATATTGACGTTGTTGTTGAGCTTATTGGTGGAGTCGATGTTGCAAGAGAATTGATACTTGATGCTATCAAAAATAAGAAACATATTGTTACAGCAAATAAAGCAGTGATCTATCATCATGGTGATGAAATCTTTGAAGCAGCAAAAAACAATGGTGTCAGAGTTCTTTTTGAAGCAGCTGTCTGTGCAGGAACTCCAATTATTAAGCTTTTAAAAGAAGAGCTAGCTGCTAATAATATTTCAAAAATTTCAGGAATGCTTAATGGAACTTCTAATTTTATTCTTTCCAATATGGAAGAAGGGAGTGAATTTAAAAGCACTTTAGCTTTAGCACAAAAAGAAGGATATGCAGAGCCTGACCCTGCATTTGATATTGAGGGTATGGATGCAGCTCATAAGATAGGTATACTTTCATCTATCGCATACGGCACGTCGCTTCCCCCTGAAGATTTTTATATTGAAGGAATTACTAAAATAGAAAAAAGTGATTTCAATCATGCAAGAGAAATGGGTTACACCATAAAGCATTTAGCCGTAGCCAAGGTTGATGGAAATAATGTTGAGCTTAGAGCTCACCCCGCTTTAATAGATTTAAATTCCCACTTAGCAAATTTAAAAGGCGTAAGAAACGGTATAGAAATTGATACGGATTTAGTTGGTAAAATTCACATTGCTGGATCTGGAGCTGGGCAAGAATCAACTGCATCTGGGTTAATATCAGACCTTATTCATTTAGTTAATACTTTAGGATTAAGCTTTGATTCAGGCAGTGAGGTTTCTTTAAACCTTTCATTAATGCCATTCTCTGAACTAGATTTTCAATATTATTTTTATATTGAAGCTCAAGATATTCCAGGCGTCATGGCCTCAATAACATCATTACTAGCATCAAAAGGCATTGGAATAGAGTCAATTATTCAGAAAACAGAGTTGGGTCAAAATTTAGTACCAATTATTCTTATTACAGATTCCTTTAAAGATAAAAATCATGCGCCTCTTCAGACTGAGTTACTTGCTTTAGATTCTGTTAAAAAGATTAGATCAATAAGAATAGAGGCTGAATAATAATGCTATTTCACAGCACAAGAGGGGAGGACTCTGGAAAAACCTTTGAAGAAGTTCTTATGCAGGGCCTTGCTTCAGATGGAGGCCTTTTTATGCCAGATACCTGGCCTCAGGTTGATATTCATAAACTTAAGGAAATGGAGACATTTACAGACGTAGCTAAGTATATAGTTCCTCTTTTTACCAAGTCATCTTTCACCGATGACGAAGTTGAGGAACTTATAGAAGGCACTTGGCATGATTTTCTTGACTCTTCCTATGCGCCAATAAAAGAACTAGATGATTCAAAGTCAGTTTTAGAACTTTTTCATGGCCCAACAGCAGCATTTAAAGATTTTGGTCTTCAGCTAGCAGCAGCATTTTTTAATAAATCCCTAACTAGACAAAATAAGACTGCCATTGTTCTTGGAGCAACATCAGGAGATACAGGCTCTGCAGCAATAGATGCCTGTAAAAGGTTTGAGTCTATAAAAAGTTTTATACTACTTCCTGATGGGAATATGTCAGAAGTTCAGAGAAGGCAGATGACAACAGTAGATAGCCAAAATGTCTTTACTTTAAGAATAAATGGAACTTTTGATGACTGCCAGGCAATAGTTAAACAGGCATTCAATGAAAGGTCTTTCTTGAAAGATGATCAGTATCTCCTGGCTGTTAATTCCATAAACTGGGTAAGGATTATTGGACAAATTTGTTATTATTTCTATACATCATTAAAAGTAAATAAATTCGAAGAACCTTTAAATTTCTCAGTACCAACAGGAAACTTCGGAAATGTCTTTGCTTGTTATTCTGCTCATAAAATGGGAATGCCCTTAAATAAAATTCTTGTAGCTGTTAATAGTAATAATATATTGCATAGGTTTTTTTCTGAGAATGATTACTCCAGACTTGATGTTAATGAAACTGTTTCACCAAGTATGGATATAAGTATTGCAAGTAATTTTGAAAGGTTAATATATGATTTTTATGCTGACAGAGATGGCGCTCTATGCAATGAATATTATTCTAACTTTCCTCAGTCACCAATTTTACTAGAAGAGAGTATGTGGAATAAATCTAAAGAGCTTTTTTTAAGTTATTGCGTCGATGACATATCGACAATCGATGCAATGAAAAAAAATTATCATTTATTTAATTATCTTATGGATCCTCATACAGCAGTGGCATCTGAGGCTGTTGATCAGCTATCACAAGAATTAAATGGTAAAACTATTATCCTTTCAACAGCACATCCTGCCAAATTTCCATTGGTTATTAAAAAAGCAGACCTTGAGCTTGAAAATATACCAGAAAGCCTTTCTATTATTTTCAACAAAGATGAAAAATCATATAGTTTTCCAGCTTCCAAAGAACTAATATTTAATTTTATTTTAGAAAATAACTCGTAATATGGATTCCTCTGAACTTAAATCTGGTCTTAATGATCTGAAGAGCCGTGTTGATGAAATTAGAGATGGCACCTTTGACGTATCTGAAAAAGAAAAAAGGCTAAAGGAGATAGAATTAGAACTGGGAAAGGAGGAGGTATGGTCAGACTTAGAATTATCACAAAAAATTAGTAAAGAAAAAACATCACTTGAAAAATCTTTAATAATATTTAAATCTGTTGAAGAGAGAATTTCAGATAGCTTAGGATTATTAGAAATTGCAAAAGAAGAATCAGATGATGAATCTATAGCTGAGATAATTAAAGATTATCCTTTATTAGAAAAAGACCTCGAAGAACTTGAGTTTAGTAAAATGTTTATAAATAAAATGGATCCAGCATCCGCATATGTTGAGATTCAATCTGGATCAGGCGGGACGGAAGCTCAAGACTGGGCTGATATGCTCCTAAGAATGTATTCAAAATGGGCTGAAAGCAGGGGCTTTTCAATTAATATAACCGAGATTTCTCATGGAGAGATTGCCGGCATTAAATCAGCCACTCTCCATGTAGAAGGTGATTTTTCTTATGGATGGTTAAGAACAGAAACAGGAATTCATAGGCTGGTTAGAAAATCTCCTTTCGATTCTGGTAGTAGGCGTCATACATCATTTGCATCTGTATTTATCTCACCTGAAGTTGATGACTCTATTGAAATTAATATAAATAATGCTGACATACGTGTTGATACATACAGAGCATCAGGCGCTGGGGGGCAACATGTAAATAAGACTGATTCCGCAGTTAGATTAACCCATACTCCAACAGGTGTTGTCACTCAATGTCAGAGTGGAAGGTCTCAGCATAAAAATAAAGAAAGTGCTCTTAAACAATTAAAATCAAAGCTATACGAGTTAGAATTACAGAAACAAAACCAAGAACGTCAGGTGCTTGAAGAAAGCAAGTCAGATATTGGCTGGGGAAGTCAGATTAGGTCATATGTTTTAGACCAATCTAGAATTAAAGACTTGAGAACAGGGTACGAGACCGGAAATACGTCTGCTGTTCTTAATGGCGATCTTGATGAATTTATGAAAAGTAGTCTGAAAGCAGGAGTTTAGATGTCAGAAGAAAATATTGGTGGTGAAGAGGGTATCATTGAAGAAAGAAGAAAAAAGTTAGATGCTCTTAGGAGTAAAAAAATAGCTTATATAAATGATTTCTATAAAGAGCATTATGCTTCTGATATTCACTCTGAAAATGAATCTTTTTCCAAGGAAGAGCTTGAGGAGAAAAACATAACAGGTATTTCTGTAGCAGGAAGAATTGTACTTAAAAGAGTAATGGGCAATGCTAGTTTTTTTACGATAAGAGATTCAAGCGGAGATATACAGGTATATGTTAGTAAAAATACTGTAGACATAGCTCTTTATGAAGATTTTAAAACCTGGGATCTGGGAGATATTGCCGGAGTTGAGGGTAAATTATTTAGAACTAGAACAGATGAACTCACAATAGAAGCTAACAATTTAATACTAATAACAAAATCCATAAGACCAATGCCTGATAAATTTAAAGGCTTGTCTGATATTGAAATAAGATACAGACAAAGGTATTTAGATTTAATGAGCAATGAGAATTCAAAGAAAGTTTTTATAGATAGAACTAAGATTATTGAATCGGTAAGAGGTTCCTTAAAAGAAAGAGATTTTATAGAAGTTGAGACACCTATGATGCACCCAATTCCAGGAGGGGCCGTGGCAAGACCTTTTGTTACTAAGCATAATGCCTTAGACAGGGATTTATTTCTTAGAATTGCTCCAGAGCTATACTTAAAAAGGCTTTTAGTTGGTGGTTTCGAAAGAGTGTTTGAAATCAACAGAAGTTTTAGAAACGAAGGTTTGTCTACAAGACATAACCCTGAGTTTACTATGCTTGAGTACTATGAGGCATATTCATCTCTCGAGAAGACCATTTCCTTTACAGAAAAAATGATTCAAGATGCGGCACATAAAATTAATGGAGCTTTGAAAGCAACCTGGGGTGAGGATGAGATAGATTTATCCAAATTCGTAAGAGTATCATTAAGTGAATCTGTCTTATCAGCCAATAAAGACCTTTCTAATTCAGATATTGAAAATAGAACCAAGTTAGCAAATTATGCAGGCTCTATTGGTATCAAAGTTGATGACAGTTTTGGAGCTGGTAAAATCCTTTTAGAGATTTTTGAGAAAACGGTTGAGGAAAGCCTTATACAGCCAACGTTTATTACTGGTTACCCTATAGAAGTATCTCCGTTATCAAGAAGGAATAATGAAAACCCAGAAATAGCAGATAGATTTGAATTATTTATTGGAGGCAAAGAAATAGCTAATGGATTTTGCGAACTAAATGATCCCGATGATCAGGCTGAGAGATTCGCAGAGCAAGTCAAGGCTAAAGCTGCTGGAGATAAAGAAGCTATGTCTTTTGATGAAGATTATATAACTGCTCTTGAGCATGGAATGCCACCTGCAGTTGGTGTAGGCATTGGGATAGATAGATTGGTTATGATGATTACCAATCAGACATCTATAAGAGATGTTATTTTATTCCCTCAACTTAAGTCTTAATTTGTAAAATCTTTTAAATGTAATATTATTTCTTAATGGATATTACTTTAGCAATAACCATTGGCATTCCTTTGCTAATAGTTGCATATATAGTTAAATCAGATAAGTTTCCTGAGCCGTCTGGTTTAATTGTTAAAACTTTTCTTATGGGTGTCTTTCTTTGCTTTCCAGCTGGATGGTTAAATGGTTATCTAATATGGAATCAAGAAAATCCAGATAATTATTCTTTTTTAGCAGGCCTTACTGAGGAGTCGTTAAAATTTTTAGCGTTATATTTCTACATAAAACCAAAAGGAGCATTTAACGAGCCAATGGATGCAATTGTCTATGGAATAACAATATCTCTGGGGTTTGCAGCATGGGAAAATTTAGAATATGTTTATTTGTATAATGAAGATATTTCCTCTCTTTCAGTTGCGATAATAAGGGCAATAAGCGCCATACCATTGCATGCTTCCTGTGGAATAATTATGGGATATTTTTTTGGTTTATATATTTTTAAAGGGGCAAAGGTTTATATTTATCAAGCTCTAATAATTCCTATTTGCATTCATGCTTTTTATAATTTTTTAGCTGGGCTTGGTAATCTAATATTTTTTCCCTATCTCTTTTTAGTAATTTTCTTTGCACTAAGGATGCATAAAGAGTTAATCACTCTTCAAAAAAATAAGAAGTTTGAGGCCGAAAGAAAAGTTAATTAAATAAAGAAATTTTTGAATATTTTCGTTATTGTCATAACAGTAATCATATCAATGATAGATTCTTAATCACCTAATGCTATTGCAGCCCTAAAAATTACCACCTGTATTTATCAAAATTCTCAGGGTTAGCCCAGCCCTCAGAGTTGTTCCAAGATCTTTTATTGTTATAGGTCTTAAGATTGTATGAAAAGCATTTAAGGTTACTTTTAAGGTCTTCTAACTCAAGCTGAAGGCCGAGTCTAAGCATAGAAGTGTTGACGTCTTCAGGATCATTATAGAGTGTAAATATTACAATTTTTTGGCTTAAAAGATTTTTAATTTTTCCAATATCACTTTCAGATAATTCCACATCCTCCATCACAATAAAGATATCATCAGAACATTCATCCATTTCAATAATACCTGGATTAATATTAATTTTATTAAATTCAGTATTCTCTATTTGTTTTATCAGTTTTGAGATATCTTTTGATGTAATAAATTGAGCGCTGAGGCAATTTTCATTTTTAAGGATATCCAACAAAAAGCTATTTTGGATTTTATCCTTATGCATTATTTCATTAAATGTTTAACAGCTTCTCTTTCTGAAGATAGCTCATCAATTGATAATTGAAATTTCGCTTTAGCAAATTCTGAAAGACTAATGTCTCTTTTAATTTCTATACTTCCATCTTCTAATGTCATTAATGGATACCCGCATACAAGACCTTCAGGAACATTATATGACCCGTCACTTGCAATAGCTGCACTAAAGCAGTCACCGGCTTCTGTGATGTTCTCACAAGCAATAATGGTATCCAAGGCTGCTTTTGCTGCAGATGTTGCTGAGGATGCTCCGCGCGCATCTATAACAGATTTTCCACGTTGTTGAACTGCTGGCAGGAACTCATTCTCTATCCATGTCATATCATCAATAGTTGAGCTGCCTGAATTTCCATCAATAATTGCATTTTCAACATCTGGATACATTGTAGGACTGTGATTTCCCCAGATAATCATATTCTTAACTTCACTAACATTTGTATTGGTCTTTTTAGCTATTACTGACTTAGCTCTACTTGCATCCAGCATAGTCATAGCCATCCATAGCTGCGAATCTTTTCCAGCAGCATTTTTACCAATTAAGGCATTTGTATTTGCAGGATTTCCAACTACTAAAATCTTGGCGTTATCTTTACCATTTTGACCAATAGCTTTTCCTTGATTGACAAAAATACCACCATTAATTTTTAAAAGATCAGATCTTTCTTCAATTTTCTTACCTTCATATACAATTCCTCTTGGGATACTGCCTACAAGTAAAAACCAATCAGCATTATGAGATGCTGCATCAAAATTATCTGTATAAGTTACTTTTCCCATGTGAGGGAAATACGAGTCTTCAAGCTCCATTACTAAGCCCTCTAATTTACTGACTACTTGAGGTATTTCAACTAAACATAAATCTACGATTTTATCTCCAAATGTCCTTCCATCAACTAATCTTGGTATTAGTGAATAGGCTATTTGACCAGCTGCACCGGTGACTACGACTTTGACTCTTGAACTCATTTTTTATCCTTAAAGTAATGTTTACAATTAACTAATTATATTCCTAAAAGTCAGATTAATTCTTTGCTTTTTAATTTTTTTTGTTTTTTTTATTCCATGTTTCCAGAACTCTTGAGTAGTTCCTTTCATAACTACTAGACTTCCACTTTCTTGAGGAATAGAAAAGCTAATATCTTTATATTTATGTTTAAAAAAAAGATCTCTTTTCTCTCCAAGAGAAAGAGAGACAATTATAGGCTTCTGGCCTAACTCTTTTTCATCATCAGCATGCATTCCCATTGAATCATTGCCATCTCTGTAAAGATTAGCTAATACAGAATTAAATTTACCCAAAGTTATCAATTCAATGTGATCTTTTATTTCTTTTAAAATAGCATTCCAATTATTTCTTATTAATATCTTCCCAGAGTATGAATAGTTAATATCTTTATCTGCATACCAAGCTTGTAGACGAGGTATTTTATGTTCCTTACCAAACATTTTTATTACTCCTGCAATCCAATTTATCTCATCAAGGCAGTCTTGAGTCCATTGACTTATTTGCAATTCATTTTGATTTAACTGCCATATATCAATTTCAAGATCTTGGTATCCCTCTACGGATTCTTTATGCATTTTTTAAATCTCTCTGTGCTTTTTTTTGCACATGGTAATAGTTATATTTATTGATTAAAATATTAAAACTATTTTAAACGAAAGAATTGGTTCCAACAAAAAAGGAGAAACTATATGAGTATTAGATTTGATGATCAGGTTGCTATTGTTACTGGTGCTGGCGGGGGTATTGGAAAAGAACACGCACTAGAGTTAGCAAGAAGAGGGGCTAAGGTTGTTGTAAATGATTTAGGCGGAAGTGTTGATGGAAGTGGTACTAGTGATGCTGCTGAAGCTGTAGTAGCTCAAATTAAGTTAGAAGGCGGGGAAGCAATGGCAAATGGTGCTAGTGTTACAGATTTACCAGCTATTCAAGCTATGGTTAAAGATGTTATGGATAAATGGGGAAGGATTGATGTCCTTATTAACAACGCAGGTATTCTAAGAGATAAAAGTTTTCATAATGTAACAATGGAAGATTTTAATCTAGTCATGGATGTTCATTTTCAAGGAACATTGAACTGCACTCATACTATTTATCCGATTATGAGAGAGCAGGGATATGGAAGAATTGTTTTTACAAGTTCTTCAAGTGGAGTCTTTGGAAATTTTGGACAAAGCAATTATGGTGCAGCAAAAATGGCCATGGTTGGTCTTATGAATACGCTTAAAATTGAGGGTCAAAAATATAATGTCTTCTCAAATTCTATAACGCCAGTTGCTTATACAAGAATGACAGAAGGCTTAATCCCTGAGGACTTCGGTAAAAATATGCAGCCTGAGTATGTGACACCAGCAGTTATCTATTTATCTAGCGATCAGGCTCCAAACGGGGCTATTATGGCAGCGGGAGCAGGAGTTTTTTCAAGAATAGTTATCCAAGAAACCATGGGTGTTTCTTTAGGAACCGGTGATGACATGACCCCTGAAAATATTGCTGCAAATTGGGACGGCATTTCAGATATGGATGATGCTAGGGCTCTCCAAAATGGCGGCGAGCAGACATTAAAGATATTTGAATTAATTAATAAAGAATAAACTAAAGAGAAAAGCTGGGACGGCTTGAAACCTGATTGACGTAATCATTCAGGTTTTCATAGTCCTCAATGTTAAGCCTGTTTAACTTAACTAAGAATTGAAGATTTACTACCATTTGCAAGTCAGCATAGGTAAATCTATCACCTGCAATAAATTCCCTATCATCAAGAATTTTATCAAAGGATTTTAGTGATTTTTTACCAACTTCTCTTTGCGCTAATCCATATTCCTCATTTTGATCCTCCATTTCACTCATGGCTGGATGTGTATGCCTAAAACCAAACATCAGCGGAAACATTAATTCAAAAGTAACTCTTGAATACCACATTTCTATTGACGCAATTTCCATAGGGCTTTCGCCAAACATATTTGGTTCTGGATACAAGCATTCAAGATATCTACAAATAGCCGTAGTTTCTAAAATGACAGTTCCATCATCTAATTTTAGAGCGGGCACTCTAGAATTTGGAGCTATTACCTTGTATTCAGGGGTCTTGTGTTCCAATTTCGCAAGATCAAGATTAACTATATCGATGTCTTTTAAGCCTTTCTCTGCAATATATATCAGTACTTTTTTTGGATTTGGAGCATATTCACTTGAGTACAATATCACTACCTATTTACCTACAATTGAATAGATAACTATAAAATGTAGTATTGCTGCCACACAGACTAAGACATGAAAAAACTCATGATAACCAAAATACCTCGGACTAAAGTTTGGAAACTTAAATCCATAACCAATTGCTCCAACTGAATAAATAGTTCCGCCAGCTACTGTTAGTGAGAAGTTTGTAAAACCCATAACAGATGACATTACTGATAGGTATGGAATTGCGATATAGCCGGCAATTAAATAAATGCCAGCTCTAATTAGGCGAGGTGTATTTGTAAATAAAATAGTTTGAAGTATTCCAACACCTGCAATTACCCAAATAATTAAAAGTAGCTGAAAGCCAATATTTTTAGGAAGAATCAAGAGACATATTGGAGTAAAACTTCCTGCAATCATTATAAAGATTGATGAGTGATCAAGTCTTCTCATTACTTTTAAAACCCTAGGTCTCCAGTTCACCCTGTGATACAGAGCACTGAAGCCAAACATCATAAAGATGCCTAGAGAATAAATAATTGTTGCTACTAGTTCTTTTGGATTTGTACTTTTGGTTATTAATGGTATGCAGGCACCAATTGATATGAAAAACATCCATTCGTGGAAATAGCCTCTAAGTAGAGGCTTTTTCTTAGAAAATTTCACTTATTCCCAGTTAAGGGCTCCCCCAACTTGATATTCAGTTACTCTTGTTTCAAAGAAATTCTTTTCTTTTCTTAGATCAATAATTTCTGACATCCAAGGGAAGGGGTTTGTAACTCCTTTAAACTCTTCATCTAAACCAATTTGGCTAAGTCTTCTATTGGCAATAAACTTAAGATACTCTTCCATCATGGCAGCATTCATTCCCAGAACTCCTCTTGGCATTGTGTCTCTTGCGTACATAATCTCTAACTCTGTTCCTTCTAATATCATTTGAGCTGCTTCACTTTTCATCTCCTCATCCCAAAGATGAGGATTTTCAATTTTAATTTGGTTGATCACATCAATACCAAAATTTACATGCATGGATTCATCTCTAAGAATATACTGGAATTGTTCTGAGGTTCCTGTCATTTTATTTCTTCTTCCCATTGAAAGAATTTGAGTAAATCCGCAGTAGAAGAATATTCCCTCTAATACGCAATAAAAAGCTATAAGATTCTTAAGCAACTGCTTGTCTGTTTCTTCAGTTCCTGTTTTGAAATCCGGGTCTGATATTTCTTGAGTATATTTAAGACCCCATGATGCTTTTCTTGCTACACATGGAACCTCTCTGTACATATTAAAGATCTCCCCCTCATCCATACCCAGGGATTCTATGCAGTATTGATATGCATGTGTGTGGATTGCCTCTTCAAGACTTTGTCTTAAGATATATTGTCTACATTCTGGATTTGTAATTAATCTGTACAGGGCCAGAACAAGGTTATTAGCTACAAGAGAGTCAGCTGTTGAAAAGAAACCAAGGTTTCTTTTCACTATTGTTCTTTCATCTTCTGTTAATCCATCTTCTGATTTCCATAGAACAATATCACTAGTCATATTTATTTCTTGAGGCATCCAGTGATTAGCACTGCCATCTAGATATTTTTGCCAAGCCCAGTCATATTTCATTGGAACAAGTTGGTTTAAATCAGCCTTACAGTTGATCATCATTTTTTCATCCACCTGAACTCTACCCATCGCCTCATCGAGCTCTGCATTACCAGCAGTTTCATCAAGGTTTTTTATAGCTTCTCTTGCTATTTTTGCTCTAGAGCCTTCCTCAATTAGTTTTCCTTGCTTTGCAGGTGCTTCAATATCTGTTATGACAGGTGCCACTACTTTTACTTTTATCTCAGGCGCTTTAATTGGCTCTGGGTTACTTGCCGCAGTTAGTGCATTCTCTTCTTTTCCATAATCATCCCAATTCAACATTATAATTCTCCTTTAGTTACTGACATGCTTCGCAATCCGGTTCTTCCATAGCTGCAGCAGTTGGAACTGGTGCAGCGGCTCCAAGTTCTTGTGGCGCGGCTTCAGCTTGGCCTGAACTAACAGCGTTAAGTTTTCCTTGTTGTACAGTTGATTTCTCTGTGGAGGTTGCTCCAATCGATCTTAGGTAATAGGTTGTTTTCAAACCTGAATACCAAGCCATTCTGTATGTAATATCAAGCTTTTTACCATCAGCATTTCCAATATAAAGATTCAATGACTGACCTTGGTCAATCCATTTTTGTCTTCTGCTGGCTGCTTCAACAATATATCTAGGCTCAACCTCAAATGCTGTTGAGTAGATTGTTTTAATATCATCAGGAATTCTTGATATCTTAGAAAGACTACCTTCAAAGTATTTTAAATCATTAATCATTACGTCATCCCATAAGTCTAAATCCTTTAACTTACGAACTAAGTGTGGGTTAACTATTGTAAATTCACCAGAAAGGTTCGATTTAACATATAGGTTTTGATATGTTGGTTCTACTGACTGAGTTACTCCAGTAATATTTGATATTGTAGCTGTAGGCGCTATTGCCATTACATTTGAGTTTCTCATTCCATCAGAAATAACTTTCTTTCTTAGCGTGTCCCAGTCAAGAGTTTCAGATCTATCAACATTCAAATACTCATTACCTCTATTCTCTGCAAGTATTTCAATTGAATCTTTTGGTAAAATACCTTTGCTCCACAAAGACCCATCAAATGTTTCGTATTTTCCTCTCTCTTTAGCAAGTTCTGTTGATGCATGGATTGCATAGTAGCTAATTAATTCCATGCTTTTATCTGCAAATTCAACTGCATCATTACTACAATAAGCAATATCTTGAACATAGAGGGCATCTTGAAATCCCATCATTCCAAGACCTATTGGCCTGTGTTTGAGGTTGGAGTTTCTAGCTGTTTCAACAGAGTAGTAATTAATGTTAATTACATTATCTAGCATTCTGATTGCTGTTGAAACAGTCTGTTTAATTTTTTCTTCATCAAGAACACCATCTCTCATATGCCTTGCTAAGTTAACAGAACCAAGATTACATACGGCTATTTCTTCAGCACTAGTATTTAAAGTAATTTCTGTACATAGATTAGATGAGTGAATTACCCCAGCATGCTGTTGAGGAGACCTTAGGTTGCAAGCATCTTTAAATGTAATCCAGGGATGTCCTGTTTCAAATAGCATAGTTAGCATTTTTCTCCACAGCTCTTTTGCTGGCATTGATTTGGATTGATCCATTTCTCCAGCAGCTGCTTTTCTTTCATATTCCTCGTATTTTTCTTCAAATGCTTTGCCAACTAAATCATGAAGTTCAGGGGTTTCTCCAGGGGAGAAAAGTGTCCATTTTTTATCTTGCTCGACTCTTTTCATAAATAAGTCTGGAACCCAGTTTGCAGTGTTCATATCGTGAGTTCTTCTTCTTTCATCTCCAGTATTTTTTCTTAGCTCTAGGAATTCTTCAATATCTAAGTGCCATGTTTCTAGATAGGCGCACATCGCTCCTTTTCTTTTTCCACCTTGATTAACTGCTACTGCTGTATCGTTAGCAACTTTTAAGAAAGGAACAATACCTTGGCTTTTACCATTAGTTCCTTTGATATAAGAATTCATTGCCCTTACAGATGTCCAGTCATTTCCTAGACCACCAGCCCATTTAGATAAAAGAGCATTATCTTTCATTGCACCAAATATTCCATCAAGATCATCAGGGATTGTTGTTAGATAGCAAGATGACAGCTGCGGTCTTTTAGTTCCTGAGTTAAAGAGAGTGGGTGTAGAGCTCATATAATCAAAACTTGATAGCAATCTATAAAACTCTATCGCTCTTTCTTCTCTGTTGTCTTCTTCAACAGCAAGACCCATTGCAACTCTCATGAAAAATACCTGAGGTAATTCATATCTAATATCATCGCTATGGATAAAATATCTGTCATACAGTGTTTGAAGACCAAGATATGTAAACTGATTATCTCTTGTATGATCTATGGCATCACCAAGTCTCTTGAGGTCAAATGTTCTTAATACCGGGTCTAGAATATCAAGCTCAATACCTTTCTCTATATAAGCATTAAGGGCCTTGGGATAATATTTTTCCATTTCATGATAGGTTGCCTCTTCGGCAATATCTAAAAATCCAAGTGCTTCACACCTAATTTGATCCATTAAAATTCTAGCAGTAACAAATGAATAGTTTGGCTCTTTTTCAACCTTTGTTCTAGCTGACATAACAAGACCTGTTCTCATATCTGCTAGAGACACTCCATCATATAGATTTTTTAAAGCCTCTTCTAAGACTTCATTCATTGAAACCTCTTCCAGTCCTTCACATGCATCATTAATTAACAGAGCAACCTTATCTATATCCAAAGGAACCAATGAGCCATCACTTTTGGTGATATTTATATCCAACCTATTAGAAATATCCACCGCTGGTGCTTCTTTTTTTCTTTCCTGGGTTCTTCCTGCCCTATACAGAATATAGCTTCTTGCAACTTCAAGCTCTTCTGCTCTCATTAGTTGAAGTTCAACTTGGTCTTGAATTTCTTCTATATGAAGGGTTCCTCCAGAAGGCATTCTTCTTTCAAACACCTCAATCACCCCGACAGATATTTGATTTACTTTTTTATGAATTCTTTCACTGGCAGCAGCATTCCCTGATTCATTTGCAAGAAACGCTTTTGTAATTGCAACTTTAATTTTATCTTCTTCAAATGCAACAACTTTTCCATTTCTCTTAATTACTCTGAGTTTTCCTGGTGCTGTAGTTTCTATGTCATTAGCTGCAGTTTGGTTCTGCACATCTAATAATGCTTTTGTTATTTCTTGCTGTCTTTCCATTTTATTTTTTCTTTTCCCTATTTTTGCGCGTTAAATAATTAACTCATCTGAGTGTTTTAAACTTTTTTTTGGAATAAGTTCTTTGTGATTTCATTTACATTTACACTTTTTCCGCTACCTACTAATATTACTAGTTGTGGATAAAGAATCAAGTAAAAAAACACTATATATTGTGACAATTTCATCTTTTATAACTATATAGTGTATATAAAGGTGTTTTATTGCTGTTGGTAATCGGTTAATAAATTGTGGATAATTATTAAAAAGGGAAAAATTATGAATAGTTTTTTAGCAATAGACCAAGGCACAACTAGCTCTAGAGCGATTATCTTTAATGAAGGATTTGAAGTTGTAACGGAATCCCAAAAAGAATATCAACTAAAATACCCGAGTGATGGTTGGGTTGAGGCTGATCCAGGCATTATTCTTAATACCGTTCAAGAAACTATCACTAATGTAATAAATAATTATGATGGAGTTATCTCATCTTGCGGCATAACAAACCAAAGAGAGACAACTATTGTTTGGTCAAAAAAAACTGGTAAATCAATATATCCAGCTATTATCTGGCAGGATAGAAGAACAAATAAATTATGCGAAAATTTAAAAGCTCTTAATTATGAGGGCATGATTAAAGAAAAAACAGGATTAGTTTTAGATCCTTATTTCTCAGCAACTAAAATTAAATGGATTCTTGATAACGTTCCGAACGCAAGAAAAGATGCAGAAGATGGAAATTTACTCTTTGGGACAGTTGACTCATTTCTTATATTTAACCTTTCTAAAGAAAAAAAACATGTTACAGATGTTACTAACGCATCGAGAACAATGCTTTTTAATATAAATACCATGAACTGGGATGATGATTTATTAGAACTATTTGATATACCAAAATTAATGATGCCAGAGGTTAAATCCTGTGATTCAAATTTTGGAACTCTGGCAATAAGCAATAAAGAATTTCCAATTACTGGAGTTATAGGCGATCAACAGGCTGCTTTGGTTGGTCAGGGGTGCTTTGAATCTGGCGATATGAAATCAACATACGGAACAGGCTGTTTCCTAATGGTTAATACTAAAGATAAAATAATAAAAACTAATGAAGGCCTTCTCACAACTATTGGTTATCAAATAAACAACGAGGTAGCCTATGCAATTGAGGGTAGTATTTACTCATGCGGAACTACAATTCAATGGCTTAGAGACAAAATGAAGTTTTTTGAATCTGCAAAGGAAAGTGAAGTATTTCTTAACCCAGAGGGCAGCTCTAATAATATCCATTTCCTACCAGCTTTTAACGGGCTGGCTGCTCCTTATTGGAATTCAGATGTTCGTGCCGGTTTTTATGGAATAACTCAAAATTCTTCTATTGAAGACATGGTAACAGCTGCTTTTAAATCAATTTGCTATCAGACCAAAGACATTACCGATATCCTTCAAAGATATAATATTTCTATAAATAGCTTGTTAATTGATGGTGGAATGACTTCAAATGAGACCTTCTGCCAAGTTCTCTCTGATGCACTGCAAAAGGAAGTTCTTAAGCCAGTTAATAAAGAATCTACTGCTCTAGGTGCTTGTATTGTTGCTCAAGTAGGATTTGGAGTGACTTTATCAGACATCACGGTTGAGCATGAAAAAAAGTTAATCCCTAATATGAAATTAAAAGATTCATATGATGAGGATTATTTATCATGGAAAAGCTATATTGAGAGCGCAATAGAGTAATTAATATCTCCTAAGCAATTTTTTTTATATATAATGCGTGAGTTTATTTATCAAACATTTCAAAATGTATACATACAAAATTTTCAATAACATCGCAGATGATGGCATTAATATATTAAAAGATAACAAACTTCAGGTTGATGAAATTAACCCAGACTCTCTTCTCATAAGAAGCCAGGTTCTTTCAGATGAGGATCTGAACAACTCATTAAAATGCATTGGTAGAGCTGGAGCAGGAACAAATAATGTGCCAGTTCAAGATGCTACTAATAAAGGAATTGTTGTTTTTAACACCCCTGGAGCTAATGCAAATGCAGTAAAGGAGCTAGTTGTATGTGGGATGCTTTTATCATCAAGGGGAATTATTGAAGGCAATGCCTACTCTAAAACACTTTCAGGGCAAGAAAGCTCAGAAATGAACAAATCAATGGAGGCTCAAAAGAAATTATTTAAGGGCAGTGAGTTAAAGGGTAAGACATTGGGTATTGTAGGCCTAGGTGCCATTGGCTCTCTCCTAGCTCAAACAGCTGAGGTAATGGGAATGAAGATAATAGGCTATGATCCTCATATATCTGTAGATGCTGCTTGGAGATTACCTCAAGAGGTTGAAAAAGCAGAATCTTTAGAGTTTTTACTAGCTAACTCAGATTACATTTCACTTCATGTACCCCTTATAGAGGCAACTAAGGACTTAATATCTAAAGATACTCTAAAGCATTTTAAAGCTGGCGCTAAACTTATCAATCTCTCAAGAGGCGGTATTGTAAATAACTTGGATATTATCGATGCATTGAATTCTAAGCAAATTAGTACTTTTGTTACTGACTTCCCAACCCCGGAATTAGTCAACCGATCTTCTGAATTTAGTGATGTTATTTTACTTCCTCATTTAGGAGCAAGTACCAAAGAAGCTGAGGTGAATTGCGCGGTGATGGCTGCCAATCAAATCACAAATTTTTTAAAGAATGGCGTGATAATAAACTCAGTCAATTTCCCATCAATTAAGCTTGGACGAGCAACTGAAAATAGGCTTGTTATTATCAATAAGAATGAGCCTGGAATGATAGGAAGAATAGCTGATCAGATAGCTGCTTCAAATCTAAATATCACAGATATGACTAATAAAAGTAGAGACTCTATTGCTATCAATTTAATAGACCTAGAGGACAAGCCATCGGAGCAGCTGATTAATGATATTCGTAATATTGATCATGTTTTAAGCGTTAGACTTTGTAACTAAATAGCCGATCTAAACCACTGAAAAATCGTTATTATTAAATGAACTTATGTTTAGTTTAAGTAATTGCCATACTAAAATAAAAATAAACTTGTCAACAGATATTATTTATTACATCCAAGTTGCTGTCATTTTTTGGTCTTTAGTATCAAATTTATGTTTAAATTTAGTTAAAATATTGATTTACGGTACTTTTATTTATAACTGTATAAATTTTGATCAAGTTTTAAGAACCCTTTATTTATATGTGTTTGTTGTGTTATAAATAAAGTTATCCATAACTTTATCCACAGTTTTTGTGGATAAGATTTGGAGCATATTATGAGCAATACAGATAACAATATAGACATACCCAATGACTGGCTAATAGAGCTAAAAAAATCTATTAGCACGCCTGATTTACTCAAACCACTTGAGTTCATAAAGCAAAAAAGAATTGATGATATTTGTATATTCCCATCTGATTTTAATATATTCAATGCATTTAAAATGTGCTCATTTAAAAATACAAAAGTAGTTGTGTTTGGTCAAGATCCTTACCATCAAGAGGGTTTTGCAAATGGACTTGCTTTCTCAGTAAATATTGGCAATAAAATTCCCGCATCACTTAGAAATATTTACACAGAAATAGAGACTGATCTTGGTAGTTTAGATTGCTCATCTGGTGATTTGGAAGGGTGGGCTCGTCAGGGTGTTTTGCTTCTTAATTCAGCTCTTTCAGTTGAGCAATCAAAGCCAGGATCTCATGCAGATATCGGCTGGGATAAATTAATAAATTCTGTAATAAATTCCATTAATCTTAAGGGAGGTGTGGTTTTTTTATTATGGGGAGCTCACGCAATTTCTAAAAGAAATTTAATAGATGAAAGAATCAATCACGTGCTAACTGCACCTCACCCATCTCCATTATCCGCATATAGAGGTTTTTTTGGTTGCAAGCATTTTTCAAAAACAAATGAATTATTAGCTAATAAAAAATTAGCCCCTATAACTTGGTAATTACCTATAAAATTAATTTTACTAAAGGGTTGTTTTTAATTAGTTCCAAATCATCTCTATTTACTGAGCAATTAAAAATTTTATAGCCCTTGTAACATATTTTATTTGAGATTAACTTTACTCTAAAATCAATTTCATAACTCTCTTCAGATATTAAAGTAGAAAATTTTCTTCTATCAATGCCCAGGTATTTCATTCTTGCTACGATTTCTTGACCTCTGTAGCACCCCTTGTCAAAAGAAACCCTCAGATGGTCATAAAATATTTCTAATGGCCTGTATTTTCCAATATCACCAACAGATAGGTTGTAATTTTTTAAAATTGCATTGGCTGCATTCCAATCAACCACCCTTATAAGATTATCAAGACTTTCTTTTGTTTCAGTAACCTTAGCTGAAAGACCAAAGTAGTTATTTTTTACAAACAAAAGGTCTTTATTATCCAATTTTAATACACTAACTTTTACATGTTCATTACTTTCTTTAAAGGTCACACCAAAAAATTTTGCATAAGGGGATAATTCATTTATAAATATACTGCACAGATCATTATCAATAATAGCCTTAAAGTTAAAACCTTCTTTTGCCAATAAGAAGCCTGCCATGACAAGTCCTTTTTGATTGCATATTGAAGAAAGCTGCATAACGTTAGTAGACAGCAAGTCAATATCTGACGTAACCTGCCCCTGAAGAAACTTCTTAACTTGATCAAAATCACCTTCAATATTTATTACTTTTAATGTATCTAAATAAAGAGAGCCAAATGATATTAATTTATTTTGTATGTCTATTTTCTTGTAAAATAAGTAACCAATTAAATTATTCTAACCAATGAATCAAGAAATAAACAGAATACACTGGAAATGCAGAAGAGGAATGCGAGAAATCGACTTACTTTTAAGAGAGTTTGCCAAGGGTGAATTGCTAGTTATGGAGAAAGAAGGTATTGATATTTTTGATAATATTCTGGATTATGATGATCAGAAGCTATTTGATTATATCTTTAAAGGAGAGTCTCTTGAAAACAATTCCCATGAAATCTTCATAGATAAATATCTTAAGAAATTCACAACACTTGGAAACTTTTAATAATTTATGCTGTCTCATCAAGTAAGGAAGAAATTTTAATGAAAAAAAATAACCCTGAAGATGATTCTTTGTTAATACATAGAGCTCAAAAGGGAGACATAGGAGCCTTTAATTTTTTAATGACCAAGTATTACCCAAGAGTTTATGCATCTTTATTTTCTTTTACTAAATCAAAAGAAGACTCAGAAGATTTAACGCAACAAACCTTTGTAAAGGTTTGGAAAAAAATTACCTCCTTCAGGGGCGATAGTGCTTTTTTTACATGGGTTTACAGAATTGCCATTAATCTTGCAAAGAACCATGTGGTTAGCTCTGGTTATAAAAAAGAAAAAGTAAATATATCTTCTGATGCCATTGAGATGGATTTTGCATCACATGCAAATCCTGAAACAGACCTTATGCATAGTCAATCATTGGATAAAGTTAGATCTTTTATAAATAGATTACCTGAAACACTAAGAACTGCATTTACTCTAAGAGAGAATGATGGAATGAGCTACGAAGAGATTTCTTTAATAACAAATACACCAATAGGAACAGTAAGGTCTAGAATTTTTAGGGCACGAGAAGGAGTACTTGAGTTTATTTCACAGGAATCTACAAATGAAAAATAATGATATTAATGAAAAATTGTCAGCACTTTATGATGGAGAACTGGATGAATCAGAGATTGATTCAGTTCTGGACGCCTTATCTTTAGATCATAATCTTCAAAGAAACTTATCGCACTATGGTTTGATGAGCTCGGCTTTAAAAAGAAATGAAGGAAGTATCCATTCAATAAAACTTGCAAGTAGGTTTGGTTCTAATTTCTGGTTTTCAAATGGAATTACAGCAGCTGCATCAATTTTACTAACGCTTGTTTTTATAAATATTGATGCCATTAATTTTTCTAGACTAGGGCCAGATTCTTCAGCTACTAATAAACTAAACTTGGCTATAAATAGCAAAGAAGCCAGGGATATTATAAATCTTTCAGAAGAAAATCTTGTAGACCATGTTCTTAATGTTATAAATAATCCAGAATTTATGAATAGTAAAAACTCAAACATTGATCTGCGAAATGTTGGTTTTAATACCAACAGCCAATCCACTCGACAATACACCAAGGGTGATGAAAATTTTACACTAAGGGTTGAAAAAAAGAATCTAGGTATTAAGAAGGTTAGATATTGGAAGCATGGGAATAAAATGATTTATTTAGTTCCCTTGGCAGACGGAAGGGTATTAACTTTATACGGCAATCTTAACTCAGAATCTGCAATAGAAGTCGCTCAAGTGATCAACAAATAACTATTAAAAACATTATGACATCCAAAAATATACAAATTAAATTAGCCTTATTCATAGCATTATTTTCTATTAACCCATTGCTATCAGAGCTACCAGAAAATATATCTGATCTAGTTGAAAGCTCAGCTCCTGCGGTTGTTAATATAACTTCAAAAAAAGAAGTTGCCCAAAGACAGTCAAATAACTATGGGGGTATTCCAGATGAAATGTTGGAGAGATTTGGCATACCAAGACAATACAGAGAAGCTCCTCAAGCGAAGAGAGAGGCTGTGTCTTATGGATCAGGTTTCATACTTAAGGATAATTATATTTTAACAAATTACCATGTGGTAGAAGATGCAACAGAGGTTATTGTTTCACTTTCTGATAGAAGAGAGTATCTTGCAGAAATTGTTGGAGTTGACCCTCTTTCTGATTTAGCAGTTCTTAAAATTTCTGGAGTTGATCTTCCTATAGTAAAAATTGGAGACAGTGACAAATTAAAAGTTGGTGACTGGGTTGTGGCCATAGGGTCACCTTTTAGCTTTGATTTTTCTGTTACCGCTGGAATTGTTAGCGCCAAAGGAAGAAGTATTCAAAATAACAATACAGGAAACTATGTTCCATTCTTACAAACTGATGTTGCCATCAATCCTGGAAATTCAGGGGGTCCTTTATTTGATTTAGATGGGAATGTAGTAGGTATTAATTCTCAGATATATTCCCGAAGTGGAGGTTATCAAGGATTAGCATTTGCTATCCCAATTAATGTTGCAGTAGATGTAGCAGATCAAATTATTGATACAGGAGAGGTTTCAAGAGGCTATCTTGGAGTAAGAATGAGTGAAGTGGATAGTGACTTAGCCGATGCTCTCGGAATGAAAAAACCTTATGGCGCTCTTATTAATGATGTTGAGGAGGGGGAATCAGCAGACCTTGCGGGACTTATACCGGGCGATGTAATAATAGAGTTTGATAAAAAAGAAATTAAATTTAGCGCAGACTTGCCACATGTGGTTGGGCAAATGAGACCAGAAACTAAAGCTTATGCAAAAGTAATAAGAGATGGAGATGAAATCCAATTAAAATTTATTCTCGGCGAGCTTCCAGTAAATAAAGAATCATTTATTCCTGCTAAATCTCTAAACTCATCAGATCCTATCGGTCTTAAAGTTGCTGAGATTGATAGAGACAACCCAGCTATGTCAAAACTTCCAGATGGTGTGATTGTATCGAGAATCAATCCAGGATCTCCGGCAGCTGGAAAGGTGGCACGAGGTGACGTTATCACAACAATTCAGCACAAAGGTAAAAAATACAAGGTTATTGATATTGATTCTTTTGATAATGCTTTAGGTGAGTTTTCTTCAGGAAATAAAGTAGCTTTTCATATTATTAGAAATGGCTCAAGGTTGATAAGGTCTATAACTATTAATTAGTTTTTAAAAAGACTTTATTTGCTCCTTTATTGGCCTCTTTGCCTGTAAAATATCTCCACTTTATGAAAAATATTAGAAACTTTTCTGTCATAGCTCATATCGATCATGGAAAATCTACTTTGTCTGATAGATTGATCGAATATTGTGGCGGACTTACAGCCAGAGAAATGTCTGAGCAAATCTTGGACTCTATGGATATAGAGCGTGAAAGAGGAATAACTATAAAAGCCCAAGCTGTAACATTGGAGTATATTAAAGACGAAATCCCATACCAATTAAATTTTATTGATACCCCCGGTCATGTTGATTTTTCATACGAAGTATCACGATCACTTTCAGCATGCGAGGGAGCACTTTTGGTGGTTGATGGTTCTCAAGGAGTTGAAGCTCAAACACTTGCAAATTGTTATACAGCTGTTGATCTAGGCATAGAGGTAGTACCTGTTATAAATAAAATAGACCTTCCTCAATCAGAGCCTGAGAGAGTTAAAAAAGAAATTGAAGATATGATTGGCATTAATGCTGATTCTGCTCCTCTTGTAAGCGCTAAGACAGGAGAGGGTATTGAAGATCTTCTAAATATGCTGGTATCTGATATACCTCCGCCAGAGGGCGATCCTTCTGCTCCTCTACAAGCGTTGATCGTCGACTCCTGGTTTGATGCATATCAAGGAGTTGTTTCCTTGATTAGGATTAAGAATGGAACAATAAAAACAGGCCAAAAATTTAAAATTTACTCTACAGGTCAGAGTCATAATGCTGATGAAATTGGTATATTTTCTCCAAAGAAAATAAAAAAACAAATCCTATCAGCTGGAGAGGTTGGTTATTTGGTTGCTGGCATCAAAGACATTAAAGGAGCTCCAGTCGGCGATACTTTACTTGAAATAGGGGATGAGATTACTGAGTCTTTACCTGGATTTAAAAAAGTAACTCCCAAAGTTTTTGCTTCAATGTTCACAGTAAGCTCCGATGATTACGAGAGATTTAGAGATGCTTTGTCTAAACTTATTCTTAATGACTCTTCATTGATATATGAGCCAGAGGTATCTGATGCTTTAGGTTTCGGGTTTAGGTGCGGCTTCCTTGGAACTCTTCATATGGAGGTTATAAGAGAGCGTCTAGAGCGAGAATATGATTTAGATCTTATTTCTACAGCCCCGTCAGTTCAATATGAGGTTTTAAAGAATAATGGCACTATCTTAAAATGCAATAGTCCATCTCAGCTTCCTCCTACAAACGAAATAGAAGAGATCAGGGAGCCAATTGCAACAACTACAATTATTACTCCTAGCGAGTATGTTGGAAACGTAATTACACTTTGTACCAGTAAGAGAGGAATACAAAAAGATATGACCTATTTTGGGAACCAGGTATCTATTGTATTTGAGATGCCTCTTTCTTCAGTTATTGTAGATTTTTTTGATCAAATAAAATCCTCTACCAAAGGATTTGCATCAGTTGAATATAGTTTAATTGGCTTTACAAAAGCAGACCTAACAAAAATAGATATCTTGATTAATAATCAAAAAATTGATGCTTTATCGATGATAGTTCACAAATCCTTCTCAAATCAAAAAGCTAGAGAGATTGCAGCTAACTTGCAAAAATTAATTCCAAGACAGATGTTTGATGTCCCTATTCAGGTGGCATTGGGGGCAAAAATAATATCTAGAGAAACTGTAAAAGCGCTAAGAAAAAACGTTACTGCAAAATGTTATGGTGGTGATATCAGTAGAAAGAAAAAGCTTCTTGAAAAACAAAAAGATGGAAAAAAGAAGATGAAGCAGTTTGGTAAAGTTTCAATTCCTCAAGATGCCTTCTTAAATTACTTTAAATCTGGAGAATAAGATGTTGACTGATCCTTTATTTATTATTTCGATAGTTGGGATGTCCTCCTGCTTGATTTATTGGATAATATATACAGTTAACAATGAAGACGGAGAAGAGACTTTTTTAATTAAAAATCTTTCATCTATCTCAACTGTCTTTGGTCTTTTAATGCTTGTTAGTATTTTTTTTAATGCTGGTGATCTAGGAATTATTCTATTTATAGGATCTATTATTGCTTTAATAGTTTTAGTTATTGGAGTAATCCTCAAAAATACTACAATTATCTCCTCTTCCAAAGGATATTTTATCCCTATATTCTTAATATTTATCTTAAGAACTTTTATTTATGAACCCTATCAAATACCTTCAGGATCTATGCTTCCTGGGTTAATGGATGGAGATTTCTTACTTGTTAATAAGCATTCCTATGGAACAAAAATTAACCGAATTGGAAAACCTTTTGCTATCAATAACAATCCAGACTATGGCGATGTTGTTGTCTTTATTCCATCTCACAACCCAGTTCCTTATGTTAAAAGATTAATAGGAAAGCCTGGAGATTCCGTGAGAGTTGTTAATAAGCAAGTCTTTATCAACGGAACTCCTATTAAAAAGAATCTCTATAAAACCCAGGAAGAAAAAATAACAAGAAGATATAGAGATGCCTCCGGAACTATTACCGTTAGGGAGATTGACGTAATTGTAGACCTTTATTATGAAAATCATGGCGGAATAGAATATCTAACTAGAAATATTAGAGGTCAAAATACTCAGTACCCATCAGAATGGACAGTTCCTGAAGGGCATTATTTTGTTATGGGTGACAATAGAGATAACTCGAATGACAGCACCAAAGATGTTGGCTTCGTTTCAAGAGAAAATTTTTTTGGTAAAGCTGACTATTTATTCATGACATGGGAGTGTTGGACATGTGTCCCATCTTTCTCACGAACTGGTAAGATCAAGTAATGCCATATAAATCATTACAAGAAAGTATTTCTTATAGCTTCAAAAATATTGAACTATTAGATCTTGCTTTTATTCATAAAAGTTTTGATAACAATATAAACAATGAAAGACTAGAGTTTCTAGGAGACTCCATACTTAATTCTGTAATTTCACAGTATCTATTTCTTAAATTTCCAAATGAAAAAGAAGGACTGCTTACAAGAATGAGGGCGCATTTGGTAAGGGCAGAATCTTTAACAAGAAAAGCAGAAGAGCTTTTACTGGAAGACTATATAAAACTATCAAAAGGAACAGCAAACCTTTCAAGAGATAGAAAAAACTCAATTTTAGAAGATTCTTTTGAGGCACTAATTGGTTCAATTTTTCTCGATTCTGGATGGGATCAAGTTAATATGATTACCTTAAAACTATTTAATAAAGAGTTGCTTTCTTTATCAGCAGAAACTCAATTTAAAGATTCAAAAACAGAACTACAAGAGTTACTTCAATCTATAAAGTTAGAACTACCTAAATATATTATTGAAGATACTGGCAAAGGCTTTAATTGTAGTATTGAATTCAAAGGTAATATTTTTATAGCCTCAGGCCCTTCTAAACGAGTTGCAGAAACTAGCTCTGCTTCAAAAGTTCTTTTGTATATTAAGGAGCATAATGAGTAAAAGTTACTGCGGGTATATATCAATAATTGGTAAGCCAAATGTTGGCAAATCAACTATCCTTAACCACATTCTCGGTAAGAAGGTCTCAATAACTTCAAGAAAATCTCAAACTACAAGAAATAATATATTAGGAATTAAAACAGTAGAAAATAAACAAATGATCTTTGCTGATACTCCTGGAATGCATATTAAATCCCCAAAAGTTATGAACAAGGTATTGAATCGATCTGCTCAAAGTTTAATTGATGATTCAGACATTATTCTTTTTGTTGTGCAAAGGCTTACCCTTGATGAGCAGGATATGTCTGTTCTAGAAAAACTAAAGGAAGCTGGCTCCCAGGTAATTTGTGTGGTTAATAAGGTTGATCAAGTAGAAGATAAAAATAAGCTTTTACCAATGATGGCTAGGCTGGCAGAAGAGTATAATTTTTTAGATATTATTCCAATTTCTGCAATTTACAACGATGGCGTCGTTGAGCTTGAAGCCCTAATACAAAAATACCTTCCCGAGAATAATCATATATATGGAGAAGAAGGTATTCAGGGCACCCATAAAGATATGTTTATGATTACCGAGCTAATCAGGGAAAAGATTATTAGAATGCTTGGTGATGAGCTTCCGCATGACACTTTTGTTCAAGTTGAGCTATTAGAAGACGAAGAATCTATTATTAAAATTCATTCGGTTATTTATGTTGTAAGAGATAGTCAGAAGCAAATAGTTATTGGCAAGGGTGGAGGTACTCTTAAAAAAATTGGGCAACAGGCAAGAATTGAGCTTGAGGAGTACTTCGGCAAAAAAGTTTTTCTAAAAACATGGGTAAAAGTTAAAAAGAACTGGAATACCGACTCAGACTACATACAAAGTCTTGGTGTTGGTGGAAGCTATGAGTCCTAGCGAATGGGATGAGTGCTTTCTTCTTCATCAGAGGCCTTATGGAGAGACAAGTGTAATAGCTGAGGTATTCAGCAGAAAGAATGGAAAGATGTCTCTTATGGCTCGGGGAGCTAAGAAACCTAAATCAAATTTTTTTGGATATCTAGCTCCATTTACCAAGCTAAAATTTACTTGCACAGGAAGATCAGATTTAAAAACACTAACCAATATAGATAGAGATTTCTCTGATTCAAGTAATAATTTTACTAAAAAAAGTTACAGCCTCCTCTATATTAATGAACTACTTATAAGACTATTGCCTAAGGGAGCCGCTCAAGAGGATTTATTTATTTTATACGAATCTTTTCTTAGCCAGGTGTTAGCAGGGAATGACTTGGAGCTTACCTTGAGACATTTTGAATTAGATTTATTAGATATGCTTGGATATGGTTTAGATTTTGAGAGTGAAATTGATAGGAATGAAGAAATAGAGCCAATGAAAAAATATTCTTTTATACCTGAAAGAGGGTTTAGAGAATCCAATGAATCAAATTTTACAGGCGAAGATATTATTAATATAAGAACGAGAAACTTATCGAAAGTATCTAAAAAATATTTAAAACATTTAACACAAACAGCTATTCATTTTTGTTTAGATGGAAGGGATTTAGTAAGTAGAGATATTTTCAAAAGGATTCGGTCATGATCTATGGAATGGGTACAGACATTGCATCAATTTCTAGATTCAAAAAAATAGATTCTCTTGAAAATTTTGCAGTAAAAATCTTATCTATAAATGAGTTAGAGATATTCAATGGTTTTAAGGAATTTAAGCAAATCACCTATTTAGCCAAGCAGTTTGCTGGAAAAGAAGCAATTTCAAAGGCATTTGGGACAGGAATAAGATCCTCTATAACATTTACAAATATTGAAATTCTCCGAGATGATAAAGGAAAACCAGTCTTTAACGCATTAAATGATCTAAATGATTTACTAACAGATTTGGGAATTACAAAAACCCATGTTAGTCTTGCAGACGAAAAAAACTATGCAATAGCATTTGCTATATTAGAAATATGAAAAATATTATTTTATTAGGGCCGCCTGGAGCAGGAAAGGGAACTCAGGCTGATTTGATTTGCGAACTTTGCAACATTCCAAAGGTTAGTACTGGTGATATGTTGCGTGAAGCAGTGGCATCTGGAAGTGATTTGGGTAAAAAAGTATCAAATATTCTTGATACAGGAGGCCTAGTCTCAGACGAGATAATAGGCTCACTAATAGAAGATAGATTAACCAAGCCAGATTGTATCAATGGGTCATTGTTTGATGGTGTCCCCAGAACTCTTGGCCAAGCTTCAAAACTTTCTGAATTAGGTATTAACTTTACCCATGTTATTGAAATAACAGTTCAGGATGAGGTTATTGTAAATAGAATGTCCGGAAGAAGAGTGCATCCAGGATCGGGAAGAAATTACCATATTAATTATAATCCTCCTAAGAGTGAAGGTGTTGATGATATTTCAGGAGAACCTCTTATTCAAAGAGAGGATGATAAACCAGAAACCGTTCTAAAAAGACTCGAGGTTTACCATGATCAAACAAAACCTCTTACTAATTTTTACATTGAAGAGGCATCTAAAAGCGATCTTAAATATTTTGCAGTTAATGGTGAGCATAAGGTTGCCGAGGTCTTTAAAAATATTAAAGAACAGATCTAGTATTGATGAATATTCTTGCAGTTGATAGTTCGGGTGATCAGACCTCTGTCTGTGTAATCCTCAATGAGGATATAGTTTCCTTTTCTAGTAAGCACAAAAGAAAAGAAAGACCAGATTGGAATCAGCTTCTTATCAATATAGGGCATAAAAAAATATTCTTATTAGATGATATTGATTTGTTTGCTTATGCCAATTCATCCAATTCTTATACAGCGACTAGAAGCGTTGCGACTTATTTAAAAGCTGTAACTATTGCTTTAGCCAAGCCTCTAATAGCAGTTCTTCCAGAGGAGAAGGAAGGAGTTCATGCAGATAAGATTGCAATGGTTGCAAAGCAGAAGTTTATAGACTCAGGCCATAACCCCAAGATTTTTAACCCGGATGAGGCTAACCCGCTGTATGCCATCGATACTCAATATAAAAAGATAAATGAGTGAGTTTTTATTAAGTTTAATTTTAGGCCTTATACAGGGGCTTACAGAGTTCTTGCCAGTGTCAAGTTCGGCACATTTATTATTTCCTACTTTAATTTTTGGATCTGATGATTTGGGTTTACCTTTCGATATCGCCGTTCATGCAGGAACTCTCGTTGCTGTTATATTTTTCTTCCGTTCAGATTTAATTAATATGACAAAATCTTTTTTTGTAAAAAGTGATTTGCTCTCAAGCCACAAACGATTAGCTCTTTTACTTATTCTCTCAACAATCCCAGTAGTTATAGTTGGATTTTTTGCATCTGATCTTATAGGTCAAAGGATTTTTAGCATACAAAGTATTGCTTGGATGAATCTTATTTTTGCTTTTTTGTTATTACTAGCTTACAAACTAAATACGCACAGCAAGCAATTAGTTGCTTTAACTATTACTGGGGCGTTATTTATAGGCTGCTTTCAGGTTTTTGCATTACTTCCAGGCGCTTCAAGGTCAGGTACGGCTATTACTGCAGCTCTATTTATTGGCTTAAGTTTAAAAGATGCATCAAAATTTTCTTTTATGCTTGGGATCCCTACAATCTTAGGAGCTTTAGTATTCTTACTTCTAGATCTTGTTAATTCTGATATCAATCTAAATATCCTTTCATTAATTACTGGCTTTCTTATCTCAATGTTTTTTGCATTCTTCACTATTAAGTATTTTTTACTTTTTGCTGAAAGGATAGGTATGTATCCTTTTGTTATATATAGGCTTGGATTAGGCGCTGTTTTATTATTGCTTATATGAGCATTGATCTTTTTATCAGTGAACCATGTCAGATTGATGGCCTTGAAAATATATTAAAAAAATACAATCTTAAGATGGTTAATGACCAGCCATCTCAAGGGCCTTTTGTGGGTTTCGGTGAAAAAGGCTTTTATTTTGTTGAGGATGCATCAAATCTTCTAAATATCCTTCATATAGATTTTCTTTCAGGTTCAATGGGCTGGAGATTGAAAAGATCTGATCATGAAACTCTTTTAAAGAAAACGCTTGGCAAGTCAAAGGGTGCTTTAACAATATTTGATGGAACGGCTGGCTTACTTTCTGACTCTATAATTTTCTTATCTCTTGGTCATAGTGTTGTGGCTTGTGAGCAAAGTAAAATTCTTCATTTATTAGTTCAAGATGCATGCAAAAGAGCAGAGTCCGACCTTCCATTCCTTAAAAACCTGACTTTTATAAATGGCGACTCATTAGAGGCATATAAAGAGTACTCTGATATTGACGTTGTATATCTTGATCCTCTTTATCCAGAAATTAAAAAAAATATCTTGAGATCGGGTGATATAAATTATATAAGAGGGTTGTTAGATCTAGAGAGCATTGATGATAGGGCAGACTTCTTATTTGATGAGTTTAAAAAATTAAACTGTAAAAAAATTATATTAAAAAGACCAATAAAGGCTGATAAATTAGATAAAAATATTAATTATCAGGTTAAGGGCAAATCAACGAGGTTTGATATTTATTTATAAAAAATCACTTAAAGTTTTTTTGCTTGTTCAAAAGCTTTTATTATTAAATCTTTCATCCAAATATGACCGCCGTCGCCTTCATCACTTTTATGCCAAACAAGAAAATATTCCATTGAAGGTATCTCTGCAGGAATCTCAATATAAGGAAGTCCATGGCTTTTTGCAAAACTTCTAGTAACCATTATCACCAAATCAGTTGATCTTATAATCGTTGGAGCTATTAAGAAATGCTGACATCTTAGAGCTACCTCTCTTCTGTAACCAATCTTCTCAAGCTCTATATCAATTAAATGAAGGCCTCTTTTTCTAGCTGACACATTTAAATGTCTTTGCGCAAGAATATCATTGATAGTTACATCTTCTATTTTAGAAAGAGGATGGCCGTCTCTATGAGCTACAACAAAGTCATCTTCAAATACCTTATAGGAGTTAATTTCATCAGAGACTGGAATAATAGGATCAACAACAAAATCTAAATTATTAGTAGAAAGTGCGTGGACTTGCTCCCCTCTGTTATATCCATAACTTCCAACTGATATATTAGGAGCATTTTTATAAACCTCTTGCATGAGATAAGGAAGAACTCTTCCTTCAGAGATATCACCTAAAGATAATTTAAAGTTTCTATTTGATATTTTTGAGTTAAAAGTATCTGGCTCATTAACACTTTGCTGCATTAATGCCAAAGCTCCTTGGATATCAATGATTATATTTTCAGTTTTTTGAGTTGGAACCATCCCAGAACCAGTTCTAATAAAAAGATCATCATTAAACTTCTCTCTTAACCTGGAAAGTGCGTTACTTACAGCTGGCTGTGTAATTCCAACAACATGAGCTGCTTTTGTTAGGCTTCCTTCGGTATAGATAGCATTAAGTATTACAAATAAATTTAAATCAAAAGAACTAATTTTCATATTCAAAACCTCTTATGCAAAATATCACAACATCTACGCATTTTTAATATAGATTTGTTAGTGACATAGAGCTATTATAAACGTAAGTAATAATAGCATTATTCATGGAACTTATAATAGTTTCTTAGACATCAATATAAAGGGGAAAAAAATGATAGCTGAAGTAAGACCGGTTGCACAAGATTTAATACAAAGGGTTAAAGATTTTATCCAAAAAGAAGTAGCTCATAATGAGGACTTATACCACGAACAATCTAAAGATGAGAATGGGGTATGGACAATTCCCCCTATTATGGAAGAAATGAAAGCCAAAGCCAAGGCTGCTGGTCTTTGGAATCTTTTTTTACCAGAAAGTAAAAATGGAGCTGGATTAACTAACTACGAATATGCTCATTTAGCTGAAATAATGGGTGCATACGGCATAGCATCTGAAGTATTCAATTGCTCTGCACCTGATACAGGTAATATGGAAGTTTTAGAAAGATATGGTAACGAAGAGCATAAAGAAATGTATCTTAAACCATTATTAAATGGAGATATTCGTTCAGCATTTGCAATGACTGAGCCAGGCGTAGCCTCTTCAGATGCTACTAATATAGCTTCTTCAGCTGTGCTTGATGGTGATGAGTATGTTATCAACGGCGAAAAATGGTGGACTTCAGGTGCTGGAGATCCAAGATGTAAAATCTTAATTTTTATGTGCGTAACAAACCCTGATAACGGTAGACA
>Ga0115003_10000434_pt1 | contig 36695 bp, 37 predicted proteins | sample ArcticOcean_MG_C_7_FD_88736 | JGI IMG/M metagenome (GOLD analysis project Ga0115003, IMG submission 88736) | Marine microbial communities from western Arctic Ocean - ArcticOcean_MG_CB11_88 | ecosystem: Environmental > Aquatic > Marine > Oceanic | place: Arctic Ocean: Canada Basin | collected...
GCCTCAAATCGCCCGATTTTTCGGGTCTAACATCAGTTCTAGCGCGTTTGCCCCCCTATTTCTACCGCAAATTGTGGGTGCGCCACTTCCCGCCTCTTTGCTTTACAAATATCCGCGCCGGAGGCTCCGACATTTGCGCCTCTTGCAAAACACACGTTTTCGCGGCACCTGCATGCCATGCAAGTTAAAACCCTTATCATCGGCGCAGGTGCCGCAGGCATGATGTGCGCCGCCCACGCAGGCAGCGGCGTCCTGATCATCGACCACGCAAAAGCAGCGGGCGACAAAATCCGGATTTCTGGCGGCGGGCGCTGCAATTTCACGAACATGGGTACGACAGCGGCCAATTTCCTATCGGCAAACCCACATTTTGCGAAATCCGCGCTCAAACGCTATACCCAGTGGGATTTCATCAATCTCGTGTCCTCCCACGGGATCGCCTATCACGAGAAATCACTAGGTCAGCTGTTTTGCGACAATTCAGCCAAAGACATCATCGCGATGCTTCACACTGAAATGTCAGGCGCACAGCTTTGGCTACAGACCGAGGTTAGAGACATAAGTCACAACGGCACCCACTTCATCGTTCAAGTGATCAAAGACGGCACGCCCCATACGATCACCGCCACCAATCTGGTCATGTCATCAGGGGGTAAATCGATCCCCAAAATGGGCGCGACAGGCCTTAGTTACCAAGTGGCTACTCAATTCGGCCTCGACGTGATCACGCCGCGCCCGGGCCTAGTGCCACTGACCTTCACCGATGACCGGTTCAAGCCGCTCGCAGGTACCGCCCTGCCCGCGCGGATCACCGCCGGTTGCACCAGTTTCGACGAGGCGCTGCTATTCACCCACCGTGGTCTGTCCGGCCCCGCGATCCTGCAAGCGTCGTCTTATTGGCACGAAGGCGAGGCCATCCGCACCAACCTCATTCCGCAGATCGACCTCTACACAGCCTTGCGCGATGTGCGCATCCCGATGGGCCGCAAAGCGCTTACCACGGTCATTTCACAACACCTGCCCGCAAGACTTGTCAGTTATCTGGCCGACATCATGGACCTATCAGGCAACCTCGGTGACCGCTCCGACGCCAGCCTCCAATCGGTCACTGACACGCTGTCAAACTGGGACATTACACCGTCAGGTTCAGAAGGATACCGCACCGCCGAAGTCACGCTTGGCGGCGTGAACACTGATAACCTAAGCTCAAAAACCATGGCAACCAAGACAATGCCAAACCTGTATTTCATCGGGGAATGTGTGGATGTGACAGGCTGGCTAGGCGGTTACAACTTCCAATGGGCATGGTCGTCGGGTTGGGCAGCAGGCCAAGCGATCCAGTTGTAGGATAGGTTTTAACCCATCACCACTTGGACCTGCGCCATAAAATCATCGCCGCGCGTCTCAAAACTATCGTATTGATCAAAGCTGGCACACGCAGGCGCCAATAGCACAACATCACCCGCCACAGCATCCGCCGCTGCCGCCGCCACGGCCGCCTCCATCGTTCCGCACACAACAGTTTCGACACCGACCAATTGACGAGCAAAATCATCGGCGTCACGACCAATCACATAGGCTTTTTGCACAGCGCCAACATGCGGTAATAGCGCAGCCAACCCGCCGTCTTTTTGCAAACCGCCACAAATCCAACGAATCTTTGGAAACGCCTGCAACGCCTTGGCGGCGCTATCGATATTGGTCGCCTTACTGTCATTCACAAACCAGACACCATCTTTTTCACCAACCAATTGCGACCGATGTGGCAAGCCACCGAAGCTGCGCATCGCGGCCTCTATCGTTTTGGGACTAAAGCCTAAAGTTCGGCAGGCGGCGTAGGCGGCGCAGGCGTTTTGGTGGTTGTGGGCACCGGGCAGTCCAGGGATGTTGCGCAGATCGATTGATGTCACTTGGCGGCCCTTGCGGTATTCGGACAGGAATCCTTTGCGCGCAAACACGGACCAAGCGGCATGTTCTAATTTCTGGCGGGACGATACTTGAATGACGCGATCGTCAGTCGCACCCATCGCCATTTGGTTAGCCAAATATTGGCCTTCTGGGTCGTCCATGCAGATAATACAGCGGTCTGGTCCGCCTTCGGAAAACAAGCGGCGCTTGGCTGCGAAATAGCCGCCTAGCCCCGCATGACGGTCGAGGTGATCTGGTGAAATATTGGTTAACACGGCCACGTCAGGAGTTAATGCGCGCGCAAGGTCGGTTTGGTAGGATGACAGTTCCAACACGATGACTTCGCCGTCATGGGCGGGATCAATATCCAACACGCCACGGCCAATATTGCCTGCAAGTTGTGTGGCGCGACCATTTTCAGACACGATGTGGTGGATCAGGGCGCTGGTCGTGGATTTACCATTTGATCCGGTCACGGCAATAACGCGCGGCATGGTCGTGTAGCCGGACCATTCGTCGGTGGCAAAAGATTGAAAAAACAGACCAATATCGTTGTCGACAGGCACACCAGCGCGCCAAGCAGCGGCGATGATCGGGTTGGGGGCGGGATATAAATGCGGGATTCCAGGGCTGACGATCAGGCGGGCGATACCGTCAAAACCACCTGATTTGGTCAGGTCACGCAGGGTGAATCCGTCGGCTTGCGCGGCGTCCCGCGCTGCGGCACCATCGTCCCAAACGACGGCTGTGACACCGCCTTCTTGGAGTGCTAAAACAGCGGCCTTACCCGACCGACCAAGCCCCAAAACTGCGACGGTTTGCCCGTCTAAACCCTGTACTGGAATCATTGCCACACCCTTATTTACGTTTTGCAGACAGTGCCGTCAGCGTGGCCCAAAAACAAGGCCACAGAGGAAATGTTCATATATGTTTCGCATAAGTTTCGTATAAGTTTCGTATATCCCGAATTTAGCGGTTCAGATTAGGCCATTTTGGCGATAACAGCGGTGAGGTTTTGTTCGTTTCCAGCAATATCACGATGATCTGCAGCCAGAGTCGCCTTGCAGATGGAAAGGGCCTGTTCGAGCAGATCGCGGGCCTCGGTGAACCTATCCTGATAAGCCATATTCACACCAAGGTTGTTGAAGCGGGTGGCATAATCATGGCTTTGTTCGCCAAATTCAGCTTTCACCAAAGCGAGGACTTTTTCGTTCACTGCGACGGCTTCGTCGCCTTTCGCCAAGCGCCAAGTCATGCGGGCGTGGGATTCGAGGTGGTCGGTTGTTTCGTGCAGGGCGGCGGCGCGTTTATAGTGGGTGTAGGCGTCTTGCCAGCGCACTTGGGCTTCAGCGACTTCGCCGCGTCCGAATGGGGCGCGGGCAGCATTTTGCACGGCGATTTCTTCGCGGGCTTCGATTTCTGTGAAGATATCATCGGCGATGGAATAGTCGCTTGCTTCTAGGGCGGGTTTGGCCGCGGCGATGCGGTCGCCGCCGATGTCGTTGCCAAAGCGGCTTAGCTTTTCTTCCAAGCTGATGATAATCGCGTGTTGCTGCGCAAGCGCCTCTTCTGGATTTGCAAGTTGGCGGGTCAGGTCAGTGATTTTATCTTCGAGAGCGATAAGCGCTGGCCCGTGCAATTTGTCGGGCTCGGTGTAGGCCGTTTCGCGTAATTCGGATGTCCATACAGTAAATTCGCTGGGGTTCATTTCGATGAGGTTGGGCCTTCGAGCGGGAATGAGAGCTGCAGAGTTTGTGACCGTGACCGCCGTGGGGGTGCCGCGATACCAGCGGCGTAATGCGGAACCAAAAGCTGCAATCCCAAGGATACCTGAGATCAGCCCAACGAGAATGATCATATTTTGATTTGCGGCAAAAAATTCGGTCAAATGAAATTCCTACGGTTAATCTGCAAACCATAGACAGGATCAACCATATGTGGAAGCGGATAGAGCAGCGCCCGAACCGAGGGTTGGTGCGAAGCGCCCGCCCGTCGTGCGCATGCACGCCTTCGACGTGACGGGGCGGTTCGGGCGCTGCTTGGCGTTCCGCCGAACGTATCGATTGTGGGGAGGGCTTACTGAACGCACGCGGATGCCACCACAAATGACGATTCGCCGCGCTTGGCGTTTGTGGGGAGGGCTTATCTTACTTTGAGCGTCGCTAAGCCAATCATCGCGAGTATGAGCGAGACGATCCAGAACCGGATGACGATTTGAGGTTCGGCCCAGCCCTTTTTCTCGTAGTGGTGGTGGATTGGCGCCATCAGGAACACGCGTTTGCCGGACCATTTGAAATACACGACTTGGATGATGACTGAGAGGGCCTCGACCACGAAAACGCCGCCGACGATTGCGAGGACGATCTCGTGCTTGGTGGCGACTGCGATTGCGCCGAGTGCGCCGCCCAAGGCCAAGGACCCTGTGTCGCCCATGAAGACGGCGGCGGGTGGTGCGTTGTACCACAGGAACCCGAGGCCTCCGCCGATGAGCGCCATGCAGAAGATCAGGATCTCGCCGGTATCAGCCACATAATGCAGGTCTAGATATTGGGTGAAGTCGGTCCGCCCGACCGCGTAGGAGATGATCCCGAACGTGGCGGCTGCGATCATCACGGGCATAATTGCCAAGCCGTCAAGTCCGTCTGTCAGGTTCACTGCGTTGGCCGACCCAACGATCACGATGACTGCAAAGGGGATGAACATGACGCCGAGGTTCAGCAGTGTATCCTTCAAAACTGGCACTGCCAGTTGGTTTTGTAGGCCCGCCGGATGATATTGCGCCGCCCAGTATCCTGCTATAGCTGCAATCAAAAGGCCGAGCAAAATCCGCACTCTACCGGACACACCTGCTGTCGTTTGCTTTGATACTTTTGCGTAATCGTCTGCAAACCCGATTGCCGCAAATGACAGTGTCACGAACAAAACCATCCAGATGAACGGATTGTCCAAGCGTGCCCAAAGCAGCGTGGAGAATGTCAGCGCGCCGACGATCAGCAGGCCACCCATCGTAGGGGTGCCTGCTTTGGCGAAATGTCCTTCGGGGCCGTCTTCGCGGATTGGCTGGCCCTTGCCTTGTTTGCGGCGCAGAACGTTGATTAACGGCAGCCCAAAGATGAACCCGAAAACAAGTGCGGTCATGAACGCCCCGCCAGCGCGGAATGTGATGTACCGAAACAGGTTAAAGAAATCTCCACCATCAGAAAGCGCTGTTAACCAATAAAGCATAATCAAAAACCTTTGTATTCGTGTTCAAGTCTTAGGCGTTGCGATGCCCGAGTTTACGGATCGCGTCAACGACTAGGGACACTTTACTGCCCTTTGATCCCTTCACCAGCACCACATCACCCGCATCCAGCAGTCGCCCGATTTGGGCGGTCATTTCGACGGCATCAATCGTCCATTCGCCGCGCTGACCCTCTGGCAAAGCGTCGTGAAGGTGCTGCATGCGCGGCCCAACACAGTGCACTATGTCCAAGCTCTGCAGGAATTTGTCATGCGCGATGGCGCGGTGCATTTCATGCTCGGACGGGCCGAGTTCCAACATATCACCCAGCACCGCAATGCGGCGGCCTTTGATGATTAGACCCACGTTATCGCGGGGGCTGGCGGCGGCCAATACTTCTAGGCTTGCGGTCATCGACGTAGGGTTTGCGTTGAACGCATCATCAATTAGGTTCAGCGTATCGTCAGGCACTGCCGCGTCGAGCACGACGACTTCGCGGGTGCCGCGCCCATCGGGTGGCGCCCATTTTGCAATGTCGCGCGACGCCTGCCCCACATCCGCGCCAAGCGCGTCAACAACGGCCAAAACCCCTACAGCATTCATCGCAAAATGCCTGCCAGGCAAGCCCAACTTAAACAAATATTCGGTGCCTGCATGTGCGGCGCAAACAACAGTGGCGTCACCTGTTAGCCGCACATCGGTCGCCTGCCAATCAGCGCCGTGCATCCCAAACAAGACTTGTTTGGCCCCACAAGCGGCTGCCTTTTCCTGCAAAATTCCCGTTGTTGGAATGTCGCCGTTCAGGACCGCAATCCCGCCCGACACCAACCCGTCGAAGATCGCGGATTTCTCAACCGCAATGCCTGATACGTTCTCAAATGCCTCTAGATGCGCGGCGGCCACGGTGGTGACCATCGCCACACTCAACTGGGCCATTTTCGCAAGCGGTCCAATCTCGCCCGGGTTGCTCATGCCGATCTCGATCACGGCAAACTGCGTATCCGCAGGCATCCGCGCCAGCGTCAGCGGCACGCCCCAGTGGTTGTTATAAGATGCCTCGGCTGCATGGGTTTTGCCTTGTGGGGTCAACACGGTACGGAGCATTTCTTTGGTCGAAGTTTTGCCGACTGATCCGGTGATACCAACGATTTTTGCGCTGGTGCGCGCACGCGCAGCGCGGCCCAAGGCCTCGAGTGCTGCCAGCACATCGGCAACAACCAACAACGGTGCATCGGCGGCAACACCGTCAGGGCGGTGCGTGACCAAAGCGGCTGCAGCTCCCTTGTCCAAGGCCATGGCAACAAAGTCGTGTCCGTCGCGAATATCCTTCAGCGCGACAAAAAAATCACCTGCCGCAATCGTGCGCGTATCAATCGACACGCCGAGCGCTTTCCAATCACCAGTGACCTTGCCACCCGTCGCCGCAGCCGCATCGGCCGCTGTCCAAAGCACGTTCATATCCGGCCTTCCAATGCGGCCACCGCGACGCTGGCCTGTTCGACATCATCAAAGGGCAGGACAACGTCGCCAATGGTTTGGCCGCTCTCGTGGCCTTTGCCTGCGATCAACAATGCGTCCCCCGCAGACAGCGCATCGACGCCGCGCAAGATCGCCTCTGCGCGGTCGCCGACCTCTGTCACGCTTGGGGTGCCAATGCCGTTTAATGCGCCTGCCAGAACGGCGGCGCGAATGCTCGCGGGGTCTTCGGATCTTGGGTTATCGTCAGTGATGATCACGACGTCGGCGTGCGCGCTTGCAGCCGCCCCCATCAATGGGCGCTTGCCTGCATCGCGGTCGCCGCCTGCCCCAACAATGGCCACGATCCGGCCCATCACATGTGGACGCATCGCCTTAAGCGCGGTTGCGACAGCATCGGGTGTATGCGCGTAATCGACAAACACAGCCGCACCGTTGTCGCGCGTGGCCGCCAGTTCCATCCGGCCACGCACAGTTGTCAGATGTGGCAGCGTATCAAACACGTCGTGCGGATTTGCGCCCGCTGCAATGACCAACCCAGCGGCCAGCAGCACGTTGTCCGCCTGAAACCCCCCAATCAGATTAAGCCGCGTCTGGTACGCCTTGCCTTGCCATTCAAACAACAGGTCTTGGCCAGTCGCATCAAACCGCTGACCTTTCAGGCGCAATCGCGCATCGACGCTACGCCCGACGCAGATTACTTCTTGGCCACGATCGACGCAGATATCAGCGGCACGCTGGCCCATTGGATCATCCAAGTTGATCACAGCGACACCGTCATCGGCCAACACGCGGGTGAACAGGCCCATCTTGGCATCGAAATATGCCTCGAATGTTTCGTGGTAATCCAGATGGTCTTGGGTGAAGTTTGTGAACCCTGCGGCTGCGAGCACAACACCGTCCAAGCGGCGCTGATCCAGCCCATGGGATGATGCTTCCATTGCGACGTGGGTTATGCCCTGCGCTGTTGCCTCGGCCATGACGCGGTGCAATGTGATCGGTTCAGGGGTAGTGTGTTTTAGCGGATGGGTCCATGCGCCCTCAACGCCTGTGGTGCCCAGATTGACCCCTGCGATGCCCATTTCTTCCCATATTTGACGGGCGAATGTGCTGACTGAAGTTTTCCCGTTTGTCCCCGTTACTGCAACCACAGTACGTGGATGTGCGCCCGACCAAAGCGATGCGGTCAGGGCCAAAGTTTGGCGCGGGTCTTGGGCGATGATTAATGCCGCATCTGATGCGGCCAGTTCAATTGCGGCGATCTCGGCCCCTTTGGGGTCCGTCAAAATAGCAGAAGCGCCCATGCGCAAAGCGTATTGAATAAATTCGGCCCCATGCACCACGGCACCAGGCAAAGCGGCGAATAACATGCCGTCGCGCAGGTTGCGGCTATCGACCGTCAAACCGGTAATCTGGGCATCACGGCCTGACTGTGCGGCGAGGCCCAATGCGGCCAAGGATTTTGTCTGCTGGCCCATGTTGCTCACTCTTAATTAGTTTGAGGTGAGTGTTACACCGATCGGCTCTGATGTGTCCACTTGCGGACGCAATCCAAGCAAAGGCGCGGTACGGCGGATCATCTCTGCGGCCACGGGAACTGCGGTCCAACCAGCCGTGCGGCGCGGCTCTGCGCCCGAATTCTCTGACGGCTCGTCAAAGGTGACGATCAAGATATATTTGGGGTCATTGGCAGGGAACACGGACGCGAATGTCGTGATGACTTTGTCGTCATAATATCCGCCACCATTCTCTTTTGGTTTATCGGCAGTCCCCGTTTTGCCGCCAACCTCGTAGCCTGCAACCTCGCCAAATGATGCCGTGCCTCGCACGACCACTTGGCGCAGCATATCGCGGGCTTGGGTGCTGACCGCTTCGCTGACAACACGCGGGCCGTTTTGCAGTGTGGCGCGGCGGATCAACGTGGGTTCAACCCGCGTTCCACCGTTAAGCAAAGACGCATAGCCAGTGGCCAAATGCAGCGGGGATGACGACAGGCCGTGGCCATAAGATATTGTCATTGTTGAAATTTCCGACCAATTTCGCGGCAAAAGCGGCGCACCGGATGGGGCTTCTGACAGCTCTACTGGCGTGGCTTTAGTAAAGCCAAGAGACGTCAGAAAATCTTGCTGACGCTCAGCGCCGATCTCCATTGCGATGCGCGCTGTTCCAATGTTGGACGACTTGACGATCACATCCATAGCAGACAATTGCGCGCCATAATTACGGAAATCACGGATCTTGAAGCGGCCCCATTGAAGTGGGCCTTTGGTGTCGATCATCGTGTCTGGATTGATCAAACCCAGCTCTAACGCTTGGGCGACGGCGAAGATTTTGAACACCGATCCCAGCTCGTAGACGCCCTGCACCGCGCGGTTAAACAGCGGGCTGTCTGACTGATCACCCGTCGTCAAAACATGTGGTCGGTTGTTGGGGTCAAAATCGGGCAGCGACACCATGGAAATAATCTCACCACTGTGCAAATCCATCAAAACAGAGGCGGCACCTTTGGCGTTCATGATCGACATGCCGCCTGCAAGGACCTCTTCGGCGGCGGCCTGCACGGTTAGATCGATGGACAAGGCCAGCGGTTCGCCTTCACGGGCTGGATCTCGCAAGAGTTCGTCAAATTCACGCTCTACGCCAGCCACGCCGATGACTTCGGCGCTGGCGACACCTTCACGACCATAGGACGCGCCACCAAGAATATGGGCCGCAATCGCGCCGTTCGGATAAAGGCGCATTTCGCGCGGACCAAACAGCAAACCAGTAGAGCCGATATCATGCACGGCTTGCATTTGTTCGGGCGAAATTTGACGTCTGATCCACAAGAATTTGCGGGCGCCTGAGAAGTCCGCCAGCAGTTTATCAAGCTTCAGTTCAGGAAATATTTTGACCAATTCATCAGCCGCATACACGGGATCAACCATGTCTTGCGGATGAGCGTACAAGGAATAAGTTTGCAGATTTGTCGCCAGAATACGGCCATTTCTGTCAGTGATATCAGCCCGTTGCCCGATAATTGGGTTGCCCCGTACGGCGGCTTGTGGTTCCTGCGGGGTTGACCCAGCCAAGGCACCCATGCGCATGCCGATGGTGCCAAAGGCAATCGCGAACATCGCACCCAACACCAGCAGTCGACCTTCGGCGCGCAAACGCGACGTGTCGCGCATCGCTTCATGGCGCAGACGCAGGTTTTCGGCCTCTATCGCGTGGGTGTCTTCACCACGTTCACGGGATTTTAATATGCGGGCAAGTGGGCGCAGCGGCGTGCGGATCATAGCGCGTCCTCGCCACGCGCAACTGGTGCGCTGTTGACCTCAATCGGGATGATGATCGGCAGAATGTCGGGCAATGGATAGATAATCTGATCCACGCGCCCAAACGCATCGGGCATCAGCGGCAACAGGCCAAGTCGGTCAAAATTCAGCTCTGCCAAGTCAGACAAACGGTCAGGGCGGTTCAAATACGCCCATTCAGCGCGCAGCATCCGAAGACGTTCGTGGTTGGCCCCAATTTGCGCATGCAGACTGCGGACTTCGCCCAAGGCATCGCGGGTTTTGTAGTTTTCCTGATAAGACCAAAACGCCAGCCCCATTACCACAAGCGCGGCCATCAGATACAAAACTGTGCGCACCTACCTGCTCCCCTTGTTCATCATTGGCATGCCGAGCTTTGCAGGATCAATGTCTGCCGCTGGCGCGTCCGTGCGGGTTGCCACACGTAGTTTTGCCGACCGAGAGCGCGGGTTCATTGCTAGCTCTTCGGCACCTGCAATGATGGCTTTGCGTTTATTGATGGTAAAGGCCGCCACGTCTTGGATGGATTCGGGCGCGTAGCGGTTGGCGTTTGCCATGCCGCCGGATCGCGCCTGCAAGAACCGTTTTACCATCCGGTCCTCGACCGAATGGAAGGTCACAACCGCCAGTTGCCCACCGGGTTTTAAGGCCCGTTCGGCGGCCATCAGACCCATTGCCAATTCACCGTATTCATTGTTGACCGCGATGCGCAACGCTTGGAATGTGCGGGTCGCAGGGTGCGATTGATTTGGTTTGGACCGTGGCAGGCAACTTGCAACGATGCTTGCGAGTTGCAAGGTCGTGGTTAACGGACGCGCCGCAACAATCGCCTTGGCGATACGGCGCGATGCGCGTTCTTCACCGTAAAGGAAAATGATCGACGCGATATCAGCCTCGTCTTCGTCATTGCAGATGTCAGCTGCGGATTTGCCCGTTTGCGACATGCGCATATCAAGCGGCCCGTCACGCATGAACGAAAATCCACGCTCTGCTATGTCTAGCTGCATCGACGACACGCCAAGGTCGAGGACAACACCGTCAAGGTCAGAGGCGTATTCATCAAGCTTGGAAAACGTGCCTTCGACACATTCAATTTTGTCCCCAAAACTGGAAATCCAGTCGGCGGCCATTTCAAACGCAAGCGGGTCACGATCAACGCCGATGACTTTATCGGCCCCAGCAGCTAGCAATTCACGGGTGTAGCCGCCATTGCCGAACGTGCCGTCAAGCCAAACGCCCGTCACAGGGGCCACCGCCGCGATAATCGGACGGATCAGAACAGGAATATGTGGGGATGTCGGTGTGGCAGCAGACATCGTATCCTCCTACCCTTCGCCCAAAAGCGAAAGCGGGTCAAAATCATCGCCTTGGCTATTAAGCCACGACGTCATATCTTCGACAACCGTCTTGGTAAATGTCTCGGATTTCCAAATTTCAAAGTGGTCGCCAACACCGCGGAAATATAGCTCGCCATCTTTCAGGCCAAGCTTTTCGCGCTGACGGATCGGCATGACCGTGCGCCCGTCTTTATCAATCTCCATGCGCATGGATTGACCGATATAGAGGTGTGAGAGTTTTTTTTTCGCGTCGGAGCCTTTTGGCAGCGCGTTGATCATGTCGACCAGTTTAGCAAATTCAGCGACTGTATAGACGTGCAGTTCTTTCTTAAGGTGATCACCATAAAGAAGGTACATGCGGGGGTTCAGGCCGTCGGTCCAATCAGGATCTTGGGATTCGAGTACGCGACGAAAATCTGCAGGGATCGACATGCGCCCCTTACCGTCCACCTTTTGGGTGTGTTCGCCTGTAAAACTCAGAACCACTGTCCACTTGGCCTTTCTTAGCCGTACCGTTAAAATCTTGCCCTCAAAACGAAAAAGGGCGGATTGAAGAAGCTGCCACTACTCAATCCGCCGCTTTCGTCCCGTTACCGGGTATGTCCAGCTGCGCGCGCCACCTGGGGGGATGTCTGCTCGCTCGCGCGCCGGATCTGTCGTTGGTAAAAACAAGGCCTGTATGAAACCTGCATTTTGCCGTGGGGTTCTTTGTCGCCCCTTGTTGTCATGTTCTTGTCGTTACCTGTGCATCTTTAGTGCCTGATACACAGCCACCGATCAACACCTTTTTGGGAATTCATGGTATAGATGGTGCTTTGTGGAGTTATCCACAACCACATCTTGTGTTGAATTGCCTAAATCCGCCCCTGATACTGTATCAGATCATGAAGCAGCCACTATATGTTGTGTATATTGAGGCGAAATTACTGTGTCCCAGAAAATCCCAGAAAACTTATCTACACACGACGGGAGTGCGGGACAAAATGGGAACATTCAAGATTAGCGCTATAACAGCAGACGGAATCGGCCCGAATTCCGACCGAAGCTTCATGATTCTATTGTGATTCCAGATGTTCCCAGATGGAATCAGTCAGCCAGCCATTTATACATAACCTGTGCGTCGACCATGCCCAATGCAGGGTGATCAAACGCGTTTGGCAACGTGCCGACGGTATCAAAGCCCAATTTGTGCCAAAGCCGGATTGCGTCCGCGTTTGACGTCAGTACAAAATTGAACTGCATCGCATTGTAGCCCAGCGCGCGCGCTTGGGTTTGGGACGCGGCACACATCGCCGTTGCCACCCCCTGCCCTTGGACTCCAGCGACATAGCCGCAGTTGCACACATGCGCGCCACCACCTTGTTGATTGGTCTTTATATAGTAGGTGCCGATAATCTGGCCCGCGTCCACGGCCACATAGCAGGCTGCTGGATCGTCCATCCAATACGACAACGCCGAGTCTTTTGATATTTCGGGATCAACGGCATAGGTGTCGCCTGCGCGAAACACAGGCTGCAATAGGTGCCAGACGGCATCTGCATCGCTGCGGGTTGCCGTCCGGATTTGCATTTAGGCCATGCCACCGTAGATGAACCGACGCGCCATCGCACGGTATGCATCTGCCATTGGACCTTCGCCCGCCGCAATCGGTGTACCCGCATCGCCCGCAAGCCGCGTATCAAGATCAATCGGCAAAGCCCCAAGGAACGGAATGCCAAAGCGTTCAGCGTCAGCCGCAACGCCGCCATGCCCAAAGATGTGCGCCTCGTGCCCACATTCGGGACAAATATAGGTCGACATGTTTTCGATCATGCCCAGCACAGGGGTGTTCAGCGTGTTGAACATATCCAGCGCCTTGCGTGCATCAAGCAGCGCCACGTCCTGCGGCGTGGACACAACAATCGCGCCTGTCAGTTCGGTCTTTTGGCAAAGCGTCAGTTGCACATCACCAGTACCGGGTGGCAGATCAACGATCAGCACGTCCAGCTCGCCCCATTCAACCTGACCCAGCATTTGCTGCAAAGCGCCCATCAACATCGGGCCACGCCAAACGATTGCCTTATCAGGGTCCATCATCAGGCCAATCGACATCATCGTGACGCCGTGGGCTTTCAGCGGAATGATCGTTTTGCCATCAGGCGACGCGGGGCGTTTACTGACACCCATCATACGCGGCTGGCTTGGGCCATAAATATCGGCATCAAGCAGACCAACGCGGCGGCCTTCGCGGGCCAAGGCCACGGCAAGGTTAGACGACACGGTCGATTTACCAACGCCGCCCTTACCGGACCCAATCGCCAGAATGCGGTCGACGCCAGTTACCTTAGCAGGTCCAGCCTGCGGGGTCGGATGGCGGCCAACTTTTAACGATGGCGGCTCTGGTGCCTTGGGCGCAGGGCCGTGGGCGGTCAGAACGACTGATACGGACGTGACGCCATCCAGTGCCTTGACTGCAGCCTCAGCCGCCTGACGCTGTGGTTCCATCTTGGCAGCCATACCCGCATCAGGGGCCTCGATCACAAACCGGACCGTGCCCGCATCAACGCCAAGCGCGCGAATCATATCGCGGCTGACCAAATTACCGCCGTCAGGCAAATCTAATTTTGCCAACGCGCCTAAAATGTCGTCTTTTGTTATCGCCATGATCCGTCGTCCCAATTCATATCGTGCCTATTTGCATAGCTACATGTCGCAGGTTTGACCAAAATCGCAAGGTGGCAAACGGACCTGCACAATTAACCAACATTTTCATGACGTTAGGATAGCCTGATCTATGCATTTTCTGCATAGCAGCATTGACGAATTGTGGGATTGTGCAAGTGCAGCATTGTCATACATATTGATCACAACAGAATGCGGAATACGCCGCAAACTTCGCTAGATACATTAAGAAAGATAGCATCATGGCTTTTATCACAGAGACACGCACACACGGCATCACATTGGTACAGCGGTTTACAGCTTTGCTTGAAAACGTCGCAGCAGCCCGCGCCCAGCGCAAAGTATACACAACAACAGTTGACGAGTTGGACAACTTGTCGAACCGCGAGCTTGCAGATCTTGGCCTGACACGGGCATCCATCAAGAGCATCGCTTATGAAGCTGCGTACGGCAACTAATTAACCAATTTGATGCACACTCCTCCCTGTTTAAGTGCATCAAGTCTGACCCTTAGCGTCCTCCTCCCTGTAGACGCCTAGGGTTATTGGAACGGCGGCGACACCCACCTCCTCCCGGGTGTCGCCACCACCAACCAGTTTCGGTCCTGCCACCTCCTCCCGGTTGGCCCGATGTTACCACGGCGGCAACTTACTCCTCCCGAGTGATCCGTTGTGAGGACGCGGCCCACGTCTTTCTCCTCCCGAGACATATGTGGACCGCCGATCATTGAAAACGGTCATGCTCACCTCCTCCCGAGCATGGCCGTTTTTTTATGTTTAAAATTTTATTAACTTTTGCGACGGAAATGCGCGGCCCAGCCGTTCAATGATCACAACCCATAAAGGACCGTGATCATGCCGCTTTTTCCACATATATTCTTGGCGCTCGTAGGCGGGCTTAGCCTTGATGGGTTTCTGACATCACAAACGCTGATTTAGGCGGGCCGATTGTCCACATTCAACGCACGCGCGTAACTTGGCAATTCACTTGCGCAAAAACCCGTCTATAGATGGGCCATGACATACACAGTTTTCATTTCATTGATCGGTTTCGCATTTGCGTCATCCATTACGCCCGGCCCCAATAACCTGATGCTGATGGCGTCAGGTGCTAATTACGGCCTGCGCCGGACCATCCCGCATATGCTGGGCATCAGCTTGGGTCATGCCTTTATGGTGTTCATGGTCGGTGTCCTGCTGTTGCAGATATTCGACACATATCCGGTTTTGAAGACTGTCCTGAAGGTCGTCAGTGCGACCTATATGCTGTGGTTGGCTTGGAAAATCGCCAATGCGGTCCCGCCAGAGGCAAAATCAGTCGCAGGCAAGCCGTTCACGTTTTTACAAGCCGCCGCCTTTCAATGGGTCAATCCCAAAGCATGGTTCATGGCCATCACCGCGATTAGCGCCTATGCGCCGCAATCGATGGGCGTCGCCGCTGGGGCCGCGATGGTCGCCGTGATTTTTTCATGCGTAAACCTGCCGTCCGTCACGGTTTGGGCATGGATGGGCGTGCAAGTCCGTCGGTTTTTGGGCTCTGCGGGGCGGTTGCGCGCGTTTAACATCACAATGGCCGTGCTGTTGGTCGTGTCACTTTACCCAATGCTGATGCATTAAAACGGCACATCATCGGCTTGATCGGCAGGGACAACAAAACGGGCAACCACATGTTTGGACCCTGCTTTGTCAAATTCGATTACCAGCTTGTCGCCCTCGATACCCATGACCTCTCCGTAGCCAAATTTTTGATGGAAAACGCGGTCCGCAATCGAAAATGCGCTTACCGCGGTCATATCGATCGTTACCGCAGGTCGGGCCACGCCCCGTTGTTGGCTGCGGCTTTGCAAGCGCCGCCATCCGGGTGAATTATACACATTCGCGTCGGCTGCCTTTTGTTGCAGGTTCGATCTGTGGCTTTCTTGTACCGCCGGATTTGCGCTCGCGGCCATGCCAGCAGCGCCAAACCCGCCGCCGTATAATCCGGGCGGGGTCAGCACATCGACATGCTCTTCTGGCAGCTCGTCAATGAACCGCGACGGCATCGCTGATTGCCACTGGCCATACACACGCCGGTTCGCTGCAAAGGAAATCGTGCAGATTTCTTCGGCCCGCGTGATGCCGACATAGGCCAGCCTACGCTCTTCCTCGAGGCCCTTTTGACCGCTTTCATCCATCGACCGCTGCGACGGAAATAAACCATCTTCCCAACCGGGTAAAAATACCGCCGGAAACTCAAGACCCTTGGCCGCGTGCAGCGTCATAATCGACACCTTCTCGCCCTGCTCCAAGGTCTCATTATCCATGATCAGGCTGACGTGTTCCAGGAACCCCTGCAGGGTGTCGTGATTTTCCAGCGATTTCACGAGTTCCTTGAGATTTTCCAACCGACCGGGGGCTTCGGGCGTTTTATCGTTCTGCCAAAACCCCGTATAGCCACTTTCATCAAGGATCGTTTCAGCCAGTACCAAGTGATTAACATCGCTCAACACGTCGCGGGTCACCTCGTCATCCACAACCGAATTGTCATCAAGGACCTGTAATACTGGCCCCAATAGTTGCGCATGCCAGCGGTCTAATCCCTGCACCAGAATGGTCAGTTCTTTCAAACCCTTACCGCCCAACAGCTTGCCCTCGCAAACCATCCGGGCACCCTCAATAAGGTTTACACCATTGTCGCGTGCGGTGCGCTGAATGGTCTGCACCGCCTTCTCGCCGAGGCCTCGTTTAGGCGTGTTCACAATGCGTTCAAACGCCAGATCATCGTCCTGAGACACCGCCAGCCGGAAATACGCCATTGCATCGCGGATTTCCAAACGCTCGTAAAATCGCGGGCCGCCTATTACGCGGTACGGCAGGCCAATCGTCAGGAACCGGTCCTCGAACGCGCGCATCTGATGCGATGCACGCACCAAAATTGCCATGCTATCAAGACCGACTTGGTCCAATCCACGGGTGCCGCGTTGCAAGGCCTCAACCTCTTCACCAATCCAGCGGGCCTCTTCTTCGCCGTCCCAATGGCCGATCAGCCGGACCTTTTCGCCGTCTTGTTCAGCCGTAAACAACGTCTTGCCCAAACGGCCCTTGTTGCCTTCGATCACGCCAGATGCAGCCGCCAAAATATGCGGCGTTGAGCGATAATTCTGCTCCAATCGAACAACTACAGCCCCCGGAAAGTCTTTTTCAAACCGCAAGATGTTGCCGACCTCGGCCCCGCGCCAGCCGTAGATCGACTGATCATCATCGCCAACACAACAGATATTCTTATGCTTGGCAGCCAGCAGGCGCAGCCATAAATACTGGGCGACGTTGGTATCTTGGTACTCGTCCACAAGAATGAATTTGAACCAGCGCTGATACTGTTCCAACACATCCTCGTGCTTTTGAAAAATCGTCACCATATGCAGCAAGATATCGCCGAAATCGACGGCATTCAGCGCGCGCAAACGCGCCTGATAGGCGGCATAAAGTTCAACCCCGCGGTGATCAAACGCACCGCCATCTGCGGCGGGCACATTATCAGGCGTCAGCGCGCGATTTTTCCAGCCATCAATGATCCCTGCCAACATGCGCGGCGGCCAACGCTTTTCGTCAATGTCAGTGGCACGGATCAACTGCTTCATCAGACGGATCTGGTCGTCGGTATCCAAAATCGTAAAGCTCGACTTGAGCCCAACCAATTCAGCATGGCGGCGCAGCAGCTTGGCACAGACCGAATGGAACGTCCCCAGCCAAGGCATGCCCTCAACCGCTTGCCCCATCATCGCGCCAACACGGTTTTTCATTTCGCGCGCGGCTTTGTTGGTAAATGTCACTGCCAAAATCTGATGGGTTTGCGCATTGCCAGTAAGCAACAAATGACCAATGCGGGTCGTCAACGCCTTGGTCTTGCCTGTGCCAGCACCCGCCAGCATCAACACCGGTCCTTGTATCGCTTCAACCGCCTCGCGTTGCGCAGGGTTCAGCCCATCCAAATAGGGGGCTGCACGCCCTGCCATGGCACGCTGGGACAACGGAACTGCGGCCTCAAAGGCATCATCTTCGGAATAATCATTCATGTCGGGCACCATAACCATATTCGCCGATGTGTAAAAGACTTGTTCACACTCTGTTCCGCCCGCTTTTTCCGAGCCTAAATATGACCGCCAGAGGCTTCGACAGCCGCAAATATATGCTTCCCTCTGCACGGCGAACGCCGTATCCCAATGCACATGTCATTGCACAACAGATACCCCGCCATATCCGACCTGAAACTACGCGCCCGCAAGCGTATTCCACATTTTGTGTGGGAATACCTTGATAGCGCAACGGGCTTCGAAATTACGCAAGCGCGCAACCGGTCCAAATTTGACGACATCTTGCTTAGCCCTTCGATATTGCACGGCGAGTTCACGCCAGACCTGACCACAACCTTCCTTGGGCGCGACTACCCCATGCCTGTGGGCATCGCACCGGTTGGTATGTCGGGCCTGATCTGGCCAGGTGCGGAACAAATGCTGGCACGCACAGGCGCGGAGCAAGGCATCCCCTACACCATTTCGACAGTGGCGACCCAAACACCCGAAGATGTCGCAGGCAATATTGGTAATCAAGGTTGGTTTCAAATCTATCCACCCCGCGACGCCGAAATTCGAGGCGATATGCTTAATCGTGCGAAGGATTCAGGCTTTCATACGCTTGTGATGACCGTCGATGTGCCCGTGGCCTCGCGGCGCGAACGGCAAACACGTGGTGGGTTGCAGCAACCGCCACGTCTGACACCGCGCTTGGCAATTCAAGCGGCACAGTGCCCAGCTTGGCTGGCTGGTATCAGTAAAACTGGTATGCCGCGCATGAAGCTGATGGATAGCTACGCCGACCAGAAAACTGCCCTGCCGTCCAACCAGCACGTCGGTTATTTGCTGCGGACATCCCCCGATTGGTCCTACGTCGACAAACTGCGTGCGCAGTGGGACGGGCCGCTTATCGTCAAAGGTGTGAGCCTGCCCGACGATGCAGCCGCCCTGCAAGCACGTGGTGTTGACGCGCTTTGGATCTCCAACCACGCGGGGCGACAGTTTGACGGCGGACCTGCAACCATTGAACAGCTGCCGCTTGTGCGGGCCGCGACCACCCTGCCGCTTATCATGGATAGCGGCATTGAGGGTGGGCTGGACGTCATTCGGGCATTGGCGTTGGGGGCTGATTTCGTTATGCTCGGACGGGCGTTCCATTATGGTCTTGGCGCGTTGGGCGAACCAGGTGCAGCGCATGTTCTCGACATTTTGCGCCAAGACATGATCGCGAATATGGGCCAACTTGGCACGCGCAGCATTTCCGATCTAAAGGGTCGTTTGCGGTAAAATAGGTCTTTTCAGCGACCGAAGTTGTCGCGCTCGGCTGTTTACGTTCCCGTGTTTTTGTGCAGAAATGCTGCAACTGCAAAATAGGAACCAAAATTCATGGCCGACTTCCAGAAAATCCTTATCGCCAACCGTGGTGAAATCGCCATCCGCATCATGCGGGCTGCCAATGAGATGGGCAAGAAAACGGTCGCGGTTTTCGCAGAAGAGGACAAATTGGGCCTGCACCGGTTTAAAGCCGACGAGGCCTACCGGATTGGCGAAGGCATGGGCCCCGTGGCCGCATATCTGTCAATTGAAGAAATCATCCGCGTCGCCAAAATGGCTGGCGCTGACGCGATCCACCCAGGTTATGGCCTATTGTCGGAAAACCCTGAATTCGTAGACGCCTGCACAGATGCTGGTATCACATTCATCGGCCCCAAAGCCAAAACCATGCGCCAGCTTGGCGACAAAGCATCAGCGCGTGATGTCGCGGTTGAGGCAGGCGTGCCAGTCATTCCGGCCACGGGCGTGCTGGGCGATGACATGGATGCGATCAAGCTTGAGGCCGCAGCGGTTGGCTATCCATTGATGCTTAAGGCGTCATGGGGCGGCGGCGGGCGCGGCATGCGCGCGATCATGCACGAGGGTGAGCTGGAAGAAAAAGTCCGCGAGGGCCGCCGCGAAGCCGAATCTGCATTTGGCAACGGCGAGGGTTACCTTGAAAAGATGATCATGAAGGCCCGCCACGTTGAAGTTCAAATATTGGGCGACAGTCACGGCGAAATTTATCACCTGTGGGAGCGTGACTGTTCAGTACAGCGCCGCAACCAAAAGGTCGTTGAACGCGCCCCTGCCCCGTATTTGTCCGAAACCCAGCGCGAACAAATCTGCCAATTGGGCAAGAAAATCTGCCAGCATGTGAACTACGAATGTGCGGGCACCGTCGAATTCTTGATGGATATGGACAGCGGTAAGTTCTTTTTCATCGAAGTAAATCCGCGCGTCCAGGTCGAGCATACGGTCACAGAAGAGGTCACAGGCATCGATATCGTGCGTGCCCAAATTCTGATCGCTGAGGGCAAATCTATTGTCGAGGCCACAGGCTGTGCGTCGCAATATGACGTCAAGCTTGATGGTCACGCGCTGCAATGCCGCGTTACGACTGAAGACCCGCAAAACAACTTTATTCCCGATTATGGCCGCATTCAGATGTACCGATCAGCCACTGGTCCGGGTATCCGGCTGGATGGTGGCACCGCCTATTCGGGTGCTGTAATCACGCGCTTCTATGACAGTTTGTTGACCAAAGTGACCGCACGCGCCCCGACCCCGGAAATGGCGATTGCCCGCATGGACCGTGCGCTCCGCGAATTCCGTATTCGCGGCGTCAGCACCAACATTGCGTTTGTGGAAAACCTGCTGAAGCATCCGACGTTCCTGAACAACGAATACCACACCAAATTCATCGATGAGACACCGGGTCTGTTTGACTTTAAGAAACGCCGTGACCGCGCCACCAAAATCCTGACCTACATCGCAGATATTACCGTAAACGGGCATCCTGAGACCGTAGGGCGCGTGAAGCCAGCCGCAGATGTCAAATCACCCAAGCCACCGGTAAAGCCAACGACTGATGTGCCAGACGGTACCCGTCAAATTTTGGATAAATCCGGCCCAGAAGGCTTGGCAAATTGGATGTGCGATCAGTCCCAATTGCTGATCACCGACACCACCATGCGTGATGGGCATCAGTCGTTGCTTGCGACACGGATGCGGTCGATTGATATGATCAACGTGGCCCCCGCCTATGCGAGCAACATGAGCCAGCTGTTCAGCGTTGAATGCTGGGGCGGTGCGACGTTTGATGTGGCCTACCGGTTCTTGCAAGAATGCCCGTGGCAGCGCCTGCGCGACATCCGCGCGCGGATGCCAAACATCATGACACAAATGCTGCTGCGCGCGTCCAACGGGGTTGGCTACACCAACTATCCCGACAATGTGGTACAATCGTTTGTGGCCCAAGCGGCAGAATCCGGCGTTGACGTGTTTCGCGTGTTTGACAGCCTGAACTGGGTTGAAAACATGCGCGTGGCGATGGACGCTGTCGGTAAATCCGGCAAGGTTATCGAAGGCACAATCTGTTATACAGGCGACCTGCTTGATCCCGACCGCAGCAAGTACGACCTGAAATACTATGTCGGCATGGCCAAAGAACTAGAGGCCGCAGGCGCGCATGTGCTTGGGTTGAAAGATATGGCTGGGCTGCTGAAACCTGCCGCTGGACGCGCTCTTGTCACTGCGTTGAAAGAAGAAACTGGCCTGCCGATCCACTTCCACACCCATGACACATCGGGTGCGGCGATTGCGACTGTGCTGGCGGTATCTGACGCGGGTGTTGACGTGGTTGATGCGGCGATGGACGCGCTGTCGGGGAACACGTCGCAGCCGACTTTGGGATCAATAGTTGAGGCGCTTAAGGGGACTGACCGCGATACGGGCCTGAATGTGACCGCAATCCGCGAGATCAGTAACTATTTTGAACAGGTTCGCGCGCATTACACGGCGTTCGAATCCGGCCTACAGGCGCCTGCCTCCGAAGTTTACCTGCATGAGATGCCCGGTGGGCAGTTCACGAACCTGAAATCGCAAGCGCGGTCTTTGGGGCTTGAGGAGCGTTGGCATGAAGTCGCGCAGACCTATGCGGATGTGAACCAAATGTTCGGCGATATCGTCAAGGTGACACCTTCGTCCAAAGTTGTCGGCGACATGGCCCTGATGATGGTCAGCCAAAACCTGACCCGCGCGCAGGTCGAGGACGCAGCCACAGACGTGATGTTCCCTGACAGCGTTGTGGACATGATGAAAGGGTCGCTTGGGCAACCCCCAGGTGGCTGGCCGAAGGCGATCCAAAAGAAAATCCTCAAGGGTGAAAAGCCGACGACAGACCGCCCCGGAGCACACATGCCTGCCGTCGATCTGGAGGCCACACGCGCCGATCTGTCAGCGCAGCTTGAAGGCCGCGGAGTCGATAATGAGGACCTGAACGGGTATTTGATGTACCCAAAAGTGTTCCTTGATTACATGGGCCGTCACCGCACGTATGGTCCTGTGCGGACATTGCCAACCAAGGCGTTCTTTTACGGCATGAACCCAGGCGAAGAGATCAGCGCCGAGATTGATCCGGGGAAAACCCTTGAAATCCGCATGCAGGCAGTGTCCGAAATATCTGAGGACGGCGAAGTCAAAGTGTTCTTTGAGTTGAACGGTCAACCGCGCACAGTCCGTGTGATGAACCGACTTGCGGCATCTGAAAAGGTCACCCGCCCCAAGGCCGAAGCAGGCAACGCCAACCACATCGGCGCACCGATGCCCGGTGTTGTGGCAACAGTGGCCGCGTTGGTGGGCAAAGAGGTCAAAGAAGGCGATCTGTTGTTGACCATCGAGGCCATGAAAATGGAAACCGGTATCCACGCGGAACGCGACGCCGTTATCAAGGCGGTCCATGTGAACGCAGGTAGCCAGATCGACGCCAAGGATTTGCTGATCGAACTGGAATAAACTCAGCGGGCTTGGGCCATTGGCTGCTGACGCAGGCAATGGGGCAAGCCCGTCTAAACCACCGCAAATGAAAGATCATTCATGTTACCAGTCACCTCAATCATCGCTGCGTTGGCGGCCCTACTATATATCGCCCTTGCAATGAGGGTCATCGGGGTACGGCGCAGCGATAAGGTGTCTCTTGGCGATGCTGCAAACAAAACCCTAGAGACGCGCATCCGTCAGCATTGCAATTTCAACGAATATGTCCCGCTGGCGCTTATATTGATGGCCATTGCCGAGCTTCAGAACGCGCCAAGACTGTTGTTGATTGTACTGGGTTTGGCAATATTGGGTGGCCGGTTGGCCCATGTTTATGGTCTTGAAAACGTGCACAACGCCGTCGGTCGCAAATTGCGTACTTACGGCATGCTAAGTACATTCCTCAGCCTTGTCGTTTTGTCGCTCACCTTGGTGCTTCAAACACTTATCTAATTGGGTGTTCCACCCCCACAAGATGCAAATATGAGCGCCGACAATGGCCAAGATTATCGTGATCACCGACATCCATATCACCAGCGCGGGTGACACCATCATCGGGCTTGATCCGGTGGTGCGTTTCCAATCTGTGTTGGATGCAGCCCTGACCGACCACCCCGATGCGCGGATGTTGATCTTGATGGGTGATCTGACGCATCACGGAACTGTCGATCAATATGAACGCCTGCACGGCGCGCTCAAAGATTGTCCGATCCCCGTGATCCCGATGCTGGGAAATCATGACAGGCGCGACGCGTTTTATGCGGTGTTCGCGGACGCCCCCAAAGACGGGGGCGGCTTCGCACAACATTATGTTGACCTTGATCATCATCGGATCATCGCCGTCGATACGTTGGACGGCCCGCCCTATCCCAAAGGTCACCACGCAGGGCGAATGTGTGCAGACCGCACAGCGTGGCTGCAAGATCGGCTTGATGAAACTGGCGGCCTCATTCCGTTGGTGTTTTCACATCACCCGCCATTTGACACAGGCATCGTCGGGATGGACGCGATCAAATTGGCGGACGGCGCACGAGTGCTTGATATGCTCGGCGCACATCCACGCGCGCATCTGTTTTGCGGCCACATCCACCGGACAATATCGGGCAGCCTGCGCGGCGTGCCTTGGACCATGTTCAAAAGCCCTTGCCATCAAGGACTGCTTGACCTGACCAACCCAGATTCGTCGTTATCAATCGATGAACCCGGTGCATATGGGCTGTTATTGCTGACCCCTGACGGCGTTATCGCACATAGCCAAGACGTCGGCATAAACCGCGCAATTCAGCGTGACTTTGCGTCCGAATAGAGCGCAATTCAGAAAAATTCGAAAACCTTCATTTTTGGCCTTGCGGACAGCGGTCACTATTTGTAGATCACGTCACAGGATGCGGGCGTAGCTCAGGGGTAGAGCGAAACCTTGCCAAGGTTTAGGTCGAGAGTTCGAATCTCTTCGCCCGCTCCAATTTAACCAACAAACCCAGTTGGTTAACGACAAGGTCACCTTCGGGTGGCTTTTCGTCGTTTTAGGCCACAGGTTGGCTTAACTGCACGGCTAGGGACTTGGCGGATGGCCCGCTCCCGCCTATAAGTCGCCCAACACCTCCCGCAAAAGGACATGTCATGCGCACAGCAACGATCACCCGCAAGACCGCCGAGACAGATATCACTGTGACCCTGAACCTTGATGGAACAGGTATTTACGACAACCAGACGGGCGTTGGGTTCTTTGACCACATACTCGATCAGCTGTCGCGCCACGCGTTAATTGACATGACCGTGCGTGCATCGGGTGATCTGCACATCGACGACCACCACACAGTCGAAGACGTCGGCATCGCAATCGGCCAAGCCTTGACCCAAGCCATGGGCGACAAAAAGGGCATCGTGCGTTACGGGTCCTGCCACTTGGCGATGGACGACGCACAAATCCGTTGCGCGCTGGATCTGTCCGCGCGTCCCTATCTGATCTGCAATCTGGATTTGCCATTTGGCAAGATCGGCACGTTTGACACTGAACTGGTTCGCGAGTTTTTTCAGGCGTTGTCCACCCACGGCGGCATCACGCTGCACATCGACAAATTGCACGGGTTCAACGCGCACCACATCGTGGAAGCCGCTTTCAAATCCGTGGCCCGCGCGCTGCGTGATGCGCTGGAAACCGACCCCCGCAAGGCCGACGCGATCCCATCCACCAAGGGCAGCCTATGACCACGGTCCTTGTCGATTACGACAGTGGCAACTTACATTCTGCACAAAAAGCGTTCGAACGGATGGCACTGGAAACAGGCGCTGGCCCCGTCATTGTGTCCTCGGACGCCGATGTCGTGGCCCGCGCCGACCGGATCGTGCTGCCTGGTGACGGTGCATTCCCGCATTGTCGCAATGAATTGTTTGGGCGCACCGCCTTGGCCGAGGCCATATCAGAGGCCGTCACAACCCGCGCTGTCCCCTTCATGGGGATTTGCGTCGGCATGCAGATGTTGGCGACCACAGGGCATGAATATACGCCCACGGCAGGGTTTGATTGGATCAGCGGTGACATCCGCCCGATCAACGCCCCCGGTCAGAAAATCCCGCATATGGGTTGGAATGATCTGATCATCGACACCCCCCACCCCGTCCTAGACGGGATCACGTCCGGCGATCACGCTTATTTTGTGCATTCCTATGCGATGGACGTGGCCGACCCTGCGCACCGTTTGGCGCATGTGGATTACGCAGGCGATATCACCGCAATCGTTGGGCGCGACAACATTATCGGGATGCAGTTCCATCCCGAAAAAAGCCAAGACAGCGGTTTGCGCATGATCGGCAACTTCTTGCGCTGGACGCCCTAACCCCACGACAACAGGCGCACCACCTGATAGCATAAGATCATGAAACGTCGCGCATTCCTCATACTCGCATCTGCTACCGCCCTATCGGCTTGCGGGCGGCGTCGGGATGCAACAGTCGTGACCCGCAGCGCGCAAACCTTGTACCCAAACGAGACACCCGAACTGCGGGCCTTGGTCACAAATACGCAGCCATTCACGGCATCCCCGCCAGCCTGATCCACCGCGTCATTCAACGCGAAAGGGATTATCGGCCAGCGGCGCGCAACGGCCCCTACTATGGATTGATGCAAATTTTGCCCCAAACGGCACGCACAATGGGCCATCGCGGTCCAGCGTCTGAACTACTCAACGCGGAAACGAACCTGATCTATGCGGGCAAATACTTGCGCGGCGCTTGGCTTGTGTCGGACGGCGACGAGGCCACCGCCGTCAGTTGGTACGCGCGCGGCTATTATTACGAAGCAAAGCGGCGCGGCCTTTTGGTCGAAACAGGCCTGCGCCCAGCCTAAACCACAGCGCGGATCAACCCGCGCAGCGAGTTGCCAACAAACACATCTTCAGCAGCCAAAACATTGGCCCAGCACAATTGCGCTTCTTGCGCGCGCCCATCGTTCAATAACTCCGCCCGCAAAATACCCGGCAAAACCCCATTCGATAAAGCTGGAGTTAGCAAAATATCACCTTTTTGGACAAACACATTTGTAATCGTTCCCTCAGAAACAAAGCCCGATTGGTTGACAAAAACAACCTCATCCAAACCGTTGGGCAGTGCAGCGCGGGCGCTATCATAAATCTCACGGTGCGTTGTTTTCACCGTAAACCACGGGTCATCCGCATGCACCACATGATCGGCCAAGCCAATGCGCCATTGATCAGGCGTCTTGCCCACAGGCACCGCCTCAACGTTCAATCCACCCGTCAAATCGACCGTCAGGCGCACGCGCATCGGCACGAACACATCCAACACCGCAACAGCCGCATCGACTAGTTCAAGGTCCGGCACGATCCCCAGCCGCGCACAGGTCACGATCAGCCGTGCGCGGTGCGCGGGCCAGCGGGGCATGCCGTCTGGGCCAGCCCCAAAGGTCTCGATCACCCTCAGGTCGTGGGGGCAAGTGTCGCGAAGCGTGCTTTCCATAGGGCTTCCTCATATTCTGCCTCGGCCGTGCTATCGTGCACGATCCCGCCGCCAACGTTCAAACGGACATCGCCATCCCTGCCAACCAGCAACGTGCGGATGGCCACGTTGAACCCCATTGGCCCCTCCGGTGACAGCCAGCCGATTGCACCACAATAGGCATCGCGGGGCGCATCCTCTAGCTCTGCGATAATCTGCATAGCGCGGATTTTTGGCGCGCCGGTAATTGACCCACAAGGGAACAAGGCCGTGAACAAATTGGTGACCGTCAGGTCAGGCCGCAACTGCGCCTGCACCTCCGACGTCATCTGGTGTACAGTCTCGTAAGTCTCAATCGAAAACAGCTTGGGTACTTTGACGGATCCGATTTCCGCCAAACGCCCCACATCATTGCGCAGCAAATCCACGATCATCAGGTTCTCAGCGCGGTCCTTGGTCGAACTCATCAGCCAGTTTTTGTTGGCATGATCTATCTGCGGCGACGCGCCGCGCGGCATCGTGCCCTTCATCGGGCGGGTTGTGATTTGACCCGATCCGTTGACTTCAAAAAACAGTTCTGGCGACCGCGACAACAGCACATCGTCACCCAAATCAACATATGCGCCATGGCCAACAGGTTGGCGGATTTTTAAGGCCGAATATAGGTCCGCCGGATGGCCAGTCATCTGAGCCGTCATCGGGAATGTAAAGTTTGCCTGATACACATCACCCGCAGCGATGTATTCCTTTAGCGTGACCATCGCAGCCGCATATCGGTTAAACCCCCAATCAGGCTCTGGGGCCGTGATTGTGGGCGTTGTTCCCATCAGGGTTGGTCCATCGCAAGCCTGCGGCGCGTCAAACACCCCAAACTGCAACAACGGCAACCGCCGCCCGTCTGGCATCAGATCGCGCAGCTTGTTTAAAAACATATAGCCCAGCTCGTAGCTCGCCATGCCCGCCAACCAATGGCCCGCGCTGCGCGCAGCCTCCATCGCAGCCAAAACCGCAGGCACTTCATCCATCTGGTGCGCGACCAACACATCGTGCGGGCGGGCAAATGCCGATCCGCCGTCAAGCGGTCCTTTATCAAAGATGATGTCCATGCTGCAGCCTATCTTGCGCGTTGCACATCACCTACACCCGACGCGGGCAACTGCCAACGCGGGGATGCGACCCATTGCGCATAAAAAAGGCCCCCACCCCCATGTGTAAGGGGCGAAGGCCTCATTCCAAATGCGTTAGGCGTTACGGGACGCGTATCCAGTCTTGGCCGATACAAATCAAGCCCCCAGCGACACAGCCCTTAAGAACCAACGCATTGCCAGCAACAGACATCTTACCGACATAAATTTTGTCGTTTGATGGACGCCAAGCGTGACCCTTATATTTACCATCACCCACCGCAACCATGTCAATCACGATCTGACGACCGATGTTTTCGGACTGGTACTCTTCACCACCATTGCGAAATGTGCGCGAAATCATGCCGCAAAACGCAGCCCCACATGGGGCAATCGTGACATAAGCAAATGCACCATCGTCAACTTCGGTTTGCCAGATACCCTCTGCAGGGTCAGCCAATGCAGGTGTTGCAAATGCGATCAGCGCAATGGCGATTTTCAAAATACGTTTCATTGTGGTCTCTCTCTCCCGATTTCTCCGCTAACCCTGCGCGACAGGTGCGATTCCACGCAAGACTGACGTTGGGTCCTTTGCAATCTGGGACGGCTTGTGCAAAAACGCGCAGGACCACCAAATCAAAGGGCTGCGCCATGATCCTCTACCCGGCAATCGACCTCAAAGACGGGAACGCCGTGCGGCTTGTACACGGGGACATGGACCAAACGACAGTCTTTAACGATGATCCAACGGCCCAAGCCCGCGCATTTGTGGACGCTGGATGCGCATGGCTACATCTGGTCGACCTGAACGGCGCATTTGCAGGCGAACCTGTCAACGCAGCCCCCGTAGAAGCGATCCTCAAGGCCTGCCCCGTCCCTGCCCAGCTTGGCGGCGGCATCCGCGATATGAAAACCATCGCGCGTTGGATTGAGCGCGGCCTTGCGCGCGTCATCCTTGGCACCGTCGCTGTAGAAAACCCCGATCTGGTACGTGAAGCCGCCCGCGAATTTCCCGGCAAAGTCGCCGTAGGCCTTGATGCACGCAACGGTTTTGTGGCGACACGCGGCTGGGCCACCGAGACCGACATCCAAGTCGTCGATCTCGCCCGCCAATTCGAGGACGCGGGCATTTCCGCGATCATCTACACCGACATCCTCCGCGACGGAGCCATGAAGGGGCCAAACATTGACGCCACTGCCGCCCTTGCACGGGCCGTCAACATCCCCGTGATCGCATCGGGCGGTGTATCGTCCATGGCCGACCTAACCACCCTGAAAGACACAGGCGTGATATCAGGCGCGATCTCGGGCCGCGCGCTTTATGACGGAGCGATTGACCTGACCAACGCTCTCGCGTTACTCAAATAACATGCTCAAAACCCGCATCATCCCCTGCCTCGACGTCGCCGAAGGGCGCACCGTCAAAGGCGTCAACTTTGTTGATTTGATCGACGCGGGCGATCCCGTGGAACAAGCCATCGCCTATAACATCGCGGGCGCAGACGAACTTGTGTTCCTCGACATTAAGGCCACCGTTGAAAACCGGGGTACGATGTTTGATCTGGCAACGCGCACGGCAGAACAATGCTTTATGCCACTGACCATCGGCGGCGGTGTGCGCACCCACCACGATGTGCGCGATCTGTTGTTGGCTGGCGCCGATAAAGTCAGCTTCAACTCTGCCGCAGTCGCCGACCCCAACGTCATTGAGGACGCAGCCATGCGGTTTGGCAGCCAATGTATCGTGGTTGCAATTGACGCCAAAACCGTCGCCCCCGGCAAATGGGAAATATTCACCCACGGCGGACGCAAAGCCACCGGCATCGACGCGGTTGCATTCGCCAAATTGGTCGTGTCCAAAGGTGCTGGTGAAATTCTACTGACCTCGATGGACCGCGACGGGACCAAAGCTGGCTTTAACTTGCCACTGACCCGCGCGATCAGCGATGCGGTCAACGTGCCTGTCATCGCATCTGGCGGGGTCGGCACGCTTGACCACCTTGTCGAAGGGGTCACGCAAGGGCATGCATCTGCGGTTCTCGCGGCGTCCATCTTTCACTTTGGCACCTACACAATCAATGAGGCAAAGGCCCACATGGCCGCAGCCGGCATCCCCATGAGGCTGACATGACACTCGACGATCTGGCGCAACTTATCGACGCACGCAAATCTGCAGACCCAGACAGCAGTTGGACAGCAAAATTGCTCGCCAAAGGCCCCGAAAAATGCGCCGAAAAATTCGGTGAAGAAGCGATCGAGGCGATCATCGAGGCCGTCAAAGGCGACAAAGCGGCGCTGACATCAGAGGCAGCAGATGTTCTCTACCACCTGCTTGTGATGCTTGCCGCCAGCGACGTCGTATTGGGCGATGTCATGGCAGAATTGACGCGCCGCCAAGGCACATCCGGCATCGCAGAAAAAGCAGCGCGCCCCTAGATCTTTTCCAAGGCAAAATATGTCTGAGTTTGGGGTTGGCCCTGGATAGCCTAAAGTCCGCGACCACTTTTGTTCGGCTGGAGCGGCCAAAGATGGGCCGCCGCCCAATATTATCACCTGCAGTTTAATACAGGCAATTTCAGGCTCGATCGCGCAGCCGACGACGGGCACGTCGACTGGATGTAACAGATGGACCGCCTCGGTCACACAGGCAGCGGTGGTTCAGACGCGGGTGTTCGGATGATCGACGAAGCTATGATAGCAATAGATGCGCAGGGAACGTCGCAGTTCGCAGAGCAAGCCAGAACGTTAGTATTCAAAACAACGTTAAAGTATTACATCGCAACCTCTTTAGGAGTGATGTTTACGGGGCCAATCTATTGGTCCATGACATGCGTGAGATCGGGATTGGAATTAATGCAGGAGACTTCTATGGCATGGATACCACCTCCGTCACGCAGAATTTTGGGCGTCCCCGAAGCGACCGATTCTTGACCAGTGCGGCTTATAGTGAACACGACGGAGATGATTTCGATTATGACGGCGAGGGTGGTATCCGTTTTCGAGCGGGCGGACACTGCACAGCTTTCGAAGGGGTTGGCCCAAAATTACAATTTTGACGAAATCACGCCTGTATTAAACCCGCCCATGCGCAATTCACCAAACAGGCGCTGATATTCGATCTTGGGACAGCGATTTTGCACAACATCAACGCCGCGTGCTTCTGCCGCATCAGCCGCGGCCTGATTGGTCACACCAATCTGCATCCAAACCGTCTGCAATTGCGGCCAGCGCGCCAATGCCTCGTCCACAATCGGGCCAACTGCCTCAGAGCGGCGAAAAATATCAACCATATCGACCTCATCGGGGATACTGGTCAAATCCGCGTAAACCGTCTCACCAAACAGCGACTGGCCAGCAAGACCAGGGTTTACGCCAATCACGCGCATACCTTTTAACGTCAGATAGCGGGCGACGAAATAACTCGGACGCACGGGGTTCGCAGATATCCCAACAAGAGCCACGGTCTTGGTGCGGCGCAAAATTGTGCGCAGATATATGTCGGGCTCTGTCATATGCGAAACTTACACAAAACTTATACGATAATTACAGCAAAAAACGCACCCAGATTGATATCTGGGTGCAGTTTTGGAACGAGGGGACAATATGGCAATAGGCCGGTTGTTCCGGACGCGGCCTTTCCACTATGATATGTATGTCGTTCATGACGGCGCACCAGTGGCGCTCCAGATATTGTGATCGCCCCGTTTTAAGCGCCTAAAATCGTTGGCCAGTTTGCATCCGCAAGAGCAATATTCCCTGGAATGTTCTGCGACCAAATCTTACGCACATTGGCGGAATAATTCAGATACAGCTTACCCTCATAAATGGTCCAAGCATCCGGATCAGTCGTCGCTAGCGCCCCTTTGGACAAAGCAAACGCACAATACCCGCCATATTGCGGCGCGTAAGCCATTGGATTCGCTTTAAAATTTTTCAAATTTTCAGCTGAAGAAAACTGCCACTCTGCACCCTTCCACATCAACGAATGATCGGAACTGCCCACAACCGGCGCCATCTGATCAAAATATGCAACCGGATCTGTGCCACGAATGGCTATACCATCCACATTAAAAATTTCAGCTGAGGCAGCAAACGCAGGACGCGCAAACAATGGGGATACGGCCAAAAGGCCAATCAGTGTAAGGCGAGTGAGCATAAATTTGGTCTCCGGTAAGTGAATACGTGTCTGCACCCTAGATGGGCCCAATCGGTGGCGAAAAAAAGCCTCCTCGCCAAGGCGTGACCAACACAAGGAATTGTTTCACTCGAAGAGATCTGTAAATTCAATGCGCCCGTTACGCACTAATGAACTCAATACATTGTCATTTACCTCAAAAACCCCACAAGTTGCCCCTGCCCCCTTAGAGGGCACGGGCGGGTGGTTGCCACCGCAGGCGAAGTCACATGAGTGGGCCACTTCGTAATATTAACCGGCTCTTACTTAGAGCCTCTTGCAGCATAAAGCGCCACGGCGGCGGCATTTGAAACGTTGAGCGACCCAAATCCGCCCGCAGCATCAATGCGCACCAACGCATCGCAGGTCTCGGCCGTCTTTTCACGCAGCCCCGGACCTTCAGCGCCCATAACCAATGCAATTGCACGGTCACGTTTGCCCTCAACTGCCTGATCAATCGTCAATTCCGCTGTGCCTTCAAGGCCAATCACGAAAAAACCCATTTCTTTCAATGCGTTCATTGTGTCAGCAAGGTTACGCACACGCAGGTACGGCTGTCGTTCCATCGCGCCACTGGCGGTTTTCGCAAGCGCACCAGTTTCGGGTGCCGCATGGCGCTGCATCGCAATCACGGCGCGGGCACCAAACACTTCGGCTGATCGCAAAATTGCACCAACGTTGTGGGGGTCGGTAACACGGTCAAGCAACACAATGCGCGGCGGGCCATCATCTTGCGCGCCGTCCACGGCGACATCTTCCAATGTGCCCCAATCAAGCGGTTTTACTTCTAAAGCAGCCCCTTGGTGCACCGATTGTGGATCAAGCGGCGCTGCAAATTTACGCGGATCAGAGATTTCCGGCTCCATCCCGCTGATACCAACAGCATCGCCCAAACGGTCTAACGCATTGCGGGTAACAACAAGCCGCAACCGTTCGCGACGCGGGTTCATCAAGGCATCGCGCACCGCATGAAGCCCAAACAGCCAGATCGTTTCATTCGCGGCAACCCGCTTAGCTTGTTCTTTTTCGATAACCCACTTCGGCTTTTCCATTTCGGTATTCCTTTATTATACGGCCCGTTTGGGCGCGAATTCAGCCACGAGGTAGCCTAGTTTGCACGGCCTGTGAACCCACAGACAAAATCACTGTATTTTGCAGTTGACCCTGTCACAGGTCACGTTTAATCAGCGCCTTAGTGGGCGACAGGCCGCAAGGTGTGGCAGGAGACTGTAACTCTCTCGCGGAGACGCACGCCTGGTTCGATTCCAGGGTCGCCCACCACTTAGTCTTCGTAAAACTGCTGATATTAAACACACGTGTAATAGTATGTATATCTCAGATGGTTACGCGGATATAGCGCGCCAGATACCTCGCTAATCGTCTCTGATCTGGGTGATTTCGGGCGTGTTCTCGGGAAAGCCTCAGCGGGGCCTTTGCGCGTGAGGTCTTGAAATGATCACTGCGCGTTCAAAGTTATGCAAATCCGAGGATCTGGCGTTGCTCGACCCATTCCAATGGCAGCTCGGGAAGCGCGCGCAGTGTTTTAGCGGTGAGATGTGGAGGCTGGCGACCCTCAATAATGGCGGTTGAGATGTCTGGAGCCAGCCAGGCCAATGGAAGGATGCAACTGACAGAACCGCTGCGCAGGCCTTCCCGGACAGTGATTTCCAAAACAGACGAAGCCTTGCCTTCAATGAGTTCACCTGCCCATCGTCTAGCATCCGCAACCAGAGTGATGAGGTCCGGATCTTGTTGCGGAGCATCTTTGCCTACAATGACGATGGGTTTAGCGCGCCCGTTTTGACGTCTTTGGAACCGGATATCGAAGGCGGCTGGTATTGGAATTTGGGCGACATCGGGCTCCACCAACACAGCGAGGTTTACCGAGACGACCAAACGATCGCGTTGAGCATCTATACGATCAATGATGTCCGGGAAGGTTTGCGCAAGAGCATCGTCCTTCGTGGCGTCCGCTTCAAACCCATGCTTTTCAATAGTCCACAATATTCCGACTAGAGCTTGTTTGCCCGCCTGCCCCGTGACTTAATCGTCCAACCAATTCGCGTCGAGCAGCCTTTCCTCCAGTCCTTTCATCACAACCCGCTCGATCTCATCTGCCGGCAAGCGCTCAATCTCAGTTCTGTTTTCTGAACCAGACGGCACGGATGTATAATACCAGTATCGCTTCGTCCGGGTTGTCCCGTCTGTGTGAGCTGACTTGCTGGCATATGTCGTGCGCATCGCACGGCCAGTGGAATCAAACAGAACTCCATCCAGAGGGCGCTTGGCTGGCCGTCGAACTGCACTGATTGTCTTGCCGCCATGATCCGCCAATTGGATTTGGACCTGCTTCCAGGTGGCATTATCAATGATTGCCTCATGAAGCCCTTCGTGCAGCTGTTCCTTGTGACGGACCTTGCCGATGTAGATCGGGTTGCGCAAAATGCTATAGAGCGCGCCGCGCGAGAAGGATGTGCCACCGCTAACGTGTCCATGTCAATTGGTTCGTTGTTTGCTGACGACGCCCAACGCATGAAGCCAAACGCTAAGCTGCCGTACAGAACTTTGTGAGAGATCCTCAGCAAAAATGGTTTGGATCTCGGCAGCTTCATGCTGGTTCGCCACAAGCGCCTTGTCCACAACGTTGTACCCAAGCGGAATGGCACCGCCCATCCACATGCCTTTGCGTTTGGAGGCCGCAACCTTGTCGCGGATGCGTTCAGCCGTCACCTCGCGTTCAAACTGCGCGAAGGACAGCAGAACGTTCAGGGTCAGGCGACCCATGGATGATGTGGTGTTAAACGCCTGCGTCACAGACACAAATGACACCCCGGCCCCGTCAAACACATCGACCATCTTCGCAAAGTCCGCAAGTGACCTCGTTAACCGATCCACCTTGTAGACGACTACGACATCAACACGCCCTGCCCCAATGTCTTTCAGAAGCTGCTGCAGGCCAGGCCGTTTCATTGTGCCACCAGAGAAGCCACCGTCATCGTAGCGTTCCGAGAGCTCCGCCCATCCTTCGTGCTTCTGACTAAGGATGTAAGCGACACAGGCTTCCCTTTACGCATCAAGCGAGTTGAAGCTTTGCTCGAGCCCCTCCTCCGTCGACTTTCGGGTGTATATGGCGCAGCGCTGGCGGATCATGACTTGCTCACTTCACGTAGGCCGAAGAACTTTGGGCCGTTCCGGTTTATCCCCGTCATTGCACACGCCACAGCAGACAGGGAAGTGTAGCTCTCTCCATTCCATGTGGCGGCGCTCTCGGTCACCAATACTTCGTGCGTGGCACCACCCCAGTTCTTTAGGATGCGGGTGCCATCACTGGCTATCGGATTTGGTGGAGTTTTGGCGGGGCTGTTGGAAGTACCGCTCCTTCTTCTCTTGATAATCTGGTTCCACGATTGCCGGACTTTCGTGGTCTCGCGACCCTCGGCAGTCGCTTGAGAATCCCATCCTAGGGCCATGCGCATCAAGCGGGCCGTGAACGTCTCCGGTGGGTTAGTGACCATGGACTTTGCCCAAAGCCGTCGAAGCGTCGCCGCATCTGCCTCTTCTAGCTGATGGATTAAACCAGTCGATTGCTCTCTCATCTCGATCCTCCTTCACTGACCAGGGCTTGTACGCCCGGTACTGACTGAAGCCCGGCAACCTGGGCGCAAGAATAAGGAACTTGATCGTTTCGTACTGACGCTCGCGTGGAAACAGAAGTTCAAAAAAAACTGTCACCGACAGCCAGAACGCATGCTCGCCGAAGCGAGGACACCGCTATTCCTTCAAGTCAGCTACAATCCAGTTGCGGTCGTTCAGGCTCCACGCGGCGAACGGCGGCTAAGAGCCCATATAACCATTCTCCTGCAACGCAGCGAATGTCAGCTCTACTTAGCCGAGTTCATAACCACCAATGACCCAAGACCGAACGAGTTCGGTGAACTCTGTGCTCTTGTCTTGATAGCAAAAGTGGCCGCAGTTTTTGAAGATGGTTAAAACGCTCTTGGGGAGCCGCGCATGCAGCCGTTCGGCGTTGTCTGCCGTCAAGAACGCATCTTGTTCACCCCAGAACACGTGGACAGGCAAATTCAGCGTTGCGAGATGCGGATCAATGCCTTTGCACCCTTCTGGGTAGCCTTTAAACCATTTTGTGACCGGTCCAATCCGGCCAGAATATGAGGCGACATAGTCGGTGACCTCAGCGGAGGAAGGGCTGTAGTCCACGTACCCCAAATGGTTTGCGCCACCGATAAAGGCAGGCGCGCCGGTCATTGTGAAGACAAAGCGCCAGAATGCCGAACCGATCATCTTCCGGACAAGGCTCCCATCGGCTGATGGTTGCACGCTAGGGCCCGCACCAATCAAGATGCTTTTGGCTTTGTGGTCGCGGTGCAAAACATAGTGAAGCGCCACGGGCATCCCGACATCTGGTGCTACAATATGAACGTCAGTCAGTCCAAGCTCGGCGATGAACTTTTGCAAAAAAGCGCTTTGCGCGGCAAAGTTCATATAGCTGATGTCACCTTCACTTTGCCCGAACCCGGGCAAGTCCAGCGCAACCAAATTTGCGGTGGCAGATAGCGCTGACCATGTCGCATCGTAACACAAGATGCTTTGCGGAAGCGGGCTAAGGAACAGAACAGTCA
>Ga0115003_10000438_pt1 | contig 36466 bp, 34 predicted proteins | sample ArcticOcean_MG_C_7_FD_88736 | JGI IMG/M metagenome (GOLD analysis project Ga0115003, IMG submission 88736) | Marine microbial communities from western Arctic Ocean - ArcticOcean_MG_CB11_88 | ecosystem: Environmental > Aquatic > Marine > Oceanic | place: Arctic Ocean: Canada Basin | collected...
CTTGCGTCGCTTTACGCCCGGGTGGGAGGCCCCCGCACAAAAGATGCCCACGCGAACATCCGCCTCGCGTTTCCCGAGATGTCAGACGAGGGGCGCACGCGGATCTTGGTCGAAAGCTTCGCGAACCTCGGGCGCAGTGTCGCAGAAGTTTGTTCGATGCATCGGCGTGACTCCGGTGCACTCTTCGACCGTGTCACGATTGAAGGCCGCGAAAATCTTGAACTCGCCCGCAAGTTGTCGGGACAAGATGGCGGACTCGTCGTAACCGCTCACTTTGGTTCGTGGGAATTCTGTGCCGCGGCTCTCGCCTATCACGGACTCCCCATTAGCGTTGTCCAGCACGGATTCAAAAACGCCGCGGTCGAGCGCGTGGTGACGGGTTGGCGCGCGAAAGCCGGTCTCGAAACACTTTCCATGGGAAGCGCCGCGTTGGGTTTGTTTCGCGCACTTGGGCGCGGCCGCTATGTGGCACTCTTGATGGACCAAAATGCGGGTGAAGAAGAAGGCGTCTTCGCACCGTTCTTCTCCGTGGCGGCGTCGACCCGAAGTGGCCCCGCCCTCATCGCAATGACACGAGGTACTCCCGTGATCCCCGTGTTCTTCTACCGAAAGGGAAAGACGGGTGAGCACGTTGCACGCATTGGCGCGCCGCTCGAGCTCGACCAAGACGAGAACGCACCGCCCGAACTTCTGACGAAGAACGTCGCCCGCATCAACGCTGCGATCGAAGCCGCGATCCGCGAAGCACCGGAGCAGTGGATCTGGAGCCATCGCCGTTTTAAGACGCGCCCAGCGGGTGCCGAGCCCATCTACGAAAAACGTGGCGGGGTACTTCGGAGCCTGCGTCACAGGCTCCGAGGCTAGACGCCGCTTCGTCTAAACCTTCTGAGATCGCCGGGGTCTTTTCGACATGGCGGCGAGCCCCAGTGCGCACAAGAGACCGGTGCTCGGCTCTGGTATGGACGTAATGAAATCGACGGCGACATAGGCTGGCGTGTTTATGCCGAAGTCGCCGACGTCGGAGGACGCGAACGAAAATGACAATTCGTCGACAAGGCCGAGGCTCGAAAGATCAACCCAGGTCCAGTCGTCGATGATGTAGTCGTCGACAGAATTCGCAAACCGGTAGTCGGCGAGGAAAAACTCCACGCTGCTTGTCGCCGCACCAGAAAGCCGACCTTCGACCGTGACGCTGAACCAGTCCTCGTCCGTGCCCGATGCGCCACCGAACTGCTTCGCGAAGCTGTCGCCGTTCAACATCGAAAGCGCTGAGTACGTGGTGTTGGTCAGGTAAGTTCCGGTGATGTTCTCGGCGCTTGCGAGGGTGATGTTCGCCGAAAGTTCGGTATGCGCTACGCCAAACTGCCCGGCGCCGCCGAAGCCACCGCCGGTGACGGAGCTGTACTGATTACCGAATCCCGGCGTTGCGGTGTCGCCGTGGTTACTCACCGACCAACCGTCCCAGCAGCAACCGAAGCTGAAGGTGTTGTTGAAGGTTCCGTTGAAGGTTCCGTTTCCAACTGTGAAGTCGCCGCCCAGGTCACTTCCGTTGTAAAAGCCACTGCCGTCCAGCGCGAAGTCGTCAAAGTTGATGGTATTTGCGGTTGTGGCTGTGGCGACGAGCATCGTCGCGGCGGCGAGCAACGAGCTTTTCAGTATTCTGGCAACGAAACCGTTTGGTCGTGAGTTATGGGTCAAGGTATGCACGTGAGTCTCCTTGGTTGCTCGAAGGCGAATATTTGATTTCGCGCACGAGCACATGTCATGCACGCGAAAAGTGCAATGAAACCGACTCAGGAGATTGTGAACGGGAGTAGGGCGCCTCGCCGCACCACACCGAACGGGTGATGGTGCTGCGCGCAAAACTCCTTCTCGGTCCCCGGAGAAGAGCATTCAATTCGGTGGCTGCGTGCGGGGCGAATCGTGCTCGCTCTACAAACAACCGATGTCGATGAAAGGTCGGTCTTCTGGCTTCTGGATCATCCAGGCTTCAACACCTTCCCAACCTATGCTCTGCATTGACTCAACCCAATGAGTCGGTTCGAAGAGCGGTGGTCAGTGGTATTTCGTTGAAGCTGTCCCCAGTTACAGCGACGGGCTCGCGCCGGATTTGCACCGGCTTCCCAATTTTCCCGGCACCGCGCATGAAAGAGTTTTGGCCAAATGCCATTCTCTTACAAAGACGAAGTGTGCGAGATCCCTTTCAGTACTTTCGAATCGCCGAGCCTAACGGAGCGAGTGTCGCACTGTCAATCGAATGGAAGTGGGACTCGTGCGAATCCTGCGAAGAGCAAAGCACTTCTCGCGGTATCGAGACAAAGGTGCAGAAGGGTTGTTTAACTCAAGAACCTTCGTTGGGTTCGAAGACCATGACGCAGTCGCGTCCCGAGTCTTTTGCGCGGCTGAAAGTGGCCGGTACGAGCTGGTCGCGCATGCTCTGGGACAGCTCGAGTTCGTCACCGCGCCAAAGTAGGAGTTCACCCTAGCCCGTCACGCACCAACGTTGAGGAAAAAGCCGGTACCTTGAGAAGCATCGCGTGAAGCTGCCGTCCCACGACCGTGGGCGCGAAGCACTTTTCGCTGGGGCTTGTGTCAGTGAGTAGGTCTTGCAAGTGGCCAACGCTTATCAGGTCTTGCGCAGGTTTAGCGGCAATCGCCTTGGGGTCTTCGTACCAGAAGTCGAGTTCGACCCGGTTCGTTGGACATTGCGGGAAAGAATTCCTGGACTTTTTCACGTAGGAAGGAATCGATGGCGCGGAGCGATACCGTGCTGATGACGAGAGATATGCACAGCGTTGCGGCGAGTACGAAGAAGCGGAGGCTGCGGAGCGGGCGGCGCCAGACGCGGAACTCGTCTGCGCTTGAGGTGTGGTTTGGGCAGGGAGGCGTGATGCCCACAGAGCGGACAGAGACGGAAAAAGTCGGTGTGCGCCGCTTGAGTGAGCGGTCGTGCGGTGGGTTTTGCTTGGGAAGACAAAAAGTTTTGTCGGCGGACAAAACTCGGACATAACCGTTCGTCGCTCGTGTTGGGGAAACGAGTTGATGTGTTCGATTTTGGGGAAGGGCTAGTCGCTGGCGTGGAGAGGGCGGTGGCCTAGCTCTTCTAGGCGGCGTATGAGGGCTTCGACCTGGTAGCGAAGGCGAACGTTTTCGAGCAGTTGGCGCTCGATCTTGCGGATGGCGTTTGCGACCGAGGGGTGGTCGCGGTTGAGCAGGCGGCCGATGTCGGCCAGTGATGCGTCGGTGTATCTACGGCACAGGTACATCGACAGTTGTCGCGGGACGAGAACGTCGCGACGGCGGGAGCGTGACGCCAGTGCGTCGGCGCTGGTTTGGAAGAAGCCTGCAACGGCTTCGATGATGGCTTCGGGGGTCGCGCGCTTTGCAAGTGCGGTGACCCGCGGACTTCGGCCGCGTAGCGACTCGGCGGTGAGCTCGGTGTCGATCGGGCGCTTGAAGAGCGACGCGATCGTGACGAGTTGAATCAACGCTCCCTCGAGTTCGCGAACGTTGCCTTGGACCTTCTCGACGAGCATTGAAAGACAGTCTTCCGGCAAGCGGATGCCGCCGTGTGCCGCCTTCGCACGCATGATGTTGCTTCGCAATTCGGCGTCGGGTGAGTCGAGTTGGGCGACAAAGCCACTCGCGATTCGCGCGCGGATTCGTTCATCGAGATGACTGAGTTGCTGAGGGTACTTGTCGCTGGTGAGCAAGACTCGTCCACCGCAGTCCAGCACGTGCTGCACGGTGTGGAAGAATTCGAGTTGAGTCGCCGCCTTGCCTTCGAGGAACTGAACGTCCTCGACAACCAACAAGTCGCACTGGGTGCGGTACCGGCGTTTGAACTTGTTCATCTCGTTACCCCGCAAGGCCTGGGTGAACTCGCTCGTGAACGATTCCGCTGTGGTGTAGCGGGCACGTTCCCCCATGGCTCTGGACGTCGTGTTGATGACGGCTCGGGCGAGGTGGGTCTTGCCGAGGCCGGGTTCAGACACGATGAAGAGTTGATTCAGCCCCAGCTGCGCCGCAGGGTTGTTTTCTTGCCCGGCACTGCTCGCCTGGTTTGCGAAAGCAAGCGATGCCTCGCGAGCAAGGGCGTTGCAGGAACCGACCGTGAACGAATCGAAGGTCAGTGGAAATGTCGCCTGACGAAATGTCGTCGCGGGGTTGGTGGGTCCAACCGGCCGGCTCGGACGCTTCATGATGTGTGGTGTGATGTTGTGAACCGAGGCAATGGATCGGTTCGGGGTTTCGGTCGCGGGCTCAAGATTCGGTACGGCGGTTATGGCCTGTGCGCTCGACGAACCCCCGGGCGCACCCCCGGAATTGACGCCCGGTTCGAGGTTCCTGGAGAGGGTCGAGTGGAGCATTGAATTGAGGGAAACGGTTTCGCGCGTTCGCTTGCGCATGCGCGTGTTCGCGAGGGGCTTGGCGCCGCGGCGCGGGTTCCCGCCAACTGTTGCCTCAATCGTTCCGTCAGTTGATGACAGCATTGAAGGCGAGGCGGCGCCGGGAAGGGCAACCGGGAGTGCGGTCTGCGAGGCCGCGTCGACGTCCGTGCTCTCAGTGGTGTTGGCCGTTGCTTCGAGGGCAGCGTCGGCGCACGCCTTCGTTCGGAGTTCGACTCGCAGTGGGACGCGCTCACCCACTTCGGCGGCGACGCAGTCTCCAATGGTCGAAAGAAAATAATCGCGAATACGATCGCAATGAAACTGGGTGGGGCAGCCGAGCTCCAAGCTATGCCCATCATACCTAGCGGCGATCTGTGGAAGCCACATTTCATAGGAGACGGGAGCAAGCTGTTTTTGCAAACGGCGCAGAACGCCATCCCAGACCTCGGGGGGGAAGGTCATGAGTCAGTAATGCCTCTTTTTATATATGCGTCTCATTCGAGACGGTGCAAGGTCGATGATGAACGAACGGCCCTGTTTATATTTAAATGTTGTTTGGTTCTGAGTGGCTTTGCTCTGCTTGGATCCAACGAGGGTATCTGAGGAACGTTTCGATCTAACCGGGTCTATTTCAAATGGTCTGTTGCTTCTCTCGGAGTTTTCGAATTTAGACTTAGTTCGCTGACGTTTGGCTCTCGATTTCCAAACTCCGGCTACTGACTGCCGACTCTCGATAGATGTTCGGTCACTGTTGGGCTGTTGGATGCAGGTTGGATGGATCTTCGTCCGACGCGCGACGCTTGGTTGCGATTGTTCAGTGAAGACGAGCTTTCACCGATTTGCCGCGACCTGTACTTACCATGTTGAACTCAGATCGGCATGAAAAACTTGGCTCGTTGGCGAATAAAATTGTTGACCAAATGTAAATTCAAAATCAATGGACTTCGGCTTCTATTGCGCGCGCAGTAAACCATCGAAGTCGCGAGTTCGCTAAGTCGATTCAACGCGTTAGCGCCAACTGATTGACACTTTATCGCGTCGATCTTGAACACGTCAGCGCACGCGAATACCGTTGTTTGTTTTCTGGAACGCTCTGCGATTTCGAGCAGTTCCAACTCACCCTTCAAACAACTTCACTGCTCACACTGCAGTGTCATTCGCGCTTTTCGCGTTAAAACCAAATCGCCACCACACTGCGAAATACACGTTTTTACGAGAAATTTTTCAATATTGTGAAAGCGGAGAATTATTGAAGGGAAGTAGGGTTCGAGATTGCGTGAAGCCTCGGCTCAGCGAGCTTGAAAGCAAGCACCGCGAGCAATTGTTCGAAGCGTGCGAGTGTTGATGGACAATCGAGCAAACTCTGTTTCTCGAGTGTGCTGATGTCCAATGCGACCGCGATCGAATTCACGTAGACGCTGTTTGGAATGGCGTCTAGCTGGCCGGAGCGAAAGCGTTCAAGGAATTCGGGCGCCTCGCGTTTGAGCAGTGTGGTGTACTGCGCGTGCACCTGGGCTCTGTATTCTTCGATCGCGTGAACCGCGGGGTCGTTGTTCGGTGCGGGCGTTAGGTCGATGTCAGGTTCTTTTAGTAGAACGACGTCCGCGGTGCGAAAGGGCTGCTCAATCGGGCGCTCGCCCTCGCGTTCAATGCGAAACCGGGAAACGCCTTCGAGCACAAGGTTGTAAGTTCCGTCGGGACGTTGTTCGGACGATTCAATTCGTCCCACACAGCCGACCGGAAATACCCCCGGATCCCCGGTCATCATCTCGACCTCATCGGGGACGACTGTGACCATGCCGATAACGCCGCCCCGTTTGATCGCGACTTGGACCATTTGGCGGTAGCGCGGCTCGAAAATGAAGAGCGGCACGCGAACGAATGGAAACAACACGACACTCGGGAGGGGGAAGATCGGCAGCATCTCGATGCGCTGCCCAGTTACCGACGATCGATCTTCCGAAGGCGCGCTGTCGTCGCTCATCGAAGCTCGCCTTGCATCGCATTAAGCATCATTGGACGAAGCTTGGATGCAGTGCCCGGAAGCGCACGGCGCGGACCATCATAACGGGTTATAAATGGAACACGATCTACACGGTGCTCGACGCCGATTGATATTCGTTCGTCGAGATTGAGCCAAGCTGTGCCGTTTTCCACTCGACGGTGCAGGCGGTTACGAAAACCGAGGCAGTTCACGATACGGTTCCCCATGAGATACGGGGTGAGGGGCAAATTCGTGAAGGCGCTAACTGCCGACCTGGTCGTATTCTTCAAGGGTGTTTGGTCCGCCCAGAACTTTGACCGCGATATCGTCGCAAGCGACCGACTTGTCCATCAGTTCGCGAATCAATCCCTCGACGGTGAGTTCGTCGAATTCGTCAAAGGCGTCTTCGAGGCCCGATTCGGTGATGCTGAATTCGACCGAAAGTGTGATCTTTACGTCCATCGAGGATCCCTTTTCTTGCTCGAGCCGGTTGTGGCACGGCTCGTTCTAAGTTTGACAAGCACGACCTTGGGTCGGTGCACGTTTCGTTATTGATCTAGCAGCTTTCGTCCGGGGAAAAACCCGGTTGTGACTGCGCTGCGCTGTTGTCTCTTACGTTTCTCACGTCTGTCATGGCCTTGTGTGATCAGGCCTGTTCATCAACCAGGCTATGCGCGACTGAAATTGGGTGGTTCCTTGCTTCCTTGTTGCGGCATACCGCTGGGTCTTGAGGTGGACAGTGAGGGTCTGTGAAGGCACGTCTGCAACGGTTCCACGGATTGAATTGCCGCAGATCTTCCTAAGTGCCTGTATTTACTGTAATTTTTTAACGCGGTAGAGCATACAACACGCTTTAGGATCCGGCTACGAAATTCTCTCGTAGAAACGCGACTTTAAGGCGTGCTTCTGCAATGCATTCGAAAATAAATGGCGGGCAGGACTCTGCCCCCTCACTAGGGGGCAGAACATGTGAGCCCAATACGCATGAAAGTGCTCAACCTCCGGGTTCAAGCGTCCGAAGAGTTGGGCAAGATCGAAGCCGAACCGGGGGGGAAGGCTTCGACGGGATGCCTCGGAATCGCAAGGTTCCGAGGCGCTTTGTCGTCTGGGGCCTAGTTCGGCGCTCCAGTCTCTCGGCTGCGAAAAAAGCCGGGACTCGCAAACTGGGGCAGATGCCCGGCCCCTACGGGACCAAAGCCGCTGCTACGGGAGCCAAAGCCGCTGCTACGGGACCAGAGCCGCCTCTTCGTTGATCACGGGCTTGGCGTCTGTGATCTCTTCCGCTGCGAGGTTCTCTTCTTGCAGCGAGATTGCCTGCTCCGAGTCGGTCAAGTCGCTGTGACACGCCGCTTTGTCCTCTTCGTCGCCCATCGTCGCGCGAGTCTTGGACGCCAGCCGATGAAGTTCGGCCGGCGAAAGGACACCTCGCTTCTGCAAGATCTCCTTTTGCTCGTCCGTGAGTGCTGCTGAGATCTTGGGCTTGTCCCACGCGTAGTCGGCGTCGGTGCCCGAGACGAAGTCTTGGATCTCTTTGCTGATCCGAACGGAACACCAGTCATGGCCGCACATCGCACAGAAGTCTGTGTCGACGTCGAGGTCTTCGTCGTGATACGCGCGAGCCGTGTCGGTGTCGAACGCCAGTTCGAAGTGGCGTTCCCAGTTGAGCGCGGCTCGGGCCTTTGTGAGTTCGTCGTCCCAGTCTCGAGAGCCGGGGATGCCGAGGGCGATATCGCCCGCGTGGGCCGCGATGCGGTACGCGATGCAGCCCTGCTTGACGTCATCCTTCTTGGGTAACCCGAGGTGCTCCTTCGGCGTCACGTAACACAGCATCGACGCGCCGTGATACGCGGCCGATGTCGCACCGATGCAGCTCGTAATGTGGTCGTAACCCGGGAAAACGTCGGTCACCAGCGGGCCCAGCACGTAGAAGGGTGCGCCGTGGCAGAGCTGTCGCTGAAGCTTCATGTTGAATTCGATTTGATCAAAGGGCACATGACCGGGACCTTCGACCATCACCTGGACGCCCTGGCGCCAAGCACGCTCCGTCAGTTCGCCCAGCACGCTGAGTTCGCCCAGCTGCGCTTCGTCGGTGGCGTCGGCGAGGCCACCGGGGCGTAGTCCGTCGCCGATTGAAAACGTGACGTCATACTCGCGCATCACTTCGCAGATCTCTTCCCAATGCGTGTACATGGGGTTTTCGGCGCTGTGGTGGAGCATCCACTTGGCGAGTAGAGCGCCGCCGCGGCTCACGATGCCGATCAAACGCTTGCTCACCATCGGCAGGTGCTTGCGCATCACGCCGGCGTGAATCGTAAAGTAGTCGACCCCTTGGGCGGCTTGGTGCTTGAGTTGGTCGAGGATGAGCTTCTTGTCGAGGTCTTCGATCGTGCGACCAATGATCATCGAATAAATCGGGACGGTGCCGACTGGAACGCTCGAGTTCTTAATGATCGCCATGCGGGTCGCGTCGAGGTCGCCGCCCGTCGAAAGGTCCATCATCGTGTCGCTGCCCCACTTCTCGGCCCATTGGAGCTTTTCGACTTCCTTTTCGATGTCACTTGCAACCGGCGAGGCGCCCATGTTGGCGTTCACCTTGGTGCGACTCGCGCGCCCGATGCACATCGGGTCGAGTTTGTGTTCGAGGTGAACGCGGTTTGCGGGAATCACCATCCGACCGGCCGCGACTTCGTCACGTACCTGTTCGGGGCTGAGGTGTTCTTCGCGTTCGCTGATACGCGCCATCGCGGGTGTGATCACCCCTAGGCGAGCATGTTCGAGTTGCGTGACTGGCATGAAGCCTTCGGGCGGCGTCCACTTGCCGTCGACGAGCGACCAGTCTGCGGGCATGAAATCCCAGGCCGTCTTTGTCGAGGGTTGCGGCATGCCGGGCGTGTCGGGCGAACTGAATGATCGCGGCCCGCCGATGTCGGCCGGGTTGGCAAAGCTCCCCGGGCTGGTTCCCTGCTTGAGTGTCGAAGGGTTTCCACCCAGAGGCGGCAGGCTCACGGACCTTTGGGTTCCGTTCGCTGCGCTCGCTTCGAATGAGTTCGTGCCGTTGGTCTTCGGCGGATCGGTGGGGCTAGACATGCTGGGGCTCCTTGGGGAAACCGGCTGGCAGGTTGGATCGGCAAGCTATCACGAATCCAAGTTGAATGGGGTGTTAACGGAGTATCTAGAGCGGTGATTCTCTGCATCCCCGAAAAGTCTGAACCTTCAACCTGCTAACATTTGAGTCCTATGAAATCACGCACTGCAAATTTCTTGACGACTCGAACGCGGATCCGTGTTCTTCAGACCGCGCTTGTACTGTGCGTCGCGGCTGTATCCTTTGGATGCGATCGCGGGATCGAAGACTTTGACCCCGACGAAGAACCCGCGCTCCCAAACCTCGACCGAATCTATCCGAAGGGTGCCGACCGGCAGCCGAGTCCAGTCATGCAGGGAATGATGGGCGCGGGTCCTGCGCGAAGAGACGCAGCTACATCCGAGCCCGCCGCGCGACCGATCGCCGGGCAAACAGCGCCCGGCGCGACGATCACAGGCACTGTCGAGATCTCGCCCGACCTTCAGAGCAGCGCGCCAGCAAGCGCCACGCTCTTCATCATTGCGCGCACGCAACCCGTGGGTCCACCGCTTGCCGTTGTGCGAGTCCCGAACCCGAGTTTCCCCCACGCGTTCGAAATGGGCCAGGCGCAGGTGATGATTCCAACGCTTCGGTTTGAGGGGAGCATCACGGTCACTGCGCGTCTTGATTCTGACGGCAATGCGATGACGAAGCTACCCGGCGATCTGGTGGGTGAAGTCGCGGCACCGGTAGCCCCGGGAGCGAGTGGGCTAAAACTGGTTCTCGACGGCAAGCTCTAGCAACCTGCTACTGAGGGTTTTCGAGGCCCGTCAACGCTTCGAGTTCGCCTGCAACGACAAGTGTGTCGCCCTCGCGCAATACGTCGTCTGCCCCCGCCACCTGCACAGCTTTTGAGCGGGAAGAGAGCTTGCGCGCTCGGCGAAGCAGCAGCACCTGCACACCTGTTCTTTCGCGCAGCGACAAATCGCGCAGCGTTTTGTTCAGGTAGTGGTGGGGCACCATGATTTCGCGAATCGCGTAGCCGTCACCGAGGTCGACGGTGTGTCCTTTTTCGACGGCTCCGAGCTGGCTGGACAAGCCACCGACCAAGTCGCGACGCATCGACTCGCGACTGTGCGCGTCAATCACGTCCCTGTCTTTCACCGTGCCAACCAGTCGCGCTGGATCATCACTCGCGACAACGGCGAACTCGTCGACGTCGGTGCCACTGAACAGCTGCATCACAACTGAAAGATCTTCTTCTTCGGTCACAGTGGGGCGGTTGCGGTCTACTAGGTCTCCCGCAACCACGAGGTGTTGCAGGGTTTCGCGCTCGTAGATGAGGCGTCGTACTTCGGTCAAAGAAATTGCGCCCAAGAGCTTGTCGTTCTTGTCCACCACCATGAACTGCGAATGGTCGCTCTGGACGACGAGGTCGAGGATGGTTTGGAAGTTCGCGCTTGAAGGGATGACCTCGGGGTCGGAGTCGATCACGTCTCGCACGAAGATTCCCTTGAGGACGTTCGGGTCTTGTTGCTCGAATAGGTCGATTCCTTGGCGACGGAGTTTCGAGGTGTAGATGGAGTCGCGGCTCAGTAACTGGCAAACAAGCGTACTCACCACGCACGCGACCATTAATGCCGGGATGATGTCGATCGTCTGTGTGAGTTCGAAGATGATGATGATCGCACTAATCGGCGCGTGGGTTGTCGCCGCGACGACCGCGCCCATGGTGACCAGCGCGTAAGCGCCCGAACTCGCGGTCGCTTCCGGGAAAATTGCGTGGATGTGTGTGCCGAGAAAACCACCCGTCATGGCGCCCAAGAACAGCGAGGGGGCGAAGATGCCGCCCGAGCCACCGGAACCAATCGTGATCGAGGTTGCGCCTATCTTCGCGATCACGAGCAGAAACATCGTCATCGCCGAAAGATTTCCGGCAAGGGACGCCGAGATCGTCGTGTATCCAACGCCAAAGACCTGCGGCAATTCGATCGCGATCACGCCAACCAATAATCCACCGATCGCGGCTTGAAGGTATTGCGGGATCGGGAGACGTTCGAAGAAGATCTCGGTCGCGTTGAGCGTTCGGATGAACGCGACCGCAACAAGCCCCGCGACGACACCCGCCACCATGTAGGGAATAAGTTCGAGGGGGCTCACGATGTCGTACCCCGGCACTTCGAACGCGGGGTGATTGCCCAAGAAGAAACGCGAGACCACGGTCGCAACAACAGACGACAACACGATCGGCATAAACTGCGTCACCGCGAAGTCGCCGACGATGACCTCCGCCGCGAAGAGTGCGCCGGCGATGGGCGCGTTGAACGTGGCTGATATGCCTGCTGCCGCACCGCATCCGACGAGGGTTCGAATCTGCAACGTCGGGAGTCGCAAAGCTTGGCCCAACGTCGAACCAAACGCGGAGCCGATTTGCACGATCGGTCCTTCACGGCCAACTGACCCCCCAGTTCCGATCGAAAGTGCCGACGCGAGTGCTTTGACCGCAACGACGCGTGCGCGAATCACTCCGCCCCGCAAAGCCACTGCCTTCATGACTTCGGGGACACCGTGACCTCGGGCCTCGCGCGCAAAGAAATAAATGAGGGGGCCGACGATCAAGCCGCCCGCTGTGGGGATGGCGAGGCGCCAGTACCACTCGAGTGCCATCGTGGCAGCCAACGGGTCGTGGGCTTCCGCCAAGAGGCCCTCGCTCGCGAGCACCGAAAGCCCATCGATGCCGCCGAACGCTACGGCTTGCACTGCGCGTATCAATAGACGGAAGAGCACCGCACCCGCAGCACCGGCGAGGCCGACTGCGATGGCTGCTGCGACCATATAAAGATGGCCGCCCTTTTCCAGGACGTGCGAATTGTGGGCTACGGAACTGATGGGAGACCTCGGAAGGAATTGCGCGGCCGATGCTACCGGGTTGAGGCCAACCTCGCGTCCAATCCCTCACTCAATTGTGGCTTCCTGCGAAGATCAGTCGCTGCCTGCGACCCAACGCTCGACGACGTCAAGCAACTGGGGCGCCATGCCTAGGGGATCGCCAATCTGGATTTCGATACCGGGGTGCTGCGCGGCCGCAGCTGCAACAAGGCTGGGGATACTTTCTTGGGTGTGTCGGCCCTGGCCGAGGAAGTACGGACACACGACGATGGTCTGAGCGCCGGCTTCGACACAGCGCTGGATGCCCGCCGCGATGGACGGTTCCGCCATTTCCATGTGCGCGGCCTCCACGATGTCGTCTGGAAGGCGTGGACGCAGGGACGAGGCAATCCGGCCGATTTGAGCGTTGGCCTCCTCCCGCTTGCTTCCGTGATCTACCAGTAAAAATGCCCGTCGCATGAAAGTCCCGCCTACCAATATTGTGCTGTTACGACGAGATCACCAGCGACCTCGAGTTTGCAAGAAAGTCGCAACTCGCTGTCGATCCGGTTGAGTTCCTTGATGTGGGCCTCCGCGTCGGGTTCGGGCGCAAGGGTGCCGGCCCCTTGCAGAATTTCGAGTCCACACAGTGAGCACAGCTGGTTCTCGCCGCAGGCACTTGCAACCGGCAGCTCCGCCTTTCTCGCCGCGGCGAGCAGCGTTGTCCCGGCTTCAACCCGGACCTCGCGGCCCGAGGGCATAAATTTTACCGTAAATTCCACGGCCGGAGCTTAGTGGATCCACGGGCCTGCGATCAGCTTGAACTTTGTGGTTTGGCCGCGGCGATTGGGCTTTTGTAGGATCAGGGCATGCCGTCAGCTGGTTTTCTCGTGATCGGAAATGAAATTCTTTCTGGCAAGGTCGTGGACACGAACTCGCCTTTTCTCGCAAAGCAGTTGCGCGAGGTCGGGGTCGATCTCGAACGCATTTTGACGATTCCCGATGACATCGACATCATCGCTCATGAAGTGCGCCAGATGAGCCAGGACTACGACCACGTTGTGACGAGCGGTGGCATTGGTCCGACTCACGACGACGTCACCATGGACGGCGTCGCGAAGGCGTTCGATTTACCACTGGAACTCGATGCCGCGCTCTGCGATCGCATCGAAAAAGCGACCGGCGACCACTTCAACGAAAGCATGCGCAAGATGGCGATCTTGCCCCGGGGTGCTTTGGTTCAGGAATCAGGGGACCTTTGGTTTCCACTGATCAGCGTCGAGAATGTTTTCATTCTCCCGGGCATCCCGAGCTTGTTCGAAAAAAAGTTCGAAGCCATCCGTGATCAGCTCGACGGGATCCCCATCGTACTGCGCCGGGTCTACGTGAAGGCGTACGAAAGCGAAATCGCCAGCCATCTGAACGCGCTATTGATCGAATTCGAAGAGTTGATGCTGGGTTCCTACCCGCGCATCAACGAACCCGACTTTCGCGTACTGCTCACCCTCGAGTCGCGAGACACGGGCTACCTCGATCGCGCATTGGAATCGTTGCTCGCTCGCTTGCCCGACGACTCGATCCACCAGGTCGATTAGCTGGACCCGACAACCCATGACCCACTGGCATGGTGGCTTGCGCACATTCATCCGGCGTGGATGACGCTTTGCCTCGGCGTTCTGTTTTTTGTGCTTCGGATCGGGTTGCGTTCGCGCAAGGGTAGGCTTGCCGGCGCTCCGCCGAGCATTGATCTGATTCGCCTGCATGCGCGTCTCGCTAAGCCCGCCGTGGCCTTTGTGATCGTTGGCTTTATTGGGGGGGGGCTTTCATCGTCGCTGATCCGCCATTGGTCGTTGATGGAAAGCTTCCATGCGATCGTGGCTTTGGTCGTCGTGGCGTTGTTCACGGCGACCGCCGTTTACGGCCGGCGCGCCGAAAAAGGCGAGGGTGACCCTGGTCTACATGGGCTGTTTGGTGTCCTGACGATGCTTGGCTCGCTCTTGGCGGCGATCGCTGGTTTCATTCTACTCCCCTGACACACTGCAGAACGCGCTTGATCGCCGCACTGAAGGGTTCTGCGTTTGCTGGAGATGCAGTGCTCTCAGACGATCTTGGCGCCGGGTTTGAACGGTCTCTCTTTGTGTGAGCAGCTCTTGGCTGATCGTGGCGACGTTCCGATTTTGTTGACTTCGGCAGTCGCCTGTCACATCGGTCAGATTCGAGCGAGAGACGCGGGTGTTGAATACGTGATGTCAAAACGCCTGTCCGCTGGAGAACGGACGTTCTGGCGCCGTGACGAAATGCAGGAGATCCTGGGGTACTAGTTCTCGCCGCTTTCGGCGTGAAGTACGTCGACGCTCTTCTGTCGCAACCAGTCGTCTGCGAGCACCAGACACGCCATGGCTTCGACCATCGGGACCGCGCGCGGCAGCACGCAGGGGTCGTGGCGACCCTGTGCTTCGAGGGTGACCGCGTTGCCATCGCGGTCAACGGTCTGTTGCGCTGTGCCGATCGTCGCAGTGGGTTTGAATGCCACGTTGAATTCGATCGGCTGGCCGTTGCTGATCCCGCCTTGAATCCCACCCGAACGATTGCTCGAAGTCACGGGAGGCGTTCCGTCTCCGGGTGTAGAACCCGGTGCGGGAATGAAGGGGTCGTTGTGTTCGCTGCCGTAGAGCTCTGTCCCGGCGAAGCCACTGCCGATCTCAAAACCCTTTACTGCGGGCAGTGAGAACATTGCGCCGGCGAGCTGTGCGCTCAGCTTGTCAAAGACAGGTTCGCCAAGACCGGCAGGCACGTTGCGAATGCAACACGACACGACGCCACCCAACGAATCTTCACGGCGGCGGGCTTCGTCGATGCGATCGATCATTTCTTGCGCGGCGTCCTGATCGGGACAGCGCGCGATGTTCGACTCGATCTGTTCGAGCGTGACGCTCGAACCGTCGACCTTCGCTTGAACGTTCTGCACCCGGCTCACCCAAGCGAGCACTTCAATGCCAGCTTCCTGAGCGAGGATCTTGCGGGCGATTGCAGCGGCGGCCACCCGGCCGATGGTTTCGCGCGCACTCGCGCGCCCCCCGCCTTGCCAGTTGCGAAGGCCGTACTTGGCCTCGTAGGTGTAGTCGGCGTGAGAAGGACGAAAGAGGTCCTTCATGTTTTCATATGAAGAAGGGCGTGCGTCGCTGTTGCGCACGAGCAACATGATAGGCGTGCCGAGGGTGGTGTCTTCGAAGACCCCCGAAAGGATCTCGACCTGGTCGGCTTCGGCCCGGGGCGTGGTGATGCGGCTCTGGCCGGGTTTGCGGCGGTTGAGGTCACGCTGGATTTCGGCTGCGGTGATCTTTAAGCGCGGCGGACAGCCGTCCACCACGACTCCCACGCCACCGCCATGGGACTCGCCAAAAGTTGCGATCTGAAATGCTTTTCCAAAGGTGCTGGCCACGTTGTTCTCCGTTAGGCGAAGGCAGGATACCTGCGAATTTGCTTCGCCGCCCGCGCACCGCGCGAGCGACCCGGCAACGCCGCAAAAGACCCGACGAAAAAACGCGCTTGCCGATCACGCTCGATCTGACTGTGGACCTGAGGGACGCCTGAAAAACGGGAGGCATCCTCAATGCCGAAAATTAGGATCAAATCCGTCACGACCAAGGAGTCTATCGGCTCTGGAAATCCGGGCTGGTCGAACCGGGCATGCTCGCCAGATCCCGTATTGCGGGAGACGGGCGATTTCGCGCAGAGCATTTGGGTCCGTGCTGCTGGGCAACATTTTGGGCATCGCGTCGGTGTACAACAAGCTGCGACCCGCAATGGTGGAAGCGAGAGCCTGGCGCCTGCAGGGCCTGCAGTAGTGCCCCGTGATTGGCACGAGGGGGTTGAGACCAGTTTTGTTGAAGCGATTGCTCGGCACGTCCTGTTTCGAGCGAAGAAGCGGTATCGCTTGGCATGAGAGAAGCCGAGTAGAGGTACTACCCTTACACGAGGCGGATCGCGTCCCTATCCTGCGTGCGATGGGACGAATGTCATGAACGACTCTCCAACACCGCCCGGAGGGGACTCGGACGATAAAGCGCCTGGGTTCTCGCTCGAAAATCGTGTGCGCAGCTTTGGCTACGCGTTCGCGGGCATTGCACTGTTGGTTCGGACGCAACACAACGCCTGGATTCACGCCATCGCGACGGTCCTCGTGGTTGGCGTCGGTGTGTTGCTCCCCGTTAGCCGCATCGAATGGAGCGTGTTGGTTCTTGCGATCGCGATCGTTTGGGCCGCCGAAGGGATCAACACCGCGATCGAGAAACTCGGCGACGCGATTAGTACCGACGAACATCCCCTCGTCGGGCAAGCGAAGGACGCGGGTGCCGGCGCCGTTTTGCTCGCTGCGATCGGAGCCGCGATTGCTGGGCTGCTAATTCTTGGGCCGCACCTACTCGCGATGCTGGGGTTCGGGGGGTAGCGCCGCGATTGCTGCAGCGGTTTTGTTGACTGTAGTAAGCCCGGCTGCAGCCAACCCAGCGAGATCAAATCCAACTATATAAATTGCAACTACAGCAAAAGCTCAAGTGACTTGCGTGCGAGGGTGGCTTGCGGGAGGTCGTCGAGTTTTTCCTTGCTTACCCACTTGTGTGCTTGGTAGTTCCGGAGCTTCACCCGGCCCGGTGCTTCGCCGCAACGAAACACATGCAGGCTGAGCTTCAAGTGCGTGAAGATATGCTCGACCGTTCCAGCGTGAATTGGACTCGAAACTTCGAGCCCCGTTCTTTCTGCGATCAATCGTTCAACGTGATCTTTCGGTTCGCTATTCGGCGGGATCTCGCCGCCGGGTAATTCCCAAAGGTTCGCGAGGAGTCCTTTGTCCGGGCGTTGTACCGCGAGCACCTTGTTCCCTCTTGGCAGCCAGACCGCGACGGCGTCTACGGCGCGAGGCTTTTTCTTCTTCGGTTTGTTGGGGAGCGCTTCCACGTTGCCCGCGCGAAGACCGCGGCACAACCGTTTCATCGGACAACCGCTCTCGCAACCGGGTGAACGCGGGCTGCATACGGTCGCGCCAAATTCCATCAAGGCCTGGTTGAGGTCTCCGGGGCGTGTCCCCTTGGCGAGTGCACCCGCCTCGTCCCATAGACGTTCTTGCACGTCTTTGCGGCTTACGTCACAACGCAGGTCAAGCAAGCGGGTGAGTACCCGCACCACGTTGCCGTCGACGACCGCTTCAGGCTTGTCGAAAGCGATCGAGGCTACGGCGCCGGCGGTATAGCGCCCAACGCCGGGAAGCATGCGGAGTTGTTCGATCGTGTCTGGCACCGCGGCTCCAAAGTCTTCGAGCATCATCTTGGCCGAGCGATGAAGATTACGTGCGCGGGAGTAGTAACCGAGTCCCGCCCAACGTTCGAAAACGTCTTCGCGGTCTGCAGTCGCGAGGGTTTCGATGTCGGGGAAGCGTTGAAGAAATCGTTCGTAGTAGGGAATCACGGTTTCGACGCGGGTCTGCTGCAGCATCGTTTCGGAAATCCAGATGGCATACGGGTCGCGCGACTTTCGCCACGGCAAGTTTCGATGTCCGGCGTCGTACCAGGCAAGCAGTGTCTCGCGTAAGCGTTGGCTACGGGCACGGTTCGAAGGCATTGGAAGGGGATCCCGTTCAACAATTTCCGGCTTCGTCACTGTTCCTCTGGCTGCCATTTAGAGATGCACCGGGAGTTCGTCTTCAAGGTTGATCGCAGTGGCGGTCACCCTCGCCTGCACGGCAATGGCCTCGACACCATTCGCACACGCTTTGCGCAAGGCCTCGCCGTAGGCGGGGTCGATGGCGTCCGCGGGTTCGACACGCTTGCAATCGACGCGTTGCACGACAAAGAGAACGACCGCGCGCGCACCCTGAGCGCGCAAGTCGGCGAGGGTTTCCATGTGGCGCTTGCCGCGAGACGTCACCGCGTCGGGAAACCGCGCGACGCCGTCGTCGGCAAGGGTCACGCTTTTGACCTCGACGTAAGCTGGCGCCGGGTTTTTGGGGTGGTGGCTGAGCAGAAAGTCCAGCCTTGAACCCCCGTGCACCTTCACTTCCGGTTGAACCGTTGCGTAGCCACGAAGCTTTTTGATCGCGCCGGCTTCGAGCGCAGCGCGAACCAGTCGGTTTGCGTGCATGGGTTGGAGACCAACCCAACTGCGTCCGACGCGAATCATTTCGAGGGTGTGGCGGAGCTTTCGCTTTGGGTTGTCGCTGGTTGAGCAACGAACCTGTGAGCCCGGTGTTGAGCATCCGATCATCGCACCCGGGTTCGGGCAGTGGACCGTGATCTCTTCGCCGTCCGCGGTTTCGATGTCCGCAAGGAAACGCTTGTAGCGTCGAATCAGCGTGCCGGATACTTCGGTCTTTAAAGGGATGCGCATTCGTTTGTCTCTGGCTGGCTTTGGTTCGCTCAACTCGACTTGATCAGTGAATTGCTTGCAGTCGTGCGTCGACGTGACTCTTGATCCAATTCGCGTCCCACCATTCGAGCGGGTCGACGTACGTTCCTCCGACCAGAATGGCGAAATGGAGGTGGTCGCCGCCCGCGAGGCCCGTTGCGCCGCTTGTGCCAATAGCCTGGTTTCGCTCGACGAATTGGTCGGCCGCAACGGTGATCTCGGTGAGGTGGGCGTACAGAGACGTCATCCCCATGCCGTGATCGAGGAGGACACAGTTGCCGTAGATTCCGAGGTCTCCAGCGAAAACAACTCGGCCGCGGTTCGCCGCCCCGACGCTGGCCTGGGCATGGGATGCGAGATCAAACCCGTAGTGGGTTGCTTGCGAGATCTCGTTGTCCTGCGTGAAGTAGCGGCGTTGCTCGGCAAAGCGGCTCATGACTTTCGAGTTGGCAAATTGGGTGAACGACTTCGTCCAATGCTTGACCGGGTCGCTGTTTCCGATCAAAGACTGAATGCGTTCTTCATTCTTCGCGCGGACCTCGCTGTTGATCAGTTGAAACGCCGCAACGTTCGTAGCTGCCGACACCCCGACGCTCTCCGCTAGGGGCGGGACGACGCGGTCGAAGAAGTTATCGGACAGATACAGACGTTCCTCGGAGAAGTTGCGTTCGAATACTCTGGCCCTGAGGTTTGCGCGGCCTACATTGCCTGCGGCATCAGTTGCTTCGTATTCGATCTTTGGGTTTCTGGGCGCATTGACTGCGACGGCAAAGAACGCGACGCGTTTTCCGGCCTCGGGTGCTGTGTTGGGCGCCGGGTAGCCAGGGTAAAGTCGATCGCCTACGCGAACGCCATCGCTCGCGGTGGCCTCGCTTACGCTGTACGTCACCGCGGCCGCGCCGCCGCGGTAGATGTAGATCAAGCCGCCGCCAGCTTCGACACGCGGGGCCTTTGTGTCCACGTTGATGCGTATGCCGACTTCACTCCGGTTCCCTTCGCCGAGATTTTGCAGCGAAAAATCGCGTGCCGTAACGATCAACGTTGCGGGTCCGTCGGCGATGCGGAGCGCGCGCGGTTCGAGGTCGACGCTGACCTCGTGGGTTTTGCCCGGGTTTCCGCCGGAGAGCATCGCGCCTGGGAAATTTTCTTCGAACACAACTTGTCCGCCGCCCGAGTGCACCATGCGGAGTTGTAAGTTTCGGAGCCCTGTCCCTTCGTCGATAAATTGGAGCGTCAGGGTCGTGCCTGCTTCACCAATGCTTAGTTCCGCGGGTGCGACGATGCGGGGCGGATCAGACTCGAACCGCGGGTAGGCTATAAATGTCGCGGCGCCTAGGCCGATCGCGATCAAGATGGCGAGCCATCCTTTCCAGTTGAGCGTGTTGTTCATTGGACCCTTCGGGTTGGATGCGATTGGAGCGAATCTCGACGAGCACACTCTGCGGCATTGACGGTTCGAGGGGAGTTTCCGAACCTGCGAAGCGCGTAAGCGCTCAACGGCGGCTTGAGTCTAACGGGTGTTCCGGCGCCGCGTCATTGCTCGAACGTAATTCGGGGTGCCGAAGGGTTCAACGTCGGTGGCCTTCCTTTAAGATTGGATTTTGCAGTGAGTTTTCTCGAACAGATCGTCGTGGTGAGACATGGTGAAACCGTGGGTCAGTCGAGCATTCGCTACTACGGAGCGACCGACATTGCCTTGTCGGGGCTCGGGGCAGATCAGGTCGCGGCCGCGGCCCGTGCGATTGGGGAGCAGCGCTTCGATCTCGTCGTGGCAAGTCCGCTGCAGCGAGCCTGGCAGTCGGCGCGAATCGTGGTGCCTGGCGAGCCGATCCAACTCGAGCCCGGGTTTCGCGAGATCGACTTCGGGCACTGGGAAGGGCTCACCAAAGAAGAGATCGAAGCGACCGATCCCAGCGGTTACGCCCAGTGGCGACGCGAGGGGATTGAGTTCGATTTCCCGGGTGGCGAAACGCGGGTCGGGTTTCGTGCCCGGGTCAACGCGGGCCTCGGGCGATTGCTCGCCGAGCCGGTGCGTTCGATGCTTATCGTGGCCCACAAGGGCATCGTGCGAACTGTGGCGGAGCGCTTGAGTGACGCGAAGCTTCCCGACGAACAGCCCGAGCTAGGGGGCTACGTCGAACTCACCCGCGACCCTTCGAACTACGACGCCCCCTGGCGTATCGCAAGGTCGAGCTTCTAGCCCTGCGGCCGAAGTTCTCATACAGTTGCCGCGAATCTTCAATGTCGGAGTGGGGAACCAGCACGAATGGCCCAGGGAAGTGAATCATTTCTAGCGGAACTCGAGTGGCGTGGTCTTTTGCACCAGACTGCGGGCCAAGGGCTTGGAGATCATCTCGGAGCCGGTCCGCGTACCGCGTACACGGGGTTCGATCCGTCCGCGGATAGCTTGGGGGTCGGAAACCTGGTGCCACTGTCCATCATGCGGATGTGGCAGCGCGCCGGGCACAAACCCATTTTGTTGGTCGGCGGAGCGACCGGAATGATCGGTGACCCGGGCGGCAAAGACGCCGAGCGCAACCTGCTGAGCGAAGAAGAGGTGAGGCACAACGTCGAGTGCCAGACAAACAGCATTCGCTCACTCTTCACCTGGGAAGATGAAGACCCGAGGGGCGGCGCGCGGCTGGTTAACAATGTCGATTGGTGGCGCGACCTGAGTTTTATGAATGTGTTGCGAGACATCGGAAAGCATTTTTCAGTTAATGCGATGATCCAACGCGATTCGGTGAAAGACCGGCTCGAAAACCGGGACCAAGGCATCAGCTACACAGAGTTTTCCTACATGCTCTTGCAGGCCTACGACTTCCTCCACCTTTACAAGACGGCGGACTGCACCGTACAAATCGCGGGCTCCGACCAGTATGGGAACTGCGTGTCGGGCATGGACTTGATCCGCCGCGACGCGGCTAGCCACGAAACCGCCGCCGACAGTTTCGTGGTCACAACGCCCCTGCTCCTCAAAGCCGACGGCAAAAAGTTCGGCAAATCAGAGTCGGGCAACGTCTGGCTTTCACCCGAACGCACAAGCCCATACGCGTTCTACCAGTTCTGGATCAACGCAAGCGATGACGATGTCAGTCGCTTCTTGCGCACCTTCACGTTGTTTCCGCGGGAAGAAATTGAATCGATCGAAAACGAACATGCCGAGGCTCCCCATCAACGCGGCGCACAACAGCGCCTGGCAGAAGACGTCACCGCAGCCGTTCACGGCCCAGACGAACTCGCCCGGGTCCAAGCCGCATCGGGTGCACTCTTCGGAAAAGGTGACCTTCGAGACCTCGACGCAAAAATGCTCGCCGATGTATTCGCCGACGTCCCAAGCTCAACACACGCAAAGGCCGACCTCGAAAAAGACGGCGCGTCCTTGGCCGACCTACTCCCCGAGACCACCCTCGCCAAGAGCAAACGCGAAGCACGGGATTTCCTCAAGAATGGTGCCATCTCGATCAACGGCCACAAGGCAACGCCCGACACCCGCCTCGTCACAAGCGACCTGCTGCACGGCAAAACGATCCTGATCAAGCGCGGCAAAAAACTATGGCACGCCACCCAGTGGCCCCAATGAAAATGCCCTGCACCAAACCCCCGGCTACGCGCCTTCGAGCTTGATCCGCCCCGTCCGCCGAACCCGCGAGCCATCTCCCGCACGTCTCCGCTCAACCAACCCTAGTCTTCATCACTGCGCAAACTAGCCAACACACTAAGGTCTTCTAGCGTCGAAGTATCCCCAGAAGACTCAGTCCCCGAAGCAACATCACGCAACAACCGCCGCATAATCTTCCCCGACCGAGTCTTCGGCAAAGCATCGGTAAACCGAATCTCCGCCGGCCGAGCAATCGCCCCGATCTCCTTGCTCACGTGACCGATCAAGGTTTTCTTAAGCACGTCGCCGGCCTTCGTTCCGCCGCGCGGACTCACGAACGCCACAATGGCAGTGCCGGTAATATCGTCCGGTCGCCCAACCACCGCCGCTTCTGCGACGTCCTTGTGGGACACCAAGGCGCTCTCCACTTCCATCGTTCCAATGCGGTGGCCCGAGATGTTCATGACGTCGTCGATGCGACCCATGATCCAGAAATAGCCGTCCTTGTCTCGGTGCGCGCCGTCGCCGCAGAAGTACGTGTCCTCGAAGCGACTCCAGTACTGCTCCTTGAAGCGCTTTTTGTCGCCCCAAATCCCGCGGAGCATGCCCGGCCAAGGCTTGCGCAAAACCAACAACCCACCACCCGGAGGCTTCGCGACGTTGCCCTCTTCGTCGTAGACCTCAGGGTCGATGCCCGGGAACGGGAGCGTGGCCGAGCCGGGCTTGGTGGCAACGACACCAGGCAGTGACGTGATCATGATCCCGCCGGTTTCGGTTTGCCACCACGTGTCAACGATCGGGCAGTTCTTTTTGCCGATGACCTTGTGGTACCACATCCACGCTTCGGGATTGATGGGCTCACCCACCGAGCCGAGCAGACGCAGCGAACTCAAGTCGTGCTTGTTCGGGTGTTCGTCACCGAGACGAATGAACGTACGGATCGCGGTCGGCGCCGTGTAGAAGATGTTGACGCCCCACTTCTCGATCAGCTCCCACCAGCGGTCGGGTCCGGGGTGCACGGGCACGCCTTCGTACATCATCGTTGTCGCACCGGCAGCGAGTGGGCCGTAGACAACATACGAATGGCCCGTGATCCAACCGATGTCCGCGGTGCACCAGTAGACGTCACTGTCCTTGATGTCGAAGATCGCTTTGAAGGTGGTGGTGACGTGGGTGAGGTAGCCACCTGTTGTGTGCAGGATGCCCTTGGGCTTTCCCGTGCTGCCGCTGGTGTAGAGGATGAACAGCGGATGTTCAGAATCGAGCTTCGCCGCCGCGCACTTCGGGCTCGCATCCTTCATCAAGTCGTGCCACCAAAGATCGCGGCCCTTCTTCATTTTGACGTCTTGCTTGGTGCGTTCCACGACGATCACCGTGCCGACGGCCTTGGTCATCTTGAGCGCATCATCGACGGCCTGCTTGAGTGGGAAGCCCGCACCCTTGCGGAAGCCACCGTCTGCGGTGATCACGGTCTTGGCACCCACGTCGTCGATGCGGTCTCGCAGTGCGTCCGCGGAAAAGCCGCCGAACACAATACTATGCGGTGCGCCGATACGCGTGCAGGCGAGCATCGCGATCGCGAGTTCTGGGATCATCGGCATGTAGAGGACGACGCGGTCGCCTTTCTTGATGCCCTGGGTCTTGAGCACGTTTGCGAACTTGCAAACTTCGCGATGCAGTTCGGCGTACGTGATGACCCGCGTGTCGCCGGGCTCGCCTTCCCAAATGATCGCGGCCTTGTTTCGGCGCGCGCCGCCGTCTTCTTCAAGGTGCCGGTCGAGGCAGTTGTAACTGACGTTCAGCTTGCCGCCGACAAACCACTTCGCAAAAGGAGGCTTCCAGTCGAGCACCTTCTTCCAAGGCGTGAACCAGGTGATGTTCTCTTTCGCGCGCGCGGCCCAGTACTTTTCGGGGTTTTTGTCGGCCTGCTTGCGATGCTCTGCGACCGTTTTCTTGTTCCAGTTCGCTTCGCGAGCAAACGCGGGGTCGGGTTTGAAACGACGCGTTTCTTTGAGTAGCGATTCAATATCGGGCATAGAACTGGCGCTCCTTCGAGAACTGAAATTGATGCGAATGTGTGTCTGGGAAATTTTGTAATTGGGAGTCGTTAGGCGTTTTGCTGGTATCGTTCAGCGCAGAGCGGGTTAGTCACGCATCCATGCTTCGACGTCATCGGGTTTCTTCGGGATTGCTTCGTTCAGGTTTTCGATTCCGTCGCGGGTTACTACGACATCATCTTCGATCCGAACTCCGATTCCGCGCAAGTGTTTGGGCGCCTTCTCGTCGTCCAGTGGAACATAGATCCCCGGTTCCATCGTGAACGCCATGCCGGGCTCGAGCGGACGTGCCTTGCCCTTGATCGTATAAGTTCCGACGTCGTGTACGTCGAGCCCAAGCCAGTGGCTAGTGCCATGCATGTAGTACTCGCGATAAGCGTCGCTTTTGAACAAGTCATCGACGGTGCCGGAAAGCAGGCCAAGGGAAACCATCCCTTCGATGAGCGTACGGATCGTGGTTGCGTGAATGTCGGGGAGGTTATTCCCTGGACGACAAGCTGCGAGCCCTGCGTCTTGTGCCGCAAGTACGACTTCGTAGACGTCTCGGCCCGCGCCCTCGAATCGTCCACCTACTGGATAAGTACGCGTAACGTCCGACGCGTAGCCTTCGAGTTCAACGCCGGCGTCGATCAAACACAAATCGCCGCCATTGAGTTTTTGATTATTCGTGACGTAGTGCAGAATGGTTGCGTTCTTGCCACCGCCGACGATCGACGTGTAGGCAGGACCGCTACCACCAAGCCGTCGAAATGTATGGCCGAGTGCCGCTTCAAGTTCGTACTCGTAGCGACCGTCTCGACAAATGCGCGCGGCTTCTTGATGCGCCGTGCATGTGATCGCCGCGGCGCGTCGCATGATCTCGATTTCGCCTGGTTCTTTGGTCAGCCGCATCTCATGAATGATGTCGCGCGGATCAACGATCTCGCTGGCAGGTTCAAAGCCAAGCTTGCTGCGTTGCCTGAGTCCGTCGAGCGCTTCGATCAAAGTGCGATCTAAGTCTGAGGCTTCGCCAAGGGTGTGATAGATGCGCGCCGCTTTTTCGACCTGCTTCGGGAACTCGTCGCGTAACGATTCAATCGGAAACGCGGCGTCGGCGTCGTAGTCTTGCTTCGCACCTTCAAGGCCGGGTCGGTACCCGTTCCAAGTTTCTGCAGACCGATCGCGGGGCTGGACAAAGAGCGTAAAGGGCGGGCCGCCGTCGGTGCGAAATATCGCAGCCGCGCCTGGGTGGTCGAAGCCCGTGAGGTAGTGGAAATCGCTGCTCTGACGGAAGGGATAGTCGGAGTCGTTCGATCGCCGCACGACGTCGTGGCCAACCACGATTGCGACGGCGTCTTTCCCCATGGATTTCAAAAATTGGTCGCGTCGTTGGGCAAACACTCAGGCAGTCTATCGCGGCTCTCAATTTGTCGCGGGAGGGGGCTGAGATTCTCACGAACCGGGTGAACCCGAGATGAAGCCCTCGCGGGCACGCACTGCCGACAACATCGAGCACGAGGGTGCATTGTTTGTTTGCACCAGTTCGTTTGCCGCCACATTTGGCTTCGGGGATGGCAAAATCATTGATTACAGGCAGTTGCGAAAGTCGCCGCGCGTTTCCTGCGAGGTTTCGGTCGGGGAACCGTGGGCAGTGCATCATTTGGCTGCGAAGTGTCAAAAAAAATTAGATCACCGATTCTCGCAAAAATCGAAAAAAGTTAAATAAATTCAAATACTTGAAGATTTTTTTGCACTTGGACAAAATTGGCATGTCGTCTGCAATACATGGAACCAAGCACAATCCGCTGGTATCAGACTGGATGTTTCGGGCGCGTTCATCCAGTTCGGACCACCACCAGGAGTAGAGAAAAGAGCGAGGCGCTTTCCCCAAGAATTGTACCTCGCACAACGCTCTGCCCCACCGGTGAACGGATTATGGCAGTAAGGCCCCTCGGCGCCGATGGTCGGACCGAGGGGCCATCTCTCCCGCTAACAATGTTTGAGTCTCTCCTAGACTCGTACCACCGTATGAAGTGCCGAGAGATCGGCATCCGTGATCGAACGAGGTCCTCGGCAACAGCCGAGGGCCTCGTTTTCGTTTGGTCGCGTGAGTGCTGGAGTCGTTGAAGGGCGCCCGATGAATGCGTGTAGTCGTCCGAGCGTGGTGCCGTACGAAATACGCAGAGAGCCTGCGAGCCGGCTCGGCGGTCAGAGCGTCGTCAACGCTGGGTCCACCGCTTGGTCCGTGAGTTGAGTCCGTGAGCGGAGCCCGTGGGTGTCGGATACGGCTTGCGTCAACGCCCGGCTACTTGGTCGAAGACGGTTTCTTGTCGCTCTTCTTTGCGGAGTTTGACTCGTCCGCCGGCTCAGGCTCAGGCGAATCGCCCGAGGAGTTCGAGGTAGTGGCTGTCTGCGCGAGTGCTTCGGCCACTTCATCGCCAAACGCGCGAACGAACCAACCCTTGAGTTCCGGCACGTCGTCAAGGTCGCTGCCCTGTGTCGGATTCTGGCAGGCGATCGCTTCGAGAGACGCGTTCGGGCAAAGCACACCCGGGTCGAGCTTCAGTTCTTCAGAGCGTCGCGTGCGCCACGCTTTTAATTCCGTCACGCGTCGTTCGGTCTTGCGATCCATTCTGCGTCGGCCGGTGCCGGTCGTCTTGGGGATCGGCGGATGATCAACGGAACGCCCCGCGTCGATTGCAGCAAGGATTTCGTCACCCATACGCCGCACGAGCAGCTCAGTGATGCCATTGATGTTCTTCAGCTGACTCGCTTTGGTGGGCTTGTCCGCCGCAATTTCGAGCAGGGTGCGGTTGCCAAGGACTTTGAAGGGCGGTCTGTCGATCTCGCGAGCGCGTGCGTCGCGCATCAAGAACAGCTCCTTGAGCACGCTGAGGCTCTTGGGGTCAAGCTTGCGCGCACCCTTGATTCGGAAGTAGCCCTGCTTGTCGAAGGTGCGGTCGGGCCACTGACGCTGACACAGGGTGTCGAAGTCTTCCTGCGCCCATTCCATGCGGCCGGCCTTCTTGAGTTCGCGCTCCAGCTTCTTGGCGAGTCGGGACAGGTACAGGACGTCGCCCACCGCGTAGGTGAGTTGCTTTTCCGTAAGCGGGCGGCGCGACCAATCGCTTCGCTGCTCGTCCTTAGGGACCTTGATGTTGAAGTGACGCTCGATGATGGCCGCGAGGCCGACTGCGCTGTAGCCCAGTAACTGCGCGGAAATCATCGTGTCGAAGACGTTTGCGAACGTGTACCCGTAATCGCGCTTCAGCACATAGATGTCGTACTCGGCTGCGTGAAACAGAACCTGGCAGTCCGGCGAAGAGAAAACCGGCGCGAGGGGTGCCATCGCTTCGGGGCCATCGAATGCAAGCGTGTCGATCAAGTAGGAATGCTTCGACGTACTTACCTGGACAAGACAAGTCTTGTCAAAATAGTGATAGAAGCTGTCGGCCTCGGTATCGACGGCGACAACTGGCTCCGCGAGGAATTCCTCAGCGAGTTCTGCGACCCTTTCGGGCGCATCCACAAATTCAAATTCAGACAATTCCGACCTCGTGTCTCAAACAACAGAATGCCAAGTCGAAATCGGCCAGGACAGGACAGGTTAAGTAAGGAACCAACCGACGTTGAATAAGTCGGCCTTGTCCAATTTGTGACGGGCACCGGAGCATCGTTATCTTAGACTGCCGGGGGTGGGTTGCAGTACCCGGCTGAGGTACTGGAGTAAACCCAGCTTAGCCGACCGCCGCCAACGGGGAAATGGCGTTCGCCTCGGTAAAAATCTTTCCGAGGCTCCAAACCGGCTTTTCTCTATGCTGCGTGCATGATCAGAGCCGGTGTCGGTTTCTCAGATAAATTTTCGTCCAGCTCTGCGGCCGCTGAGGCGGTTGCGGAGGCCCTTAGGGATCTCGGTTCTAATAGTCGACCGTCCGCGGCGCTGGTGTTTGCGACGGCGGCCTGGGGTCCCGAGCTTGCCGCCTTGATTGGCTCGGTCGGAGATAGGCTGGAGGGCTGCCCAATGGTGGGTTCGAGCGTTGCTGGGTTGTTTTCTGCTGGCCGATGAACGGCCGAAAACCCCGGGCTCTGTGTCGCGCTACTGGAAGGCCTCGAACTCGAATCCGTGGCTTTCGACGACTTGAAAACGGACGACCCTGAAAGCGGCAGTGAAATTCTCGACCACCTTGCAACCGGGCCAGACGCGGCGAGCCCCCTCCTTTTGCTCGCGGATGTCGCGCGCCGAAGCCCCGGACCGCTGCTGGCCCGTCTCGAGGCACGTGCTCCCGAAGCGATCGTGATGGGGCTGGGCGCGAGTCCGCTCCCGCGCGGTGCCGCGGTGGTTTGGCGTGATGCTGAGCTGATGCAGGAGGGGATCGTTGCGGCGGTTTTGAGGGGGGCCTCGCAGGCTCGCGTCAGTGTGTCCTTGGGGTGCCGAGTCGCGTCGCCGCCCCTTTGTGTGACCCGGTCGCGTGACCGTTGGATCAGTACGTTCGACGGCAAGCCCGCGCTGGGACTGTTGGAAGAGGCCGCTCGGGCCGCACACCTGCCAGCCAGTGCAGAGTCGCTGCGTCAGATGTTGATCGCAGTGGTACCCGCGACGGGGCCCGGTAGTCCGGTGTCCACGTCGAACTCGCTCTGCGACGGGACCGCGGTCTATAACGTGGCGGGCATCGATCTTCGGAGAAACGCGATCTTGTTGCCCGAGCAAGTCGACCCCGGCGCCACGATCCGGATCGCGGTGCGCGACGCGGTGTCGGCCCGGGAAAGCCTCGAAGCCTTAGTCGACACGCAGGTCAGGCCGACTACCGGGTTCTGTCTGCACCTGTCCGGCGCTTCCCTCGACCGGGTAGGGGCGGACGGTGCGAGCCGCGATGCCCGCTGCTTCGAGGAGCGCGCTTCGGGCGTCCCGGTGCTCGGGCTCCAGGGGGCCCAACTGCTGGGCCCCTCCTCGGGCGTAGGCTCGCAGCTCGATGTTCTCACCGACAGATCGCTCCTCGCAAGCTTCGAAGTCTAGTCGTCGGCTTGTTATCGGAGGCGCCTTCGTTGCGAGGCAGGGCCTTGTTCGATAAGATGTTCCGTATAAACGAACAAGGTTCCATCATGCGGAACAACTTTCATTTCACCCGAGCCGTCAGCTCGTGCTCCAGCATCCCAAGGCCAGACGTGGACCCCCAAAGCACAGTCGAAAAAGCGGTCGACATCCTCTTTCACCTGCATGCCGCCAGCGAGCCGCAGGGTGTTACGGCGATCGGGCGCTCACTCGGCTTGCCCAAGTCGAGCACCCACCGACTGCTCGCAGCGCTGGGCCGACGCGGGCTCGTCGAGCGTTCGGACCGCGGGCAGTACAAAACCGGCACGGCCCTCATCGCGCTCGGGCTCGGGGCGCTTGAGCGAGAGCCCATCGTTGAACTCGCGCGCAGCGTGCTGGAAGAAACAGCGGGCACAGTCGGAGAGACCATCTTTCTCGTCGCAGCGCGCGCGCAGCGGCTGGTCGTGATCGACAAAGCCGAGGGCACGGGCTTCTTGCGGGTGTCGCCCCAAGTCGGCGAATACTTGCCCGTCCACGCCACCGCGGTCGGAAAGCTCTACCTCGCATTTGCGCCGGACAGTGTCGACACCGAACCGGAACCCACGCCGTTTACATCACAGACGACGGTTGCCGCGGACGCTCTTGCGGGTGTCATCGAAGACGTGCGTGAAAACGCTTTGGCGACAAGCGACGAAGAATGGATGTCTGGCCTTGGCGTTGTCGCAGCTCCCATTTTGTTTCGCGGGCGCATGGTTGCGGCAGTCGCGATTGGCGCGGCCGCGGCACGCCTCAAAGAGATCGGTACAGACGCGGTTGCCGAACACGTACGCGCAGCCGCGGCACGCATCGAAGCAAGACTTGCAGCGGACAAGAGCGAGTTCGCGCGAGTGGATGGAGAAGGTTCAAAATGAAGATCTGGATGAACGGTAAATTTGTTGCGCGAGAAGACGCGAATGTCAGCGTGCTCGACCACGGGCTCCTTTACGGCGATGGCATCTTTGAAGGGATGCGGATCTATGGCGGCAAAGTGTTTCGCTTGCCCGACCACCTGCATCGGTTCGAGACTTCTGCGAAGGCAACCGGTATCGAACTCCCGGGTGGCTTAGACGCAATTAAGAAGGTTGTGCTCGACACTGCGCGCGAATTCGGGCAGACGGAAGGCTACCTCCGCCTCATCGTGACCCGCGGCGTGGGTGAACTGGGCGTCGACCCGACGACTTGCAGCAACCCCACGTTGATCTGCCTCGCCGACGGGATCCGTCTCTTCGCCCCGGAAAAGCTCAAAAAGGGCCTCGACATGGTGACATCGAGCTACCGACGGCCGGCCGCGGACGCAGTCGATCCCCGGGTAAAGAGCCTCAACTACCTCAATAACGTGCTCGCCAAGCGCGAAGCCAAGCTGCGCGGCGCGGACGAAGCGCTGATCTTGAACCAGGCGGGACTTGTCGCCGAGGCGAGTGTCGCGAACGTCTTCATCGTGCGGAACGAAGAGTTGCTAACGCCGCCAGTGACCGATGGCTCGCTGTCGGGCATCACGAGAGACAGTATTATTGAGATCGCGAAATCGCTGAACATTAAAACTCGCGAATGCCATCTCGGCCGATTCGATTTGTTGGGCGCCGACGAGGTCTTTATCACCGGTTCCGGAGCCAAGGTCGTCCCGATCGCCACACTAGACGGTCAACAAACAGGTGGGCTCGAACGGCCCGTCATGACGCGACTCGTCGAGGGATTCGAGCAATACACCTTGGAGCATGGCACGGCGTTCTGATCGTCTGTTTGGAACGGAGGGCGTACGTATACGGGTGGGTCGAATGGACGCTGCGGCCACCCAGTACGTGATCGATCGTTTCAAAGCAGATCATTTAGTGCCCAAGAAGTTTGGCCAGCTATGCTTGCCACGCCTTTAAACCGCGGCAAGCGACGCTTTTGCGTTTGTTCCGCGACGCAGGAGTAAGCGGTGCGCTGGTCAAAATCTTTTCTTCCGACTCTTCGAGACGATCCGAGTGATGCAGAAGCAGTAAGTCACAAGCTGCTGCTGCGCGCGGGTTTCATGCGCCAGCTCATGGCCGGGGTCTACACCTTGCTCCCGATGGGGTACCGCGTCGCGCAAAAGATCACTGAAATCGTTCGTCACGAAATGAACGAACTCGGCGGTCAAGAGTTCAAGCTTCCGACACTTCACCCGCGAGAGATCTGGGACAAGTCTGGACGTTGGGATGTGATGGGCCAGGAAATGTTTCGCTTCGAAGATCGTCGCGGCTCCGACGTTGGCCTGGGGATGACGGCCGAAGAAATATTCGCTCACCTCGCAAGCGAACTGCGTTCGTACAAACAGATGCCTCAGATCTGGTATCAGATTCACACGAAGTACCGCGACGAAGCGCGGCCCAAGAGCGGGCTCCTGCGCGTGCGCGAATTTACGATGAAGGATTCGTATTCCCTCGATATCGAAGAAGAAGGCCTCGACTACGCGTTCGATCAACACTTCAAGGCGTACCGAAAAATCTTTAAGCGCATTGGCTTTGATCCGGTTGCCGTCGACGCTTCATCAGGTGCAATGGGGGGAAGCCAATCGGTCGAGTTCATGTTGCGAAGCGACGCAGGTGAAGACTGGATCGCTGCGTGCGAAGCATGTGGCTATGCGGCCAACGTCGAAAAGGCAACCAGTGCAATTCCGGCCGTAAACGACGCCGGACCGGACGCTCTCGAAAAATTTGCAACACCGGGTGTTCGCACGATCGCCGATCTGGAAACTTTTGAGGGTGGAGCCCCGGGCTTCAAACAGATCAAGACTCTCGTCTACATGGTCGACACCAAGCCGGTGCTCTTGCTCTTGCGCGGTGACGACTCGCTTTCTGAGCAAAAGCTAATCGACACCGTCGAAGCGGAAGAGATGCGACCGGCGACGCCGGAAGAAGTGAAGGTGGCGCTTGGCGCGCTGCCCGGAAGTCTCGGTGCTGTCGGGGTGAGCGAGCACTTCATCATCGCCGACGAATCGCTGCGCGGCCGCACCAAGATGACGACCGGCGCAAACGAAGACGACTTTCACTTGCGCGGCGTAAGCGTAGAACGCGACATCGACGTGAAGGCTTGGCTCGACTTGCGAGAAGTGAAAGACGGCGAAGCGTGCGTTCAATGCGGCAAGGCGCTGTCGGTCTACAAGACGATCGAAGTCGGACACATCTTCAAGCTGGGCACCAAGTACAGCGAAGCGATGGGGGCAACCGTTCTCGACCAAAACGGAAAGGCGCGTTCGATCATTATGGGTTCGTACGGGATCGGGATCGAGCGTGGCCTCGCCGCCGTTGTCGAATCTTGCAACGACGAAAACGGCATCGTGTGGCCCGTCAACGTGGCGCCTTTCGAAGTGGTGATCACCGTTGTGAAACCCAAGAATGTCGAATGCATGGAAGTCGGCGAGCGCATCTATGACGCGCTCATAGGCTTTGGCATCGACGTCTTGCTCGACGATCGCGATGAACGACCGGGCGTGAAATTCAAGGACGCCGACCTGATCGGTTTTCCGTATCGCTTAACGGTTGGGCCCAAGGGTATTGCCGACGGCAAGGTTGAACTGCGCGCTCGACGAGACGGCGAAACCGACGACCTCGACATTGATCGAGCCGCTGAAACCATCATGGAAACCGTCCTCGCCGAAAGGCGCTGAGGAGAGTGGGGGCGCATGAGTTCTGATTCCCCCGAGCCCACTCGTGACAGCACGACCGCAACCTCAACGCGACTGACGGCGGCGAACGCGCTCACGAGTCTTCGTTTGATCGCGGCGCCGGTGTGCAGCTGCATGATATTCGCTGGGCGCGACGTTGAAGCGATGCTTGTGTTTCTATTCGCAATCGCGACTGACTTCGCCGACGGCCCGCTTGCACGCAAGCGCGGTGAAAGTTCCCCGTTCGGTGGACTGCTAGATCACGCGACCGACGCGACGTTCGTTGTTCTTGGGATTGGGGCCCTCGTAACGCGGGACCTCGCGCCAACTTTATTACCACTCCTCATTGCACTTGCCTTTTTGCAGTACACCCTTGATTCACGCGCACTCGCCGGCGAGCACCTTCGCGCGAGCTCACTGGGTCGCTGGAACGGCATCTTCTATTTCGTCTTGCTCGGGACACCGATTATCCGCAACGCGATCGGCTGGTCTTGGCCGAACGACGGATTGATCGTGATGATGGGTTGGCTGCTCGTTGCGTCGACTGCCGCTTCAATGGCCGACCGTCTGCTGGCTTTGCGTCAAACTCGTGCGCGCGCACGATCGTTAGACTGAACAGAACGCGTACGACCCTCAACCAACGCGCCGGAGGACCAGAACCCATGCCAAGCCAAGGATCTCTCTATCACAAACACCCGGACTATCGCGTGGAGTTGGAACCAAACCCCAAGCGGGTGCGGGTTGAGTTTGCGGGGGAAGTGATCGCGGACAGCACGCGAACGATGTGGTTACGAGAAACCAAGCACGAGCCCGTTATTTATATCCCGCGTGATGACGTCCGCTTTGACAAGCTCACGGCGACGGACCATCAGACGTTTTGTCCGTTCAAAGGTGACGCCGTTTATTGGACGGTTACGGTGGGTGAACGCACTGATGAGAACTCGGTGTGGGGCTACCCCGATCCGTTCGAAGAAACGGCGGACATCAAAGACTACGTGGCGTTCTATCAGGATCGGTTCGATTGGAGTGATGGGGAGTAGGGAGCGACGTCTACGGCCCTTGGCGGGTGGCTGCGTTGCATTGCCTGGCAGAGAGGCTGGGGCAAGCCCAACGAATCGAACCCAGTCTCAAGGTTAGGGTTTTGGCTTGAACATCAAGCCGCGACTTCGCCAAGCGTCGGGTTTCCTACGCTCGATACTGTCTTGGATGGGTCTCAATCTCGAGGCTCCAGGCCACACCACCCTCGCGCGGCGCGGCCAGCGACTCGATGTCGATCTTTGTCAAATTTTACCTTGGTCCCGATCGACCTGGTGTGACCTTCGCCGAGGTCCTGACCGACGGAAATGTTGGCGATGTGAAGACCGCCCTTAACCTCGTCGCCGAGGTTGGGAGTGACATTGCGAGCTTCACTGCCGACGCAGCCTACGACGCGGCCGCGCACCTACGATGCGCAAGTAGTACGCAGCACCAAAGTCGTCGTTTCGCCGATCAGGACAGCAGCGAGATCGAGGCAGCGAGGCACCCTGCTCAGTGCTCGCGATCACACAAGCATGAGGGCGAAGAAGATCGGTCGCAAAAAGCCGAGGCCGCGCTTTCGCAACGAGAGTGTGGTCGTGATCTCGTGGGTAGTAAAAACAAGCTGCGTTTTCGTGTTGGCCGATTAAGACGAAGGATCAATTGCTCGGCATCACGGGCAAAGGGTCCAACGCCCCGACATCGCGCGCTAAGCACGAACTTCGATCGCATGGGCTTTGGATGCGAAGGAAACGAATGCCGAATAGGAAAAGGCGTTACAAGATGACGGTTTGCACTTCTCGTTACAGGTGAGTTTTCGATGAGATGCGTGTGAAGAACCAAAGTGTGACTGAGGTTACTTCTAGATAGAAGAGTGTCTGGAGGAACCCATGATGATTCAACTTCGATCGCCTTGACGCTTGCGTTCGCCACCGACGCACCTCCGCAGATCGTTCGCGACAACACACCTGAGCGGAACAACATGGGGCCGACCGGTACTCACAACCTTTCTGCTTTTAAATTCACTGTCTGTGTAAAGGAATCTGCGCTTTGCACCGATATGCAAGCGTTCTTAGTGACGCACGACACGTGGTCACTCGAATCACTGGCAACAATATCTCGATGCTCGACGGCAAGGTCCAAAGCAATGAAACGAACGCAGAACTTCTATTCGTAAACCCGAACCGAGTTTTCTTCGGTCCGAACTTTACGCTCGTTGTCCAGCAAGCATTCTACGTCAATGCCGCTCCGCGCATGCGGGAACCGGAAGAGAAGGTGACAAATGATATTATCGAAACAGGAATTGAGCTTGAAGAAGAGAGGCCGAGTCACCCCCCGGGTAGTCGTTCTAAATGTTCTTGGCTTTTTGCTGGTCGGCCTTAGTCTGGTCTCGACCGCCGGCGCCCAGAATGTGGTGCGGCTCAACCCATCAGAGGTTCCGATCGCTCCAGTATCTTCCACTATCGCTCTTGATCTCGAACTTCAGTTTACTGATGTCACCTCTGGAGGTGGTACCGAAGTGAGTTACGACGCGAGTCGACTCACGTTCATCTCCTTTGAGTTTGCAACGGGTCCTAATGCTCCGAATGCGAGTTTTATCTTTGGCCCCGACGATCATCAACTGACCCAGCCCCTCAAAGTCAGTGCGGGTTGGGACTCCGGTGTGACCGGTTCTCGTAGCATAGGAACCTTCTTGTTCAGCGTGAACGGGGCGGGGCCCGCCGAGGTATCGGTCGCCGCGAGCCCGAATGTGTCGGGGGAGCCGGGGCCCTGGTACGACAGCCTGCCCCCGCACGGAATACTAAGTGTGATTTTTGGCGGCGCTACGACCAACAGCACACTTGCTGTCCCGTCGCTCGGTACACCGGGACTCATCGTGTGCAGTGCGCTGCTCATTCTTTTTGCAATTTTTATGATGAGCAAACGAGAGTTGCTCGAAACTAAGGAGTAGAGGTCATGCAAGCAATTCGAGAAACGTGCGTTGCAAAGCGAAATGGATGGAAAATCGGGTTGGCACTAGGGCTGTCGGGATTCTTGCTATGCGCGGGATGTAGCGAGCAGGATTCGGATACGTCGAGGAATGTCGCCAGCGTCACGCCGAAGGTTGTCGATTCCGCGGAGGCCATCAGGCTGGCCGCGTTGGAGGCCATAGAGTTGGGCGTCGCCGAGCGCCGATCTCGGGAAGGTGGGAAGGTCGTCGAGCCGGAGGCCCTGGCAGCGCTCGTTGAACGTGCTCGCGAGAGGATGGAGAGCGGGGTCGATGACTCCAAGATCAATATTCGACGTTCGGGCAATGCCGAGCGGGACGGTTATGACAAGGCGCGGGCTCGGGCGAAGGCCCTCACGAATCGCCAACCCGACGCTGGTGGTGATCGCTAGCGGAGCGGAATCGTTGAACGCGCGATGGGCTTGA
>Ga0115003_10000439_pt1 | contig 36450 bp, 29 predicted proteins | sample ArcticOcean_MG_C_7_FD_88736 | JGI IMG/M metagenome (GOLD analysis project Ga0115003, IMG submission 88736) | Marine microbial communities from western Arctic Ocean - ArcticOcean_MG_CB11_88 | ecosystem: Environmental > Aquatic > Marine > Oceanic | place: Arctic Ocean: Canada Basin | collected...
ACGCAACCCAGCGTCCGGGACGACGCGAGATGGGAAGGAAACCGAGACATGACCGAAACGAAATGCACCCGCCTGGGTGTCGGGGCACTCTTGTGCTTGAGCACCGCACTGCAGTTGCTCACCCCAAGCACAGCCGCAGCCAACTGCACTGCCCCCGGCTGCACGGTCGCTGAAATCAATCTGTGGTCGGACGAAGTCACCGAACTGGTGCGCGGACTCGTGAATATCGACATGCCCGTTCTGGGCAACGTGAACCACGGCAATTCGCTCGACATCCCCGGGGTCGCATCGGGCGTGGCGACCGAGGCGGTTTCTCTAGGCGACGGGGGTTCGGTCACCGTCAAGTTCACAGACACGATCTACGATGGGCCCGACTTTGACTTTGCGGTCTTCGAAAACGGAATATCTTCAGGCTCCCCCTCCTTGCTCTTCATGGAACTCGGCTTTGTTGAAGTTTCGAGTGACGGCATTTTCTTCGCGCGCTTCGACTCGCTGACATCACGCACGACGACCGTCGCAAGCTTCGAAGAAGCGGACCCCGACGACTACGCGAACCTCGCGGGCAACCGCGAACACGGGATCGGGACTGAGTTCGACCTTTTCGATCTCACCGATCACCCCCTTGTGATCAGCGGTGACGTCGACTTGGACGCCATTCTTTATGTGCGTGTGATCGACGTCGTGGGCAATGGATCGACTTTCGACGCCATGGCGAACCCGATCTACGACCCCTTCACGACTCCGTTCCTGACCGGTGGCTTCGACATCGACGCCGTCGGAGCGATCAATGTTCCCGAACCCGGAGCGGCGATCGGCATGCTGGCGGGTAGCGCGATGCTTGCGGTGCTGAAGCGCCGGCGCGAGCGAACTCGCTTGCTCACTCACTCTGGCCGACCGTAGTTACCCGGTGATGCGCATCGAGCGCATGCTTTTTCGACACGCCCTGCCCTGTGTCTTTGCATTCGGCCTGATGCTGCCCCTCGCTTCGGTGACGTGGGCGAATGAAGACATTGATGTCGCCGTGGATATCGACGAGCAAAACATCGAAGTCATTCGCGTCACAGACACGACGCCTCCAATCCCAAAGACCGACGCAAGTGCGTTCTCGACTGAGATCGACCTTGAGCGCTATGCCGGTGAGCAGAAGCGACTCGAAGATCTATTGGGCCAAGCACCGGGGGTGCAGATACGCCGATTCGGTGGAGCGGGAAGTCTTGCCGAAGTTTCCATTCGTGGCTCGACTTCCGCACAGGTCGTCGTCCTGCTCGACGGCGTCAAGATGAACAGCGGTCGCGGCGGTTCGGTTGATCTCTCGAGCATTCCGCTCTCTCAACTCGAAGCCGTGGAAGTTTCTCGCGGTGGGGGAGCATGGGGAGCGGGGAGTGGTGCGATGGGGGGGGTGGTCGAATTGCGAACGCGTCGGCCTGACTATCCCTCCACCGTTTTAAGCGCACAGGCAGCATCCTTCGGGACCGCCGAAACCTCGATCGCACGAACCCAACCGGGCGAGATCATCGACATCGGCTTCGGATACCACGGCTTTATCACGGACGGCGACTTTGAATTCACGCGGATCGAAACAGAGTTTCCAGGCGGCGTGATCTTGCGTCCATCGACAAAGAGCGCGACACGCATCAACAACGAACTCGAACGCCATAATGGCCACATCAACATTGGGGTGGACTTAGACCACGCGGGATATCTATTCGCCCAGCAGAGCATTGTGCATTCCTTGCACGGCGAGTCGGGGCTGGACCGCGAAGTCGTCAGTCCCACAGCGGGCCAGCAACGCTTTGCCGAACAACGCGTCCTCACAAGCGTCTCTCAAGTGCGCTGGGAGGACATCGCGTTTCTGGACGGCGAGGTCACCGCAACCGCGTCGCTATCGCATCGTCTCGAGCGGTCAAAGTTCGAAGACCCGAAGCCCACCCTGGGTGCAACCGCAATTCGAGACAAATTCGACGACACGTCGACCGCACTCGCACTACGACCCGAAACGATTCAGACGATGGGCGACACGGTTCATCGCATCACCGGCGAGGTCCGCCTGGAGCGCGACCGCTTAGATCCAAGCGGAGCGTCCTCACACGATCGCTTGGGCGCAAGCGTTTCGTTGCGCGACCAAGTTCTTCTCTTCGGCGATCTACTCACCATCGCACCCGGAGTTCGTTTCAATTGGACTGACGATACAGGAAGCCGCCTGCTCCCGAGTATTGGACTCGTACTCGAACCCGCGTCCTGGATCGCCATCAAGGGCAATGTCGATCAATCGTTTCGAAATCCAACCTTCTACGATCTATTTCTACCGGACCGAGGCTTCGCGAGTGGCAACCCAGACCTCGATCCTGAACGCGCACTCAATTACGACATTGGCTTCGAACTCAAACTGCCTTCGCGTTTCGCCATCTCCAACGCCCAGATTGGCGCGTCGGTATTTCGATCCGACGTGAAGAACTCGATCATCTGGGTATTGGTGAGCCCTCTCAAGATTCGTCCAATCAACACGGACGACGCCAAGATCGAAGGCGTTGAACTCGTCGCGAGCTTTGACGTGGGTTCGTTTGCAACTCTGATCGCGAACCACACCGAGCTTCGCGCCGTTTCCGAACCGGACTCGGTGAGACTTCCGGGAAGACCGAATCGGGAAACACACGTTCGCCTCGAAGTGGGGCCACCCCATCTCGTAAAAGGCGTCGTTGAGTTTCAGCGCATTGGGTCATTTACCGTTTCAAATGGAGGGAGTTACACCGTACCCTCTCGAACTTCTTGGAACACCTCAGTCGCGCTCGAACTGTGCCAACTTGCCGGCAAGCTCGGCGCCGATCTTCACTTGCGACGACTGTGGTTAAACGTCGCGATCGACAACGTCGGCAATGTCGCGATCCGCGACAGCCTGTCGTTTCCACAGCCCGGCCGCAGCCTGCGTGTCGGATTGGAGGCCCAATGGTAAAGCGGACACTGACAACGGTTCTACTCATCTCTTGCGTCGCGATGCTGGGAAACAAATGCGGTGGCGGCGATGGGTCCAGCGGCAAGGCACCCACGCGCCGCGTCGCGAAAGTTGACGAAAACAACTGCGCACCCATCGTCGGACTATTTCCCCCTGGCTTCGACTGGCTTCCCGGTAACGACGGACATGTCGTTGCGGTTCAAGACTCTCCGCCCGGCGTGTTGTTCTTCGACGTTGATCGAAACCGTCCGCAACTGCTTGCCCGGGACGAAATCCAGTCGATCCCAGTCGATAGCGACGGCGACGGAGAGATCGACGAAGATCAACGTCTTTGCGAGGACGACGACGAAGAAAAAATCGTTTCGATGGGCGCGCCCATCGGAGTGGGCCAGTCTCTGGCATTCGTCGCGAGTAGCGGCTTTGAACAGGTCATGTTCTTTGCTGCTCCTGACGGCGATCTCGTTGAGTTTTCGGTGACGAACCCACCTGACACCCCAAGTGGTTCGTATCACGGCAATGACTACCCGTACTTGCCAGCAGACGAAGACGAACGCACGGCGATCACCACCAAGGCTTGCATCTACATCACGGACGAGACGAACGTTGCCGACGAAACGTCGGTCGGTGGAAGCATCGGCCAGCATCCCTGCTGCAACCGTATCGAAGACGCGTCGAGTTTTATGACGGCGTTCACCGCCGGGATGGCACTCGGTGCGGGACACTTGTTCGTCGCAACCTCGAACCTCGATCTCCCCAACAACTTTATCGGCAGCTACTACCCGGGCACCGTCTTGGTCTACGACTACGATGACGACACAGCGCCAAACCAGATCCAGCCCAACACCGAGGCACCGGTGATCTACACGACCGGTTTTAATCCCACTGGAGTCACGGCGTATCGCACACTTGCCGGGCGCGACCTCATTCTGGTTACGAACAGTGGCGCATTGGTTCCCCTCGTCGGAAGAGAAAACATCATCACGGACTCCTTCATCGACGTGATCGATGCACAATCGCGCACGCTGGTCGCAACGATTCCGATGGGGCGCGCCGGCCTGAGCTTCGATGGTGTATCGGTCGACCCCGAAAAACGCATCGGCCTCATTGGTTCCTGGACCTTCCCGCTGCTGTACGCGATCGACCTCCGAGTCTTCGAAAACGAAGACCTCTACACCGAAACCGAGGTCGTACGTCTCGACGGCACCCAAGCGGGCCATCCCGACGCACGGATTTTCGAAGCGGACACCCCCTTCGAGATCCCCAATCGCGAAAATGGCCCCCACCCTTTTCTATGTGATGGCTGGACGTTTTCGGCAATCAACGAAGCCGGCGACTCCGCCTATGTCCTCGAACGCTGCGACGGCACGCTTACGACCGTGAGCCTGCTCGACCCCGTGACAAGCTGTGAAGCCATGCGGAACGACAGCACTTGCTGCGATCGCGTCCCGCTCCCCGAAAGCTGCTTCGCGCTCGCGTCATTCCAGAGCGTCACTGAACCGTTCAACACGGTCACCGGCTTGCACGGACCGTCTCAGATTGGCGTGCGCCCCGGCGAACCCGGCATCGATTTCACTGGGCCCGACGTGTTGTTTACCGTCGATCTACCCGAAGGCCAACTCTGCAGTCTGCGCGTCGATTCGTTGTAGTTCGCTGCCATCGGGTTTTCGTCACAAATGGACGAGACGCTCAACAGCAGTCGACGCCTCCTTGGATGCGTGGGTCGTGCCAGTGTCCGCGCCCCGAAAGCAAGCCGCGTTGCGCCGCCAACGTCATGGCTTTGCCAGGTTCGATGACCCGGGGCCCATCTCGGCGCACGCTGACTTCGATGGTGTCGTCGGCTTCCAGCATAATTTCGCGATCGCCATCAAACGCGAATACGCCCGGGCCTTTGATCGTTATTTTTTCGCCGAGGGCAATTTTTCGTACTTCACCGATGTGCACGGTTTGAAATAAACCAGGAGAAATTGGAACGCGCAGAGTTTGGCCGCCTTCGGAGTGCGGGACACAGCGGACCAAGACGCCGAAGTCATCGTCGGCGCCGCACGGTTCGAGCAAGCCGCCAATCGGCGACATCCCAACGGACGCCGCTTCGGCTCGGGCCAAGACCACTTCGCGAATCAATCCCGGATCCACCGGCATCATGTTGCCGACTTTGTCGCCTTCGAGTCGAACCGCGTCGATGACCGCAAGGGTCCGCTCACCACCCGGCCGTTCGAGATGAACGACCTTCGCGGGTTGCGAAACTTCTTCGAGGGTCACACCACCGGTCGCAACCAGCCCCGCTGCCGCACCGGCCAAGGTGGCTTCAACCATCATCGGAAAAACGTTGTTGGTCCCGGTCGAAATCGGAATGAGGGGCGCGTCGGGCCAAACTTGAGCGATGGCGCGACTCGTCCCATCTCCGCCGAGAACAATGACCGCGCCGCAGCCTTGCTCACGCATCATCAATGCCGCGCGCTGGGTATCACTCGCGTCAAGTTTTGCCCCGATATCTAGAAATTCGATCGATGCCTCGATCCGCATTCCCTCGACTGCAGACTGCGCGATGCGCATCGGCTCGCGCACAAGCAAGATCCGCTCGACGCCAGTCGCGGCGCAGCCAATGACGGCTCTCGAAACAAGGTCGCGCTTGTTCTCAGACGTGACCCGACTCGCTCGCGCTGCCAAGCGGCGTACATCTTTGCCCGACATCGGGTTCGCAATGATTCCTACCGGGCGAACCCGCTCTTCCGTTTCAGACATAACCTGTTCTATTGCTCCGCCACTTCCGTCAACTGGTCCACAAATATGGGCGACGACCACGCGTTCTCTTGCACGGGTGCGGGACAGCCGTCCTGTCCAAAATCGCCTCGGCACAACGTAACATTTACGGCGTTTCCCGCTTCGTCGAACTCGGTAAACAGCGGGTCCCCATTCAATGCCATCGAAGTTTCTTCGATCGCTCTCGCGTAGTACAAGACGTCGCGGCCCGCTTCAATAAATTCAGTGTCTTCGAATGCGAAAACACAACCGTTGGGGTCGGGTTCGCATTCGTGTCGCAACCACGGGTCTTCGATCAACAAGTCGACACTTTCGTCCACCGTTTGTTGCGGGCGAATCCGAACCACTTCAATGGCGCTGATCGCGCGGCGATCGTCCGACGGGTTGTAACATTCGTCTCGGCACAACCGTGTGAGTCGGTCCGCGGGAAGTCCTTCTCGCGCCCAGTCGGGACAGCCCGGTTTTTGTTTAAACGAACCGGCGGCACGGACTTGGAAGCGTGGATTTTTCTTCATCTGAAGTTCACTGCCCATGGGCAGGGGGTCGGGCCCGCCGTTCAAGAGGTCAAACCAGAGCAACATGCGAGGCCCCGTCGTGCCGTAGACCTCGCGACGCTTCATCGCTTGCCATATCGATTCGCGGCTTCGGTCCTTTGAATGCACCGCTGCCAGCCCCCCTGGGTACAAGAAGCTCTGTACACGATTGTCGGTGCCCTGCACTCCGATGGCTCCGCGCGCGGGCTGGAATGGCATTTGTGGATCGTCCATCCGGTTCGCGAGTTCGCCGAGATCTTCCAAACGCGCGTCCGGACGCCCGACGGCGTCGGTCATCATGCCCCGCTCGAGCTGTTTGTACCCGGTACCCGGGCGGCCCGTGTGACCATCGCTCGAGCCAACAAAGCCGTAGCGAAAGCGAAGTTTTGCGTCCGGGTCTGCGGTCGGCTTGGCGAGCGCCATGGCGTACTGCGCGGTCTCTTGGGGTCGATAGCCGAACGAAGGCTTCAGGCAGTCGCGACACTGCCCGCAGTCGAGCCATTCTTCCGGCGCGGCGTCGGGGAAGACTCGGTTCGGCCGGACATCGGTATCGACGGCGTATTGCCTGGCCTTCGTCACGCGATCTTCGCAGTCTTCAGAAGACAAGTCCCCGCAACGTGTGCGCATGATCTCGCCCGCCTGCCAACAACATGCGAGATATCCCTCGGTTGGCGCAGGGCATATGCGACTGCCGTCTTCGGCGAGCTCGAATTCGCGAAACGATTGATATTGTTCTGAATTGCCGTGGCCCGACATCACTTCGAGGAGGATCTGCTTGTCGGGATCGAATTGCGCCGGGTCGAGGTGCTTCGAAATGTCGCTGCCCGCAGGCGTGTACGTCCCCCAAGCCATCCCGTGTGGAATCTCGAGAACGTCAAAGCCCCACTGGTCGAGTTTTTCGTGAAGCGTCATGGGGTCAGCGGCAAATTCTTGACAAGTCACGGGCAGCGCACGGGAGTCGACCCCCGCTTCACAGGGTTCCCAGCCGATCACTTCGCCAAGGAAATCGGAGTAAGCGCTATAGCGCCCCCAACCGCTGGGTTGAATCAAACGTGCCGAGTGGATCGCATCCCGTAACCCCGAAAATAATTCGGGCTTGGGGCCCGCGCCAATTGGGCGTGCGGGGAGCTGGTCGTCACCCGTTGAGGGGAAGATCACGTTGCGGTGTCCCCAATGCGTTTGGGGGGTGAGCCCGGCCTGACTCCATTCGAAGCCCATGTAGGCGACAAGGTCTGGGTTGTCGAGATCACCCGCTCGCGCGTTGCACTCCCGCACACTTTCTTTGGACGCGGCCCAATTTTGGGGAAGCAACGTTTCGGCGTGGTCGGTCAGCGCATAGAAATCGAGGTTTGAGCAGTAACGCGCAAAGTCGCATACGTCCGCGGGAGGATGCGCGCCTTCGCCCCCGACCATCGGCAGCGTAAACAAGAAGCCGTCCCATGAATACGAGCTGTGGACGTGCAAGTCGCCGAACAAGATCTGTTTGGTATCGACGTCAGGAGAGAAAAGCGCATCAACCACGGCGCGCTGCCGTTCAGACTTTTCTTCACGGACAGCCTCGGGCTGAGTTTGCCCCGAGATCTGGCTGTCGAAGAACTTGTCCTCGCCACATGCCAGTGGAAGGGTGAGAAGAGACGCCAGCACAAGCAGGCTTTGATTCGAGTGATCGAAATTCATGGTCCCTCCGTTTGCGGCCCGTTGTGTGCGACGGCCCCGCGCAACGATATAGAAGCAGTCCACGCGTTCGGGGTCTAGCTCGCGTACGGCAATGTGCCGAACAAGATGAAGATTGACCTTCCGACCGACACGGCGTAGGGTGCCGCGGGATTCCGAGGAAGCCCCCATTTGACCCTATCCAACGCCAACCGAAGCGACGTGCTCTTCTTATGTGTCGCGAATTCTGCCCGCAGCCAGCTCGCCGAAGGGATCGCGCGGACCCTCGTGCCCAGCGGTGTCAGCGTCCATAGCGCCGGCTCCGAGCCCGGCAAACTGAACCCTCTCGCGGTTGTCGCAATGGCGGAAATCGGAATCGACATCTCCAGGCACTATTCAAAAGGCACTGACGAGATACCGAACGATCGCATCGGCAGGGTGATCACGTTGTGTGCGGAAGAGGTTTGCCCGGTCTTCCCCGAGCACGTCGAAAAGTTTCATTGGCCGATCCCGGACCCCGCCGGCTTTAACGGTCCCGAAGACGAAGCCCTCATGCGCTTTCGCGTCGCACGGGACGACATTGCTGCGCGCCTACGAGACTTCTTCGAGGTCTAGACGCGGGGGCAAACTCGGGCCGCAGAAATGCCGCGCGCACCTATCCCCTTGCAGCACAATTTGGCTCGCTACACTGCCGATCGCCCCCCCCCCTTGCCCTTCAAGCGCCGGAGTGATTGTGAGCGATTCAAGCAAAAGCACCCACAACGACATCGAACCCACCGAACTTCATCTCGACGACATTGAGATCGGGGATTTGAGGAAGCGCATCAGCGAGAAGTGGAACACCTACCCCGACGATGTCTTGCCGGCGTGGGTTGCAGAAATGGACTTCCCACTCGCGAGCCCGATTCGCAAGGTCCTTTCGACCGCCCTCGACGGTGACGACCTTGGCTACCCGATCGGCTTGCGCGCAACCGGACTCCCGGACGTGTTCTCTGAACGCATGGAAAACCGCTACGGATGGAAGACCGATTCACGCATGGCCGACGTCATCACCGACGTCGTCCAGGGCCTCTACGTTTCGATCGAAGTGCTGACCGAGCCGGGGGACGGAATCATCGTCCAGACTCCGATCTACCCGCCATTTCTAAACGCCGTCAAAGACACCAAGCGACGCTTGGTTGAGAACCGCTTACTCAATACGGACGAAGGTTGGCGGATCGATTTCGACGCCATGCGCGCATCGATCGACGATCGCACTCGGATGATCTTGTTCTGCAATCCCCACAACCCTACCGCGCGAGTCTTCACCAAAGCAGAACTCACCGAACTCGGTGTCATCGCGTGCGAACATGATCTCGTTATCGTTTCCGACGAAGTTCACGCAGACCTGACTTTCGACGGTCGTAAGCACATCCCGATCGCAACGCTCTCCCCCGAGATCGCCGAACGAACCCTCACCATCACGTCGGCGACGAAAGCATTCAACATCCCGGGGCTCCGCTGCGCGGTCGCGCACTTTGGCAGCAAGCGCTTACAGCAGGCCTATCACAGCATCCCCCGACACATCCGCGGCGGCGTGGGCCTGCTCGGCATCTATGCGACCCAAGCTGCATGGCAACAGTCGCAGCCATGGCTCGACGAAGTTCGCGCGTACCTCGAAACCAACCGCAACACTGTCGCCGACTTCGTGGCAGAACGACTCCCAAACATCAAACACCACAAATGCGAAGCCACCTACCTGGCCTGGCTCGACTGCACCGAAGCCAATCTCTCAGGCAGCCCAGCATCCCACATCCTCGAAACCCAGCGCCTCGCCCTCAACGAGGGACGCACCTTCGGCGCAGACTTCAACCAATTCACCCGCCTAATCTACGCCACCTCCAAACGAATCCTGACCGAAGCTCTAGAAAGAATCGAAAAGGCCACCCAGTCCACCTAACCACCGCTTTGAGCGTCCGATCCAAACGCGAGGACGACGCACCGTTCGGCCACCGGAGAGACCGTTTTAGCGACGTCGAAGTCGGCACGAACCTCGACCCCGCAGACGAACGTGACCGACTTTTTCTCCACCCGATCGCAAAGCCCGACGCGGGAAAACGAGACGCTGGGGCGATTGCGTCGCTGGATCTCGTCGCGCGCCCCGCTCGGCGCGCCCCCACACCCAGCAAAGCTACAGCGGCTTAAACTCGTCGAACACGCAGCCTGCCATCAACCTAGTGGCTCGCTCGCTCGCGTAAATGCGTTCGCCGCCAAGCCGGTCTCCCTCCGCAAACAAGATGCCGAGCACGCGATGGGTCTCCAACTCGCCGTCAACTTGGAGCGTGATGTCATATTCCTGGGCAACAGAATCACAGCTAACCCATTCGTTCAAAAGCTTGTGGCCGCGAACTTTCGACATGAAGTCGATGAAAAACTGTTCGTAGTAGCGCTTACACAAGTCGCCCCCGGACATGCGAAGGTTGGCAGGATAGAAGCCGTACTCGGGTTCCGGGACGAGGGTCTCCATCAAGGGGCCGATTTTCTGCTCCGCTTCGTACTGTGCGTGGCGTGTGGCGAGGTCGAGCATCTTTTTTTCGTCCAACTTGTGATCTCCTCGGTTCGGTGACATAGCCGGGTCCCAACACACGGAGCGTAACGCCAGCGCGCGCCTCTGACACGAACCAATACGTGCGCCTCGGTGGCACGGCGTTGCTAACATTGGGCGGCGGGCCACCCAGTGTCCCCTACAGAACATTTCCAGAATTGAATCCCCAGGAGCCCGCCGTGCCCGAAGCCCCCAGCACCACCACACAAAGCGTCCTCGATCAAATTGATCACCCCGTCATCGATTCGGACGGACACGTTCTCGAATTTCTCCCGTTGGTACGAGACCACCTGCGGACGCTTGCAGGACAAAAATCAGTCGACGACTTCGACGGTATCCTCCAAGCCCAAGTTGCGGCCAAGAGCCTCACTCCCGAGCAGCGCCGCAATTTCGGTTTATTCCGTCTGACCTGGTGGGGCTTCCCCGCCCGCAACAGCCGCGACCGCGCAACTGCCATGCTGCCGAAGCTGCAACACGAGCGTCTACCCGAGCAAGGCATCGACTATTCGGTCGTCTATCCCACCGCGGGCCTAACCGCACCGATGATCGAGGACGCCACTCTGCGCCAGGCACTTTCCCGTGCATTCAACGAGTTTTACGCCGCCAGTTATGCGGACTACAGCGATCGACTCTGCCCTGTTGCGATCATCCCGATGCATACCCCCGAAGAAGCCGTGGCAGAACTCGAGCACGCGGTGCGGACCTTAAAGTTGAAGGCGGTCCTGCTCGCAGGATTCGTGTATCGACCACTCGATGGCGAAAACAATCCCCGGGCGGCGCGTTGGGTAGACACTTTCGGTGGAGACAGTCCGTACGACTACGACCCCGTCTGGGCCAAGTGCGCTGAACTGGGGGTCAACCCGACATTTCATTCGAGTGCGATGGGCTGGCATCGAGGCGCGTCGCAGACCAACTATGTCTTCAACCACATCGGAAATTTCGCAGCAGCCGGAGAAACCACATGCCGCAGCTTATTCATGGACGGGGTCCCGCACAGATTCCCCGAACTCAACTTCGCGTTTCTTGAGGGCGGTGTCGGTTGGGGGTGCACACTTTATTCCGACGCCCTGGGCCACTACGAAAAACGAAACCGCGAAGCGATCGAGAACTACAACCCGAAGTACCTCGATCAAAACTTGATCGGCGAGCTGTTCGACACGTACGGGAGCAAGAGTGCCATCGCCCATAAAGACGGCCTCGGTGAAAGCTTGCGCTATATGGCCGACCCGGATGAGCCCGAAGAAGGTCGCGACGAGTTCGCGCGCAGTGGCGTCAAGAGTGCAGAGGACATCCGCGACATCTTCACCCGGCAATTCCACTTTGGCTGCGAAGCCGACGATCCCATGAATTCTCTCGCGTTCAACACAAGGCTCAACCCACAAGCCGCACGTTTGAGTGCGATATTTGGTTCAGACATGGGGCATTGGGACGTGCCGGACACACGAGAGGTCTTGGCCGAAGCGTGGGAACTCGTCGAGAAGGATCTGTTCACGCCCGACGACTTCCGAGCGTTTGTCTACGATAACCCGCGCAAGCTTTGGGAAAACGGATGTCCGGATTTCTTCAAAGGCACCGCCATCGCTTAAAAGACACTGCTGTCGAATAAGCGGCGCGTTGTCTCGTGTCAGTAGATGACAACGCGCTGCGCTCCAAAGCCGTCCCTGCATAGAACGGCAGCGTAGGCACAATGCAGTAGCGTCGACAAACGAAAGCCGCGACCTCCCCCAGTGGATCCCTTTTCGTCGACTGTGCGCTTCAACGTCTAAACCAAAAAAGACGGTGACAAGGGCGGACGTCACAAGCTCTCCAGCGCAGGGAAGATCTCGCTCGGAACCCGTCATGCCGAGCGCGAGCTCGGGAACCCCGTATTACAAGATGTCGCCGGATGTCTCGATAGCGTGAGCATGAACAGGACACGAGCTCAGGTCAAATATGAGATGGAGCAGGACCACCGGCACAGAAATTCCACGCCTATTCATTTTGCTCCCCCCAACCCCATGGCACCTCAACTTGCCTCCGGCCCATCGCGGAACGAAGCTGAGACCCCGCAGCCTTGCGCGAGAAAGAGTCGCTTCGTGGGGTGGCACGTACAGCATGCTCGCACTAAAGACCACTGCATGACGATAGAGCTCAATTCGCATGCGGAAGTCGGTCCCAACGCCGTTGGCATCAAAACCTTCGAATTGCGCAATGCCCAGACATCGGATCGCACGCTGCCAGTCGATGTCTGGTATCCCGCTCAAGCCAGTTCGAACTACGACGCGCACCCCGAAGCCGCCCACCCACTGAATGTGCCTCACCGAGCGCAGGAAGGCTTGGCCCCCGCACGAGGATCCTTCCCACTCGTTGTTTTCTCACACGGAAACTCGGGCTATGGCCGGCAGACCACATCGCTCATGACTCACCTTGCGAGTCATGGAATTGCCGTCGCGGCCCCCGACCATGTGGGAAACACGTTTCTGGATTCGTTGAAAATCAAGAATGAAGAGGACCGCAAGCGCGTCCACTTCGAAGCCCGCGAGCATCGCCCCCAAGATATCCACGCGGTGACAGACGCTGTGCTCGCGGGGATCGAAGGCGTCGCAACTCTTGACCCCGGCGCAGTTGCGGTCCTGGGACACAGTTACGGGGGCTGGACCAGCTGCAAGATGCCCGGCATCGATTCACGAATCCGTGCGGTATGCGGTCTCGCTCCGGCGACCGAAGCCTTCGTGGGCCGCAAGGCTTTCGACCCGGGCGAGCTGCCGTTTCCTGGCGGTCAGCCGACGCTACTCATTGCGGGCACCGATGACGTCCTTGTCGACACCGAGACGAGCGTTGCAAAACTCTTTGATCGCCTTGGCACTCCACGCGCACTGGTCGGCATCAACGGCGCAGACCATTTCCACTTTTGCGATGCCATCCCGATGCTGCACGGCTTGCACGAAGCCAACAAACGTCCGGCGCAAACGCGACCGACTCGCCCCTATGAAGACCTGCTCGAAGAAACTCGCATGCAGCGCGTGCTCGGCGCGATCGTGACGTCTTTCTTCAAAGGTGTATTCGACGCGGAGACTGACGATCCTACTGCTCACCTCACCGGTGAGTCGCTCGCAAGCCTAGATCCAGCGGCGGTCCGGCTGAAATAGCCTCGTCTTCGTCTTGTCACGCCCTCGCGGCGCGCTAATCACGCGGACGAAGCGGTGTCGGGTGACCAAAGAGCCAGCCCTGCCCGTAGTGGATCCCGAGTTTGCTCAACATCTCAAGTTCTTCGGGACGATCCAGCCCCTCGCCAATAACCTTGGCACCCATCTTTTCGGCAACCGTGAGGAGCGCGGACAGTAGATCCTGACGAGCGAAGTCTTCGTCGACGCCACTCACGAATGCACGGTCCATCTTGATGAAGTCCGGCGAAATTTCGAGAAGGGCTTCGAGCCCGGCATACCCCGAGCCCGTGTCATCAAGCGCAAACTGGAAGCCCAAGCTGCGGTAGTAGTCGCGGGACTCTTTGAAGACGCTGAAGTTTTCGATCGACTCTTGTTCGGAAATTTCAAAGACCACATCCGTGGGACTCAGTTGACAGTTTGCAAGGGTCTCAATCAAGCGTTCCGCGCGAAAGTTTGGATCGTGGAACGCGGTCGGAAGAATGTTGAGGAAGAGCTTGGTTCCTTGCGGAAAATCAACCGCTCCGCGGAGCCCGCTCGCGCGGGACTGGCAGTCTAGTTCGAAGACCATGTCGTATTCATCGGCAGCACTGAACAGATGAATCGGCGAATGAAATTCGGAATCGTCCGGTCCGCGCACGAGCGATTCATATGCAAAGACCACGTGAGTGTCGACTTCCACGATCGGCTCGTACACCGAATACACGTTGCGATCGAGCACGATCTCCTGAAAACGCCGCCGACGCTCCCGGGCGCGCTGCGCAATATTGTGTTGAACGTCCTCACGAGCCTGTTCGACAGCTCGATAAATTTGGGTCTCTGCGCTGAAGCGAGGATTACGGAAACAGACTTCGAAACCCATCTCGACCTTGGGAGCCCGGCGCAAGTGCGGATAAAATACCTTGCCCGCGTTCTTGTGAATCACCTGGGCGAGCGCTTTTTCGAAACTGGGGATTTCGTGACGCAGGATCGACGCGTCGTCGACCCAGTTCAGGAACGCCACCCAGATCTCGTTTCGCCCGGCCTCGGCGGTCATGACCAAGTCGCATTCGTGGAGTTTGTCGGCGGCGACTTGTTGGACGAGGCGCCCAAGCGCGTTGAGCGCATCGCGTCTCGCTTCATGACCATTCTTGCGCTCGATCGCGTCGATGAACGATCCGTCGACCACCATCAAGCCAAGCCCGCCCGCAGCATCGAAGCGCTGAGCGACCCGTTCGAGCGCCGCACTCGCTGTCATGAGTTCGCCGGAGCCCGGGCCCTTGCCGTCTGCTGGGTCCGGCTCTGGATACGAAAGCGAAGAAGGAGTCATGTATTACCCATCGGCAGTTCCGCGTCCTGCGTTGAGCCCGCGTGGGATTTGTGTGGGATTTACTACCAGACACGTTCAAGGATCTAAACGGCGAGAGTTCGACGAGACTCGCCATCGCTTCATGTACCGGGGTGTCGACCTCGGGAATCACGTCGAGAACCTTGCGAATCTCGCCGCCGCGCGATTCGGTTCGTCGATTGCACACACGGCGCCTAGAACTGAGCCTTTGAGATGCATTGGGGCGTCAGGTTCGATGTCAGGATCGATTCGGGCATAAAACTCGAACCGGACCTGTTTTCACTGCAGCATCCGTTCGAGCGCATTGTGGCCCTTTACGCGTCCGACTCGCGTCGCGCATTCAAGACGCCTGCGCCAAAGGCGATGTAGCGCCCTCCTGGTTCCCGTGAATCACCGTGATGTTGGCTTCCCGAGACGACGACGCGAAGGACTGAAGCAAGGTCGTAAGCCCCAGTTCTGCAATGTCGCGATTCATCCCGCAGAGCCTGCGCGTGTGCCGCTGATCGCAAGCGATTGATGAAATTCTTAGTTCTTTCGCGACATGCGACGCCGGGCCGGAACTCAATGCCGATCGCGACAGCGCCACCTGCGACACTCAAAACGTGACGCACGACTTCGAAGGGAATCTCTAGGGACTCTTTGCGACTCGGGTTCGTCAACACGACGACGACCGCCTGCCCGACGAGTGGCGCATCCCTCGTGAGCGAGAGCTGGACAGCCGACGTGCTGAGGTCGCGGGGCATGCCGTCCATACGAACGCCATCCAGATCGTGCACAAAGGCAGCCACTCCTGCTGTTTCGCGCTCAGACTTTCGGCGGTCGGCAGGCGAGGATGGCTCTGCGATGGGGTTATCCAAAATGGGCTCCGGACTTCGGCCCATCAAAGCCGTCACGGCGTCACGAATTTCTTTGACCGTGTTGTCAAACGGAACAGCGACCCCCGGCACCGCCCCCGCGCTCGTAAGGTCAGCCCGGACGCAGTGCACGTCTTCGCCCTGGAGTATCCTGTGCCGCTTACAGAACTGCAGATCGATTGCGACTTCGACCCGGCTCCGCAGATCCACGGACCGATCCGTCCGGACAAAGATCCCGCCCTTCGAGAGCCTCTCGTCGAACTCTCGATAAAACGAATCCAAATCTGATAAAGCAAAAAAAGTGCAATCGAATCAGCGCTTTAACTGCGACACGGCTCGCGGTAGACTTCGACTCCGTCATTCCTCAAATGGCGTCGCAACTCGCGCGCATCGCACGAGAAACACAAACTTGCGTCGACGCCACGCTGCCTAGGAACTCAGTCCGATATGTGCCCCGCAGACACCTCCAGCACATCCCCGTCCCCGAACGAAGAAGACATTCGACGAGAAGTTCGTGAGCAACTGACCGGCCCGGGTGGCCCGTTCGCGGTCACGACAGAAACGGTTCTCGGCGAACAGATGGAAGTCTTCGCTGACCGCAAGCGCTACTTGCGCGAACTGCTCGAAATGTCGGCGCTCCACGGAGACAAGGAATACATCGTTCAGGACGATCGGCGAATCAGCTACACCGAACACGTTCGCCTCGTCGCGTCGGTGGCGCAGTCCCTCGCGGACGACTACGGAATACAAAAAGGGGATCGCGTCGCGATCCTCGCCGCCAACTGTCCCGAATGGCTAATCACGTTTTGGGCCGCCACCAGTCTGGGCGCGATCGTAAGTGCCTTGAACGGTTGGTGGACTTCCGACGAAATCGAATTCGGGGTAGCGCACACAAGCTGCAAGCTACTCGTTGGCGACGCCAAGCGACTGGAGCGCGTTGCGGGGCTCGACCTCGGTGTTCCTGTCCTACAAATCGAGAACGACTTCGAAGCACTACTCCGTCACAGGGAAGCGAAACTACCCTCTGTCGAAATCGGCGAGGACGACGCCGCACTCATTCTGTTTACAAGCGGTACCACCGGCCGTCCCAAAGGCGCCGTGGTTTCGCATCGCGCACTCGTCGGGTTCGTACAAACGAACACAATGCATGGGCTCGAACGCGTATTGCTCGCCGGCAAACTCGGCGATGCTCCGGCCGCAGACGCCACTGCGCCTCCCGCACCCACCGCCTTGATCACGGCACCTCTGTTTCACCTTTCGGGGCTCTATACCGGTGGCATCATGATGCTCGCGACCGGCGTGAAGACGGTCTACCGCACGGGACGCTTCGACCCAGAAGACGTTCTCCGGTTGATCGAAAAAGAGAACGTCACGATTTGGAGTGCGCTTGGCAGTATGGGGCCGCAAGTCGTGTCGCATCCGAGCCTCGACAAGTTCGACTTGTCGAGCATGCGAAATGTCGGTTTCGGTGGAGCGCCAACAAGTCCTGCGTTGCAGGAAAAGATGCGCAAGGCATTCCCCAATTCGTCGAAGAACATGGGCCTGGGTTATGGGCTGAGCGAATCCGGCGGCCTGGGTTCAGGGATCGGAGGTCGTGAACTCAACTTGCGGCCGACCTCGGTGGGCCGAGCGTCTGTCACAAACGAAATCCAAATTCGCGACGAAGACGACAAAATAGTCCCGGACGGAACCTACGGCGAGATCCACCTGCGCAGCCCATACCTCATGATCGAATACTGGAATAACCCGAAGGCCACCGCCGAAACCATCAAGCCAGGGCGCTGGCTTGCGACGGGTGACGTGGGTCGCCTTGAAGACGGCTATTTGTTCATCAATTCTCGCGCGCGCGACATGATTTTACGCGCCGCAGAAAACGTCTATCCCATTGAGATCGAGCACCGCATTGACGCACACCCCGACGTCGCGGAGTCCGCCGTCATCGGCGTGGACCACGAAATTCTCGGCCAAGAAGTCAAAGCCGTCGTGGTGGTCCAAGCCGGGACATCCCCGACCGAAGAAGCCTTGCACGCCTGGGTTGGCGAAAGTCTCGCGTCTTTCAAGGTCCCGAGCATTTGGGAAATTCGCAGTGAGCCCTTGCCCCGTAACGCGTCTGGCAAAGTTTTAAAAAAGGTTCTCACCGGCGAGTCCGAAGACGATTTGATCGACGAGTAAAACGCGAACAGCGTATCGGAAACGCAAGACAAAGTCGCTTCCACGACGATCGCTACGGAGAGACGTCCCAGTCTTCGTCCGCGCTCCGCACCGGCCCGCCGTCTCGCCACATATAACAAGCGTTGTCACGACCACAGACCCCCAGGAGTGACGGGGTCGCTTTGGCGGCCTTAGGCCACTGCTCGGATAGTGAAGCCAAGCACTGTAGAAAGCCCGGGGCCATCATGAGCAATGCATCGCGCAAGGGATCATTGCCCGCGTCGCTCGGAAATGCGCCGAGCACTTTCTTGCTGATCCCGCGAATCATGCTCTGCCCATTCAGGAATCCAACCAAGTCAGATTGATCGACGAATTCGGCCTCTTCGAGTCCTGCGTAATCTCGTGTTCGAACGTAGGCCGCCGGAGATGAGATCGTCATTTCGTCTTGGAGGTCGGCAAGTGCGCTGATTCGAACTTCGGTCTCTGCCCCGAAGGTTTGCATGGGAAATGCAACTTCGGGGGCCGCGGCGAAATGTAAGTCGGTCAGTTGCACCACCACTTGAATCAGCCCGTCTTCTCGCTGGTAGCCATCAAGTTCGACGGCCCGCCGAAAAATTCGCTCGTCGGGACGCCATGGGGTCGCATCTTTTGGCCGGTCGTCGTTCCAGTCGAGCGACGCCGAAACCGCGCCGTTTAATAGCTGTGCGAGCGTGACCAGGTGAGAACAACCCAGGGGCCCACCGAAGGCTTGACTCAGCGCACCATTGAAACCATCTCCCAGCCGCGCGCCCGCCAGTGTTGCCAACCGAGGCAGTGGATCGCTGCAACATTCCCCGCGGGTCAACTTGCTGGGTTCGAATGCGCGGGTGGGCTGCCCTCCAACGAAACGATGAATGGTGCGGCTCGCCGGATCGATCTCGGCGTCAATCGTCATATGGTGAACCGTGCCCGAAGGCTGCAAAAAACCTGCAACCGGCACGAATCCGCACTTACGTAAGTCAATGACTTCGGCCCAAACGGCGTGGCGACCCGCGTCCGCAAGTTTTGTGGTGACGCTCAATGACCGGGTATGGAGGGGATGCCCTGATACGGAAAGCTGCATGGCTGTGGAGTATAGGGAAGCTTCTCGATTCGATTCATTTTCTTCAATTTCGTTTGAAGAAGTCAGCTGCTGGCTGCGTCATACTACGGTCGCAGAACTTGCCGAACCGAACCTATGCCGACCCCTTGCCTTACTTTAAAGGGCGGCCCCGTTGGAGGAACACCATGACCTTTTCGAATCGCACGCGCGCAACAACTCGAGTCATTGCCCAAAATTCACGAAACGCATTTGCGTGTTTGATGTTCCTCATCGTGGCGCTTGGCTCGTCAGTCGGCATCGCTTCTACGGCGACCGCCGAAAATCGCATGAGCGCAACTCATCAGACCACCAACGAAGTGGTGGTCAACGCACCGACCGCAGAAGTCACGTCGGCCCTCGACATGCGCGACGACGAATACAACTCCGACCTCATCTTCGGCATGACCAAGGGCGTCGCAGCCTCGACAATCGTTCCCGCCATCAAGCCAATGTTACTGTTGCTCACGATCCCACTCGATCTCGTGTTTCTGCCCTTCGCAGCCATCGGCGGTTTTTTCTAACCGGCGAGCGCGGGCCGAGCGGGAGCCAACGATTCTTAGTGGAGCGGCATCACGACGATGAGCGCGTAGCCGCCTTCCGAAACGTCGACGGAGATCGGCTGTGCGCTCGCGAATGCGCCACCGAGTTCAACTTGCACCTCATGGGTTCCGGCTGGAACACGCGCTCGAGACACGTAGACCTTTTCGGGTAGCAACGTCCAAGAACGGGTGTCGGGCCTGTCCGCGGCGACAAGCGCGCCTTCGGCGACGGCGCTAACCAACCCCCCAATCAAGGCAGCCCCGCCGGAGTTCCCGGCCATTTTGCGTCCCGCTTGACGCGCTCCTTCCGCCGTGACTGCCCTAGAAATCATGCGCGTCACCGCGGCCCCAATGATCTTGGGTTTGGCTTCGGCGTATTCGCGGACAAGTTCCGCCCCAATGTTGGTAACCGCGTCAGTGACGATCGTCGCGTTGTCGACGCGGGCTTGCACGCCGGTAAAGCTACCGGTCGCCGGCACAAGTTCAGGGAAGATCACAACCTTGAACGCACTGCGAGACAACACGTCAAGATTCCCCGAAAAATCGGCGGCTAGAATTCCAACTGCCGCGCCAATCGGCATGCGCTTAGGAACCTTGTAAGGAACGCGTCCCAGTCCAACGACGACCAGGATGTCCCCGCCTTCATCGGACTCGGGCGTTGTGCCCGCCTCGAGGATCGTCTTCACGTTCGGCCCCCGATAAGAGGCGCGACTGGCGAGCCGCGCAACCGTCCCCTCAAGTCCCAAAATGCGACCCCCGTCGAGGGCGTCGTTGTAGTGACGCAGCGCCGGACCGATTTCCCCGAGCTTCTCCTGCACGAAGCCAGCCAGATAGGAACCGATCGCACCATGGGCGTGAGCGGGGGCTGTGTCCTGCAAGAACTTTCGGATCACTCCGAAGCGCCGTGCTTCGACGCGCGCTCCCGACAAATCTCCAACCGCAAGGAAGTTGAGCATGTTGAGTGTGTTCAGGCTCAGGCGCTCTACCGGCGAGATCTTATAGGGACCGGAACTGTCGCTGTATAAGTACCGGGCGATGTCCGTGGCAGCGGTATTGGTGAAGTCGATTAGTTCGAGTTGCTTGTCGGCGACCAGCAGATCGTCTTGTGAGCCTTCGTAGTCGCCGCGCGCTTGATGGAGCATGGCGCGTTCGAGTAGGAGCAACGCTCGGTCCGACTTGAACTGGTCCGGCTGGGCGTGCGGGTCATCCGCGTCGACACCGAGGAGCGGAGCAAGTTTCGCGACGGCTTCGTCGTATTCGCCCTTAGACGCGAGATCTCGCGCTGCTGCAGTGTTTTCGCTGTAGGTCGCACAGCCCTGTAGTCCGACCAAGCAGATCAATACAAGCAGCAGCAGTTGCGACCGTGCGTTCAACATTTCCAGCAACCTCGACGTCTACACATGCCTAATCTGATGTCGGCTCGGGCCAACGAGGGCCAGCCCTATACGAGGGCAACCCCCATGGAGACCAACCGAGTAAAACCCCTATCGCTTGATCGCCTTGCTCCTGGCAGTCTCGTTCTGGAATCGAATCATGCTCGTTTCCACTTCAATGACCTGCAGGAATAGGCTGTACTGCACGCGTCGAACCTTCTTCATTTTTTCGTCGACCGCGCCGACCTTGCCAGTCACGTAGTACTTTGCGCCGAGTTGGCGACCAACCTGAGCCGCGCTCGAGGGGTCAATGGCGCTCCCCTGCTGGTAGCCGACTTCACGCATCATATCGGCTTGGCGTTCGCGACTCACGACCCCAACCGAGCCGCTGTTCACGAGAAAGGTTTCGATCGACGCCAACAGCGTGTTGAGCTGGTCGTCGAGATGTTCGGACGTGTCGTTTCGGATGGGGAAGATGGTGATGAGCTGCTCTTCCTCTGGATGGTCGAGAATCCTCCGCTGCCAGAACTGCGAATCGAACAGCGCGTTCAGGTTTTCTTCAACAAGGTAGTCGAGGTCCGCTTTGTCGAGACCGGTGCTCAGCGCTGCGTCGTTAAGGCCTGGGTTCTTTGTGCCGGCTCCACCGCGGCTCACGGTCGGCGCACAGCCAGTCGTGCTCGCGAGTAGAACCGCAAGCGCGATCAGCACGGCGGTCAGCTGCATCGAATTTGAGCTGTGCCAGGTTCGTCCACTTTCTATCGTTGTCGTCTGCTCTATGGATCCCATCGGTCCGTCTCCCGTCATATTTAGTCGTCTTCCAAAGCGCACGCGACGCGCAGTTTGGCATGTTCGACGAGAGAGCGCCGCTAGAAATTCACTCGGCCCCGTGGTGCGTGCTTAACCACTCGCCGAGAATTCAGTGACTGAAAAAAGGCAGCCGATGATCCGCTCTGCCGGCTCCGATGTTTGCCGACAGGGCGTTCAGGAAGGGCTCCGGGTTATGGAACTCCGAATGCGTTGTCCCCTGTACAGATCCCCGTCTCGAAACCAAGGTCCGATTGGAATGCCAAAGCTCTTCTTCGGGCGTTCTCGGATTGCTGCGGGCAGTACGCCCGCGAGCGCGCGCTTCAAAACCACCCTGTTGCGACCACGATGAAAATTCTGTGAGTTCGAGAGCTTTGTCACGAAGATGCCGAGATTTTCGCACACGGCTTCATCCCACTCGACTTCGTTTGCCGGACCGCCCTCTTCTTCTGGCTGCAACTCAAATTGACAATCGCGCTCGATCCGGGCACAAGGGTGGCCAAGATCGAAAGTCAGATTCGGCCCAACAGGCAACATGTGGATCCCCTCATAAATCGAATGCGGGGAAGGGATGTCGCCGTGGGCGAAGTACTTCTGAATCGCGAGACGTGTCGCGGCGCAGATGCAGATGCAGACGGCAAGTTTGTTCTGCACGACGTGAGAACAAGCTCACACGTTTGTTGCGCCCCCTGAGCCTCCTGACCGCAAGATAGAAATCGGTCTTCCGGCCCTCACGGGGTCCGTTACACTAGGCCCATGAGCAGGCCTTACCGAAGCTATACAACCACCCGTGGACGCAACATGACCGGCGCGCGCTCCCTTTGGCGCGCCACAGGCATGCAAGACGCGGACTTCAACAAACCCATCATTGCCATCGCGAACAGCTTCACCCAGTTCGTTCCTGGGCATGTCCACTTGTGGGACGTCGGCCAGCGGCTCAAGAAAGTCATCGACGACAACGGCGGATACGGGGTCGAATTCAATTCGATCGCGGTCGACGACGGCATCGCGATGGGTCATGACGGCATGCTCTATTCGCTGCCGAGTCGCGACCTCATCGCCGACAGCGTCGAATACATGGTGAACGCCCACATGGCCGACGCCATGGTGTGCATTTCGAACTGCGACAAGATTACACCCGGCATGTTGATGGCCGCGATGCGGATCAACATCCCGACGATCTTCGTTTCGGGCGGGCCGATGGAAGCTGGCAAAGCAGTGGGGACGAAAGACCGCCACGGCAATGCTCTGCCCGAAACCCTCGACCTGATCGACGCCATCGTTCAGTCCCAGAACGAAGACGTCGACGACGAGACCCTCGCCATCATCGAACGCTCGGCATGTCCGACGTGCGGCTCGTGCTCGGGCATGTTTACCGCGAACAGCATGAACTGCCTCACCGAGGCACTCGGCTTGTCGCTCCCCGGCAACGGCAGCCTGCTCGCCACGCACGCCATGCGCTGGGAACTCTTTGAAGCTGCGGGCAAGGGCATCGTTGACCTCGCGAAGCGCTACTACGACGATGAAGACGACAGCGTTTCGCCCCGGGGCATTGCGACCTTTGAGGCGTTCGAAAATGCGATGACGCTCGACATCTCGATGGGGGGCTCGACCAATACGGTCCTCCACCTATTGGCGATCGCCCATGAAGCCGGTGTCGATTTCACGATGTCGGACATGGATCGCATCTCACGTGACGTTCCGACGCTGTGCAAAGTCGCCCCGTCGTCCGCGTATCACATGGAAGACGTTGGACGAGCTGGCGGTATTTTCACGATCCTCGGCGCATTGCAGCGCGCGGGCCGACTTCACACCACACCTCACACCGTCCACGAAGCGAACATCGGGGCCGCGATCGCGAAACACGACGTGCGCAGCGAGACCGCCGACAAGTCGGCCATGGCTCGCGCCCTTGCGGCGCCGGGAGGGGTTCGAACGATCAAAGCCTTCAGCCAGGACAAGTACTACGACGATGCCGATCTCGACGCCGAGAACGGCTGCATCCGCGAAGCAGAACACGCGTACAGCGCCGACGGGGGCCTCGCGGTCTTGCATGGCAACATCGCCGAAGACGGCTGCATCGTGAAGACGGCCGGCGTCGATGAGTCGATCCTGATCTTCGAAGGACCGGCCCGGATCTTCGAATCCCAAGACTCGGCGGTCGATGCGATCATCAAGGACGAGATCCACGCCGGCGACGTGATCATCATTCGATACGAGGGCCCAAAGGGCGGACCGGGTATGCAAGAAATGCTCTACCCGACGTCATACCTCAAGAGCAAGAAGCTCGGCAAAGACTGCGCGCTGGTAACCGACGGACGCTTTAGCGGCGGTTCCTCCGGGCTTTCGATCGGCCACATTTCACCCGAAGCCGCCGAGGGCGGGGCGATTGCTCTGATCAAGAACGGCGATCGGATCTCGATCAACATCCCCAAGCGGACGATTGACGTTGTACTCGAAGACGGTGAACTGGACGCACGACGAAGCGCAATGGAATCTCGCGGAGCAGCCACAGCGTGGAAGCCTGAAGAGAAGCGAGAGCGCGCCGTGTCAAAGGCGTTGCAGGCATATGCACTGCTCACGACCAGTGCGTCGAAGGGCGCGGTGCGCGACCCCGACCAAGTCGTCCCCAAGAAGCGCTAGCCCCGGAGAACACCGACCCCATGGCGAATGACAGCATCCGAGTGCTTCCGGTGACCGGCACCATTGGTGCCGACATCGAAGGTGTCGACCTTAGCCAGAACGTTTCCGACAAAGTCTTCGCTCAAATTCGCGCAGCCCTCGTCGAGCACTTGGTGATCTTCTTTCGCGATCAGGACATCAGCCTCGATCAGCAGGCCGCCCTCACCCGCCGGTTTGGGCCACCCGCCAACACGCCCTTCATCAAAACGATGAATGAAAACTCGGAAGTCATCGAGATCGTCAAAGAAGCGGATGAAAAGACGCGCTTCGTTTTTGGTGGCGCATGGCATTCGGATTTCAGTTTCCAGAAGCAACCGCCTTACGTCACGTTCCTACGCGCCAAAGAAGTGCCGGATTTTGGGGGTGACACTCTCTACGCAAACATGATTAACGCCTACGCGACCCTGCCCGATGCGTTGCGAGACAAAGTGGACAACATGGTGGGGCTTCACTCTGGCGATCGAGCCTATTCGCCCAAGATGCAGGCCGTACAAGACTTGCTTGAGAACATGCAAGTGAACAACACCGAAGAAGCGCAGGTGGTGCAGCGGCATCCGCTGGTACGTGTTCATCCCGAGTCTGGGCGACGGGGGTTGTTTGTGAACCCGGTTTACAGCGTGGGGATCGAAGGGATGTCGGTCGAGGAAGGGGAGGCGTTTATCGATGGCCTGAATAAGCACGCGTTGCACGAGGCGAATACTTGTCGGTTTCGATGGCGTGAGAATTCGATTGCGATTTGGGACAACCGTTTTACGCAGCATTATGCGTTGAACGATTATGCTGGGAAGAGACGGCATATGTATCGGACGACTGCTGCGGGTGAAGCGCCGGTTGGGATCGGGGCGTAGATCGAACTCGTTCGTTGTTCTTGCGAGTTTCGGGATTGAGTCGTGGGCCGTTAGGACAAGAGGTCCCTCTGGCGAATGGCCCACCTCTGGATCATACGCCCTGCTTGCTGGCGAAGAACTAGATACCGCCGTCGTGGTCGTTGCCTCGGACTAAGAGGTAGGGACGATGTGGGAAGTTGAGCATTTCGGGGAGGTAGGTGCATTCGGCGCTTGCGTAATGGCAGGAGATGGCGCGGCGGAAGCCTTGGCTTTTGTTGATCCCCGAGCCGTGGAGTAGGAGGGGGTGGAAGAAGACGGTATCGCCTGGGGCCATTTCTAGGTGGACGCGTCCTTCGTGTGCGCCGACACCGTCGGCGCCGAAGTAGCCCAGGTTTTGGTGTTCCCAGTTCATGTTGACATGTTTGAAGAGTTCGCCTTTGTGGCTTCCGGGGACGGCGACGAGGCAGCCGTTTTCTTTGTTGCAGGGTTCGAGGGCGGTCCAGGTGGCGACGACTTTGTCTGCAGGACGGAAGGGGAAGTAGAGCAGGTCCTGGTGCAGGGGGTGCCGGCCGTCGACGCCTGGGGGTTTGTTAATCAGCATGTTATGGATCGACTTGATGTCGGGGCCGATGAAGCCTTCGACCCAGTCGAGCAGTGCAGGATGTCTTGCGTAGCCGTCAAATAAGACTTCGTCATTGTGGAAGTCTTGAATTTTCGCGATGGCGGCGCTTGGAGATTCGGGATCGACGACCCCTTTGACGACCATGACGTCTCGCATGACGGTCATGTCTTTGGCCGGGGGAATGCGTTCTTCGACGATATCGAGGAAGCGTTCGCTCCAAGGGGCGAGGTCGGCAGAGTTGAACAGGCCGCGGACGACCAGGAAGCCCTGATCTTCGTAGCTTTGCTGTTGTTCGGGAGCCAGCACGTGACGGGTCCTTCGTTTTTCGACCGTTGTTCAATGGCGGCGCGCCGCGTCTAGCTTGCCTTGCGTACGAGACTACGCGCAATACTTGAGATGATGTCCCCAACGAGCACAATTGCAACGCCCAGCATGACGTAAAAGACGAGGACGTCCATGTGGCCTCGGGTTCGAGCATCGTCGATCCAGTAGCCAAGCGACGCGATTCCCAGGAGTCCCAGCACGGTCGACTCGCGTACGCAGGTTTCCCAGCGGTAGAAAAAATAGAGCAACAGGCGCGGCAAGAGTTCGGGCAGAAACACCCAAGAGGCGATTCGCATACGACCGGCGCCCAGGGCGCGCAGCGATCGCGGAGCTTCGATTGGAATGTTTTCGATGCTTTCGGCGCCGAGTCGGCCGAGGATCCCGGCGTTGTGAATCGCGAGGGCGAGGATCGCGGTTACGGGCGTTGGGCCGAAGATGGCGAGCAAGAGAAATGCAGCAAGGTATTCGGGGATCGCGCGCATGAGCATCAGGATCATGCGAGTGCCATTACAAATGACGCGCCAACCCGCGCGCAACCAGAGCGGTGCGGGCTTCGCCAAAGTTAAGAAGGGTTCCACCGATGCGAAGTTGCGCGCTGCGGAAAGCGAGAGTCCTAGGCTCACCCCACCTGCGACCAGGATCGCAGCCACCGATATCGCGAGGGTCGTGAGCGCCGCTTGCGCACCACGATCGGCAAGCAGCTCGGTCGCCCAATTCCAAGCGACCCCCCAATTCCAATCCACTCCTTGCAGTGGGAACGGGCGCACTTCGATGAGAAATCGTGCAAGGTTTGCTTGTCGGCGCGGGGAAAAGAGGTCGCCCCAATCGAAATCACCGATCGCGTAGGAAAGTACGATCAAGGCGAAGCCGACCCAAACACTCGCGCGCACGAACGCGTCGCGGGGTCGATCATGCCAGAGTCGATCGATGGCTTCGTCTCGACTCATGCGAGAACCCGCTTTCGAACTGCACCGCTCCAGGTATCGGCCAAGATCACGAGTGCGAGGAGTGCGTAGAGAAAGGTCCAGACCTCACCATAGTTCGTTGCGTTGAACGACTGGCGAATGTAGAGACCCAGCGTCGGAAACCCGAAGAACCCCAAGATGGCCGACGATCGCAAAACGCATTCAAAGCGATAGAACGCATAAGCGACTAAATCCGGAAGTGCACACGGCAGCAATGCAACGCAATAGGTCTGAACACCCGACGCGCCCAGACCGCGCAACGAACGCGCGCTCGCGCGCGGTGCTTCGTCGATGAGTTCGGAGAAAATTTTCGCCAATGTTCCCGCGTATGGAATCGCGATCGCGATCACGGCCGCGAGGTTATTGAGACCGATGGCGGCGAGAAAGAGCACGGCCCACATCAGTTCGTGAATCGAACGCATCAGAATGATCAACAACCGACTTGCAGCGCAGATCGCCGGAGCCGCGCTACGCCTCAGGACACCATCCAACCCTGTCCCACCGTCGACCCCCGGATTGCGCCACCAAGCCGACGACGCCGCAAAGCCAAGCACCAGGCCCATCACCAACGAAAGACCCATCGCGGCCGCCCCGGTGAGGAGCGTGTTCCATGCTGCGTCGAGGGCGATCATGATGAGCGGCGGCGCGTCTGCTGGAACGAAGCGCGCCTCGGAAACAAACGCTGGGCTGGCAGCCCGGGAAAGAAACTTCCACGCCGTCGCCATGCCGCCCGAGCTTGGCGTGAGGTCGCTGATCGCGACACCAAGATATCCGAGGGATATACCCCCGGCCGCCAGCAAGCTCAACAAGACCGCCGCGCGCATACCAAGCGGGCTCTGGCGCGGAATCGCGTCAGGCCCCATCGCGCCACATTTCGTTTTTTTCGAGGGTATAGAGCGCATCAAATTGTTCGTCGCCGATTTCTTCGCTGGCGCGATCGAAGACCACTTTGCCGTCGCGCAACCCGATCAAGCGCGGCAAGTGTTCCCGTGCCAGTTCGAAATTGTGAAGGCTCATGCAAAGCGTGAGGCCCTCTTCGCGTGAAATTCGCGTGAGCTGCTCGATCGTGTCGCGTGCCCGTGCCGGGTCAACACTCGACACCGGTTCGTCTGCGATCAATGCGACGGGCTTCTGAAAGAGCGCCCGGGCAAGTGCTACGCGCTGCTGTTGCCCGCCGGACAGCCGATCGGTGCGCTCAAAGAGTTTTTCGGGGATACCGACCCGTTCGAGCAACTCGTGCACTTCGCGAAGCATCGCGCGAGAAGGGAAAAGCAGCATTGAAAGCGATCTGGCGAACCCCACCTGCCCCAGGCGTCCGGCAATGACGTTCTGCGAAACCCGCAAGTTCGGAACCAGATTCAAGCCCTGATCGATGAATCCAATCCGACTTCGCAGCTGCTTCAGGTCGCGGCGGCCGTAGTCGATAAGCCGCTTGCCCGACACGCTCGCCCACCCACCGGTCGGCTGCCCGCGTCCGTTAAACAGGTGTAAGAGCGTGCTCTTGCCAGAACCACTCGGACCGACCAGCCCCACGGCTTCGCCGGGCGCAATGCTGAGCGTCACCTCGTCGAGGGCAAGCGTGTTCTGATACTGGACCGAAACTTGGTCGAGCAGAAAATCCGCACCCTTTGTCAAAGCGTCTCCCAGCTAGCGAATAAACTCGAGTTGAACCGCGAGTTCCCGGATCGCTTCAAAGTCAGCATTCGTCGCGAAGATCATGGCGCTGCGCGGAAATGCGGAAAGCACTTCGGGGTCTTTCATCGCGATCAATGCCCTTTGCAGCTTGTCGGTGAATCCCGCGCCATAGGTCGTTTCAAGGTCGGGGTGCGCGGTGAAGTTGTAGTCAGCATAAACCGGGGTCTTCCAAATCACCTTCACCACCGAAGCATCGGTCTCGCCTTCTTTCACCCTTCGATCGTAGACAGCGTAGTTGACCGCGCCGACGTCGAACTGACCGGAGGCGACAAGTTCAACCGTTCGATCGTGACTCCCCGAAAAGCTCACCGCCGAAAAAAGGTCTTCGGGGCTCTTCCCCGTATTATTTCGAATGAATGATTCTGGCATCAAGCGGCCCGAAGTGGAACCCATCGAACCAAACGTGAAGCGCTTGCCTGCGATCGCCGAGGGGAAGCCTGACCCCGCTTCGATGCCCGCGTCTTTGTGGGCAATGAAGTACGAATAAAATTCCGGGTCTTCAGCACCCTGCGCGATGGCACGTGCCCCGCTTACGGCGTGACGCGCTTGGACGCCTGATAGCCCGCCGAACCACGCGAGTTGAATGTCGCCGTTCTTGAAGAGATCGACGGAATCGGAATATTTCGTCGCGTGCACGTACTCAACTGGAACTCCGAGCGACTCACTGAGGTACGCGGAAACAGGAGCAAATTTTTCGCGAAGGCGGGTTTCGTCTTGATCTGGAATTGCAGAAAAGCGCAGCGTTCGAGGCGTGGTTTCTTCCGCGTGCGCGACGCTTTGAAATGCAAAAATCGCTGCGACGACCGCGACGACCCGACTCAGTTTTCGCTCCACCTTCAAACTCACAACTTGCACGATTCCCCATTCACATCGTAAAAGGATTCAGTCACCCCGAGTCCCGCGGCCCAGCTCATTTTGAGAACACGCATCCCACCGGGATAAGCGCCCGAGAGACTCGCCTGAAGTCCCGCCGATAGCAACCGTATTTCCATGTTCTATGATCGCGGCGCTCGTCGAGCTTCGGGGTACCCCACCGCGACGGCAAAGCCTTAGGAGCTGCACGGACCATGCTCAACTTACGCGCCTTGACCCCAACCCACTGGCTCGACTGTGTCCTTGGCGACTTCGAAACTTTTTTGCTCGACCACGCCGCCGCGGAGCGCAAAGCTTCGGCGGTCGCGCTCTCCCTCATTAGCCACTACCCGGATCGCAGCCGGCTGGTCGCGGCCATGATGGACATCGCCCGGGAAGAACTCGAACACTTTTACCAAGTGTATCGCCAGCTCGTTGCGCGCGATCTCATGCTCGCGAAAGATCAAAAAGATGAATACGTGGGCGCCATGCGCAAACAGATCCGCACCGGCAGGGATGCGTATTTCCTAGACCGACTGCTCGTGTCGGGGATCGTCGAGGCTCGAGGCTGTGAACGCTTTGGAATGATCGCGGAGCATCACTCAGACCCCACACTCAAGGACTTCTACAAAGAAATCGCGGCATCCGAAGCCCGACACGACGATGTCTTTATTGGGCTCGCACGAATGTACTTCGACGCGGAGTTGGTCGAACCGCGCATCGAAGCGCTGCTCGACATCGAAGCCGAGATCATGCTTGGCCTTGCCATCCGCCCCGCGCTTCACTGAGGAACCATGGCAAGCGAAGCCCGCCCGCCAAGCAAGGCCTTGCGCAAGTACCTCGAAGGGTACGCCGAACCCGAGACACGGTTGGCGTCGCTCCTTGCAGAGCGCGGCCTCACGTACGCCGCTTTGGTCGCGATTCCCGCGTATGGAGAGTGCGAATCGTTGCTCAATACGTTGGGCACGATCCCGACATGCCATCGGGGGCGCGTGCTGGTTGTCGTCGTTGTAAACGAAAGTGAGAACAGTCCCGACTGGGCCAAGAACGCCAACCGCGTTGTACTCGGAGCGCTGCGCAGCGAAAAGGCCTGGCAAGTTGGACCTTCGCTAGAACTCAGCGATGCCGGCACGTTTCTCTCCGGTACACACAGCGACTTGGTTTTGATTGATCGGACCCAGTCCAGCCGATGCTTGCCAGCAAAACAAGGTGTGGGCCTAGCGCGAAAGATCGGCGCTGACTTGGCGACGGCACTCTTTGCGGCGGGAGTCCTACAGTCTCCATGGATTCACTGCACCGATGCAGACGTCTCCCTGCCCGTGGACTATTTCGATCGGACCGAGGCAGCAGGGGAGCCCCCCTTCCCCGCCGCGCTGGTCTATGACTTCACCCATACTCGACAAGCCACGGACGGCTTAGGCGACGCCATCGACCAATACGAAGTGTTTCTTCGCTACCTGGTACTCGGCTTGCGCTACGCCGGTTCGCCGTACGCCTTCCACACGATCGGCAGCACCATCGTCCTACACGCCGACGCCTACGCGGCGGTGCGCGGGTTTCCGAAACGTGTCGCCGCCGAAGACTTTCATCTGCTGGCGAAGCTCGCAAAGGTCGGTGCGATCATTCCACTGCGAGGTGAAGCGATCTTGCTCAGCGGTCGAGAATCTGAGCGAGTTCCGTTTGGGACCGGTCGCGCCATGATGCAGAGCCGCGGGCGAGAGGAAGACCTTCGCATATACGATCCACGCTGCTTTGATTGGCTCGCGACATGGATCTCGGCCCTCGCAAAGTCCGCTCGCCAACCCGAGCAATCCATCGACCCCCACCTTGAGGTCGCCGCGATCCACGCGGGAATCGAACTCGATCGGCTGCGCGCCATCCTTGATCGGTTGGGCGCGTTAGAAGCGTCGCGAAAAATCCTTTCTCGGAAGGGAGATTGTGCTCGACCCCTCAACGAAAACTTCGACGCTCTCGCGACACTCAAATTCATTCACGCGGTTCGCGATGACGTTTTCCCCGACATCCCGATCCGCGACGCGCTCGCCCGGGCATCGTTCATCAATGTCGACATTGCAGATCCAAATTACCCTTTCGCGCAGCTCTGCCTCGAACTCGAAAGCGCCGAACACGCACTCGACTAAACGATCTCATTCTCTCAGGCCGAGAGTGCACGCTCCACGATCTCGAACACGTCCTTCGATAGCGACGGTTGGGAAGCGATGCGCTGCAACTCCCCCTGCATGAGCTCTCTCCGCGCCGGATCGAAGCGCTTCCATTGATTGAACTGGGAAACCATCCGGGCTGCAATCTGCGGGTTCATCTCATTCAGGTCGAGCACGATATCCGCAAGGAAGGCGTAGCCCCGGCCGCTTCGGTCGTGAAAGCGCACTTGATTCGCGGCGCAAAACATCCCGACGAGGGAGCGAAGACGATTCGGGTTCTTCGTGCTGAAGTCGGGATGGCGCGAGAGCGCGATCACCTGGTCGAGGGTCTCCGGTCGCTTTCCCATTGCCTGCACAGAAAACCATTTGTCGAGCACCAGGGGGTCCTTGCGCCAACGTTCATAGAACGCCGACAAGGCCTGCTCACAGGCGTCACCGCCGAGATCGACGAGAAGCATGAGGGCGCTCTGCGAATCCGTCATGTTCGTGGCCTGATCAAACTGAGCCCGAACCAGCAAAGTCACTTCATCGTCTTTGAGACAGGCGAGATATGCAAGCACCGTGTTCTTGATGCGCCGCTCTGCGATCGAGGTCGCGTCGTTGCTGTATGGCCGCGGCGATGCGAGTGAGCGATAGAGCGACATCAGGGGTTCGCGATGGGCTTCGGCAAGGGCGCGCAGGGTAAACTCGCGGGCGGTGTGCAATGCATCCACGTCGATCACGTCCATTTCCTGGCCCAGCACTTTTTCGCCGGGCAAGATCAGGGCAAGGGATCGGAGGGAATGATCGAGCCGAGGATCAACGAGAATCTTTCCAAAGCCTTCTCGCAACAAGGGGTCCAACGACAACGGGCGCCCTGCGGCGGCATCCGCCGCGGCGTCGAGCAACAGCCCCATGGCGAGTTCCTGCCCTGCGTCCCAACGCGAAAACGAATCGCTGTCATGCGCCATCAAGAACGCAAGCTCATCCCTCGACCTTTCGATGCGCAGCCGAACCGGTGCCGAAAACTGGCGCAGCACCGACGGAACCGGTGCCTCGGCTACGCCGCGAAACACAAACTCCTGCGACGTTTCTTTCAGTTCGAGAACGACGCTCGAGCCTCGCATGCGGGTGCTTTCGTTGCCGACATCGAGGGGCAGATCGCTACCGTCGCGCCCCAACAACCCCACCAAGACTGGGATATGGAGAGGCGCCGCGTCGCCCTTTGCTGCCGCATTTCCCTGGGTCAGCGTCAAGGTGTAGGTCTTTGCCGCAGCGTCGTATGTCCCGGTCGCCTCGACCTCCGGGGTCCCCGGTTGCGCGTACCAACCCATGAAGGCTTCCAGATCTTCGTCGTTTGCTTTCGAGAGCGCGGCGACGAAATCATCGCAGGTGACCGCCTGCCCGTCGTGACGTTCGAAGTAGAGATCCATCCCCTTTCGGAAGCCCTCGACTCCGAGCAGCGTATTGAGCATGCGAATCACTTCGGCACCCTTGCTGTAAACCGTGGACGTATAGAAGTTGTCCATCGAAATATAGGAATCGGGGCGAATGGGATGTTTCATCGGCCCAGCGTCTTCCGCGAACTGCGCCGCTCGAAGTGCCTTGACGTCGTCGATCCGCTTGACGGATTCGGATGTCATGTCCGCCGTAAATTCTTGATCGCGGAAAACGGTGAGCCCTTCCTTCAATGTGAGCTGGAACCAGTCACGGCAGGTCACGCGATTGCCCGTCCAATTGTGAAAGTATTCGTGGCCGATCACGGCCTCGATCCCCAAGCAATCGTCGTCCGTCGCGGTCTCGGGTTTTGCAAGTACGTACTTCGCATTGAAGACGTTGAGGCCCTTGTTTTCCATGGCGCCCATATTGAAGTCATTCACCGCGACGACCATATAGATGTCGAGGTCGTATTCCCGGCCAAAGCGTTCTTCGTCCCACTTCATCGCATTGCCGAGCGAGACGAGGGCGTGCTCGCACATGTCAATATTTTCGGGCTCGACCCAAATTTCGAGTTTCACCTCACGCCCAGAACACGTCGTAAACGTGCCCGCATGACATCGCAGATCGCCCCCCACCAATGCGAACAGATAGCTCGGCTTCGGGAACGGATCTTCCCATCGCACACACCTACGCCCGTCGTCGAGCATTGTTTCCGCGACGAGGTTTCCGTTTGAAAGCAGCACCGGGTAACGTGAGTTGTCCGCAGTAATCGTGGTCGAATAGCGCGACATGATGTCGGGACGATCGGGGAAATAGGTAATACGACGAAACCCCATCGCCTCGCACTGGGTACAGAACAAGCCGCCCGTGCAATACAAACCCGAAAGCGCCGTGTTGGCGGCGGGTTTGGTCGTGACCACGGTTTCGAAGGTGAAGCGCGTCGGTACCGAGAAGACTTTCAACGTCTCATTGTTGTCATCGTATTCTTTTGGCTCGAGACGACGACCGTCGACCGACACGCTTTCGAGGTTAAGGTCTTCGCCGTTCAGAACAAAGGGCGGCGGATCACCCTGCAAGGTGTCGTTGCGACGCACCGACAACGTGCTGCGCACTCGGGTGCAGTCTTCGTCGAGCACAAAGTCTAGATCGACGGTGTCGATCCAGTAGTCGGGGGGCGTGTAGTCGTGGCGATACGTTGTCGTCGGTTTTTCGGGACTCGCTTCGCTCACGCACCCTCCTCGGTTGATGACTCGGCTCACTTGCTAGCTGTTAGGAAATAGCAAACCCTTTCGCGACAGCCCACGATGGGAACAGTGCGAGACTGATTTCCGAACTCAGGAGGATGGATTGCTCGCCGTACGCGGCGCTATCGAACTCGTCCGCCGCGACTTAGACAGTCGAACTTGCGGGTAAATTCGGTCCGACCTTCGGTCTCACACGTGATCACCACGTTGGCCGGGTCCGGAGGTTTCGCCATGGCTTCCTCGACCTTGACCGACAAGTCGACGAGCGCATTCTGCCCTCGTTCACGCAGAGCGGCAAACGAAAGACCGCTGTCTTCAACGACCTTGACGCCTTGCTTCTTCGAAGGCGGCGAGTGTTTTTCCAATTCGGCCATGCCCTTGTCAAGTTCCTCGAAGACGAAACAACCACTGTTCCCCAGCGCGAGCCCGACAATCGCCAAAGTGATAAAGTGTCGCATTCCCTCTAATTCGGCCATTTGCCCGGCACTTGTGAGAAAAAACGGGGGAAATCCCTGCTCGTTTCGGGTGAGCAGCGACTCAGGTAGATTGTCAGCCCAACGCGGCAGCCACTTTCAATTTCGGTTGCGCATTCGCCTTCGACACCCAACTTCAGCAAAACGTCTATCCGCAACCGGCAAGTCGTGCGACATTGCGTTGCGCAAGCGTCACGCCACCGACCCCACCCAGACGAGGAAACCACGCCAGCATGGAAGACAAGATGCGACCGAGTTTTGAAAGCATCTACATGAACTTGGCACGTACCCTGGCCAATCGATCGACCTGCGTGCGCTTGAACGTCGGTACGGTGATCACAAGCACCGACTACCGCAAAGTGCTCGCGGTCGGCTACAACGGCAACGCGACTGGACTCCCCAACCGATGCGACCGCGAGGAGCCCGGCAATTGCGGCTGTCTCCACTCGGAAGAAAACGCAGTCATCAACTGCGACGCCCCTAGACATGTCGAAAAAATCGTATTTGTCACGCACCTGCCCTGCTCGGCCTGCGCAAAGCGCCTGATCAACCTCGGTAACGTTCGAGAGATCTTTTACGGCGAAGACTATCGAGTACGCGACTCACTTGAATTGCTGAAGACTGTCGGGATCAAGGTCGAACAACTCGAAGCGTAAGCCGGAACAAGTCGCTCGCTAGCGAATTTTAGCCAGACTCGTAACTTTCAATCATGACTCAGCCCTACCCAGCAGCGCTCTACGCAGCACTGCACCTCGGAAATCCCGGCGACCTCGACTTTTACCGCGCACGGTGCCGCGGCGCGGACTCTGTGCTCGAACTTGGATGCGGATACGGACGCGTGCTCGAAGCACTCGCCACCGAGGGTCTTCAGGTCACAGGACTCGACGCGAGCCGCGAGCTGCTCGTACTTGCAGAAGCCCGACTCCAGCGTGTAGACGGAAACAACGGCGCGCTCGTGCTCGGCGACATGCGGCAATTCGCTTTCGACCAAAAGTTCGACCGCATCCTAATCCCTTACAGCGGGCTCTTCTGTCTTACCTCCCAGCCGGACGTCGAGGCATGTCTCCAAAATATTGCGCTGCACCTGCGGCCCGGCGGCCAGTTCATCTTCGACGCGTATAGCGCGGACAATTTCCACGACGATCCGGAGCAGGACGAAAACCCAGAAGAAAACACGCCGGAGGACGTCGCCACGATCAGCCACGAAGGCATCACCTATCACGTGACTGAACAAAGTCAGTGGTGGCGGGATGAACAGCGCATGGACGTCGTCTATGTCCACGAGCCCAGAGAAGGTGGACATACCATCGCGGCCACAATCCAACACCGTTATCTACTCAGCCGACAGATCGAGCCGCTGCTAAACCGCGCCGGCCTCGACCTCGTGAGCTTGC
>Ga0115003_10000443_pt1 | contig 36334 bp, 27 predicted proteins | sample ArcticOcean_MG_C_7_FD_88736 | JGI IMG/M metagenome (GOLD analysis project Ga0115003, IMG submission 88736) | Marine microbial communities from western Arctic Ocean - ArcticOcean_MG_CB11_88 | ecosystem: Environmental > Aquatic > Marine > Oceanic | place: Arctic Ocean: Canada Basin | collected...
GCTTACACGGGTATGGTCAAGGCCATAGAGAGGAGCGACGGCTGCGAGGTCCACGCCGTGGGGTGTTGTGAACAACTCTTCGAAGCGAACCGCTTCGCCATAGGCCGCGACCGGAAGAAACGAGAAGATCCCACCCCCGTCGTTGTTGAACACCACGATCGTCGCACGCAAGTTGTATCGTTGCGCGGCGAGCAAACCGCCGATGTCATACAAGAAGGCGAGGTCTCCGGTTAGAAGACATACATGCCCCTGCTCCGCCGCCGCGGCGCCGAGTGCACTCGACACCATGCCGTCAATGCCGTTTGCGCCGCGATTCGCCAACACGCGCAGTCGGGTTTCGCGTATGGGCATAAAGGCGTCGAGATCGCGCACCGGCATGCTGTTGGACACATACAGCAGCGTGTCTTGGGGAAGTCGTTCGCAAAGCTCTCGCGTCGCGCGGGGTTCGAGCAGCCTCGCGTCGTCGCCCAGCCGAGCATCGAGGACCTGCTGGGTTCGCGCGTCGGCGTCCTCGAACTGCGTTTGCCAGTTCGACTTCTTGAACCGCGCACCTTTTGCGTCGATTGCCAAACTCAAGTCTTCACAGAACGTCGTTGGGTCAGCAACGATGAAGTCCGTTGCGAGATGGGACGGTTCGTTCCAGTCGCGTGTTGAACTCACGACGACAAGCCGTTGCGGAGGATTTGCCTCAAGCCACAACCTGAACGCCTTGCTGACCGGTGTCAGTCCAAAACGAAGTACCGCGTCTGGCCGATGCGCTTTCGCGAAAGCTTCGTCTCGCAGAAACAGGTCTGACCCAGCAATGATCGACGCTTCACCCGTGTGCGGGCCACTTCGCAGGCCCGAAGTCGGTTCAACAAGAACAGGCCAACCCAGCCTCGATGCGAGTCTGGTAACGGTCGCGGCAAAGCCCGGGTCATCCATTACCCCGCATGCGATCACACCCGCCTCGACGCTGGACAACAAAGCCGCGAGCGCCTCCACCTGCGAAGCTGCAGCACGCTTCTCTTCGGCTTCGTAGTGGACGTACGGTTTGCCGTTCGCGCGGCCGCGTTCAGCAGTGAGATCGCCTTCGGCCCAATCGTGTTCCCCATTCGCAACCAGGGGCGCGAGGGGTTCACGCAAAGGCCAGTTGAGATGAACGGGCCCGGGTTGGGTTCCCGTGCTCTCACCGACCGCGCGGCACGCGACTGTGCGCGCATAGCGAAGCATCTCTCGACCGGCGGCAGGGACGGGAAGCTCGGCGAAGTAACGAACTTGAGCACCGAACAGCTTGACTTGATCGATCGTTTGCCCCGCTCCCCATGCACGCAATTCGGGTGGACGGTCAGCACTCAAAACCAAAAGCGGGACACCTGCATGGTGAGCTTCGATCACCGCCGGCGCGTAGTTTGCGAGCGCCGTCCCCGACGTGCACACCAAAGCGACTGCACGACGCGTGGTCTTCGCCAACCCCAATGCGAAGAAGGCCGACGACCGCTCGTCGAGTTGCGACCAAACCGAAAGACCCGACGTGCGCCCCGCTGCAACCGCGAGGGGAGTTGAACGCGACCCCGGCGAGACGCAGACGTGTTCAACACCGCTGCGCTTGAGTTCTTCAAAGAAAGCCATCGCAAAGGCGTAGTTGGCGTTCGGCGCTTCGCCGACGGGGCTTTTTTCGCTGTTTTTTTGGGGTTCGCGCATTTAGATTTCCGTAAGCGGTGCGAGCAGTGCTCGCAGCTTGAGTCGTGTCTCGGCGAGTTCGCGTTCGGGCTCGGAGCCGGCCACGATGCCCGCCCCCGCGAATAGCCGCGCGTGACTGCCGCAGAGAAGCGCCGATCTCAGTGCAACGCGAAATTCGCCGTCGCCGTTCGCGTCGAGGTACCCCACCGGCCCCGCATACCAACCGCGGTCGAGCGCTTCGTTTTGTTCGAGCCAATTGAGTGCCGTCGCACTCGGCGCTCCCCCCACTGCAGGCGTCGGGTGAAGCGCACCGACGAGATCAAGTACGCCAAGCTCACCCCGCCACTTTTCGAGCAGCGATCCGCGAAGTGGCGTTTCGAGATGTTGAATGCCTTCGAGCTTGAGCAGCCGAGGCTGATCGGGGCCTTCGAGGGAACCGCACGACTCAGAGAGTGCTTCACAAATTGACTGCTTCACGACCTCGTGCTCTAGGCGTTCTTTTTTACTTTCGAGCAAGAGCGCACTGTGTTGCGCCTCTTCGTCGTGGCTGCGACCGCGTGGCGCCGAACCGGCAACTGCCGCAGTCGAAACCTCACCGTCATGCAGAGACACCAATCGCTCGGGGGTCGCCGAGATAAACCACGTGTCGTCTTCGCGCACCGCGAGTGTCGTACACGACGGATAGATCTCGCGAAGACACACAAGAAAACTCGTCAGGTCAAAGTCTTCGTCAGCGCGAACCTCAAGAGACCTCGCCAAAACAACTTTTTCAAACTTGCCTGCGTCGATCGCTTCGAGTGCTGCTTTGACCTGTCCGAGGTAGCGGTCGTGGGGACGATCGGCTTGCACCTGAATTTCGGGCCCGCGGACGTTGTCGTCATAAAGCGGTTCCGCTGCGCAGGTAACCTTCGAGTTCGTCGCCTGGTTTGTTTCGACTGCCGCACACAATCGGTCGACGATGTCGTCCACCGCGTCGCCAGGTGAGACGGTGCAGGTTCGTGTCATGAACGCCGCGTCGTCACGCACGACAACGCCAACTTCGGGAAGAATCAGACGCCCCGCGCCGAGTGCGCGCCATTCGCTTTCTTCATCGAGGGGCTTGTCGTAAAACGCAAAGCCACCGAGAAGTAAAGGACCGCGAGCGTCAGCGCAATCTGCGTCGTCAACGACCTCGTCACAATCAAAGACCTGCAAATCTCGATACAGCTCTTTGACGCTCGCCGACGCGTCGCCGAACCGTTTGGAACCCAGTGCTTCGATGGTCACGAGACGTCCTACGCCCAAGAGCGAAACTCCGCGACTCGGCTCCTGCCAATAGAATGCATCGCGCGTTCCCGCACCCATGAAGTCGGACAACAGGTCGCGTGCAGACGTTGCAACGCGCACCGAAAGCCACTGCCGACGTCCAGACGCTTTCGCGCGGGCGACGGTGCGCGCCGCCGGACTACGGAGCGCTTCGCGGCGTGCATGCAAGACTTCAAACAGTTCGTTCACGCCTTGGCTCCGGTGAGAATCTGCGCGGCCCCCAACAGAAGACGACGTTTGGTGACGCCTTCGAAGCCAGCTTTGTCGAGCATCGCGCGCAGTTCTTCGGGTGGCGGGAGGTATGCAGTCGATTCGGGCAAGTACCGGTAGGCGTCGCGATCCGAAAGCAGCCCCCCCAAGAACGGAACGAAGCGATCGAAGTAAAGGGAATGACCGGCGCGCACAATGGCGGACTCCGGACGGTCGACATCGATCAGCGCAATTCGGCCACCGGGCTTGAGCACGCGGTGCATTTCGACGAACACAACTTCAAGGGACACAAAGTTGCGAAGCGCGAAGCCGCATGTCACGACGTCGATCGAGTTGTCCGCGACCGGAAGCTTTGCCGCGTCGCCGTTGGCCAGGTCGACAGCAATGCCCCGGGCCGAAGCCCCTCGCAACATTTCACGCGCAAAGTCGATACCCAGCACGATCGCCCCACGGTCCGCCGCTTGTTCGGAAAGGTCTCCGGTGCCACATGCAAGGTCGAGCACTCGGTCGCCTTCGCCCACTGCCGCGAGGTCGAGGGCCAAGCGGCGCCAGCCCTGATCGAGCCCGAGGCTCACCATGCGGTTGAGGAGGTCGTAGCGCGGCGCGATACGGTCGAACATGTCGCGAACTGCTACGTGTTTTTCTTGTCCGGTCGGAAGGCTCATTTGCGCCATTCCCCTTCTAGGTGAGTTGCCTCGACGGCCGCCAGCGCGCGTTCGAGTGCAGGGCCTTCGCCTTTGGCGCGGAGACGTTTCATCGCGCGATTGACGAGGGTTCGCTGGAAATGCAGGGCGACGAGTTTCGTCAGCTGGGGTAGGACCTGCTGGAACGCCTGGGCGACGACTTCGGGGTCGTCACCGTTGGCTGCAACTTTGCGAACATGATCGTCAAATAGATCGATCCCCTTCTCGCTCACGTCGCGGATGTTGTGGTCGTGTTGGGCCGCAATTTCAAGAAATTCGGTCAGCGGCAAGCCGGCTCCCAGCACCGAAAGGCCGCTGCCGAGCATCTCTAAGTCCACGGAAGAAAAGAATTCTTCGCCATCTTGTTCGGTCGGTTCGAGTAGGCCGGCAGCCTGGGCGGCGTCGACGAGTTCTTGGGGAACGCCCGCGCGCTCCGCGAGCTCGGCGCGACGAAACCTGCCTACGCCACGCTCCTGAGCCAGGGCTCGGAGCAGCGCCACGCTCGATGACTCGGTTTCCAGGCGGGTTGATGCTCCGGCGGTCGAGTCCGGTGGGTCGACTTTTTGGATCTGAGCGAGACTAAACCCCTCTACCAGCAACGCCCGAATCTGCCGGATCCGGGCGAGATGCGTGGGTCCGTAGACAGCGTTCCTTCCCTGACGGGAGGGCGGGGCAATGAGCCCTTTTCCCTGGTAGAACCGAATCGTATCGACCTTGACGCCGCAGGCCGTCGCGAGGTCCTCAACTTTGTATTGCATGCGTTTATTCTAAGAGTGATCACTCGTAACGTCGAGGGCCGAATCCGCACCAAGACGTTGCACTCAGGTCCGTAATTGGGCGCCTTTTTAGATCTTATTGCGAATTCGCCGTCACACGACCGAGCTTCGCGCCACTTTCAAACAGAAATGCCCAGAGCCGTGGGTTTATGCACACGGCAACTCGAAAGCATGTTGAAGGAGGACCAAATTGATCTCCGATTCGACGTGTAAAGTGTTTTCACGTCCAGGGCCGCGCGCCCTAACGCTGTGACGGACTGATCCGGTGGGTCGATCAGGAGCAGACGCGACGCCACCGAACAAAAACGCGATAGCGCGAGACCTGACTCCTACTCCGCGCGGGTCCGGACGATCTCCCCAAAGCGGCGCAGGAGAGCTGTGCCATGGTTGGTGTCGTTTGCCGCCGACAGCAACACTTCCGGGTCGATGCCTTCGTCGACGAGTAACGCGCGACGCCCATGGATATAACCGCGCACGATATCGGCATCGAACTCGGGATGGAATTGCACTCCCCAGGCACACGTACCGAAGGCAAATGCCTGATTGAGATCTCCCGCACTGGCCCCATGGTGCGTGGCGCCGGGCGGTAGCTTGACGACGGACTCGACGTGAGACACCTGTACGCTGATCTGATCGGGCAAGACACGCAGGAGTTCGTCGTCCTTCGCGCTATCGCCAAAGCGCACTGCAACGGTGCCAATCTCGCGACCGAGTGGGTTGCATTCTACGCGACCTCCGACCGCGTGAGCGAGCAGTTGATGGCCGTAGCAAATCCCGAGCAAGGGGATTTCCCGATCGATCGCATGCGGGAGCCAAGCCGCGCTGCGTTCGCTCCAATCTTCTTTTTCCGTCACCAACGCGCTCGAGCCCGTCACCACGACACCAGAAAGAGTGTCTGGATCGGGGAGCGAATCGCCTTCGTAGACACTCGCAACTTCGATCTCGTCGGAGCTGAAGGCCATCCCTTCGCCAATCCAGTCTTCGAAGTCGCCACGTGCTTCGGCGATCGCGGGGAGTGTGGTTCCAGTTTTCAAGATCAGCAGCGGCTTCACTTTGGGGCTCCGGGTTTAGAGTTCGATCCGCCGTTTCCCGCGAAGACGGCGTGCATCGCGATGCCCGATGCCGTTGCAACGTTAAGGGAGTCTACGCCGGGGGCCATCGGGATCCTCACTGCGTGATCGACTTGGTCAAGCGCGGCTTCACTAATGCCACGCCCTTCGGTCCCAAGCAAGAGTGCCACGGGTCTGTCTGGAACGATGCGCGATCCAAGTTCGTCCAGGGGGATCGCGTCGTCGGCAAGGTCGAGCGCGACCAATTGAAAGCCGGCGTCGCGCAGACGCGAAAGACCCGCTGGCCAGGAGCTGACCTGAGCAAACGGAATACAGAGCGATCCGCCCATCGATACGCGGATCGCCTTGCGGTAGAGCGGGTCGCATGACTCGGGGCACATCAACACTGCGCTCGCGCCAAACGCCATGGCGTTGCGAAAGATCCCGCCCATATTTTCGGTATTGCGAAGCCCCTCGACCACAATCACCAGGGACGCTTTTTTTGCGGCCTGCGCGATCAGAACTTCGAAGCCAAGCGCCTGTCCAACCTTGCCTGCCGCGAGACAGCCTCGGTGCATGTCGAAGCCCACGACATCGCTAAAGACTTCTTGCTTGGCGACGTAGACCGGCGCGTCGCCGCCGCATTCTTTGATCACCGACTCGAGCGCCTCGAACGACTTCGGGTTCAAGAAGAAGGAGTCTGGGGCATATCGCGAATCGCGCAGCAACACGTCAACCACGAAGCGTCCTTCCGCCATAAAAAGGCCTCGCTTGCGGCGAAGATCCGCATCCCGCACGTCGCGGTAATCCGAAAGGCGCGGGTCGCTCACATCATCTACCCAAATTGGCTGCATGAACAGAGCGAAGCACAGCAAACAAAGTCCTCGCCACCCGGACCTAACTTTGAGACACTCCCGGCGAAGCCTATCGAGCTGGGCCACATTGCAGCCGCCGAATTTTGACCCGGCCCACGGAGAGTCTGCGTTGCAGGAAACGCTGCGAGACATGACAGGGATGAACGTCGCCGTGACCGGAGCCACGGGTCTGCTCGGTGGCTATCTCGTGCGGGCGCTGCTGCAACGCGGTGCGCATCCGATCGCCGTTGTCCGTAATACGAGTTTGGTGAGCCCGCTAGTCAATGCCGGTGTCGAGGTGCGCCACGCAGAGCTCGACGACGTCGAGGCGCTCGCGAAAGCATTTGTCGGTGCAGACTGCGTGATCGGCAATGCCGCGCTCGTCAGCCTGAGACCCCACCCCTTTAGTCGTTATCTCGCTGCCAATGTCGACGGCACCATCCACGTCATCGAAGCGATGCGCGACGCACAAGTCTCACGCGGAATTCACATTTCGACCGTCGGGATCTACAATGGCCACACCCCACCTGTCGACGAAGACCACCCTCGCTACGGCGAAGCCCACCGACAACATCGCCTAAACGGCTACAAGGTCAGCAAAGCACTCGCTGAGGAAACCGCGTGGCGTTATGCGGCCAAATACGAAATAGACCTCACGACGCTTCGCCCATCCGTGATGTATGGCGCCTTTGATCGCTACTTCGGCGCATGGCATCGCAAAGCGATTCGCCTGCGGCCGTTCGCCTTTCATCCGTACCTGTCGCGCTTTTGTCTCGTGTATGCCGGCGACGTGGCAAACGCGGCAATGCTTTGCATTGAAAACCCAATCTCCGAAGGCAAGGCGTACAACGTAACCGGCGAAGACCTGCGCCTTCGCGAGTTTACGAAAGCGTGGTGCGAGCAAGATCCAAGTGCGCAGAACAAGCGACTTCCCTTGCCCATCTACTACCGACGCCACTACGCGTCGGGACGCATACGTCGAGACCTCGGCTGGAAAACCCGAAGCTACAGCGAAGGTATTCGCGAAACCCTCGCCCTCGAAAGTTCCCCTGCGGTCTTGGTCGCGGATCCGACAACCTTCGAGGCGTAAGTCGGCGTCTCTCGACGCTAGGCGTGCACGGTTTCGAACGGCGCTTTGCTCGCGCGCTGACTTACGACCTGCTGTAGAAGTCGTTGCCCTTGTCGTCCACAATAATGAACGCCGGGAAGTCTTCGACTTCAATCCGCCACACGGCCTCCATCCCCAGCTCTTCAAATTCGAGTACTTCGACCTTCTTGATGTTGTTCTGGGCCAAAATTGCAGCACCACCACCGATCGAACCGAGGTAGAAACCACCGTATTCTTTGCACGCGTTGGTCACCTGCTGCGAACGGTTCCCCTTCGCCAACGTGATGAAACTTCCGCCGTTCTTCATGAACAAGTCGACGTACGAATCCATGCGGCCCGCTGTCGTGGGACCGAACGAGCCGGAGGCAAAGCCATCTGGAGTCTTCGCGGGCCCTGCGTAATACACGATGTGATTCTTCATGTAATCGGGCAGCGGTTCACCCGCGTCGAGCTTGTCCTTCAACTTGGCGTGGGCAATGTCACGGGCCACCACGATCGTCCCCGAGAGTGAAAGGCGTGTAGTCACGGGGTATTGGCTCAGCGTTTCGCGCAATTCGCTCATGGGGCGGTTGAGGTCGAGCTTTACGACCTGTCCATCGTCGGTGTCACCACTCGGCTGAGGGAGATAGCGGGCCGGTTCGGTTTCGAGCTGCTCGAGGAACACGCCTTCGGCGTTGATCTTGCCAAGGATCTGACGGTCTGCCGAACAGGAAACTCCGATTCCGACTGGACATGAGGCGCCGTGTCGAGGCAAGCGAATCACACGAACGTCGTGACAGAAGTACTTGCCACCGAACTGTGCGCCGATCCCCATCTGCTGCGTCATGTGATGGATCTTCTCCTCTAGGACAGGGTCGCGAAATGCGCGACCTTGCTCGTTGCCCGTGGTGGGCAAGGTGTCGAGGTAGTGTGCACTCGCGAGCTTGACGGTCTTGAGCGTCATCTCGGCCGACGTGCCCCCGACCACGATCGCCAGGTGATAGGGCGGGCAAGCCGACGTGCCCAGAAGCGGGAGCTTCTTCCCGAGGAATGCCATCAGCGAGTCTTCGTTGAGAAGCGCTCGGGTTTCCTGAAAAAGGAAGGTCTTGTTCGCGGAGCCGCCGCCCTTCGTAATAAAGAGAAACTTGTATTCATTCCCCTTGGTGGCGTAGAGCTCAACTTGGGCAGGTAAGTTCGTGCCCGTGTTCTTCTCGTCGTACATGCTCAGCGCCGCCATCTGCGAATAGCGCAGGTTGCTCGATGCGTACGTTTGGTAGATCCCATACGAAAGTGCTTCTTCGTCGTCGAAGCCGGTAAAGACGTCCTGGCCCTTCTTTCCGACCGCGATCGCAGTCCCCGTGTCTTGGCACGACGGCAAAATCATTTCGGAGGAAATCGTCGCGTTCTTCAACAGCTCGAGCGCCACAATACGGTCATTGGCTGACGCCTCGGGGTCTTCGAGAATTTTAGCAAGCTGTGCGAGGTGGCTGGGGCGAAAGAGATGTGAAACGTCGCGAATCGCTTGTCCTGACAGAATCGAAAGCGCCTCGGGCTCGATCTTCAAAACTGTTCGACCATCGATTTCGATGGTGGACACATGCTGATCGGTCAGCTTGCGATAGGGGGTGCTGTCCTCACCCAGTTCAAACATTTCTTGAAATCGAAAATCGGCCATCCTGTTCCCCGTTCCTACTTTTCTATTCCCAATTCTCTGGGTCATGTCGATTTTGCGCGAAGTCAGTGCTTCGCGAGCAATCATTCGGATAATAAGTCTGTCTGTTGAAAATTTGTGTCCCGCACGAACAACGCGGCGAATTCAGCGTCCAATGCAATGAAGTGAAAGGACGGCGATATGCTCTCACGAAACCGTGCAACGGACATCGATCGACCATTTCAATTTCGCCGGGTTGCTCCTGATACGGCAGGGCGCATGGGCCCAGGGCAGACGAACAATAGCGAAATTTGCTCCGCCGTCGGCGAGCGGCCTTTCGAAGGCGGGCGACCTGGAAATCACGCGGGTACCCGTCCCGCAAAACAGCGCCACCGGATCGATGATACGTCCCGACCCTTGCACTGCACATAAAATGCGCTCGCTTGTGCTTCCACGCGTCCGGGTTTATCTACATTGGGAACTCAGGCTCGCCTGCGCGGTGTCCGACAAGGTGTGCTCAATGCGAGCACTTTGCTCATCCGACAATCCTCCGTGCGGAGCAGGTTAGGACCGATGTTGCTGGAAGCAGTAGGAAGCAAGTTGAGGCGCACGATCAGGGCGTCAAAAACCGCGTTAAGCCTCTGGGGATCAAGCGATTGCGCAGCCCCAGCCGTGCCCCCACTGCACCTGCCCCACCGCCCGACACCCTGTTACAATGCGAGCCTATGACGATCTCAAGCCCCTGCGCGCAGAATGGCATCCAAGCTCCTGCGAAACCTCCGATGCCCCAGTCACGACCGAGCACGGCCACTACGAAGTCCCGCGTGACTGCGTTCATGGTCACCGTCGCCATGCTCCTTCCCAGCGTGGTCACGATCTTTCCAGCTCCCGCATCGGCGATGGAACTCACCTGCGAGCGAATTCCGGGCCTGCTCAACACCTTCCTCCACAAGCACATTCGCTTTCGGCACCTGAATGACGAACTCCGCGAACGCGCGATCGATGCCTATATCAAGCGACTCGATTCTTCGAAGACGCTCTACACCGCAGGTGAAGCCGACGTCTTGAAGAAGTCGTTGAAGGGTATCTTTTTCGACGTCGGGAGTGGCGAATGCTCAAGCCTCGAAGAAATTCAGAAGGACATCGTCTCTCGCTATCAATCGATGCTCGACTTTGTCACCGGGTATGTGGGCGCAGACACCTACGAGCTCGACCCCAATGTCGAACTCGTCATTGATCCCGACAAGCGATCACGTCCGAAAAACGAAGCCCAGCAGCACGCGCTTTACCAGAAGCTGATCCACTTCCAGATGTCGAACTACCTCAGCACCGACATGGAACTCACCGAAGCGAAAGAGAAGCTTATCCATCGCTACGAGCTTTCGCTGAAGCGCGCCACTGAGTTCGATAACGAAGACACCTACAGCTTGTTCCTCGACGCATTCGCGACCGCGCTCGATCCGCACTCGAGCTACTTTTCCCAAGAGACCAACGAAGACTTCAAGATCCAGATGGGGCTTTCGTTGATCGGGATCGGGGTCGCACTTTCTTCGCGCGACGGATATTCGATCGTCGAAAAGGTGATCCCGGGCGGCGCCGCCCATCGCGTCGGCGAACTGCTCCCCAACGACAAAGTCATCGCAGTTGCGCAGGACGGTGAAGAGGCAGTCGATATCATCGACATGGACCTGCGTAAAGTGGTGCGCCTCATACGCGGCGAGCGCCACACCAAGGTGCACCTCACCATCTTGCGACAGTCGCCCAAGACCGAACGCTTTGTAGTGACGATCGAACGCGACCAGGTCAATCTCGAAGAGCAGGCCGCGAAGCTCACCTTTGAGCCGATCATGATTGACGGCAAAGAAGAGAAGCTCGCCATCATCGACCTCCCCTCCTTCTACGGGGGACGAGACCCGACCGAACGCAAGAGCTCAACGGACCTTGCAACTTGCTGCGCGAAGCTGCCGACGCCAAGGCGGTTGGCCTGCTCCTGGATCTCTCTCGCAACGGCGGCGGGCTGCTCGACACCGCGCGTGACATCGCGGGCTTTTTCATCCGCGAAGGCAACGTCGTTGCGGTCAAGGACGAATACGGCAATGTTCAGCACCTGCGAGACGACGATCCAAGGATCCTATTCGACGGGCCCATGATCGTCCTGACAAGCCGCATTAGTGCCTCCGCGTCCGAAATTGTTGCCGGTGCGATGAAGGACTACCACCGGGCAGTTCTGGTCGGCGACGACCACACGTTTGGCAAAGGAACCGTGCAGACCTTGGTTCCACTCCCCCCCGGCCTCGGCGCATTGAAAGTAACCACCGCACTTTTCTTCCGACCCGGTGGCGACTCGACACAGCATTCGGGCGTTACGTCCGACATTGTCCTGCCCTCACCGTTCAACACCCCGGACTTTGGCGAGTCGAACCAGACATACGCGCTTGAGGCTGCTGAGATCGCACCCTTTCTCGAGACCTCTGCCAACTTGGTCAGTGGCGGCGATAAAACTTCTACCGCGTACGAGCCCGTCTCGAAGGAGATCGTTTCCGAACTCATAAAACGCTCAGCTGCGCGGATCGCCGATAACGAAGACTTTGCAGATGTCACACGCAAACTCCAGGAATCCAAGGACCGCGCGGGAATCATTCGGTTGTCTGAAATAATGAAAGAAAACGAAGAAGCGGAGCGCGAAGAGGCAGCCAAGGCCGAAGCGAACAAAACCGATGACAATATCGCGGGCGAGATCGATGACAATATCGATGACAACGTGGATGACAACGTGGACGACAACGTGGACGACAACGTGGACGACGGGGTCGAGGGCGACGGCAGCAGCGAAAACGCGGAGTCTGAAAAAGATGCAGCTCCCGCCACCGCTGAGGAAGAAGAACCCGAAGAGCCGACGATCCAGCGTGTCGAAGCGATCGAAATCTTGCGGGACTACGTGCAACTCAGTCGCTCGCGCTCTCCGGAAACGCTTACCGCCGAACTCCGAAAGCCAGCCTCCGACGAGCTCTAACTGCGGCGCGTTTTGGAGTAGCCAGGCTTTTGTGCAGGGAAGAGAGAGTTGCCTGGGCTAGGCATGCCGCGGAACGGGGTTTTGCATGATCCTTTCGTGGAGAGCCATAAGACCCGAGCCTTCGAAATAGCGCGATATTGAGGCCAGCAGGTCCAAGAAAGAAACGCGGTTCTCGAAGACCCGCACCGCGCCATGGTCGATCCAGCGATAAACGCGCTGCGTCGTGAGCAGGCGTTCGACCTGTTGTTCTTCGCTCAAAATTCTCAAGCTGACCCCGATCTATCCAAACAGGCGTGAGTCACTCGACCGGGAACTCGCTCAGTAGCCAGGCTTAATGGTCCGGAGTCAAAGCAACCGCTACGCTCCTCCGTCATGTCACTCCATGTTCTAGGCGATGATTCAGCAAGCGTGATCGAACGAATGCGAGCAGCCATTCTTGCCGCGGTCGAATGCGAAGACCTCGTGATCGAATCCGGCAGCCCCGGCCACTATGTGATCCGCGCGGTATCCCACGCGTTCGTTGATTTGAACCGCGTGAAGCAGCAGCAGCTGGTGTACGGCGCAATCGCCGGCCTCATGAAGGGCGACGATGCTCCGGTGCACGCGATCGACCGACTTGAGTGCATTAAGCCCTGAGTCCGTCGATCATGGATTCCGACTAAAAGAGGTCGCCCTGGTCTGGCCCTGAACCGTCGCCGTTTTTCTTGGTGGGCGCTTTCTTCTTCGCCGCTGCCTTTGGCTTCGCCGAACTACCGGCATCTGTCTTTGCCGCTTTCGGAGCCGGCTTAGACGCCCTCTTTGCAGGGGCATACTTGATCTTGCTCACGGGCTTGGGAGCCAGACGCGCACCGCGTGCGGCAGGGCTTGTCTGCTCGAGGGTCGACAGGTCAAAGTCCGCTTCTTTCAAGCGCTGTCGCTTGGCTGGAGTGAAGTCCATTTTGACGGTGCCGATGTCCCTGGGCGCAAAGAGCAAGTCGACCTTGCCTTCGCGGTTCTTGATTAGCTGATATTCCTTGTTGCGAATAAACTTGTGGATCTTGATCCGTTTGCCATACGGGATCTTCTTCTTGTCCCGATAGACAACCATGAACTCCGCGCCCTCTTCCGGGTCAAACACTTCGCAGTGGATCAACTTGCCGCTGAAGAAAACCTTGTCGACGGGCGTCATGACGCGATAGGTCCCGTCGCTTGCGATACCCAGAATAAAGTCGAACTCACTCACACTCATACGAAACAGGTCACCCCGCACCGCCGAGCCGAAGAAGCCGGTATCTCGATCGTAGGCGAGCTTAATGTTGTTCGTCGCCACGGCCTTTTTGTCGACTGCAACGATGCGCGTGATGTGGGTGCGCCGGGGAAACTGCTCGCCGTACTTCTTGATAAGCGCTTCGACGTACCGAATCGCGGTGCGTTTCATGCGCTCGAGCTTGACGTTGATCTCTTTGATGCCCTTGATAATGTCGTCGATGGTCTTGCGATTCTTATTGATGTCATAGGCCGAAATACGGCGAATCCGGATTTCGAGCAAGCGCCGAACATCGTCGTCGACCATGGGGCGAATGAACATTTCTTCGAACTTCGCCATCCCTTTATTGACTTCGTCTTTCACCGATTGCTCGGTCTTCGCGGTCTCGATCCGCTTGTAGACGCGCTTTTCGACGAAGATCTGCTCGAGGGTGAGCCAGTGCTGCCGATCGATCAGTTGATCGCGCTCGTATTCGAGCTCGGCCTTGAGCTGTGCAACGAGTCCTTCAGTCAGCTCCTTCAAAATCGCTGTCACCGTCATCTGCACGGGGCGACGCCCCTTGATGAGGTTGAGATTCGACGAAATCGAAACGCTGCAATCTGTGTAGGCGTATAGCTGTGGGATCAATTCCTTCGCCTGGGTACCGCGGGCGACGGTGATATCGATCTCGACGCGATCGGTCGTAAAATCGTCGATCGACGAAATTTTAAGTCGTCCCTTTTGCGCGGCGTTTTCAATCGAGGCGATGATGCTTTCGGTCGTCGTCCCGTAAGGAATTTCTTCGATCACCACGTGTTTCGGATCGCGTACCTTGATGCGTGCACGAACTTCAACTTTGCCCGCACCGTCGTCGTAGGCCGATACATCCATGAGCCCACCCTGCAAATAGTCGGGGAAGAGCTCGATAGACTTGCCGTTCAGAAGATCGATTTGTGCTTCCCACAACTCGGTCAAGTTGTGGGGCAAAATTTTCGTCGCCAGACCTACCGCGATGCCCTCGGTACCGAGCATGAGCGCAACAGGGAGTTTCGCGGGCAGAAACACCGGCTCTTCCGAACGACCGTCGTAGCTCGGAACGAACTCGGTCAGCGGCCTAAAGAAGAGCGTCTCGAGGGCCAACGACGTGAGACGACATTCGATATAGCGAGATGCCGCAGCCGGGTGTCCGGTCAGGATATTTCCGAAGTTCCCCTGGCCGTCGATGAAGTAACCCTTGTTGGCAAGTACCACGAGCGCGTCTGCGATCGACGCGTCCCCGTGCGGGTGGAGCTTCATTGTTTCGCCAATAGTGTTCGCAACCTTGTGATAACGCCCGTCTTCGATGTTGAAAAGCGTGTGGAGCAAGCGTCGCTGAACGGGCTTCAAGCCGTCGCGAATGTCTGGGATTGCGCGATCGAGGATGAAGTAGCTCGCATAATCAACAAAGTGCTCATGCATCAAGTCTTCAAGCAGAGCCATGTCTAGATGACCGCCTCAGCCAGGTTGTTGACGATGAAATCTTTGCGTTCTGGCGTGTTCTTTCCCATGAAGAATTCGAGGAGCTTTGGAACCTCGCCCATGTTCTTTACGGCGATGGGGACGAGTCGCATGCCCTCGCCGATAAACTGGCCAAACTCTTTGGGACTGATCTCACCGAGCCCTTTGAAGCGCGTCACTTCTGCGCCCTTGATTTCCGCAATCGCCACATCGCGCTCTTTCTCGCTGTAGCAGTAGCGAGAAGCCTTTTTGTTTCGAACCCGAAACAGAGGAGTCTCGAGGATATAGAGATGGCCTTTGATCACGAGTTCTTCGAAGTAACGGCAGAAGTAAGTGATCAACAGATTGCGAATATGCATCCCGTCAACATCAGCATCGGTGGCGAGCACTACTTTGTTGTAACGAAGCCCTTCGATCCCATCTTCAATGCCGAGTGCGCGCATAATATTGTAGAGCTCTTCGTTCTTATAGATCGCGTCCTTCTTGAGACCTTGGCAGTTGAGCGGCTTTCCCTTGAGGCTAAAGATCGCCTGAGTCTGAACGTCTCGGGAAGGGATCATGACGCCTCCCGCAGAGTCGCCCTCGGCTAAAAAGATCGACGTCTCGTCCCGCCGCTTTCCCTTGGCATCATCGAAGTGGACTTTGCAGTCGATGAGCTTCGGAATTCGAATCGCAACCTTCTTGGCTCGGTCTCTCGCTTCTTTCTTAATCGACGAAAGCTCTTTGCGAAGCTTTTCATTCATCGAGATTTTTTCGAGCAACTGCGCAGCGTCGTCGGGATGTTGATGCAGCCAAAGAACAACTTGCTTCTTTATTTCGGGCACAATCCAGCTGCGCACTTCGGTTGAGCCAAGTTTGTTCTTGGTCTGGCTTTCGAAAACTGGGTCTTGGAGCTTGATCGCAACTGCCCCCAGTATCCCCTCGCGAACGTCTTCACCAGCAAAGTTCTTTTTCGCAAACTCGTTCACGCCCTTCAGGACGCCTTCACGAAACGCGCTCTGATGCGTTCCGCCGTCGTTGGTGTACTGGCCGTTCACGAATGCGAAGTAATTCTCGCCATAAGTGTGCGTGTGTGTGAATGCAAATTCAATCAGCTTGCTCTTGCAATGCGCGACTTGATAGAGCGATTCAGAATCACCGATTTCGTCCTTCAACAAGTCCGCGAGGCCATTGGAGCTATGGAACTTCTTCCCGTCGCAAACCAAGCTAAGGCCGCTGTTGAGATACGAATAGAAATTCAGCCGGTGCGAAATGTATTCTTGGTTCCAGGCATACTCACCGAAGATTTTCGGGTCGGGTGTAAACGTGACGAGGGTACCGGGCTGCTCGTCTGTCGCTTTGCCCTTTTTTTCTTTCAAGAGCTTGCCTTCGGAAAACGTCGCATTGACGAATTTCTTGTCGCGAAAGCTCGTCACTTCGAACGAAGTCGATAGCGCGTTCACCGCCTTGGTTCCGACACCGTTCAGCCCAACCGAAAACTGAAACACGTCGTCGTTGTACTTGCCGCCGGTATTGATCTGGCTCACGCAGTCAACGACCTTGCCGAGCGGAATGCCACGCCCGTAGTCTCGGACGGTGACCGTCTCCCCTTCGCGCTTGATCTCGATCTTCTTGCCTTCACCCATAATGAATTCATCGACGGAGTTGTCGATGACCTCTTTCAGCATCACGTAAATACCGTCGAGTGGATGATTGCCGTCGCCCAAACGCCCGATGTACATGCCTGTACGGAGGCGAATGTGCTCGAGGGCATCGAGGGTCTGGATCGCTTTCTCGTCGTACTTAACTTTGGCTTTGGCCATGTCTGAACCGAACTCTCCATCTACGCGCGGCGGTGTGCCCGCGGTTACGGGCATCGCACCTTGCATATGGGTCTTGGGGGGATGGTTTGGGGGGATGGTTCGGAGCGAAGAGTGGACGATTCCGCGTGAGGCATCAACCACACGGGCTACTGAAACATTGAAACTTCGAATTTACTTCCGCGCGCGCCCCGCGGGTTTCACCGAGATTTCGTTTGTTTGCAACGGTCGCGCGGTCGCGCCGAACTCGGTGCAGCACTTAGCCGCCGCGCGGGAGGCGAGGTGAAGTGATTGCTCCGCTGAATACCCGAGACACAGACCCGCAGCGAAGCCGCCGTGAAACGCGTCTCCGGCTCCTGTCGTGTCACGCACCCTCACGCGCGCCGCCGGGATATCAGTGAGTCGCCCTTCAACGAGACCGACCGCCCCCTTCTCGCCGAGTGTGACAACAGGGTTGCCGCCATACTGTTCCTGCAATGCGCGAAGGGTCTGTCGCGGTGAGCGCTTCTGCCACGCCGTTCCGAATTCGCTCGACACAATGGGATAGTCGACAAAGGGCAAGAGCTTCATACAACCCGGACGCGGTGCGTGAAAGTCGGCGACCACCACGGCACCACATTCCCTCGCCCGACGCACTGCACGCATGGCTTGCTTGGGAAAGTGACCGTCGACGAGCAGAACGGTGCTTGAATTGATTGACGAGAGGTCGAAGTCGGGGCACTGGGCTTCGATCTTCCTACGATCCGGAACCAGGAAGCGCCTGTCTTTCGAGCGCCGATCGACGAGCACCACCGAAACCGTGGTCGGCTGCGTCTTGTGGCGAACCACGCCGCGGGTGACCACTCCGTGGCTGCGCAATTGCTTCGAAATAAAATCGCCGTCGGCGTCGTTTCCCAGCATCGTGAGAAGGTGAGCCGCGACTCCCAACTCAGCAGCCTGAACGATCGCATTGGACACCATGCCGCCAGCTGCAACTCTCCGCACATGAAAGCGCGTTCGCACGGCATGGATCTCGAAGTCGTCAACGAGATACGCCTCGTCGAGCACACTGAGTCCGAGTCCGACGACTTTGCCCTTGGCCACGCTGCGAAGCTAACGCGCTCGCCAGGCGTGCGCGAACCCCAATTGGGGGATCGGCGTTCAGGAGTCCAGCGCGAGCGCGCGACGCAGTGACGCACGCGTTGCCTCGTCGAAGGAAGCCTTGCCCTCTGCCAACGAGAGGGTGCTCTCGCCAAGCGTTTGATACAGGCGCGCGAGGTTGGGAGCCGCGTCTTCGAGTGCGCGCATATGCAGAGCGACCGTTTGCGCGTCGCCGCGCTGGATGGGTCCGGTCAGTGCCGCTGCGGGTCCAAGGTTGGCGATGTTGGCAAGTGTCGTTTCGATCAAAGGTCGAAGCGCCGTCATCGCAGTGCCACGGCCGATGCCCGCGGCTTCGTTGGCGCCAAGCGCTGCATCGATCAGGCCGCAGAGGTAGTTGCACGCCAACACCGCCCCCGCGTGGTAGAGCACCTTCGCATCGGTTTCGATGCGGACGCACTGGGTACCGAGTGCTGCGCCGAACGCTTCGAGCATCACGAGCGCCCGATCGTCTCCCTCAAGGAAGCAGTGACTTCCCGGCAGGCTCGTCATGGCGCTTTCAATGGTCGGAAACGTTTGCAGGGGGTGAAACGAGGCCACCGAAACGGAAGCGTTCGCTTTGACCGGGGCCAAGAGCTCACTCGTGAGTGCGCCCGAACAATGAACCAGCACGCTGCCGTCTTGCATGGAACCCGCACGAGCGAGGCCCAAAGCCACTTCTTCAATCGCCGAATCCGAAACGGCGAGGATGACCAGCTCCGACGCGGCGGCGGCGGCTTCTACTGAAAGCGCCCGCGTTTGGTCACCAACCGCAGTCGCGGCGGCACTCGCTTGTGTCGCGTCGCGGCCGCCCATTGCATTTACGGGGTAGCCCGCTGCGGCTGCAAGCCGAGCCAGCGCGGTGCCGACCTTACCGGGCCCAATTATTGAAATAGACGGCCGTTTCATTGGACGCTCCACTGCTCGGCACAATGCCGGGCGCCGCTAATCGCTCTTTGCTTTTTTGGGTGCAAGCTTGGCTTCGGGCTTGGGTTCAGCTGCGGGCACCGGTGGCTCTCCGAACACGCGCTTTTCGCAGACCTTCGCGCTCGCGTGCAACCATTCTCGAATTGCCGGAGCCTCATCACCACCGCGCTCGGCGGTCAGAAGCAATTGCACGACCTGCGAATCGCTTAGATCTCGACGCAGCTCGAACAAGTGGCAGTTGCAATAGAGCGCGCAGTCGGTCGCGTTCTCTTTCTCTCGGCAGGTTTCCATACACGTCGCGCGCAAGCCGCTGATCGCCTTCGAAGGGATCTCGGCCATTGCGGTTCCGGCATGAGCCGCGACCAAACCCACGACGCACAGAACCAACGCGTGTGTTAACGCGAAAATTCGATCAGCCGTTGGACGACCTGTGCGGGACAGCTCAGCATGGGTGAATGGCCTGATGCCCATTCGACGCTCCTATGACATCGCTTTGCGAGACGCTGCTGAAAGCCGACCGGAAAAACAAGGTCTTCGCTGCAGATCACGTACGTGCTTTCGATGTCATGCTATGCGGCGAGACTTTGCACCACACCAGTTGCGTCTTCTTCTAGGCTTCCAAGCGGAGCCTCGCTTTGTCCGGGCCGATCGCCACGATGTCGCCCCTCCCCCGTGCTTCGGGGCCAGACACCACGTAGGTCCAACATGAGACTCCGTGGCATGCAGCGTGAACGAGGACGACAGTGGCTCGCGACTGCAAATGGTTTTCTTGCGCAGTTGCTTATGCGCTGCACACGAGACCCCGAAACCTCGGAACGAAGTAAAAATCATCCGTTCAATTTTTCTTAGAAATCAGGCCCTTGGACGATCTGTGGTGTCCCGCGCGCGACGCGCGCGTAGAGCTGGTATTTAACCTCGCCATGGCGATGGCACCAATCGGCGAAATCAACAAAGACGTCCTCCCCGCGCAACCGGGCGAGTTCCCTCCGGTGGCGATCGGCGACCTCTCGTTGCGCGTGCCTGTGATCCTTGCCCCCATGGCCGGCATTACGAATACGCCCTTTCGAACTCTGTGCCGCGAGTTTGGTGCCGGGCTCTACGTCAGCGAAATGATCACTGCGCGCGCACTCGTGGAACGAAATCCCAAGACGTTAAAACTTGCGAGCTTTGCGCCCGAAGAACAGCCCCGAAGCCTTCAACTCTATGGTGTCGACCCCCATTATGTTGGCGAGGCCGTGGCGTTTTTGGCAGGCGAGGGACGGATCGATCACCTCGATATGAATTTCGGCTGTCCTGTTCGAAAAGTGACACGAAAAGGTGGGGGTGCGGCGATTCCCGTCAAGCCTCGTCTGCTCGCGAACATTGTTCGTGCCGCGGTGAAGCATGCTGGGAATATTCCGGTCACAATCAAATTTCGCATCGGGATCAACGACGACGTTCATACCTTCCTTGACTCGGGACGCGTGGCTGAACAAGAAGGTTGTGCCGCGGTTGCACTGCACGCGCGAACCGCAGCGCAACTCTACGACGGGGAAGCGGACTGGGATGCGATCGCCGAGTTGAAGCAGGCAGTCAAGATCCCAGTGTTTGGTAACGGTGACATCTGGGAAGCATGGGATGCACTTCGCATGATGCGACACACGGGTTGTGATGGCGTTGTTGTTGGACGCGGTTGCCTCGGTCGCCCATGGTTGTTTCGCGACCTTGCAGACGTGTTCGACGGACGTGCTCCCGAAATGCCTCCGCGCTTTGGTGAGGTCATCAAAATCATGCAGCGTCATGCCGAGTTGCTCGCCGAGTGGCAAGGAGAGCGCTGGGGTTTGCGTGCGTTTCGCAAGCAGTCAACTTGGTACACCAAGGGGTTTCCGCAGAGTGCGAAGTTGCGGAGCGAGTTGATTCGGGTGAATACGCTTGGGGATCTTGAAGGGGTTTTGAGCCAGGCAGACCCGGCGCTTGAGTTTCCGGCTTCGGCACTTCGAGTGCCGCGGGGTAAGAAGAGTGGGACGCAGAAGGTGGCCTTGCCCGAAGGGTATTTGGACGATCGGATGGATGATACGCCGCCGGTGCCTGGAGCTGAGGATGAGTTTTCGGGCGGGTGAGTGTTGGGTTGATTGGGATTCGTTAGGCCGCGCCCGGGGACGAAGGGGGGCCCGCGGTTCACTCGGCTGTGAGACGTCGGCCTCGCAGTGACGACGGGAAAGAGAAGTCCATCCACTGGTTTTGTTGATCGTGGTGTCGTCTCGGTTCGCCCTTCGCCCTTAGACCGTTTGGGGCATTGAGGTCAATTTCGAGCATCGGGTCGGAATTGGAAAGCGGATCCCGGTGGTCTTTGTTGTTAGAGGAGCCAGGCGAGGATTAGGGGCAGGGCTACTAGGCTGATCGTGGTGGATGCGACCACGATGCCGGCTACTTCTTCGGGTTCTCGGTTGTAGCTTTCAGCGAAGAGGTAGTTGATGACGGCGGCGGGCATGGCGCAGTCGAGGATGACGACACCGCGAATGACGCCTTCGAGGGCAAAGAGTTCGCTGAGGCCGACTCCAACGCTGAAGCCCAGGAGAAGCCTGAGGGCGCCCAAACCGAATGAAGTGGGGAGGCGTTTTACCTTGAGGGTTGCGAGGGAGACACCCAGGGTGAATTGCATCAGTGGGATGGTGATGCCGCCTAGGCTTTGGGTTGTGCGGAGGATCCATGCGGGGGTTTCGATGCCCGTGAAGAGGATCGCGAGCGCGGCGAGCACGGAGTAGACGAGGGGGGTGCGTGCGAGTTGGCCGAAGCTGACTTCGCCGCTCCACATCCATTGGCCGATTGTGAATTGGATGATGCTGGCGAGGGCGAAGAACACGACGCCGTAGAGCAAGCCTTCGGTTCCGTAGGCGAACAGACAGATCGGTAGGCCGAGGTTGCCCGTGTTGGGGAAGACCACTGGGGCGAGGAACGGTTGCACCGGAAGGCCCATGCCACGCAGTGTCACGTAGCCGAACGCACCAAAGAGAACAAAGGCGACGAGGACCACGGCAGCGAATTCGCCCAGTGCTGCGGGGTCGATTCCGAGGCTTACCAAGCTCGAAAACACCAAGCACGGGGCGCCTAGGTTCATGCACAGGTCGGCAATCAGCGCGTTGTCTACGGGACGGCCGGTTCGCCGCCAGCCATAGCCCAATGCCACGCAGATATAGACGGGCGCAACAATCGAAAACAACTCTTGGATCATAGTCGGCTTCGCGGTCTCTCAAGCTTGAGGAACCGAAAAGCCTAGCAGTCTGACATCACAGGGCTTTGAGCATTACGTCTGCAAGCTTCTTGCTGAACGCGGCCGGATCGTCGATTTGGCCGCCCTCGGCAAGCTGTGCTTGTCCGAACAGAAGTTCGGCATAGGTCACGATGCGCGCGTCGGTTGCGTCGGCTTCGAAGATCTCCTGCAGTTTCTTTACGAGCACGTGATCGGAGTTGATCTCCATCACCGGATGGGTTTCGGGAACTTCCTGTCCAGCTTGTCGCAGCATGGCTTCGAGTTGAGGGGAAAGCTGCCCTTCTTCGAGTACCAGGCAGGCGGGCGACGACTTCAACCGTTTTGAAAGTCGCACCTCCGCAGCGGTCCCTTCAAGTGCCGAACCCAGTGCGGAGAGCAAGTCGTTGAAGGTCTCGTTCTCAGGTTCCTTCTTTTCGCTTTCGTCGCCCTCTTCGTCCTTCTCTTCGAGGTCCACAGCGCCGCGGCCCGCAGACTTAAATGCCTTGCCTTTGAACTCCGGGGGCATCTGCTGCAGCCAAACTTCGTCGACCGGGTCGGCGAACAACAACACCTCGATGCCCTTCTCTTTGAAGGCTTCGAGATGCGGTGAGTTCGAGAGCGCGTCGATCGAGTTGCCGACCATGTAGTAGATGTCCTCTTGTCCCTCACCCATGCGTTCAACGTATTCGTCCAGGGACGCGAGCTTCGCGGCGTCCTTCGTCGATCGCGCAAGTACGAGGTCGAGGATGCGGTCTTTCTTTTCGTCGAAGATCAGCAGCCCTTCTTTGAGTACCGGACCGAATTCGCCCCAGAACTTCAGATATTTCTCTTCATCGTTCTTTCGCAAGACCTTCAGCGACTCGAGCACCTTCTTGACGAGGTACTTCCGGATCGCCTGAATCTGGCGGTCTTGTTGAAGCATTTCGCGGGACACGTTGAGGGTGACGTCTTCGGCGTCAACAACGCCGCGCATGAAGCGCAGGTATTCGGGGACAAGGTCACGACACTCATCCATGATGAAGACGCGCCGCACATAGAGCTGGATGCCTCGGTGCGACATTTCGCGGTGATACAGGTCGTGGGGGGCAACCGACGGAACAAAGAGCAGGGACTTCGCTTCGAAGTTGCCCTCCATCTTACTCGCGACGCGCAAGAGCGGCTCTTGGAAGTCGTGGCTGATGTGTTTGTAAAACTCTTTGTATTCCTCGTCGGTCACGTCGCTTTCGGGACGGGTCCAAATCGCCTTCATCGAGTTCAACGGTTCGTTTGCAGTGTCTTTCTCTTCGCTCTCTTCATCCGCGCCCTCTTCTCCCTCTTCGCTCGCGGGCTTCGGCGGGCGAATGACTTCGAGCTTGATCGGATAGGCGACAAAATCCGAATACTTCTTCACTGTTTGACGCACGATCCATTCGTCGGTGAAGTCTTGAAGACCGTCGTCCGCATCGCTGGCTTTGAGCGAAAGCGTGACGGTCGTTCCCGCGCCGTCACGCTCCGCGGTTTCAATGCTGTAGCTCCCGCCGCCATCGCTCTTCCAGAGCACCGCCTCTGCTTCGCCAGCCCTGCGCGTGAGCACGGTGATCTCGTCGGCGGCCATGAAGGCAGCGTAGAAGCCGACGCCAAACTGGCCGATCAACTCGGGGGCATCTCCTTGACCGCCCGCACCCTTGAGCTTTTCGAGAAATTCTCCGGTACCCGACTTTGCGAGCGTGCCGAGATTCGAGACCACATCGTCGCGGTTCATGCCAATGCCGTTGTCTACAATCGCGAGCGTTCGCGCAGCGGGGTCTGCGATGAGTTGGATGCCGAATTCGCCCGAAGGCAGAAGCTCGGGCTTGGTCACCCCTTCGAAACGCACCTTGTCGATGGCGTCACTGGCGTTTGAGATCAGTTCGCGCAGGAACACTTCTTTGTTGGAATAGAGAGAATGGATCATCAGGTCGAGGAGCTGCTTGACCTCGGCTTGGAATTCGTGTTGTTCGGCGCTCATCGATGGTGTCTCCAATGGGAACCGCCTGCAGTCGACCTGCGGACGGGAGTTCGTGATCTCGCGTGTGATTTCAAGGCCGTCCGGACGTCGGGCCCTACAGGCGCGCCGTAGAATAGGCACAATCGGGCTGCGTCAACGGCTCCTGAGAATTGGCTGTGCGAGATAAAAACGGATCGGGGCGAAATCAAAGAACTTTGTGCATTCATCCGAACATTGAGATAAGCTGATGAATCTTAAAGCTCTTGCGCTGACGGCCTTGAATTCGAACGGCGAGCCGAAGCATAAAAGCCTATAACACTATGATTTAGTTATTTTTTTACTTGTTCAGCGGCTGCCCGCATCCGGGCGTGCTGAGCGGGAGACACCAACATGAGCGCCGGCAGCCGGACAAAACTCTTCGAATCGCGACTTCGCGAAAGCATCCTCGTCATCGACGGCGCGATGGGCACGATGGTCCAGGGCTTCGGTCTCGAGGAAGCTGATTTTCGAGGCGATCGCTTTAAAGACCACAACAAAGACGTGAAGGGCGACAACGAACTTCTCGTTCTTACCCGCCCCGAAGTGATCGAAGAGATCCATTCGAAGTTTTTTGAAGCCGGCGCGGACATCGTCGAAACGAACACCTTCGGCGCCAACGCGATCTCACAGAGTGATTACGAGTTCGGCGACCTCGACACCCTTTCCTATGACTTGAACCTTGCGGCGGCGAAGCTTGCTCGCAAAGTCGCGGACGAATGGACGGCGAAGACCCCCGACAAGCCGCGCTTCGTCGCGGGCGCCATTGGCCCAACGAGCAAAACCCTTTCGCTTTCACCCAAGGTCGAAGACGCGTCGTTCCGCGACCTCAACTTCGACCAGCTCGAAGAAGCATACGTGACCCAGACACGAGGCCTGATCGAAGGCGATGTCGACGTCATCCTCGTCGAAACGATCTTCGACACGTTGAACGCAAAGGCGGCCCTTGTCGCGGTGCAGCGTGTATTCGATGAACTGGGTGTGCGGCTCCCGATCATGATCTCCGTCGCGATCACCGACAACAGTGGTCGTACTCTTTCTGGGCAGACCGTTGAAGCCTATTGGCGCTCGATGGCCCACGCGAACCCGATTTCGATCGGTGTCAATTGTTCTCTCGGTGCGGTCGACATGCGCCCGCATATCGCAGAGCTTTCGCGGGTGGCCGATACCCACGTTTCGGCGTATCCGAACGCGGGCCTTCCCAACGCGTTTGGTGAATACGACGAAGCACCTGCGCTCACCGGTGAGTTGGTGGGCGAGTTCGCGACTTCGGGGATCGTCAATATCGTTGGCGGCTGCTGCGGAACTACGCCTGACCACATTCGCGAAATTGCGAACGCGGTCGAGGGCAAGGCTCCGCGCGAAGTTCCGGATTTGTCGGGCGAAGACGTCACATATTTCAGCGGGCTCGAGCCACTTGCAATTCGGCCCGAATCAAACTTCCAGATGATCGGCGAGCGCACAAACGTCGCGGGCTCCGCGAAGTTCCGCAATTTAATCAAAGCCGGAGACATGACGACTGCCGTCGAAGTCGCGCTCGACCAAGTCCGCGGCGGCGCGAACCTTCTCGACGTCAACATGGACGAAGGCTTGCTCGACTCTGAAGCCTGCATGACGAACTACTTGAACCTGATCGCAACCGAGCCCGAGATTGCCCGGATCCCGATCGTGATCGACAGTTCGAAGTGGTCTGTTTTGCTCGCCGGCATGAAGTGCGTGCAGGGCAAGGGGGTCGTCAATTCGATCTCGCTCAAAGAAGGAGAAGAGTCCTTCCTCGAACAAGCGCGCACGATTCGCCGCTTCGGCTTTGGTGTTGTCGTGATGGCCTTCGACGAAGTCGGGCAGGCGGACACCGTCGAGCGCAAGGTCGACATCTGCACCCGGGCATTCAAGCTGTTGACCGAGCAGGCCGACTTTCCGGCACGGGACATTATCTTTGACCCGAATATTCTGGCGATCGCGACTGGGATCGAGGAGCACAGCGGCTACGCGGTGAACTTCATCGAGGCCACTCGGTTAATCCGCGAGGCTTGTCCCGGAGTCCACATCAGCGGCGGCGTTTCGAATCTTTCATTTTCATTCCGGGGCAATGACGCGGTCCGCGAAGCCATGCACTCTGCATTTCTCTACCACGCCATCAGTGCCGGCATGGACATGGGTATCGTGAACGCGGGCCAGCTTGAGGTCTACGCCGACATTCCCGAAGAAATGCTGACCAAGGTCGAGGACGTGCTCTTTAATCGCAACGCGGACGCGACGGAAACCCTTGTCGAATATGCAGACACCGTAAAGAGGGGTGGCAAGAAACGTGTCGTCGACCTGTCTTGGCGTGAAGGCTCGGTTTCGAAACGCCTGTCCCACGCGTTGGTGCACGGCATCGTCGACTTCATTGAAGACGACACGGAAGAGGCTCGCCTCGAACTCGACCGCCCTCTCGACGTCATCGAAGGTCCCCTGATGGACGGCATGAGCATCGTGGGTGAGCTCTTTGGCGAAGGCAAAATGTTCCTCCCCCAGGTCGTAAAGAGTGCACGGGCGATGAAGCGTGCCGTTGCACACCTTGAACCCTTCATGGAAGCTGAACAGTCCGGTGGCAGTAGTCAAGGCAAGGTCGTGATGGCGACGGTAAAAGGCGACGTCCACGACATTGGCAAGAACATTGTCGGCGTCGTGCTCGGCTGCAACAACTACGAAATCATTGACCTAGGCGTCATGGTTCCTGTAGACAAGATCTTGCAAACCGCCATCGACGAGAACGCGGACATGATTGGGCTTTCTGGGCTGATCACACCGTCTCTCGACGAAATGGTTTCGGTTGCAAAGGAAATGTCTCGGCGCGAGATCGACATGCCGCTCTTGATCGGCGGAGCGACGACGAGCCGGGTTCATACCGCCGTCAAGGTGGCTCCCACCTTCAACCAACCTGTTGTGCACGTACGCGATGCGTCCCGTGCGGTTGGGGTGGTATCGAAATTGGTCGACCCTGTCGCACGCGCCGAGTACAAAAAAGAAAACGACCGGGTGCAGCAGAAACTCCGCGACCTCCATGAAGCGCGCCAAGAAAAACCGCTGCGCACGTACCGCAATGCCCTCGCGAACAAACCTGAAGTCGCGTTTGGTCCGGACGAAGTTTCAAAGCCAAGCTTCCTCGGGCAAAAGAAGCTTGTCGAATTTGACCTGAAAGAGATCGTGCCCTTCATCGACTGGACGTTCTTCTTCAGTGCGTGGGAATTAAACGGCCGCTTTCCCGCCATCCTTAAACACCCAAAGATGGGCGAAGCCGCAACTGAGCTCTATGAACATGGGCAGGCCCTGCTCAACCGAATCGTCGACGAAAAACTTCTCACCGCCCAGGCCGTCTACGGCTTCTGGCCTGCAAACAGTGACGGAGACGACATTGTTCTTTACACGAACGATTCTCGTAGCGAAGAGCTGCATCGTTTTCCGATGCTTCGCCAGCAGGAAGACCTTGCCCAAGGCAAATTCAACCGATCGCTTGCGGACTACATCGCTCCAAAGGACAGCGGAATCGAAGACTACCTCGGAGCATTCGCCGTGACGGCTGGCCTTGGGACCGAAACCTTGGTCGAGGCCTTCAAAGCCGAACTCGACGATTACAACGCCATCATGGTGCAAGCATTGGCGGATCGCCTCGCAGAGGCCTTCGCGGAATACCTACATGCGCGCGCTCGCAAAGATTGGGGAATCGCACCGTCCGCTGGCGAAAGCAAAGAAGACTTGGTCAAGGAAAACTATCGCGGCATCCGGCCCGCATTCGGTTACCCCGCTTGCCCGGACCACAGCGCGAAGCAGACCCTATTCAAGCTACTCGATGCCAACGAGATCGGTTTGGAACTCACCGAAAGTTGCGCCATCTCCCCTGCGGCTAGCGTAAGTGGCCTCTACTTCGGACATCCGGCGACAAAGTACTTCACCGTCGGGCGACTCGATCGAGACCAGATGCGAAGCTACGCGAAGCGACAGGGTGTTGAGCTCAAAGTAGTAGAAAAATGGCTCGCACCGAACCTCGCCTACGATCCCGAAGAAGTGGCGTAACGCGGGGCGTAACCCTGGGCGTAACCCGAAAGAAGCAATGAAGAAGTAATGAAGAAGCCATTGCTCCCTAGAGCGTGACTTCTTCCCCGGGCGCGTCGAGAAACGACTGCATCCAAAGTTCGAGGTTGACGAGCGCGTAGATCAAATACGCGTGGTCTTCCTTGCCGGACGTATTCTCTTTGAGAATGCGCTGCACCTGGTCGGGGTTGAAGATGCCTCGGCGCGACACTTGTTCGGGCCCCAAGAAAAACTGGATCACCTCGTGGAGGTCGTCCTGGATCCACTTTCTGAGCGGCGCACCAAATCCCGTTTTTTTGCGGTGAATGAGATCCCGAGGCAGGTAGCGTGCCATCGCGTTCTTGAGAACGTTCTTAGTCACGTTGCCCTTCAGCTTGTAACGCTCTGGAATCCTGGCACACAAACGCATCAACTCCACGTCCATAAATGGGACGCGCGCTTCAAGACCAACCGCCATGCTCGACTTGTCTGTATAAAGGAAGTTGTGCGCGGCAAGAAACGTTTGGATCAGCAAATGAGAGTGGAGGTTCAACTCACCCTCGCCCACGAAATCGTCGTGGTACCGGCGCATTGACGCCGAGCTGTCCCATGAATCCATCGAGTCGAACACCGAGTCGTTAAACAAGCCTTCGCGGGCGGCATGGCTCGACCAGTCCGCAACTTCGAGGTGGCGGTCGAGTCCACTCTGCATGAGGCCTCGGCGAAACTTCGCGATACGGCGGGCATAGCGGTTTTGGGCGCCCAACAATGACGAACTCATCTTGACGCCGGCCTGGGTCATCGACGATATCGGAAAGCGACTCATCCAAGCGAACCGCTCATAGAGCCGGTAAGCCTGATGGCTCCTGTAGCCAAAGAACACTTCGTCGCCCCCGGTTCCCGAAAGCAAAACCGTTGTGCCGTCTTCACGTGCGAGTTTCGAAATTAAATACGAAGGGAACACCGCTGGGTCTGCGTCGGGCTCGTCGAGGTGGTAGACCATCTTGGGCAATAGACTGATGACTTCCGGCTGAAGCATGACGCTCTTCAGCCGCACCCCGATTGCCTTGGCGACTTTCCGGGCGTACGGGTAGTCATCCACACCTTGCTCCTGCGCCATCGCACCGCGGTCGAAGCGTACGGTGTAGGTGTTGATCTCACGATCCGGGTAGACGTTGCGCATGCAGGCCACGATGCTCGACGAATCGAGCCCGCCGGACAAAAATGCGCCCAGCGGTACGTCGCTCACCATTTGGCGCTTGGTCGCGTTCATGAACGAGTCGTGAACTTCTTCGTTCCACTGGGCCTCGGTGCGACTTTCGTCGGGTTCGTATTCCATGTTGAACCAGCGCTTGGTTTCGAGTTGGCCGTCTTCCCAGATCGCAAAGTGACCCGGTTCGAGCTTCTTGATACCCGAGAGCAGGGTGTTTTCGCCTGGCACCCAGAGAAACGTGAGGTAGTCGGGCACGCTCGGGGTGTGGAGTTCGCGAGACGCACCGGGGACTTTCAGCAGCGCCTTGAGCTCGCTCGCAAAGTAGAGCTTGCGCCCGTCTTGTCGGTAGTAGAGCGGCTTTACGCCGGCGTGGTCTCGCCCGAGGATCAAGCGCCGTTTTTTTGCATCCCAAAGCGCGAAGGCAAAGATTCCGTTTAATTCGTTGAGAAAATCGATCCCCATGGTTTCGTACATGGCGATCATGACTTCGGTGTCGCTGTTGCTCCGGAAGGGATAGCCCTTCTTCGCGAGCCGCTCGCGATGCTCGAGGTAGTTGTAGAGCTCGCCGTTGTAGGTGATGAAAATCGATTCATCTGCGTTCGACATAGGCTGCCGACCGGCCGGAGACAGATCGATAATGGCGAGTCGCCGGTGGCCAAAACCGATTTCAGCGTCTGCGTCGTACCACGTACCCGAATCGTCGGGGCCGCGGTGAATCATGGCGTCGGTCATTGGGCGAAGAAGCTCGGGATCGTGAAGACCCGCGTATCCCGCTATTCCACACATGCTGGTTCAAGCTCCCGGCGTGATCGTGATGGGTACCCGCATCGCGGGCTGCCCGAGCATAGCCTTTCGTTCGTGTTCAAGAGTCTCACCTCAACATCTGGAAGCAATTGAGAACGCAAAATTGGATCTCAGAAGATCATTAACGCTGAAAGCGACCCATTCCCGCTCGCAACCGACGAGCTTGCTCGGACAGTTCTTCGGTTGATTCGCCCATCAAGCGAGCCGCAAGTTCGTTTGCAACACTGCGAATCGAAACTTCTTCGAGAAAGCCCACCACTTGGTTCGTCGACTTCGACTGCTCCTGAAGCGCGTCGTCGATCGACTCCATTTGTGTCTGCACCCCGCCAATACTATCTCGGATGCGACCAACGCCATCCGCCTGTTCGGCTGTCGTCAGATGGAGTTGCTGCGCCACTTCCCGCATCGTCTGCGTTGCGTCCAAGACCAGTTCGTTGCCGCGCTCCTGTTCCGCCGACGCAAGCTGAATCGTTTCGACCCCAGTTCGTACGCGTTCCATCAGATCGACGACATGCCCCGCCGCGATCGTTTGCTCCTGCACCGAACTGAGGATCTCGTGAATACGTTGCCCGCTGTCATGACTGATGCGCTTGATCTCTTCGAGGGACTTGCCCGCCTCGCCGGAACGCTCAACCCCGGCGGCGACGCTACGTGCACCTTCATCCATGGCATTGATCGCACTCTGGCTCTCTTGCTGCACTGAAGCCACCAGCTCACTGATCTCTTTCGTGCTGAGCAACACGCGATTCGCGAGCCCCTTGATCTCCGTTGCCACGACGGAAAAGGCGCGCCCGTGATCACCCGCCTGTGCCGCGATGATCGCGGCGTTCAGCGCCAATAGATTTGTCTCGTCGGCCACGTCACTGATCACCTCAACCACCACGCCAATTTCCTGGGCGCGATCGTCTAGACGTGTGATCACCGTATGCGCGGTGTCCGTGGCGCCACGGATGGACTCGATGCCTTCTATGGTGGCGAGCACTTTTTCGTATCCGAGTTCGCTTGCCGCGACGACCTGCTGTGAAAGAGAAGCGGTTGCCGCCGCGGTGGCGTCGACGTGACCCATCGCCGAGGCCATTTCTTTCATACTCGCCGACGTCTCGGCTGCAGCTTCGACTAACGCGTCCGTTTCGCGTCCCACGTTCCTTACACTCCGGACCGTCTGCTCCACTGTGCTCGATACCACTTCAACACGGTCCGCAAGTGACCCCGCCGTTTGATTAAGTTGATCACCAGCAGCACCCAGTTCGAGGACGGAGCTTGTGCATTCGCCCACGAGATGACTGAGTTCGACCGACGAATGCGAAATTTCGAGCGCTTTTGCTTCGACCGCGTCCATGGCTTCGACAACAAACTTCACATCACTGCCCTGGGTCTGGGCGGCTCCGTGAAGCTCGCGCGCAACGTTCGACATATTGGTCGACGTTTCCTCGATCCCGTCGGCTGTTTCGGAAACTTCTCCGACCGAGCCGCGAAGCGAAGTCGCCATCCAATCAAACGCACGGCCCAGCGTACCGAGTTCGTCCTCCGATTCGAGGACGTTGAAGCGACGTAGATCTCCCGCCGCCATCCGATCAGCGACATGGCCTAGGCGCAAGGTTGCTCCACCCACGTCTTGAGCGATCAACCAGCCGACACCGAGCCCCAGCACGAGACACGCAACGAAGATGCCCCCGAAAATCGTCGCCAAGTCAAAGGCATCACCGTCGAGGACCGAGCGAGCACTCATCACCACGATAGCTTGCGTGCCGTCCGCGGTGTTCTCCCAGGTGTAGAGATTGCTTGCGTGAAGTTCGCCGCCCGACCCCGACGATTCTTTCGAGTTTAGAATGCGCTCGAGTTCCATCGCGGTGAGGACCAACTCAGCGTCGCCGACCAGAGCACCGGTTTTTCGATCCAGCACAACAACCTGTGCCTGCAACGCACGAGCAAGATCTCCTTGTACGACTGCCGCAATCCCGAATTCACCCTGTACGTGATACGCCGCAGCAGCAGTCCGCCCGAGTTCGAGCTGCATCCTGTTGGCAAACTGCTCGGCGGGAATGGCCGCGCGGGTATGCCCCACGAGCGCGGCGAACACGACCGGAACCAGCATACAAAGCGTGATCACAACCTGAAGCTTCGCCATCAAAGATACCGGGCGGGTTAGTTCGGAGCGCTGCATCGGGTTGGCAACTGCGAGGGTCAGCCTGGAGCGGATTTCTTCGAGCCATCCTTTTAGCAGCGCGGCTTCGATGATCGAGGTTAACCCCGCAGCCGAGAAGATGGCAGCCGCCATGAGCAACGCGTGATAGAGGCGGAACTCCTCGAACCAGGAAAACATGACAAGGTCGACCGCAGTCGCAGGCGCCACGGACAACACAAACGACAACCCGAAGACGCGGGTCGGCATGTTGATCACCGTATCGAATGCAGCGCGGTGGAGCGTAGAAGCTTGGTCTTCCGAGAGTGACCCCACGGAATCCTGCTGGTCGAGCCACGACACCACGGGCGCAATCACTTGGCTGTAGCCCCACGCACAAAATGGCGTCGCGGGGAGAAAGATGAGCGCAACCGCCACACCGAGGCCTTGCAATTGCTCGGACGGCATCCGCAACAACAAAACCACATAGCTGAGTACGATCGCTGCCGAAATCGTGCCACACATACTGACGATGGTGATGAACCGATTGCGAAATTCTCGTCCACTTGGAAGGCGATCAGTATTGTCCACGAAGTTCCCTCAATTGCGCTGCCATTTTCGTTATCGATCACAGGACTTTGCGCCCGCGTTACCACGGAGGGCGACTCCGGATTGGCACGCGCGCAATACCAAAGCTTTCTATCGGTTGAACCGACCGTGGCATCAATCACGAATGTGCAGTGACGCGCAGCAAGGTTGCGCTCGGGTTTGGCAGAGCGTGATTTGGTGCAATTTGTCTAGACGACAGCAGCAATAGCGGGATTCTCGCAGCAAACCGGGCGAGGATTGCGATAGGTTCTGGCCGCGAACGAGTCAGGACTTCACACCCACGAAGTCACCGGCAAAGTTTCGATCCGCGATTGGGGGGACGTACGACATGAAAGATCACACAAACCGCATCGACACCACCACAGTCGTAGACACACCGAGCGACGCTGTTGGCGGCATGGAAAAAACCGAAGAAGTGACGCGCATTGCGCGCTCAATCGATGTCTTGCGCAAGAGATTCGATGCCATTGAAGCCGGTACCGAGGCCAAACCCGACTGGTTTCACCTTCAGTCTGATTGCCGGCTCGACCAACTCGCAAAAGCCGATCTCGAAGAAGCCCTGGTACGCATGCACCGCTGCACACTCCGGGGCTTCAAAGCCAACAACGTCGACATCGAAAAACGCAAACCACGCCGCGAATATTGGTCAACCGTCGCGCGTCACGGTTTCCACGACTTTTCAGAGCTCGGCTGGATGAAGTGTTACGACTCGCCCTTCGTCGAGGACTACGACTACATCACGCCGTTCATGGCCGGAGGCATCAACGCCCTCGACCCTTATCTGGTTTATTCTGCGGTACTCGGCTCGCATGATTACGGCGTTGAAGACTTCGTCACCACGAAGCTCTGCCAAGGCGTCGACACCATTATCGAACCCATGTCCGGCACGGCCGAGTTCTGTTACCAGGGTCATTTTCGCTACCCCGAGTTTCGCTATCTGATGGTCGACCTCGACGAAGACGCGAAGGAGCACGTCGAGTCAAAGCCGTGGCTCGAAGGGACCGAGCGCCAGTACGTCATCGCAGACGTGCTTGACGAACAGATCTGGCAACGGGCCAAGAGTTTCACCGCGACAAAATCGCTGAGCTACATCGGCAAGCAGAGTCACCATCTCTTCAACGCCAAGCAGCTCTTCCGGCTGCTAGAAGTCGCCACCCAGCACGTCGACTACTTCATGCTCGAAACGCCGCAGATCTCGCTCCCTTCGGACATGGACCACGAAGACGAAGTCACGCGCCCCGAAATGGAAGACGCTGGCTTCAAGGTGAGCTTGATCGATGAAGACGATGGCTCGCCTAATCCCTTCACCAACCTGATGTCGTTCCGGCTCGAAGCCTCGAACGCGCGAAACAAGAAGACGCTCTTTAATTACCACGATTGGACAGTCTGGTCCCAGCCCACGCTTGTTGCGATGGCGCAGCTACTCGACCTAAACGTCGTCTACTTCCATTCGGACCACGACGAGTTTATCTGTGTGGACAACGTCGAAGAGGCCGAAGAGAGTGACTGCCTCGACAACGTCACGTTCATGTTGTTCACCCGCCACCCGATCGACTGAAAGAACGAAATTCAGTCGAGGTGGGCTGTGCACACCAGCAAGGACACCGCGTGGGGCACCCCAGGCTCAATAATGCTCACCGCCGTGTTGCCGACGATGGGCGCTTCGGCGTTTGCATCGGCTGCAATGTGCCGCGAGTACAGCACGCGATACAGAAGCCCATGGGTGACCACCGCCAAATGCCCGGTGTCAGCGACCTCTTCGGCAAACGCGACAACACGCTGCCAGGCCGCATGGGCGCGCGCGCGAAACACGTCGCCTGATTCGCCGCCGGGCGGGTCGAAGGTGTCGTCGAATAGGTTGGGGCCGACGTCGCGATAGAGTTGGCCGCGCAGGTCGCCGAAGTTGCGCTCTTGAAGCAGGGGTTCCAACACAAGCGGGGCACCCGTAGTGCTGACCACGGCCTCAGCCGTTTGTTGTGCTCGGGTGAGGTCACTACTCAGCACATGGCCAATGCCTGCATCGCGCAAGCGTTCGCCGAGGCGGCGGGCCTGTTCAAGCCCTTCGCCGTTTAGTGGCGTGTCTGGGGTTTGCAGACGACGCGAAGCGTTGCCGGACGTCTGGCCGTGGCGAATGAGATAGATCGACATGGCCGTCGAGCGTAGCTCGTTTCAATCGCTTCGATCGTCTCTTTAGGCTGCCAGTGCCGTGCCGAGAAGCTTCGGCTCGATCATCAAGTAGACATGCACCGGAAGAACTTCATCGCCCGAAGCGAGAAGCAAACTCACCACCACCACCGCCGTGTCGGAGGGTGCGTGGGTACCAAACAGGATCAGCGGCACGGACTCTTCGCGCAGTTCGCTGTTTTTGGTTCGCATGTCGAGTCCGAGGCCTGCGCCGATCTCGATGACGATGCCGGACTGAACGGTTTCGCCAAGTCGCACAAAGGCTGCGAGCGGGTCGGCTACGCCGGGCTTCGAACGAACCCACGCCAAGGCGTCTTCTGGGTCCATCGCGAGCAACGCGCTTGCGCAAAGCCCGCCTTCAAAACGACTCGCAACACCGGCGACACATTCGCCCTCGAAATACGGCGCTTGATCGGGCAAGTCGCTGAGGGTGGTCACACGAATATCACGAACTTCGAGACCCGAATCTTCGGTGTGGGTCTCGCGCAAAACGGACGCGCTCGCTTCGGCGCCCGATGCGGCCCAACCGGCGAGGGAGTTCAAATGCTCTTCAGTAAGCATGGAGGGGGGGACTCCGCTTTCATTCTGTGGGTTGTGTCTTTATAAACGTGGATCTTCGCTTGGCCTAACTACAAGTTTGGTTCGTGACTTGGATCAAGGTGCAGAACTTGCCGCTTCGTGAATCGTAATCGTCTTGCATTCAGGCACTGAGTCTATCGACTGAATTCGAAAACAACGAAGTGATTTCACCACAATATGCGGACAATTTTAAAGAAATCTTCGGAATTCATGCTTTGAATGACGGCGGCTGCGCTCTTGCGACCGTCAGTTGCATATCACCAGGACCGCCAGGGTGTTCTTGGTACTGGCCCGCCCCGTCAACCGAGACCGAGTCGCTTGGCAATGATGACCTTCATGATCTCATTGGTTCCGGCATAGATCGACTGGACCGCGGCGTCGCGGTAGTCCCCGGCGATAGGATATTCCTCCATAAAGCCATAGCCACCATGAAGCTGGAGGCACTCGGCGGCGATTTTTTTTGCAGATCTGTGGTCCAGTACTTCGCCATGCTCACTTCGGAGACGATGTCGTTACCCGCCACGTGAGCCACCAAGAGTTTGTCCACCAACGCCTGACCCAATTCGATCTCAGTCGCCATCTCGGCCATCTTGAACTGCGAGTTCTGAAACGAACCAATCGGCTGCCCAAACGCTCGCCGTTCTTTCACGTATTCGAGGGTGTCGTCAAAGCTGCGCCTGCACGA
>Ga0115003_10000444_pt1 | contig 36318 bp, 31 predicted proteins | sample ArcticOcean_MG_C_7_FD_88736 | JGI IMG/M metagenome (GOLD analysis project Ga0115003, IMG submission 88736) | Marine microbial communities from western Arctic Ocean - ArcticOcean_MG_CB11_88 | ecosystem: Environmental > Aquatic > Marine > Oceanic | place: Arctic Ocean: Canada Basin | collected...
AAATCAAAGTTGCGTGCGTTTAAAAACTGATCGCTGACACTGGACCATTGAACAAACGGCGCAACCAGTTTTCGAGCCCTCGTCTCATCTAAGTCTACATTCGTGGCAGAAGCAAAGAGAACTTCTTGATCCTCATACAGCAGACCAAACGTCACGCGGTGGCTACGACCTGCCTTAAGGCCGCTTGAAATAAAATAAAAGAGCGAGCCGGCTGCTCGCATCCGCTGCGTATTACGGACCCGATCACCAAACTGGTAAACCCCGATTTGCTCACTAATATCACTGACTTCTATACCCCAGCTTTTGCGCGTATCCAGCGCATAAAACGGCTGCCCGAACGAGACCGCTCGAACAGAACCATCATCATTGTTTTCTAAGTAGACCGAGGACTGAACCCGGGTATTGAACAGGTGCTTCGTTGAGAGCTCGAACTGCTGACCCTGACGATCTAGATCCTTAACTGTTTTAAATTCAATTTGGATCCCGAGACCGAGAAGATTTTTTTCGCGCACCCCAAGGCCCGTCTTATTGTTGCCGCCTGAACGATTGAGTGCTACTCGGGGTGTTAAAGACCAGGCATCGCGGGTGGTTACTTCGATATCGACTTCCGGCTCGCACGGGTTCTGGACATTAATGCCGGCATCCATCAAATAAGGTCGCGAGCGCAGAAGGCGCGCGGACTCTGCCAGCGCCGCCGGCGACAGGTTTGACCCCACCTCAAACAACAATTGCCGCTTGATCACCGATTCACGAGTTTGCCAATGCAGGCGGTTCATGCCGTTAAGGATTTGATCTCCAAGGGTTTCACGGCTCGGGTCAAATACTGGCTCGCCCCTAATCAAGATTGACCGCACAACCGGTAGGCGCTTAATCGACGCGGTGGCGGGCAAGACTGAAGTAGGGGCTGCTGTGCACTCAGTAGACAGCACTGTTTCAGGCGCTGCACCGGCAGCAGTATCCCATGGCGTTAACACTATAAGAAATAGCGGCAGGAACTGACGATGAAGCGGCGTTGAGGGCATATTGCTACGTCCAAAAAAAAGGGCAGTCTACCTGATGCGCCAGCTCGACCACTAATCATCGACACGTTTAGCCCGTGGCGCGGCCGCAATCCCCAGGGAACGGCTCACAGGTTAGCCTCATTATTTTGCGCGACCTCAGCACTTCAAAAATAGGCTTTCCTGTGCCGTGCAGCCTAATCACACGATCCCGTTTTCGGTTAGCAATGATTGCTTCGTCGTCGCCCTACGCAACCTCAGATCCAGACAAAAAAAACCCAGCAATTGCTGGGCTTTTTCCTACCAGTGTCTAAGCACTTTAGAACTCATAAGTAAACTCAAGCCCCAACGTTCTTGGACTGTTTACGTTCCCTGCCGCGAATAATGTCGCGATCGGGAAAAAGGTTTCAAACCGCTGGTCAGTCAGATTCTTACCATAAGCCTCTATCGCCCAATTTTCGGCATAATATCCAACAGATAATGACAGCTCCTCTCTGGCGCCGACTTTAGCTTGCTTCAAATTCAGCAGGGCTGAATCGTAGGCTGCAATCTTAGTCACCTTCATAAACGCTTCGACCGTACCATTTCCAACAGGCACCGACAGCGTGCCACCGACACCCAACGTGTAGTCTGGTGAATTTCTGGGTGTCAAAAAGGTTGCGTCCTCAACAACGGTTACGCCGTCATTCGGATTAACGTCTGTATCAAACACTTCGTAATCTGCGTCGAGCGTTCCATAGTTGACGAAAGCGCGGAAGTAATTGTTAAAGACAAACTGCATTTCTACTTCAATACCAGAGTACAGAACGCTACCGGCATTATCAAAGATTGATGCAACCGTCTTGGTGTCCGGGTCGAGGGCAACAAATGATTCTTGCTTGTCTTCAAACTCATTCCTGAAGTAGGTCGCGTTGAACCTTAAGCGATTGCCTAAGTGCTGACTCTTATAACCTAACTCGTAATTCGTTGCGTACTCTGGGTCGTATTGGTCTCGCTCAAAATCGCGAATATTTTGATTCACACCAAAAAATCCGCCGGAATGAAACCCTTCTGAAACGCTTGCAAAAACCATTGACGTATCATTGATGACATATTTTAAACCAATCTTGGGCGACACTTCCGTCCAATCCTGAGTCAGGTCAGCATATTCTGAAAATTGACGCAGCCTTTCACGATCGGCTTGGGTCAAATACGCCTGACCCGCAATGAAGTGCTTTTCTTCTTTGGTCCAACGCACCCCTGCTGTGAGGACTAACTGGTCCGTGAGGTCATAGTCCATTTGAGCAAATACGGCAGTAGACGTCGTTTCTTGGGTTTCGTAGAGAATTTGGTGGATATCTTGTGTCAGGTCGGTCATCCCAGGATCGCAGATAATTGGTGCAAACCCACCGGCTTTACAAACTGCCAAACCGCTGACGCCGGGACCACCTAAATCGGGATTACCTAAACTTGCGCCGAACAAAAAGCCCCAAAAAGTATCGCCCGTGTACCAATCTTGCTCAAATTCGTTCTTGAAATAATACAGACCAGCCGTGAAGGTCAAACGATCGAAATTACCATCGATCCTTAACTCTTGACTCACCTGGTCATATTCATTGAACCGCTCGATGGTAATAAACGGATGGGATGAAGCATCGTAATCATAGATCCGGTACTCATCCACTTCTCGATAGCCCGTTACAGAAACAACGGTAAGATTCTCATCAAGATCAAGCGTCATATTCAGCGTCAGCGCGTTGGTATCGAGGCTGTAATTGTTATCTTTGTCGTTGTCGGATACTTCCGGACGATCTAAAGAATCTCGACAGGCGCCAAAGACATTACAAGTCACAAAGCCGCCGTTATAGTTGTTCTCAGGCGATCCAGCGGGTGGCGCGGGTAGCAATCCAGCCGGCGTATTATAATTGGTGTGAAAGGTGTTCAAAGTCCCCTCATCCGAGAAGGTTTCAACGGTTAGCCTCGCCTCAAAATCATCTGTGGGGTTTATCAAAAACGTTGCACCGACATTAAAGTAGTCTTTTTCGCCAACGCCGTTACCGGTTGTTACGTTGTCCATGAAACCATCGCCGTCGATCTTTGTACCGAATAGCTTCAAGGCAATGTTTTCACCCAAACTCGTATTGAAGACCCCTCGCGCCTCCTGCTGGCCAAAGTCCCCAACCGTTAACTTAAACTTGCCGCCGGTTTCACCCGTCGGTCGACTACGAACCACGTTCACCACGCCGCCAACCGTATTCTTTCCAAAGAGCGTACCCTGAGGCCCCCGCAATACTTCAACCCGTTCTAAGTCAAAATTCTCCAAAACTTGCCCTGCGGCTGTCCCGAGATAAATTCCGTCAATTACCACTGCAATGGGTGCATCAAAAGAGTTATCGTCGCTCCGCGTCGGGCTAATGCCCCGAATGTTGATGTCCGCACCGCCGCCACCACGACTGCCGTTCGTACCGAAGAGCAAGTTTGGCGCATAGCCATCAAGATCTGACAAATTTCGAATCGAACTATTTTCAAGCTCTTGGGTCAATGCCGTCATTGCGATCGGTACGTCCTGAACCGATTCTTCTTGCTTTCGCGCCGTGACCACAACTTCTTCAATAAACGCATTTTTTCCAGCAGCAGCCATGACTGGCCCTGAAAATGCTGCTAGAACAGCGAAACTTCCCGCTATTCCATACCCACTCAATCGGCTTAAATATCCCATAACACTTCCCCAGTGATTGTTGTTTTTTCTCTACCCAAGAGATTAAACAGAAACAGTAAAAGAAAGCAAGCTTGTTTGTTTTATCAAAATCTAGCTCGAAAAATCAGAACTCGGCGGGTGGGCATCTTTTCGGGCAGCCCGATAGCAAGGTATTGCTGCGGCTTAACGTGCTGCTTGTGTTGATTGCGCTGAGATCTGGCCCCTACCTTTTCATCAACCTGATAACAGCCTGATCGGCCGCCGATCCAAGACCTTCACCGTTCATGTTAAATTCTGAAAGATGGGCCCGCTTCTTTAGCCAACGATCTCAGAACCGACCCAAGATTAGGAAAAACCATTCCCTAAGACGTTTGTCCCTTCGATTGCGGCGCCCTCAGGCTTACAAACTGAAACGGAGCGATGGGAGTTGAGACTCAACCCCCGAGGCTTTATGCTGATGGTCTTTAATCAGAGCAAGCAGCTGCCATGAATTCTGTAACAATCCCAAAGTTCGGCGAGTTACTCGCGCCCCACCTATCCCGTATCCCTGACGCAGCGCGCCCGGGTGCACTGGCGCGCCTGGAGCGCTCTGCGGCTGAGCGTTACCGAGGTTGGGCCCATGCGCTGCCGGAGCACGCCGAGGGGCTTTTATCCTGCGCGGCGCGTGAGGACGAAATTGCAGATCGCATTGAAGCCATTCTGCCGGTGCCTTCAGAATTTGAAGCCTTGGTTTGCGACGTGATCCCACTTGCCGTTGCAACCTACTACGCAGTTTTCGAGCCCTATAACGTTTGGGATCAAATGGCGATTCAGGCCAATGCTGAGCGGCAAGGCTCGCTTGCCTGGCCGGCCATGGTGCCGGCCTTTCCGGAGCATACTGACGAGTTGATGGCGCTCTCGACGCTCGAGCTCAAAAGCGGCGATTTTCTGGACGCGCTGCTGAGTGCGCAAGCCGCCTAAGCCTCGGGGTTGGCAGCAAATGCAGGATGCGCGTCATCCACTGGCGACCAATTCACTGCCGTTTTTTGCCAAAAGCTGGACGTGATTTCAACCCAACTTGAGTCATCTAGGCTGCCCACCTTGATGAACTTAATGTCGGGCATTTCTGCCACATAACTGATCAGCGGCGAACCGCAGGTCGCGCAAAATCCTCGCGTGACATGACTGCCCTGACTGCCCACGACCGTGAACGTTTTTAGCTCACCCATTAGATTCAATGACCCCACTGGAATAAAGAGGATCGTTGCTTTGCCGCTACCGGTGCTTTTTTGGCAGTCTTTACAGTGGCAATGATGCGCCGACAACACATCCGTTCTTGGGAACGCATACCGAACGCCTCCACACAAGCAGCCACCCGTTTCTAACGTTGTTTCTTCTGTCACAATTTTCTCCTCTTGAATTTACGCAATAGTGAATCGATCTATCGTTGATCGATTGATCTCGACTTGTTGGTGAGGCCCTAGCGCTGCGCTACTGGGCCTTTAAGCCGCGGTTGGCCAGCACCGGTTATCGGTTCGATAAACGGCATCCGTTGACCGCTCACCCAAAAGCGACAGCGGTGCCCCGGCAAAATACGGGTCTTGCGTCGGTTGCGTGCGGCTCCAGTCAACCCGCTCACTTCTGTAAGCCATTTTCCACGCGCCATCGATTTTGACGTAACGATCCAGGTAGCGCCCGGCGATCACAATGTCCAGCGGGCCGGCGGCGTCAGGCACCTTGTGGTAAGCATTGAAATAGATCTCGCCGAACGCTTCCTCGCCTTCAAATTCGATCAGGTGATTCCCGATCATGTGATGATTGGCGATGTGACCCTGCAGCGCATTGATCGCGTAATCAATAAAGACCTCAGGCGTGCCATTGATAAAACCATACTCACAATACGCATCCGCGCTAAAGACTGAGTGCAGCAGTGACCGATCCAACCGATCTAACCCGCGCATATAGCGACATGATAGGGCGTAGATTTCTTGTTGGTCCGCTAGGTTTTGTAAATCACTCATTGTTTCTCCTTTGTTACAGTGGCTTATTCATTTTATTCTCGGCGACCAATCCCCTTATCTATTGGTCTGTTGGTCTGTTGGTCAACTTCCCGTCGTCAGGCCGATCCAGTTAACGACCGTGCGTTGAATCAAAGACCCGATTCTTAACACCTGGATTCTGCGACCCAAAAGGTTGGCCCCTTCCCACGAGGCAAGCCCAGGATCAATCCTCAACGCGGTGTCGCGGCATCGGTGCTTAAAGCGAAGTGATCCCAGGACGGATCCTGGTCATCATTGGCGCCCTTGGTTAACGCCGCAAAGGATCCGACGCCGCGCTCATCAACCACATCCCGACGACGGCTCCAATCCATAACGACGCGTCTGAAGATGAATTTCCAATTTGCGCCATCGCGCTCGAAACGATCTAAATAGCGGCCCGAGAACACCATCTCCGACCCACCATCAAGGCTCAAATGTTTTGCAAACACCAGGGTTTCCGTCGCCGCGTGGTCATCATCAAAAAACTCGAACACGGTATTGGTCACTCGATGCTGCGTTAGTTGGTATTGCCCCGCCAAAGCACCCATCACAAGATCTGCAAACACATGGGCCTTACCCTTGAAGCCGCCATAATCGACCGTGGCCGTCGGCCAGTAGACCGCTTTCATCAAACTGGCATCCAACCGGTCAAGCGCTCGGCTATGACAATTGAGCAACTCAACAATGGCCATGCGGGCTGTCGCCTCTTCAGCGCTGGGAACCTGGCCTGGTAAACTATTCATGATCATCTCCTTTTGTTCAGATGTCCTTGAAGCCTTTTATGATCAACCGTTGCGTTCTTGATCGCGGCGGCTATTTTCATCTTGTCGAAACACCATCGAGAATATCATGAAAGAATTCACCAAAGATCCTACTAAGATGAATCTCGAGTCGTTCCTCGAAAACCTATCCTCGACCTCCGTGCAAGGACGACCGATTGATGATTCCCCTGAAGCAACTTGCCCAAACGTGCTTAGGGTCAAAAAACCCTTAGAATTCGGCCAAATTGCCTGAATACTCACGCAGTTTGATGCCTTTATGGGCAACTTAACACGCCCCATTGATCTGTGGCATGCTGGCCGCTCATACAGATTTTTTTTTGCACAATTTCGGAGTAGAGATAGATGTCAAAGGCAGGAAAAGGCCATGCCCGCGCCGCAGGCAGGTCCGTTCAGGATGTTTTATTAAAAGATACCGTGCCAGCCCCCTTACCACTGTTGGCATCGGCCTATGATTTCCTAGGTGATGACGATCTCGACGTGCAGCGCTATACCGAAGCAGGCTTTGCCGCGAAAGAGATGACTAAAATGTGGACCAAAACTTGGCAATGGGCTTGTCGTGAGGAGCACATCCCAGAGCCTGGTGATCGATACGTTTATGACATCGGCCCCTACTCGGTCATCATTTCTCGAGATGAGACCGGCAAAGTTCATGCCTTCAGGAACAGCTGCACCCATCGCGGCACCCGACTCATTGGTAGCGAAGGCACGGGCTTCGGCACAGGGATTACCTGTCCGTTCCACGGCTGGTCCTGGCACTGCGACGGCTCCCTCGAGCAAATCCCCGCTAAGTGGGATTTCCCACACGTGACAACCGAGACGCATAATTTACGGCCGGTTGCTTGCGATGCCTGGGGTGGTTTTATCTTTATTAACCTCGATGCGGCCGCTGCACCCTTGTCTGATCAACTCGAGGTAATGACCGAACATTTCCAGCATTTTCCGTTGGATCAGCGCCGGATTAAGGTTCACGTTCAAAAACGCTTGCCCGCGAATTGGAAGGCCGCTCAAGAAGCCTTCTTAGAGGCCTATCACAACGTCGAGACTCATCACTCTCCGAATGGCGCCAACACGCAGTACGATATCTTCGGCCGTTTCGTGACCCGTTTCATTCACAATACCGGCACCTATAGTCCGGAAAGCCTGAGTGATTATCCTGGCACCGAATGGCGGGACCCGGTGCTGACAGAGGCCGAAATTCTCGCTCGCACCGTCGGCGTGACGCGGGCCTTAGCCCCCGGGGAAACCGCTCGCACCGTGGCGGCTGAAGATGCAAGGACCCGGCTTGCGACCGCGCTCGGGGCATCCCAAGCACACGTCAGCGACAGTCAAATCTTAGATTCGATCGAATACCATTTATTCCCCAACATGTTTTTCTTTCCAGGCATCAATATTCCAATGGTCTATCGATTTAGGCCCGATGGCGATCAGGTCGATGCCAGTTTGTTCGACCTGCTCATTCTTGAGCCCTGGCCAGAGGGCCAAACGAAACCCTTTCCACCGGAACCCGTGTTCTTGGATGTCAATCAATCCTATACCGAGGTGCCGGAACTCGGTTGGCTTGGCCGGGTCTATGATGAGGATACGGGGAATCTCGCCCTGCAACAGCAAGGGCTGAAATCAGCAGGTAAAGGCTTAACCCTGGGTAATTATCAAGAAGCCCGGATCCGCCGCATTCATCAAACTCTGGATGAGTTTTTGAAAGCTTAGATGACGAACACGCAAAGACACGTGATAGACGTTAAGCGTTCTTGGCCTCTAGCTCTGCTCGAATTTCGGCGTGCCGAGCTTCGGTGATGGGATAGTTCCAAACAATTGCCGCACCCGTTAGAAAGAACACCGACGGGAAGGTAGAAAACAAAAACCGTAAACCAAACAACTCATCTTCGCCGTTACTCACACCCGCCTCGAAGCCAAAAAAACTCAGGCCAAACAAAGCGATGGCCCCACCAAAGGACGCCGTCGCTTTTTGGGCAAACGACCAAGCAGAGAAAAACAAAGCCGCACGGTTTTCACCCGTTTCAAGGGTGTCTAAATCAATCACGTCGGCCTTCATTGAATTCGGTAAGGTTTGAGAGAAACCGCCGGCGGCAAACCCCGTCGTAAGGGTCATCGGCAGCATCCACCAGAAATCACCGGGGCCCAGCAGTAAGTAGCAGGGGTGCGCAAACGCCAGCATAAAAAAGGACACCAAGTAAGCTCTATGCTTACCAACCCGCTTGGAAAATGCCACCCAAAATGGGACGGCAATAATACTCGCTGCATAGAAAAAACTGAGCATATAAATGGCCTTGTCTTCAGCCTGCAAAACATCGGCGATGAAAAACAGATACAAGGGCGTGGTGACATTGAGGCCAAGCGAGCCAATCATGAAAGCTAATACCAGCCGTTTAAACGGGCCATTTGCGGCCATCAATTTCAGGCCCGCGAGCGCACTGACTTGTTGCCTTGGCTGATACGGCGCCTCGGCCACATTCGCCAGGGTGAGTGTTACGCAGATGGGCATCAATACCAACATGGTTAATCCGACCAATTCAAGTACAACGCTTGACCCGCCAATGCCGAAAATTAAAAGCGCCATGGCGGGAATTAACTGTGCGGAAAGCGATCCGAGTGAATTAAAGACCGCCCGACTGCCGGTTACTTTACTGCGTTCATGATAATCCGTAGAGAGCTCTGAACCCCATGCATAGTATGGAATGAGCATCATCGTGATGGCCACTGACAGCATGAAACTCCACAAAGCCAGGTGGACCCAATTCATTTGAGCCGCATCAAAGAGCAGGCCGTAGATTGGCCGCAACCAGACTTGGCCCATATCTGGCAGGAACAACTGGAACACTGAGAGCATCATTAATGGCGTGGCCAATGCGATCCAAAGCTTGCGTCGACCAAACCGACTGCGCGTGTGATCGCTCAGGTAACCCACCAATGGGTCGGTCACAACATCGGTCCAGCGCACTAGAAATAAAATGGTCCCAATCACAATTAAAGGAACGCCCATGTCACTGGCGTAGAAGCGCGGTATAAATACCGCAACAGGGAACAAAGATAGGGCGATCGGAAGATCAGTGAGCCCGTAAAAAAACAATGACTTACGTGTAAGCGTCATCGGCGCGTCATCCTTGTATTCGCCTTTCGCACTGAGTTAAAAGCGGCATCGTTTGTAACCCGCTGCCGCCGGCAGCTTATCAAGCCGCCGCCGTCGTTCGCTGTAATTTCAGATAGCGAGAAGTCAATTTGCATGTTAGGTTGCCCACAACATAGTGGGTTCCAAGGAAGATCGCAACAATGAACAACACCCAAGTATTACTCAAGCGCCGGCCAATGGGCGCACCCGTGGCCGAAGACTTTGAAGCCGTGACGACAACCATCACCGGGCCGCAAGATGGCGAAGCCTTAATCAAGAATGAATACATTTCGATGGACGCAGGCTTCAGAAACTGGATGGATGAAGGCGCCGGTGATGCGGTCCTGCCCGCCATGGCGCTGGGACAACCCGTTATGGGTTTAACGGTTGGCCGGGTTGAAGAGAGTCGGCACCCGACCTTACGCAAAGGCGATTTGGTCATGGGCCGCTTGGCTTGGGAGCAGTACTCACTTGCCGGGGATGACTTCCTAGTGGTCTTAGACAATCAAGACAACGACACGCCTTGGCACTATCATCTCGGCATTTTGGGTGATACCGGGATGTCCGCCTACTTTGGCTTGACCGATATTGGCAGGCCTCAAGCTGGCGAAACCGTCGTCATTTCGGCTGCCGCCGGCGCCGTCGGGTATGTTGCCGGTCAAATCGCGCGCCTGATGGGCGCCGAACGCGTCGTCGGATTGACCAGCAGCGACGCGAAGGGCGAACGTTTGAAAACCGAACTGGGGTACGATGACTTTATCAATTATAGAAAACCCGACCTGAATCAACAATTTTTAAACGCCTGTCCAAAGGGCATTGATGTTTATTTTGATAACGTTGGCGGGCCTCTCTTGGAAACCGTTTTAAATCACGTCAACGTTGGCGCCAGGATTCCTTTTTGTGGCGCGGTCGCGGATTACAATACGCAGCACCCCCAAGGGCCCTCCAATCTGTTTCAAATCGTCACCAATTCAGTGCGATTACAAGGCTTCATGACCCACCTGCAACTTGAACGCTATCCAGAAGCTCGAGGCCAGTTAACGGCTTGGATGAAAAAGGGACAGATTAAATCAATCACGCACGAATACGATGGCGTGGCGCAGTGTGGCCACGCCTTTGCCGACTTATTTTCGGGTAAGAACTTCGGCAAAACGCTGGTCAGAGTGTAAGTTCCCGGATCCTTCTGCAGGCCTTTAGGTCTGCAGAAGGATCCGGCCTCGGGCGAAACCAACTTTATTTCAAGGCAACAACCGGGCAGCCTGATCAGGTTCCGCCAAACAACTCGTTCAGACGAAAATACCACCGGCTGGGAAATGTCTTGGGTCTCGTTGTCAAAGCGAGTCTTTTTACTCAAAAAACATGCTGATTCATCCGGTTTCGCACGATTCTAAGCTTGATTATTGCGGTTGATCTCCACCATGTGATACCGTTTCCAACGGAGAGGGGGGCGTTATCTAGCATAGGCATTTATTGATTGCTCAAGCTAAGCGGCGCTACAGCAGTGATTCCTAAGATGGAGGCGCTAGACAACAGTGGAAAGCCCGATGAAACGTGAAAACTTAAAAAAACTAGCGCAATTGAAAGCTGTGATTCTAGGCATGGAAAAGGATTTTGGCCTGGCCGACCTAACCGAGCAAGAACGAAGAATCCTGAGCGCGATGTCTGAGATTGGCAACAGTGATGATAGCTTAGTGAGCAGCAAAGCACTCCGAAACAGTCTGTATTGCAGTGACCTCTCTGCCCCGACGTACCATAGAGCTTTGAAGGCGTTGCTCGACAAGCAGTACCTAAAGCCCGCGGAAGGTCGAAAAACTGGCCTGTATCGACTCTGCTTGTAATTGAAAATAGGCCGGTTATCGTTAAATCCATTCGCCCTTAGCTTGGCTGAGCTTTCAGCCAAGCCTCATGGTATGAGGCTATCGCCTGTGCGGCGTATGCAATCATTAACGCGGTGAAGCGTGCAGACCATCGGCCTCGCGCCTTTCTCTTTAAATCTTTTTGAAACGATTCCCAATTCGCTCTAGACTACTTCTTAGCGGTACTTTGATCATAACCGTTCGTTGCGATCAAACGTTGACACCGCGTCGAGAATACTTACCCCAAGCCTAACCGGTCGAGTGCCGAGCATTATGAACCCCCTAACGAATCTCGAGCCGGCTAAGCGTGATGCGGCAGAAACCCTAAAGTGCAAATAACGCCTCACAAAGTACTCGTCGAAGGCCTTTATGGCGCGTTCATTATTTTCTGGTTTCTCATAAGTTATGCCCTGAGCTACCAAGGCATCAACCTTCTCTTGTCACCCTTGATCGACTCGATTGAGACCGTGTCTTTTCTTGTTTTTCTACCCCACGGCATCCGCATCATTGCGGTTTATTTTCTAGGGTGGAAAGCCGTCCTACCCTTGTTTATCGCGCATTTAGTGTCCTACCAACTCTTTGACCAAATGCCGCCCTATTGGGCCCAAATACCGCTTGCTTTCGTCGGCGCACTCAGCGCCTTCATCGCTTTCGAAATGATGCGGGTCTGTGATTTAAATAGTTACTACCGAGTCAAGGCATCCGCTGAGCGCCCCAATACCATCGGGCCCCCTATGCTTGCCGGCATCCTGGCAGCAATCTTGAACGGGCTCTTGACCCTCGCGATTTTAATGACGGCTAATGATGCCGACGCGGATTTAAGCCTTCTGCTGGGTTATTTTGTTGGCGATCTTTTGGGGGTTGGTGTTCTGCTCAGCTTCGTCTTCACGCTGAGACGCCTGGTGGTTTCATTGGGCGAGGCCCAAAACCGGTATTGAACGATTTCATTTTGAGGTGAGATCTCTCACGTCACCAGACAACCCTAAACAAAGTATCCCAAAGTAACGGAGATCCCATGTTGAGACTCGATCGGCGCGACACTCGAACGCCATTTTTCAAATCAGCGCGTCAAAACCTGATGCTAATCACAACGCTCTGCTTAACTTCTTTGACCTTTGGTAACGACTTGGCTGAGGCCCTGCCGCCCGCGCTACTGGGCAAAGCGCCGCCACTGCAAGGCCAAGCATTAAACTACTTTACCGATCATCCAGCCACCACAGGTTACCTTTCGTTACCCGTAGGCCAGGAAAGCAAAGGCGCCGTGATTTTAGTCCATGAATGGAACGGCCTAACCCAACGCATAAAGGAAACTGCGGACGCGTTTGCGGATGTCGGGTATGTGGCCCTTGCGGCGGACCTTTATAGCGGCCGCATCGGCCGCAACCGAGACGAGAATAGGGCTTTGGTCCAAGAAACGATGCAGGCCCCCGAGCAAATTATCCACAACCTCAATGCGGCTTTAGCCTGGCTCAAGGCTCGCCCAGATGTGCACGGTCAGGTCGCGACTATCGGCTGGTGTTATGGCGGCGGCATCGCTTTGACCTTCGCCCTTGGCGGTGATCAGCATGAGGGCACGGCCATTTTTTATGGCCGACTGCTGAATGACCCGGAGGTTCTAAAGCAAGTTCAACACGAGGTGTATGGCACGTTTGCCGGGCTAGATCAGGGACCCAGCGTTGAACAGGTTTCAGCATTTGTCACGGGCCTGCGTGCAGCAGGCATCGACAATGACGTTCACATTTACGATGCCGTTCAGCATGGCTTTTGGCTCCATGTCGATCGGGATCGGGAGCGAAATCAGGCGCCTGCGGAACATGCTTGGGGGCGGCTTTTGAAGTATCTTGATCGAACGTTTTCGCCGGCTGGCATCGCGCCGAAAGATACGTAGCCCGAACTCAGGATTATTGCAGAATTTGTGATCGACTCATTATCGGCGACCTAAGCTTTAGGATAGTTTTCCCCCACCTCATAGTGATGCCGATAAACATAGTCGGTTGCTGTAACAAAGCCTTCTATGCTGCCGCAGTCAAATCGCCGGCCTTTAAATCGATAGGCCAAAACCTGGCCTGCTTTGGATTGTTCATTCAACGCATCGGTAATTTGAATCTCACTGTTTCGCCCTGGCGGAATCTCTTTCAAGATGTCAAAGATATCCGGCGTTAAAATATAGCGGCCTATGACGGCGAGATTACTCGGCGCCGCACTGGGTTCAGGCTTTTCCACCATCGCGCTCACGCGAACCAAGTCATCCCCAATGGCTTCCCCCGAAATAATCCCGTAGCGGGCGGTTTTTTCCCACGGCACCTCGTCGACCGCAACGATACTACAGCCATGAACCTTATAAAGCGCCACCATTTGCTCCAGCACGGAGTCAGATTCATCAACGCAGAAGTCATCTGCCAACACCACTGCGAAAGGCTCATTTCCAATTAGCGGCTCACCGGTCAAAATGGCATGACCCAGTCCCTTCATTTCGGTTTGCCGGGTGTCGGAAAAAGAGCACTGCTCGATCAGCGCTCGAATACCGGACAGCAAGGCCTCCTGGGAACTACCCGTGATCTGGTGCTCGAACTCATAGTTCGTGTCAAAATGATCCTCCAACGCCCGCTTACCCCGGCCCGTCACAAACCCAATCTGGGTTAAGCCCGCGGCCAAAGCCTCTTCGACGCCATATTGAATCAACGGTTTGTTCACAATCGGCAGCATTTCTTTGGGCATCGACTTCGTGGCCGGCAAAAACCGAGTGCCATACCCCGCCGCTGGAAATAAGCATTTACGAATCATGGCCGAATTCCTTTATGTTTAGGCCCTTAAAACCCGCTTAGCTGGATCAACAGCTCATCGAAATGAGCTAGGCGGGCCGTTTTGACATCGCCATCTCTTCAATTGATCAACCCATAGAAATCAACTCAACAAGCGATCAACCATCGAGTGGCCTCTTTAAGCCCAAGTCACACTAAAAGCTTAAACACCTCGATCAATCCTGCTGATCTACCAAGCTGATTCCAGCCATGGGCCGCGCTCCGCTGCCTCTCCCCCGCCCCGCCTAGAAGGTTAAGAGCAAGGCGCCTCCTTTTACGAAGACCGAGCCGCCTTAAAATCGGTTACGGCGCTTTAACCCGACCATACGCATCATCAAACCGAATAATGTCATCCTCACCAAGATAGTTACCGGACTGTACCTCGATAATCTCAAGCACCGCATCCCCCAGGTTCTCGAGTCGATGAATCGCCCCCAACGGAATATAGCTGGACTGATTTTCAACCAGCTCAAAAACCTGATCATCGCAGGTGACCCGCGCCCTGCCTGACACCACAACCCAATGCTCGGCCCGGTGCGCGTGCTGCTGCAAAGACAGTCGCTGCCCTGGCATAACCCCAATCCGCTTGGTCTTGTGCCGGGGTCCTTCATCCACCGTCTCGTACCATCCCCAAGGCCGATCAACGCGTCGGTGCAGCAAGTGCTCTTCCCGACCGGATGCTTGCAGCTGGTCAACCACCGCCTTAACCCGCTGGCTCTGACTTACGGCGGCAACAAGCACCGCATCTGCCGTTTCCACCACAACGACCTGATCAAGTCCGACCACCGTCACCAACCGGTTTTCAGCGAAGACCAAACTGTTGGCGGTATGCTCAAAGAGCACATCGCCCTTGGACACATTGCAATCAGCATCCTTATCGCTGACCGCCCAAAGCGATTGCCAAGACCCAATATCACTCCAACCTGCCGACAAGGGCACCACCGCGACCGGGCTGGCAACCTCCATCACCGCATAATCCACAGAATCATTCGGACAGTCGCCAAAGATTTTTGCATCGGGGCGGATAAACGCTTGATCAATGCTTCGAGCTTGCCAGGCCGCCTCGATGCACCGCGCAATCTCGGGGGCGTGTGTGCTTAAGGCGGTTAAAAAGTGATCCGCCTGAAAGACAAACATCCCACTATTCCAGTAATACTGCCCGGAACGAACATACGCCTGCGCCCGCTCAAGGTCCGGCTTTTCAACGAATCGCGTGACGTCAAAGCCGCCATCGCGGGCTTCGCCGCGTTCAATGTAGCCATAGCCGGTTTCTGGCCCAGCGGCCTCGATACCAAAGGTTACCAGCTGACCGCCTGCGGCCAATTTCGTTGCTGCTCGAATGCCAGAATGAAAGGCATCAATATCGGTGATCGCATGATCCGACGGCAGCACCAGGAGCATCGCCTCAGCATTGCTCGTTTGCGCGGCCAATGCCGAAAGCGCAATCGCGGGCGCGGTATTCCGGCCCACCGGCTCCAGGATCATTTGAAGGTCGCCGTAACCAATCTCAGCCATTTGCGCTTGAACGAGGTAGCGATGCGCGTCGTTACACACCAAGATGGGTGCGGCAAGCTGCGCCAGCCCGTCCAATCTAAGCACCGTATTTTGCAGCAGACTCTGATCATTCAGCAGCTTCAGCAGCTGTTTTGGATAGCCTTGCCGCGACATCGGCCAAAGCCTGGATCCTGCGCCACCACAAAGAATAACGGGTTGGATAAACATAAGAATTCGCGGCTGAGTTTTGTTGAGTATAACGCACAACCCCAATGGGTTGGCAGGCGGCGTTGTCCCACCAACACTTTAGGGCCCTGCAGGCGTCCTGATCGTTGGGCGCTTACCGGCGCGGGGCCTGCGATCTATTTTATACCGCGCAGCCGTCGCACGCGTGAGCCTGCGGTCTTTGGGCTTTTGGCGTTTTGGGCTTTTGGCGTTTTGGGGTTTTGGGGTTTTGGAGTTTTGGGGTTTTGGGTTTGGGGTTTGGCGTTTGGGGTTTGGCGTTTGGGGTTTGGGGTTTGGCGTTTGGCGTTTGGGGCGACCTTTCAACCAAAACCAGAAGCAGAACGACGATGCGATTTCAATTTAATCGAGTAGGTTGCAGACCTCAATACGAAGAAGCGGTGCAGCGAAGAACAGATCATCAAAGCGGTCATAGAACATGAGCCCGGCGTTTAGGTGGACGATAATTGCGGTCAGCTCGGCATCTCATCAGGTACGTTCTATAACTGGCGAAGTAAACACGCAGGCTTAAAGTTTCGGTTTCGGTTTCGGTTTGCGGTTTGCGGTTTGTGGTTTGCGGTTTCTGGTTTTGGACTGGGATCGAGGGCCAATCAGGCCCATTCTCAGGCGCACTTTAAACCTCGTGTTTAGCTCTGGATTTAAACCAAGGGTTCAGGCTTTCGGCGAGCGAGTGGGCCCTTGCCCACGCCTTACGCAACCGACAACCACAACGTCAAAACTGCAGACCACTCGAGCTGAAAAAAGCGTAGGACTGCGCAACTCGCACGGCGTCAGGCATCCTCCAACCGATCCTGCCCGTTCAAGTACACGGCCGAAAGCTTTTGGTAATAACGCGCGTTGGCAACGTTCGCCGCATAGTGATCGCGGGTTGCGATCAGCTTTGCGGGTACGCCCGCAATCACTGAGTACGCTGGGAAAACCTGGTTCTCCCGAACAATGGCCTGACCTGCGACAATCGATCCGCGCCCGATCTTGACGCCATCCATGACCACGGCGTTGATCCCAATCAGGCAGCCATCCCCAATGTCACAACCATGAAGGGTTACATGATGCGTGATCGAGCAATCCTCGCCAATCCGGGTACCGCTCGAGACCCCCTCATGAATCATCACAAAATCTTGGAGGTTACTGCGCGCACCGATGTGAATCTCAAACTGCTCGCATCGGGTCACCGCATAGGTCCAGATCGACACCTCTGGCCCAACGTAGACTTTACCTTGGAGTCTTGCGGTTTCATGAATGAATCCCGGATCATCGAGCGTGACAGATTCGCCAATTCCGTGCTGCTTATTCATAATGCTGACCCTTATTAAACCTTTGACGACCGGCTTGACCCCTGAACCGTCGCACCATGGCCTGACGACCCATCATCCCGTTTTGTGGCAAGAATGGCGGCCAATGATGGCCGGTGAACCGCAATCTCGGCATCCGTTAGCCCTTCCAGCGAATGCGGAAACTTCAGCCAAGCCTCGGTTTCATGCACATAATAGTCTGGGGTGCGAGCCGTCTGATTTCGGCTGGGCTTAAAGTACGGCACCGCAATTCGAATATCGGTTGGCGTGTTGCGTCGCGCTGCGATCGACAGCTGGTCAATCACCGCTTCAATACTGCGACCTGTATCAAAAACATCGTCGACAATCAGCAGCGCATGTTCAGCCCGCACCTGCTTAATCAGATAGTTCATACCATAAACCTGAACCTGCGAGCGCTGGTTATCAATCCCTTCATAACTTGCGGTCCGAATCGCGATGTGGTCCGCGGCCACCCCGAAACGCGCCAGGAACTCCTGTACCGCAATACCAACCGGCACGCCGCCACGCCAAATGGCGACGATAAAGTCGGGCACAAACCCATCGCTTGTCATCATCGCTCCCAATCGCCAGCTGTCTTCTAACAGCGCTTGGGCATCCAGATAGCACTTGTTCGACATGCACGGTATCCTGTTTTGACTCAGCAGAGCTTATCATGCAGCCAAACACCTTTCTCCAAGAGCAACAGATTATTGAAGCCAGTTTTCGGCTGGGGGTCGACGTGTTTAATTCTGGGTTTCGACCCACCTTCATCGTCGGGCTCTGGCGTGGGGGCAGTACGGTTGGTATTTATTTACAGGAATGTTTGCAAACCCTTGGCGTTACCACCGATCACATTGCCATTAGAACCGCTTATGCTGGCCGAAAGGATTATGAGGCGCATCGGATGGATCCCGACCACCCCATTAGCGTTCATGGCACCCAATACCTGATCGAAACGCTCCAACACACAGACCGTTTACTGCTGGTCGACGATGTCTTTGGTAGTGGCCGCAACCTGGCTGCCGTGATTCAAAAGCTCCAAACCCGGCTGAGGAAAAACTGTCCATCGTCGATCCGAACAGCTTGCTTATTTCACCGGCCTGAACAGCGCGAGACCCACTTGCAACCCGATTATGTCCTGAAGGCAGTCGATGCTTGGTTAACGCTTCCCTATGAGCTCAAGGGCCTCACCGATGAGGAACTGGCAGACCATAAACCCGCGTTTGTGGCTTTGTTACAAGAATTTAACCTGACCCCGCCGGACGTCAGCGACTAGTTCTTTCGGCAAGCTGAATCAGTCCTTGCGTTGCCGCTTCTGCCAGGCTTTCAAACAAATAAAATCATGCGCCAAAGTCGCCGCGGCAATGGCCGTAATTTCACTATGATCATAGGCCGGCGCCACCTCAACCACATCCATACCGATAATATCCACATGCCCCAAGCCTCTGAGGATGGTCAACGCCTGAAGGCTTGTCAGGCCACCCGCAACGGGCGTGCCCGTGCCCGGCGCGTAAGCTGGATCGAGACAATCGATATCAAAGGTCAAATAAGCCTTATTCCGACCAACCACTTTTTGAATTTCCAGCACGGTTGCTCGAACCCCATTTTCTGCAATCCAAGGACTCGACATCACGGTGAAGCCGTAATCATCTTCGCTGAAACTTCGGATACCAATCTGCACAGACCGCTTTGGATCAATCAAACCCTCTCTGAGCGCCCTTAAAAACATCGAGCCATGATCCAATTGCTGGCCATCATCTGGCCAAGTATCAACATGGGCATCGAAGTGAATTAACGACAACGGGCCATACTTTTCAGCATGCGCGCGCAACAGCGGATAGGTCACAAAGTGGTCACCGCCGAAGGTCAGCATGGTGACGTCTTCAGCGAGCAACTTTTTGGCGTGGGCCTCGATGACCTCAACCGCTTTGTCCGGATAGCCTGATACAAAATCCACATCGCCATAGTCGGCAACGGCCAGTATTTCAAACGGGTTCGCATTCAGCGGGAAGGCAAAATCGGCAATCTCAGCCAGTTGAACGCTCGCCGCACGGATCGCTTGGGGTCCAAATCGTGCGCCGGGCCGAAACGTGGTTGCAAGATCAAAGGGCAAACCCGATACCACGAGATCTGCGCCTTGAATTTCTCGGGTGTAGGCTCGTCGCAAAAAGGATAGCTGGCCACTGAAGGTTTGATAGGTGCTACTCGAACCCAACAAATCGGGCCGCGCATGACTCCGACTCACTCTATCGATCATTTGGAAACCCTCCTGTGACTAAAGAAACCTACCTATACTCGATCTAATGCCGCATAAAAGAGCATGCCCGCAACCAAACCAGGCCAACGCAGCCAGCGACCACCGGGGAACTTCCGGTGTTTCAGATTGGCCAAACAATCGAAGCCCTCGGCTTGGCCCTTGATTGCCTCGGCAATGAGATGCCCCCCCATATTCGCCATAGCAACACCGTGTCCGGAATAGCCTTGACCATAGTAAAGGTTCTGCCCCAATCGGCCAAACTTCGGCATGCGGTTCATCGTTACCGATAACGTGCCGCCCCAAGCATAGGGCAAATCAACGTCAGCAAGTTGAGGATAGATCGCCAACAACCGCTTGCGGACAACGGCTCGAATGTCTTTGGGGAAAAATCGGGTGTAGTTTTCACCCCCGCCAAAAATCAGTCTTTGATCATCCGACAGATGAAAGTAGTTCACCACAAACCGGGTATCCACCACCGCCTGGTTATCTCGAATGATCTCACTCGCCAAAGCATCGCCCAAGGGTTCGGTGGCCACCATAAAATTATTGATGGGCATTTGATAGCCATCTGGTTCAGGCGCAAGGCCGTTTAAGTAGCCATTACAAGCGAGCACGACCTTCTGGGCTCGTACCCGCCGCGTTGTGGTTCTAACGTCCATACGGTCCGCAGAAACCGCTTCAAAGCCGGTAACAGCGGACAGTTCAAACAACTGGGCGCCCTGAGATTCTGCCGCTTTGGCCAACCCTTGCGCCAAGTTAAGCGGATGTAGGTGACCCGCTCGGGTATCAAGGTAGCCGCCAAAATAAGCCTGGCTGCCTATCCGGTCCGACACCTCACGACGGTTAAGCGGATGACAATCCTCGTAACCATATCGCGCCTTCAGGTGCGCCGTATGGTCCCACAAATCCTGTTGATACCGTGCTCGATGCGCAAGCGTTAACTCCCCGTCAGACAAGTGGCATGGGATTGAATATTGATGAATGCGCGCGCGCACTAGGGCATTGGCATCCAGAGCCATTTGCCAAAGTTGACGCGCCCAGGCTGGGTCAACCATTCGCTCTAAGTCTTCCTGATCTTTGCGTTGACCAATCCCCAGAACGCCGCCATTGCGGCCCGAGGCGCCCGAGCCAATCCGGTATTGCTCAAGGAGCACCACCTTAAACCCAGCTTCAGAAAGCGTCAGCGCCGCAGAAAGACCGGTATACCCGCCACCAATGACGCAGACATCACAGTCCAAATCTTCGGTGAGCGTTGCTCGATCAGCCTGATCATTTCGAGTTGCATGATACCAAGACGACTCAAACCCAACTTCAGGGCGACCGCCCGACTGGCGACTCACAAGCCTCCCGCCAAAATCGGGCGCACCTACAACATACTCCCAAGGTAGCTCACCTCCCAGGAGGAAATTCTAATGTTGTAATCCTGCAATTCGTTGCGCTTGATCGATGCAAAAACATCCAAAAACTCGCGAGTCATTATTGCCGCCATTTTGGTACTCTCATCCAAATTGACCAGCGCCTGATCCAAATTATCGGGTAGATTGGTGGTGAGCTCCCAGCAGTCTTCTTCGCTGGCTGCGGTCGGCTCAATGGCCTCCTCAATCCCTAAGAGCCCCGCCGATAAAATCGCCGCCATCAATAAATAAGGATTGGCATCCGCACCAACAACCCGGGTTTCAACCCGGCCTTCTTCGGGCGGGCCATAGGGGACCCGCAGTCCGGTCGTTCGGTTGTCATAACCCCACTCAAGGTTAATGGGCATCGATCGGTCACCCGCAAAGCGTTTATAGCTGTTGATATTGGGCGCCAAGAGCAAAAAGGCTTCAGGCACATAGGTTTGAAGCCCGCCAATAAAATGCCGGAGCGCCTCGGGTGCTTTTTCATCAATCAAGGCAAACAGGTTCTCACCCGCCGCATTTTGCAAGCTGCAATGCAAGTGCAAACCCGAACCCGGCAACTCTGCCGACGGCTTGGCCATGAAGCTCGCAAGATAACCATGCTCGAGCGCACACCCTTTAACCAGGCGTTTCAACAGCACCATTTGATCAGCCACGCCGAGCGCCGGGCCGTGTTTCACGTTGAGTTCAATCTGACCGGCGCCGACCTCGTGCACGACCGCCGACAAATCAAGGTCTGCCGCCGCGCTCATGTCCTGCAAATAACTCACGAACGGACCATAACGATCGAGTGCATCAAAGCTAAACGCCTCACCGCCAAATTCGTCTCGACCATCAAAACCCGAACCGGGCTCTAATTCTTGATCACCGCGTTTCGGCGCGCTCATCAAGTAAAACTCAATCTCTGGGGCAACAATCGGCGTTAAGCCGCGCTCAGCATACCGAGCCAGTACCCGCTTTAAAACATTGCGACAATCGTATGGCAACGGGTCGCCATCCTTATCGGTTGCTTCGCAAATCACCTGCCCGACGTCTTCTTCTTTCCAGGGCGTGCGTCGATAGGTCGACCAATCCGGGCTTAGAATCAGGTCTTCGTCCTTTGGGTTAAACGAATCCATGGTCTCCTCGGCATAATCACCATGGATGCATTGAAACAAAACCGCTTCTGCCATTCTCGGCAAATGGTTTTCATCGATTGCCTCGCTTTCAACTGTTTTACCCCTCGGGACACCATTGGCATCGGTAATGAGTAGGTCGATCCGCTTCGCCAGACCTTCTGGTATTGTCACTAAGTCACCTCCGAGGGCGCCGCCCTCACTAATTCCTGTTCCCACACAAAGACATTTCTTTCAATAAACACAAAGGCCACAATCCAAAGGAAGGCGTCCCAAAAATCGAGGATTGAGCCGGCAAAGCCCCAATACATTGCAAATAGAATCAGCAAACTATACAGCGAAACTTTTAGGCCTTTTATAAGCCCCGTAATGCGCTTTGGCCATTCACGCCACAGACCAATGCGGACTTCAAATTCCAACATGATGACGATCAAAATCCAGGTGGCTGAATTACTCACATCAACCAATCCCAAGCGCTTGATCGCGGTCCAATCTGCCGTTGAAACCACCCAAAGATCGTCATGATTAACCATCAACGCGCCGGAGGTTGCCAGCATTCCAGTGGCACAACCCGTGACATCCAAGACTAAAAACTCATCGAGATCGGGCATTTGCTGGTAGCCGTTGGCGGCAAGATCGCACAAGCCCCCAACCGATAAGGGCGCAACATTTAAAAGGCTCAGGCCTTTCATCACGTAACCAAAAAAGGCAAAAACAATAAAGCCATAACACAGGCCTCGAACCATGATCAGCGTTCGGTTTACAGCCGGCGTCAGGCTCGAGTCATCCAATTGATGGGTTTCCAACTCGAACATCAGCAGCAATATCACCCAAGCCGTGGTATCGATCGTTGCGGCAAAGGCCTCAAGTATCAGGGCCATTGAAACCCCGGACCTGAGCAGGTGCGTTGCCGCCTGCGCCTCGTCTTGAAAAAAGAACCCAATATTGGCGGTTAACGCCAAATAAACGGCCGCTTTGAACACCGAAAACCAATTGGGCCAATCGCGCAGTGACTGGATCACGTCCGGACGCTCTGAACCTTGACGATCATGGCATCACCGCGGCAGATCCTCATTTTGGATAGACCTTTTTGCCTTCAAAAAAGGTCATCACAATTGGCACCTCGCCAATCTCTGACGGCGCAAGGGTAAATAAATTGGCGCCCAACACAACAAGATCTGCCTTGTAACCAGGCATTAGCCGACCCGTTTCATCTTCTCGATGGGCAAGATAGGCGCCATTTGCGGTGTAAGCCTCGATCATGTCAGCCAACGTCATGGCTTCGGCCTCGTTCAAGGCGTCGGGGGTCAACCCGCTTGGATCTCGTCGGGTCACCGCGGTTTCAATGGCCAAAAGCGGATTCATGGAAGACACGGGCCAATCGCTTCCGCCCACGATCCGCGCGCCAGCACGCTGCAGTGAGCCGATCGGATACATGGCCTGAACTCTCGCCAAACCCACGACCGGCAGGTTAATTTTCATAATGTAATCATCTGGAAACGCCCAAAGCGATTGAAAGTTCGCGGCAACATCGAGCTCGGAAAATCGCGGATGATCTTCGAGATCAACCAGCTGTAAGTGCGAAATATGGTGTCGCAAATCTTGACGGCCGTTGGCGGCACGGGCGGCGGCGAGCGTATCGAGCGCAAGGCGCACCCCAGCATCGCCAATGGCATGAAACATTAGCTGCACGCCGGCCGCATCCAGTGCCACCACCTGCTCGGTGAGCGATTCTGCCGGCGTAATCAACATACCATGACCGTGGCTCGCGCCAATATAAGGCGACAGCAATGCTGCCGTTTCACCCTCCAAGACCCCATCAACAAATATTTTTGCCGATGAGCGGCGAACGTTTGTATCGCGATCCCGATCGGAAACAACAACACTCGACAACGGCGCCTCATCAAAGAAGGGCGCGATCAGCGACATTGCTAACACGAGCCGCAAGTTTAATGTTTGGTCGGCATCAAGCGCGTCTAAAGCCTTGCCATCGGATTCTGAGGTAGACGCATCAATGACCGAGGTAATGCCCATTTGATGTGCGAGCGCCACGCTAATGCGCGCAGCTTCTATGCGGTCTTCAAAAGTCACCGCAGGCAGGACCTTTTCAACCAGCATCATGGCCGATTCTCGCAAGACCCCTCTGGGTTCTGCGGCCTCATCGCGTTCAATCACACCATCCTTGGGATTGGGGGTTTCGGCGGCAATACCGGCATAATCAAGCGCTGCGGAGGAAACCCAGGCAGAGTGGCCATCCGCCCCCCTGATAAACATGCGGCGCTCTGGATTAATGTCATCGAGCAAGGCTTTACTGGGGTTGGTTGACTCGAACAACGATAAATCCCATCCGCCAGCAATGAGCCAATCACCCTCAGCCAGCGCGTCATCACAGCGCCTAATCTGCTGGAGCAGGCTCTCGACCTCACTTTGCCCCGTGAGGTCACAGCGCATTAGCTCTAAGCCGCCATAGACAAGATGACTATGGCTGTCGTGAAACCCAGGCAACACCATCTGGCCTTGAAGGTCTAACTGCTCGCCCTCGTAATCAAGCATTAGGGCATCGCTTGTCCCAACGGCAACGATAGTGCCATCAAGAATGGCCAAGGCTTCTGCCCAAGGCTTTTCGGAATCCACCGTGTAAATGCTGGCATTTAAAATCAATAGATCAACCGGCTCACGGCCACCGCAGGACGTAAGACTGATCAATAATAGACAGAGAATCATTCTCTTAAAATGAAGGTTCATTTGAAACCAGAGCAGTTTTAGCGCTCCCCCCCTGGTTCTTTAATCAAGTTTTGAGGCCGAGTGGGTACCGGGCACAGCGATTTCATGAAAATTTCCTTTGTTCCCGGAAATTATGACCGGGACTGAGATTCTGTCAAGGGCTTCTGCATGCCCTAGTGACTTGACCCGGTTTCCCGCTGAGCGCTAATGTATGGAGACTTTTATCGAAGATTTGCATTGACGAAAGAACCGCATATTTAAAGTGGCTGACAAACGGCAAGACAATTCGCCAATTCGGCGACGCGCTCAAGCATAACGTCGTCACCGAGGCACTTTGCGTCTACCCAATGCATAACACCCGATCCTTTACACCCTTGTTCATTAGGAAATTGAATCATGTCGACGACAGCGCCTGGACCCACCCATAACACGCTTGAATCCGGTACGTTTTTACATCCATTTACCGATTTTGCCGAGTACAAAAACCAAGGTGGTAAAACTTTTGTTCGCGGGGAAGGTATTTTTATTATCGATCACTTGGGCAACCGCTTGCTCGATGGCATGTCGGGCTTATGGTGCACCAACCTAGGCTATTCTCAGGACAGCATCAAAGCTGCAATTACCGAACAACTCGACCGCCTGCCGTTCTATAACAGCTTCTTCAACTGCACAACCGACAGCACACTCCGGCTTGCCGACCGAATGACGGCGGTTCTGCCGGAAGCTTTTAACCACGTCTTTTTTACCAATTCGGGTTCAGAGGCCAACGATACCAACATCCGACTCGTGCACCGGTATTTCGATTTATTAGACCAACCCCAAAAGAAGCACATCATCGCTCGAACCAATGGCTATCACGGCAGCACCATTGCCTCGGCAAGTCTTGGCGGCATGAAGGGCATGCATGACCAGATGCAACGCTTACCGTATGTGCATCACGTCGACCAACCCTACCACTTCCCCCATCAAGGCAAGCAAACACCGGAAGAAACGGGTCAACAAGCGGCCCAGTCACTGGCCGATAAAATCGACAACCTCGGCCCAGAGAATGTGGCGGCGTTCATCGCCGAACCCATCCAAGGCGCAGGCGGCGTGATTATCCCGCCCGATAACTACTGGCCACTGGTTGCCGAGATCTGCCGATCACGCGATGTGCTGCTCATCAGCGACGAGGTGATCTGCGGGTTTGGTCGGACCGGTCAATGGTGGGGCTGTCAGACCTATGGGTTTGAACCCGATTTAATCACCTTTGCCAAAGCTGTAACCAACGGCTATCAGTCCCTCGGCGGCGTTGCTGTGAGCGATCGCATCGCCCAGGTTATAACGGCCAGTGGCGGCGAATTCACCCATGGGTTTACCTATTCCGGGCACCCCGTTGCCTGCGCGGCGGGTGACGCAACGGTTAAGATTTATCAAGAAACAGACCTGCTCGAGACCATTCAAAGCACCCAACAGCACGTGTGGGCACAAGCGCTATCGAGCCTTTCGGACCATCCCATCGTGGGCGAAGTTCGCAGCAAAGGCATGCTCGGCGCACTGGAACTGGTTCGCGAGCAGGGCTCGCCCACTCGGCTTGCCCCAGATGCTGGTGCGGCGGTTTTCTGCCGAAATTACGCGATCCAGCATGGTCTGATGGCGCGCCAAGTTGGCGACGGCCTTATCCTGTCACCGCCGCTGATCATCACAAGTGACGAGATTGAGCAGCTGGTAACCGGACTGCGCGCAGCCCTGGACGCCACAGCAACCGCCTTTGGGGTGGCTTGCTAGGGTATTAGTCCAACGACAAACCCAGGCCTTGGGCGAGGGCTTTGAGTTTTTGATTCCGGACATCGCTTTCGATTCGAGGCTGACGATCAAAGACCATAAGCTTGCGGGTCTCTGACCAAGCCGGCCAATGCGGCTGCTCGGTGTTATTGGGTTGGGCCTCACTAGGTTGGGAATCACTAGATTGGGCCTCACCAGGTTGGACCTCACTAGAGTGGCCCGCACTCGGTTCGCCCTCATTAGGATGGCCGTGCTTGGCAAAATTAATCCAATACCGGTTCATGGCACCGGCCAAGTCGCGGTCCTCATCATTCCAATCGCAACCGGTCTTGGCCATGGTATTGAACACATAGGCAAGATCACCCGAGTGATAGGCGCCGGCACCCCGCGGTCCACCAGCCAGGGGAAGGGTTGGGGCATCTGGGCGATAAATTCGACAGGCCGGCGGCACATGGCTCATAAAATAGACATAGCTTGCTGCGCCACGGCTTTTATTTAATGTCGCCCACAACCGCATACTGAACGCCATGAACAGGTCGGTTGAAATCTCATGGCGCGCGGTCGTGTATGAGCGGCCAATTTCTGCGGCATAAGCGCTGACGATTTCGGGAATGGCGTCGGGGTTCATTGCAAAGGTGCGCGCCAGAAAGGTTTGGAATTGCGCTGCATCCGTGCCTTCCACTCGGGGCAGCAATTGATGACCTTCATTGGCTAACGACCCAACCATCAGCGGCACAGCCATCGCCTGACCCTTCAGAAACCGCGTTAAGGGCGCCTCAGGTAAAACCCAACCATCAACCGTTATGCGACTGCGGGCGGCCCATTGGGACGTCTCGGCCGCGGCCAATAGCGCCTCGTTCGAGGCCGATCGAAGCGTTTCGACATCCTGAACATCACCGAGCGCGCCAAGCAACCTCGATCCCGTCTCATAGCCCTGCGCGTCCTCATCAAAGGCCTGCAGGCAACTTGCTGACTGACCGATGGCTTTATGAAAAAGACCCTTGGACAAGGGTGAGGCCATGAGTGCACAGATGCTCTGAGCCCCAGCCGATTGTCCAAAAACGGTAACGTTGTCAGCGTTACCGCCAAAGGCTTCAATATTGTTTTGCACCCACTGCAAGGCTGCCAGCTTATCCAGCAACCCATAATTGCCGGCGGATCCTTGTTCTGACTCTGCTGCCAACATGGGTAATGCCAGAAAGCCCCAGGGTCCAAGGCGATAATTGATGGTTACTAGGATCACGTCTTGATGCACGAAGCTCGATCCATCGAATAGTGGATGATGCCCCCAACTCTGCCGGTGCCCACCGCCATGAAACCAAACCATGACGGGCAATGGCGCCCCGGACGCTCTACTTTTACCGGGCGTCCAAACATTCAAATACAAACAATCTTCACTTCTGGGGAAAACCCCGAGGGACCAAACGAAAGCCTCTTCTGAATGGGCTTGCCAGCAAGCCGTGGGGTCTGTTTGCGCGGGAATAATGCCGGTCAACTTTGGCCCCGGTGCCGGCGGCCGAAACCGCAGCGGCCCCACCGGCGGTGCCGCATAGGCAATCCCCTTAAAAACCTGAATCGACTTGGCATCATCCGCCCAAAGCCCTTCATAGGTGCCGTCACCCACTTTAACCTGTGGTTGCTGCATGATTTGTTCTCCATCGAAACGAGGCCCTGGACCGTCAGCCACAACCCCTGCGCTCGCTAACCCTGAACTGGCCACAAAAAAATAACCGAGCCCTACGTTTAGACCCGCTCGAAGCTTGACCAGCAGGCCCGCGCTGACCACCTTATTATTCGAGCGTTGATCAACACCAAACCGCTTGGCGTTGAACCTGCGCCGACCAAACCTGACGTCCAGACCCTGCCGCTCAGGTCTTAACCTTGAGTTCACGCCGCGCTGTTGAGTCGTTTTGCCCTTGCCATCAATGAACCCTTTCATCAAAAAAGGCTTATAAAAACCTACAAACCGGTTTGCCACCCGCATCATCCGATTGCGCCCAAGACATCTCGTCCTGGAGACCGCCCGCGCAGCAGAAGTGGTTTGAACGCAATGCCCTGCAACCGTTCCAAAACAGCCTTCGGCGAGGCCTTCAGCGAGGCCTCCAGCGAAGCTGTCAGCACAGCTTTCAACGAGGACGCCCAGTCACCCATGGCGCACAAGAAACCTACTGGCACCGGTAAAGCGCCGTCACTGGCGATGCTAAACCCCAACCCACAATGACCGGGCTCACCTTAAAAACCGATTTCTGCGGCCTCGTACACCAAGCGCTTAAAGTCATGACTGTAAGGATGCCAAAAACCGGGTAAGCGCTGGGTAAAACAGAGCGCCGCGATATTGGCTTCTGGGGCAATCCAAGAATGGGTCCCCATCAAACCACCCCAGTGATATTCATTCAGCGCCAGTGCAGACTCTGTTTCAGCCGGTTTTTCTTTGAGCGCAAAGCCTAGCCCAAATACGGTTCCAGGCATCGGCCAAAACGGAAAATTGACCACCACCCCTTCTGGGAGTTGATTTTCTCGCATCAACTTTAACGTCTCGGGCAATAGGTATTGGCGACCACCCCACTGCCCCTCGTTAATGATCATTTGAATAAACCGGGCGTAATCAGGCAGGGTTGAGAGCAGACCGCCGCCGCCACTTAAAAATTTAGGTTTTTGCTGCGTATCACGCTTGCCTAACATCTCAGACGGTGTCAGCCCACCCTTCATGGGTTCAAACGGATGCACCGGGGTGTACAACGTGGTCAGTCGATCTACTTTGTCCTCTGGCACATAAAAACCCGTGTCGGCGAGCCCCAAAGGCTGGAACAACATCTGCTCTAAACAGACATCAAATGGTTGCCCCGATAAAACTTCAATCAAGCGGCCGCACACATCGGTTGCCACACTGTATCGCCAGCCTGAACCGGGTTCAAAGGCCAGCGGTAGCGTTGCAAGCGCCTGAGTGTAACCCTCAAGGTCGGTGTCGATTCCCCCCAGACCGCCGAGCGATGCCGCATTATAAGCCTGATCGATCGTGGACTCTGGCTCAACGAAACCGTAGGACAAACCCGCGCTGTGACTCAATAAATGGCGAATCAAGATGGGGTTCGATGCCGGCGCGACGTCATCAATCCGCGAAGCCTTCGGCCGCAATACCATCATATCGGTAAATTCAGGCAGGTAATTCGCCAACGGGTCATCCAAGTCGAAACTGCCGCGCTCATACAACATCATGAGCACAACCGACGTCATCAGCTTCGTATTCGAGGCAATTCTAAAAATTGCATCCCGCTGCAGCGGGGCTTTCGATTCAATATCAGAAAACCCAACCTGACCTTCGTGCACGATGTCTGCGCCTTTCAGAATCATAAAACTGACACCCGGCAGGATTTCATCGTCAACATATCGCTGCATGGCTTGTTCAATCTTTGAAAACATTCGGCCCCTCCCAGGGAAATTTACCCGACGCTATCGGCACCAGCGCCTGTCGCTCGATCGACTGCCCGTTACTGCGCTTTGCGGGCATTCAGCTGCTGCAAGTGGGCATCATGATCTTCTCGCGTGATTCTATACTTCGAGATAATCACCAGACCCAATAAGTACATCCCACAATAAATCGGTAAAAACAGCGTCGCTAAATCCATTCTAATTTCCTGGGTCACATCACTCACAGACGTAATGCCATCCAAACCAACAATGGAAATAATTGATCCTGCACCGATGATCCCGCCGGCCGAAATCGCCTTCGCCGCAAAGCCGCGGGCAGCATAAAACAAGCCCTCGGAACGACGCGCGGTTTTGAGCTCACTGTCTTCCACCACATCCGCCATCATTGAGTCGAGCAGCACGCCGCCAATGATGCCGCAGATCACTTCCATGACAATAAAACCGCTGTAAATGTACAACGATGTCCAACTGCCGAGATCTGGCCAGACGCCCGTGAGCAACAGGACATAGGGAATCGGATAGAGCGCAATGTTGACCAGAATGGCGTAGATCGCGGCACGCTTTTTGCCGAACATTCGACCCAAGTAAGGCGCAGCCCAATAAGCAATCACGGGCGAGATCAAAACGCCAATCGCGGTGACGCTGATTTGTGTTCCTGAAAACCCAAAAAAGTAGGTGGTATTGTAAAGATAGAGCGCCGTGCCCAACCCGCCGGCAATGCCAACGGTGAGTCCGTAGAAAAACAGTGCCGCAAAGTTTTTGTTTTTAACCGATTCAAAGATCTGTTTGATTTCCCGCTTTATCGCCAAAAAACGGAAGGGTTCGCTAGGCTTGGGTAGCGCGGCTGCAACCTTTTGCGTCCCGAGTGATGAGACCAAAATCGCAGCGGCAATCACCACCGCGCCAGCAATTCCATATATGCCGTAACCCGTTTGCGACGCAACCCCATAAGCCCCAACCCAGAACATGAAGTTAATCATGTGGATACCATTGCCCCCGGTCCAACCAAAAAAATGACGCAGCGCCAGCCATTTGTTGCGTCGATCATAGTCAGTTTCAAGATCCGGCAAGAGGGCCGTCGACGGCACTTCAAAGAGCGTGGTGCCCGTTCGGATCAGCAGCGCCAACGCCAGTACATAATAAAAGGTATTGTCGTCATTGAGCTCAATCACTGGATTGAACAGGGCATAAAAAGTAATCGGCAGAACAAAAAAGGCCGCATACATAAAGGGGTGCCTGCGACCTAACCGGCTACTGGTTTTATCAGACCAATGACCCAGCAAGAGATCCGATACCGCATCCCAGATCATGGCCAGTGCCAACGCCAGCGAGGCAAGGTAACCCGGCAAACCCAGCACTTGGTTTGCATAAATTAACAGCAGGTAACTGAAGGCGTTATTTTTAATGCCGTAAGCGATCGATGCGGAGCCGTAAAACCAAAATGTTGGGTTCTTCTCTAGGATCGGTGATGACATAACGGCCTCTTATTGCTCTATTCGCCGATATACGGCCTGATGGACACTGACTCAGGGAGAACGCGCTCGCGAAAATTACCGGACGGTTGCGACAAAGACGACGGGTAATCCCTAACCTGAGTATAAGCGCATCCTATCCGTCCGGCGCAACCCTTGATTCTAATCACGCATCATGACCTTGAACGGTCCATTTCAACCCAAGGCCTGTGGACGCATCCGCTGCGACGACGTTAAACTTAGGCTTAACCAGTCTAACCCTGAACTGACCATGCGCTACCAACCTCATCACCTTGAACAATGGCATAACGATGGCTTCGTCATCATCGAGGACTTTTTCACCCCGGATGAGATCGCGCCGCTTTTTGACGACTTTGAAGCGCTCTATGGCCGCCGCGCGCCAGACCAGGCAGTAGCGGTTGCCCTGAACAAGAAGGTCGCTGGGGTTTTAGGCAAGTCACACCCCAAGCAGTTTCAAAATATCGATTCCTTGCCGTATGAGGCCAGCATCGATTTGAACTTAATTTCATTGCATCCAGCGGTCATCGCCTTAGCCAAAGCCATTCTGGCCGTAAGCGATGTGCATCTGTATCAATCCCATACCTGGGCAAAATTCACTGGAGAAGCCGATTACGATCAGCCGCACCACTGCGACTTCGGCAACCACACCCTAACCGTTCCGAGCGACCTCGCGCAGCAAAGGTCCGTTGATTTCATCGCCTATATTACCGATGTCCAAGATGATTTAGGCGCACTGCACTATGTCACCAAACCCGATAGCAACCGCATTCTCGGGGCCGGTGAGGTTCGGGCCACCGAGGCATCACAAGCTGCTTTAAAAAATGTAGAGCGAAGCGCTACGGGACGGGCGGGCACCTTAGTCGCGCACAGTATCGATACCTTCCATCGCGGCACGAACCTGATTCGGCCCGAGGGCCGACGTTACACGATGACCTTTGGCTATAAAGCGGCGGGTAACGACATGATTGGATATCATGTCTGGCAATCGTCCCCACAGAAACCCTGGGAACGCGTGTTAAATCATGCCTCACCCGAGCAGTTAGCCTGCTTGGGCATTCCCAAGCCCGGCGCCGATTATTGGACACCAAGAACCCTGCGCCTGACCCAGGACCGTTGGCCAGGTTGGGACTTATCCGCTTGGCGCGCGCGCTCAGAATAACGCATACTGCGCAATCTAGGCAGCAATGCCTTCGGCAAGCCAGCAGCATGAAACTTTAAAAAAGGGATCCAAAATGATCGAACGAATCGCTTTAACGCTCGGCCGATGCTTGCTCGGACTTTATTTCCTCGTTCCAGGCTTGTCGAAGATTACAGGCTACAGCGCCACCCTTACCTATATGCAGCTGCATAACGTGCCGTTCAGTGATCTTCTCTTGCCGGTGACCATCGTACTCCAGGTCGGCGGCGGGCTTGCGCTCTTATCCGGCTATCGCTTACGTGATACGGCCCTCATGTTGGCCGGTTTAACGATTGCCATCAATATCGGTATGCACGATTTTTGGAACACTTACCCAGAGGTTTCAAACGACCGCGAGACCCAGAACTTTGTCAAGAACCTGGCGATTTTCGCAGGGCTTTTGGCGCTATCCAGTGTCAATTCACTGCCACAGTTTAGGATCAGTCGCTCGTAAACGCCTCGAGCGCTGCCTCAACCGCCGCCCACTGATCATAGAGCACCTGGATCTTCTCGCGCAGCGCTTGCGCTGCGCTGTAGGCCTTTTGCTGCGCGGCTTCCGGTAGGTTGAAAAAATCAGGCTGGCTGACCTGAACCATGATTTCGTTTTCGGAAGCTTCTAAGCGTTGCAATTCAACCGGAATCTGCTCGAATTGTCGCTGCAACCGGCGCTGCTCACTCTTGGCGTGCTTGCGCGCCTCATAACTTGCACCATCATCTGATGCCGTGATGGCCTTTGACGCCGCTGTGGACACCTCCTCGACACCCGCCTCGACAAGCTTCTCGAGCAGATCTGGCAGGGCGCGCTCGACAACGCTCGGGTCTGCAGGATGCAGTTCCCCGCCCCGCGCAATCCAATCGGAAAAACCACCCACCTGCTCTTCGATCTCACCACGGCCTTTAAACACCAACAAAGACGTCACCACCTGATCCAAAAATTGTCGGTCATGACTCACCAAGAGAACGGTGCCCGTGTAATCCAGCAGCAGCTCTTCTAACAGCTCCAAACTCTCCACGTCTAGATCGTTGGTGGGCTCATCTAAAACCAAGAGATTTGCCGGTTGGGTGAACAGCTGCGCCAGTAACAATCGGTTTTGCTGACCACCCGATAAGGTTCTAATTTTGCCCCGCGCTTGAACCGAGTCGAATAAAAACCGCTTTAAATAGGATACGACATGAATCGACTGGCCGTTAAGCTCAATAAAATCACGACCATCACCAATGTAATCCGCAACCGAGGCGTCGGGATCAAGCGCCGCACGGCCCTGATCAAAGTAAGCGACATCCAGTTTGGTGCCAAATTTGATCAAACCGGTCTGGGGCGTAATTTCTCCTAAGAACAGTTTGATCAGCGTTGATTTGCCCGCGCCGTTCGGACCGACCAAACCAATCCGATCGCCGCGTTGCACAACCCAGGATAGATCTTTTACCAACGTCAGTCCTGCAACCGAATAGCTCACATTATCCAGTGCTCGAACCACTTTCCCTGATTTCTCGCCGGTATCAATTTCCAGTTTGAGCGAACCCCGAGTGACCCGCTTGGCACGTTCTGATCTGAGCGCCTCGAGGGCCCTAACCCGGCCTTCATTACGCGTACGGCGAGCCTTGATGCCTTGCCGAATCCAGACTTCTTCCTCTGCCAGCTTGGCGTCGAACTGCTTTTCGGCTTCTGCCATCGTCTCGCGCTCAGCCTCTCTGCGCTGCAGGAATTCATCGTACGAGCAGCTCCACAACTTCACCCGGCCGCGATCGATATCCACCATTGCCGTTGCCAATTGGCTCATGAGCATCCGGTCATGGGAAATAAAGACGACCGTGCCCTTAAATAGCTTGAGCTCGCTCGTCAACCAATCGATCGCTGGAATGTCTAAGTGGTTGGTTGGCTCATCTAAAAGCCAAATATCGGGTTCATCCACCAAACTTTGGGCAATGGCTAATCGTTTTAACCAGCCGCCTGACAAAGATCCGACGATTTGATCCGGCGCAAGGTCCAGTCGTTGCAGAATAGCCTCAACCCGCGCGCCAAAGTTCCAGGCTTCCGCGGCGTCCAGCTGCTCCTGAAGCTGAGCCAGCTGGTCTTCATCGGGGTTGGTTGCCTCAAAAAGTCGGCGTTGGGTTGCCAAAACCACCCCAATGGGCCCGAGCCCTTCTGCAACCACGTCGTAGACCGTGGCCGTTGAGTCAAAACTCGGCGTTTGCGCGAGCAGCGCCACCTTGAGCCCAGAATTAACGGTCACCACGCCTTCATCCGGCAAACGATACCCGGCAATAATCCCCAGTAAGGTTGATTTCCCGCTACCGTTATAGCCCGTGATACAACATCGGCTACCCTGACCGATGACAAGATTGGCCTCATGAAGCACCGCTTCACTGCCATAGGCGATTGAGATATTTTGTAAATTGATGACCGTATTCATGCGCGGCATCCTATCACGACGCGGCGCCAAAAAAGCAGCTGAATCTGGATCCAGTGTTCCTATCTTGCCGACACCCGAATCCTTTATGATAAGCCAACCCAAACGATGGAAGACACGGATGAAATTATACGGCTACCCGGGCGCGCCCAATCCACGAAAAGTCGAAATCTTCCTCGCAGAAAAGGCCATCGACTATGAGTTTGTCAACGTGGACCTCACAAAAGGCGAGCAACGGTCGGAAATTTTTTTACAGAAAAATTTCCTCGGGAAAATACCGGTTTTAGAAACCGATGATGGCCAGCACCTCAACGAATCCACTGCAATCTGTCGCTATCTTGAAGCCTGTCAACCCGCCCCCAGCTTATTCGGAACAACACCCTTTGAGATTGGTGTGATTGAAATGCGAAATCGCCATGTCGAATTGAACCTGTGGATGCAAATTGGTATCGCTTGGGTCAATGGTCCGATTGTCGGACGACTGGGACGCTTTGAGCAAAACCCATTGGCCCTGGCGCAGGCTGAAAAAGCGGTCAGACACGTCTACACGCGATTCAACGAAGAGCTGGGGGGCCCTGCTTTTGTTGCTGGCAGCGCATTTTCCATGGCGGACGTCTCGCTTTGGATTGCCATCGACTTTGCATCCCGCATGGTCGCGCTGAAACCCGACGCGCAGCTCTTGCACCTCAACGGCTGGTTTGATCGGCAGAGTCAACGCCAAAGCATTGCTCGCTTTGCGACACCCTGACCCAACATGTCTGATAATCGCTCTCGAAAGCGCCTCCACCGCCTAACTCGCACCGCTGAAACCTTGCTCAAGCAACCTAAACGGCTGTTGAGCAAGCTCAACGATGCCCGACAGAAATTGAGCCGGGTCGACTCTGGACAGCTGCAAGGCGTAAGAAGTCAGCTCACCCTCCTCATTGAATTCAGCCAGGATTTGCTGAGCGGCAACTATCAGGCCATGGCCGTCAAAACACCCGTCATGGTGGTGGCTGCAATTTTATATTTCCTGCTCCCCCTGGACAGCATTCCAGATTTTATTCTGGGTCTCGGCTATCTTGACGATGTCACGATCATTACCTTTGTCTATCACCAGTTGAGCGACGAACTCGAAAAGTACCGTGCTTGGCGAGCAGAGCAAATCCCTAAAACCGACGACACCAACCCGCCTTAGCCCTGGCCTGAAACTGTCACGGCCCTTGTTGGTTCTGCGCGGCTAAGTCTGCTGGCCTTTACAGCACGCTTTATGCTTGGGGGCTT